>Ga0114931_10000591_pt1 | contig 44220 bp, 42 predicted proteins | sample 2SBtaG_FD_89579 | JGI IMG/M metagenome (GOLD analysis project Ga0114931, IMG submission 89579) | Deep subsurface microbial communities from Kolumbo volcano to uncover new lineages of life (NeLLi) - 2SBTROV14_V59a metaG | ecosystem: Environmental > Aquatic > Marine > Volcanic | place: Kolumbo... | reverse complement strand
TGCTGGTCGAGACCGATGCGCCACTGCTGGCGCCCGAGGGCCACCGCGGCCGGCGCAACGAGCCGGCGCGCGTCGCCCTCGTCGGCGCGAAGCTGGCCGACACGCTCGGACGCCCGCTGGACGAGGTCGCCGCGGTCACGTCGGCCAACGCCCGCGCGCTGTTCCGCCTGCCCGATTGAGCCACGAGGAGCCCGATGTCCGAACGCGACGACGTCCTCGCACTGGCGACCCGCCTGGCGCACGAAGCCGGTACGATCCAGCGCGAGCACTACGAGACGGTGCACCGGATCGAGACCAAGAGCGCGGCGGTCGACCTCGTGACCGAGGTCGACAAGGCGTGCGAGGCCCTGATCGTGGCCACGGTCGAGCGCGAACGCCCGGGCGACGCGATCCTGGCCGAGGAAGGCGGGGGGACGGACCACGCCGGCGCCGAGTGGCGCTGGATCGTCGACCCCCTCGACGGCACCACCAACTATGCCCACGGCTACCCCCGCTTCTGCGTGTCGATCGGGGTCCAGCACCGCGGCCGCGCCGCAGCAGGCGTCGTGTTCGACCCCCTGATGGACGAGCTCTACACGGCCACCCGCGGCGGCGGCGCGTTCCGCAACGGGCGCCCGATCCGGGTGTCGAACGAGACCGACCTCTCGCGCGGCCTGATGGCGACCGGATTCGCCTACGACCGGCGCCGCAGCGAGCGCGACAACATCGAGAACTTCGCGGAGTTCCTCCAATCGGCGCGGGCGATCCGTCGCGACGGGAGCGCCGCGCTCGACCTTTGCTATGTCGCGAGCGGACGGCTGGACGGGTACTGGGAGTTGAAGCTCTCGCCGTGGGACGTCGCTGCGGGCCTGCTGATCGTCGAAGAGGCGGGCGGACGCACCAGCGATGCGAAGGGAGGAAACGAGCATTGGAACGGCGCACACGTGGTCGCCAGCAACGGCCCGCTGCACGACGCGATGATCGACGTCCTCGCCCGGACGGCATCGTGAGGGGGGCGCGCCGCGCGGCGGCGTGCCTGCTCGGCGCATGGGTCGCCACTGCCGCCGTCGCTCAGGCCCCTCCCGCGGCCGGAACGCCAGCGGCGGCGCAGGCCGCCCCGAGCGACCGGAGCGCGATGCGCACGCTGCTCGAGACCCGGGGCATCGTGGTCGTGGCGCGGCGCAGTCCCCTCGCCCCGGTCGCGCTCCACGACCGGGGCTCCCTGCGCGTGAGTGCGCTCGGCGCGTTCGAGCCCGGAATGGAGGAACACCGCATCCTCGGGATCGAGATCGCCCTGAACGCCCCGGGGTTGGGCCCGGAACAGGGGCGCCACTACCTCGACGTGCACGAGATCGAGGCCCTGCTCCAGGGCCTGTTCCTGCTCGAACAGGTCGGCAGCGCCCCGAAGCCCGGCTTCGAGTCGGCCGCGGACTACACGACCGTCGAGGGCTTCACGGTCGGCGTCGACGTGGACGCGCGCGGGTCGCGGTTCTGGGTCGAGGGGGGTCGCGGCAAGCGCGTGCGCCTCGGCATCGACCCGGCGCGCATCGAGACCCTGCGCCAGCGGCTGCAGGAGGCGCGCGCGAAACTCTTCAGTCGCTAGCCGCGGGCGCGGCATCGCCCGGCTCCGCGTCGGCTGCATCCACTGCGCGGAACGACTCCGCGAACGCGGCGGCCGAGATCGGAACGTCCTGGGACACCGAGGCGTCGACCCAGTAGGCCGTCTCCACGTCTGCGCGCTGGGCCGCCACCGCGCCGTCCGCGCGCGCCACGCCGAACGAGACGTCGGCCAGCACGGCGTCTTCGGCGCCCAGGACGCGGACCCGTGCCGCCGGCGGGGCGAGACCGAGGCCCGCGCGCTCGGCCTCGCCCAGCGCCTCGGCGGCGATGTCGATCGCTTCGAGACGGGAGAGGGTCGCGAGCAGCCGGGCCGGGGCCGCCGCGGCGAAGGCCTCGCTCCCGGGTGCCGGCGTCCAGTCCCGGTCCGCGTCCCGCACCACGACCACCGGGTCCGCAGTCGCGCCGAAGCGGATCTCGACGCGCTCCGCCTCCGCTGGCACGAAGCGCGCCAACTCGCGGAAGCGGAAGGCCGCGACCGTCCGCGGCCATGCGCTGACGTCCGAAGCCGCGACCGCGTAGAGATTGCCGGTGGGGCCCCGAGCCCACCACGAGGCCTCGTCTTCGCCGGGCGCCAATGCGACCTCCACGGGCTCCGCCGCTCCCTCGATCCAGAGGCGAACCGTGTAGGCGGGCGATGCGAGCGCGCGCTCGGCTGCGGCGCGATGCTCGTCCGCGTAGCCGGTCGCGCGCAGGAAGCGCAGGTCCGAGAGGAGATCGGCCACGGTCGCCTCGCGTGCGGACGCCTGGAGGGGCTCGGTCAACCGCCACACCCCGTCCTTGCGCGCGAGCGCGACCCCGGCGCCCGGCCAGGCCACCTCGAGAGCGCCAACGGCGTCGCTCTCGAAGTCGACGACCGCGGCGTCCCGCAACGCCGCGAGCGTCTTCTCGAAGACCTGGGCGCGCCAGGACGGAACCACCCAGACCCGCTCGCCGGACTCGTCGGTCACGTAGGTTCCGCCGCCCACTGCGGCCCCGTGGCCGACGCGGAGGGACCGCGACGCCCCCCCGGCCGAGAACGTCACCACGGGCTCGCCATCGAGCCCATAGGCCGCGAGGGGCTCGATCTCCGAATAGACCGCGTCGCTGTCGAGCCGGGCCAGCGCACTCGCCAGGCCGTCCGCTGCCACCTCGTCGGCGGGGAAGTCCACCGGGGCCGTCAGCCGCCAGTGGCCGTCGCGCCGCTCCAGTTCGGCCGGGCCCGCGTCCGTGGTCTCGATGCGGATCCGGTCGATCTCGCTGGCCGCGACGCCCTGGAAGACCGCACCCTCCGGCGTCGCGGTCGCATCGTCCGGGTGCTGCGCCCCCGGCCACCAGAGGATGGCCCCCAGCACGGCGAGCACCGCGAATCCGATCCATGTGGCCCGTGTATCCACGCCGCCGCGACCCGACCTAACGTCCCGGCGCGCGGCGACGACTCCACCAGACGCCGGCGCCGACGAGGGCGATGAGTTCGGGAGTCACGAAGAGGGCCACGATGCGAACGGTCTCGAACTGCGCCTGGCTCAACCGGAGCCGGCTGGCGCGCGGCTGTCCGGGACGGATGGAAATCGCCTCGACGTCGCCGAGCAGCCAGTTGACGGCGTTGACGAAGAGGTCCCGGTTGCGGAACTCGCGGATCAGCTGGTTGGTGGCGAAGTCGGAGTCCCCCATCACGACCAGACGGGCCGGCGGGTCGCCGTCGCCCCGCTCACCCGCGACCGCCACCGTGACGCCACCGACGACGTCCACCTCCGGGTCGGGCTCGGCTTCGTTCGTCGCGATCAGCCGCGCCATGTCGCGCTCGGCCCAGGAGGTCTGGCCGGTCCGCACCAGCGCGGTGAAGCCGCTGCCCTCGGCGCCCGCCACGCTGCGCGCGGTGTTGAAGAGCACCGTGTCGCCGAGCTCGCGCGTGATGGGGTGGTCCGCGTACTCGACCGCGAACGGCGCGTAGGGGCGGCCCGGCAGGCTCTGCACCAGGTCGACCACGACGTCGTCCCCGACCGTGACCCCCCACGCCTCGAGGTCGTCGTAGAGGTCGGTCTTGGCCCGCGGGTCGAGCAGCACCAGGAGCGCGCCGCCGCCCGCGACGTAGCGCGCAAGCGCCGCGTGCTCGGTCTCGTGGTAGGGGCGCGTCGGACCGGCCGCGATCACCACATCGGCGTCCTCCGGGACGTCCCCCATCGCGGCCAGGAGCAGGGTCTCCACCTCGTAGTTCTCGTTGCGCAGCGCCTCGGCCGCCTGCGAGAACCCGTCGACGTTCTCCGCGCCATCGTCCTGGATCGGCCGCTCGTTGTGTCCGTCGAGGAAGTAGACCTTCTTGCGTTCGAGGCGTGTCAGCCGCACCAGCGCGTTGGTCAGGGCTTCCTCGGTCAACTCCTGGACGTCGACCGACTCGTCGCCGATCGCGACGTGCACGACGCCTTCGCCGACCGATGCCGGCGGGACTCCGAGTGCCTGCAGGCGGGCGGGCTGCGCGTTCGGATCGACGAACTCGACGTGGAAGCGATCGGGCGCCGCCAGCTCGTAGCGCTCCAGGAACGCGCGCGCCGGCTCGGCGACCGCGGACTGGAAGATCGCGGCGACGTCGACGTCCCGCTGCAGGCCCTCGAGGACCTTCAGGCTCTGGCTGGTCAGGGAGTGGCGCTGCGCCTCGGTCCAGTCCCAACGTCGGTGGGTCTGCGTCGAGAAGACGGCGAGAACCACGAGCACCGCGATCCAGATGGCGGTCTGCGCGATCGCATTGGCCCCGTCGCGCCGCGCCCGCCGCGCGCCGCCGGAGCGGAAGCGTGCGCGGGTCGCCTCCAGGTTGCCCACGAGGGACGCGACCCCGAGCGCGACGCCGGCCACCGCGTTGGCGACCGCGAAGGCGAAGTCCCCGCCCTCGAAGAGCCGCGTCGCGGTCAGGTAGTGCAGCACGAACGACACCACCGCGAATACCAGCGCGATGGCCGAGAGGACGCTCAGCAGGCCGGCCCGACGCTTCATCAGCGCCACCTCACGGACTCGACCGAGGCCTTCGTCAGCAGCAGGAAGACGCCGATCAGGAAGCCGAAGTACGCGAGCGAGCGGGTGTCGACCAGTCCGGTCGTGAGTTCGTTGAAGTGGCCTTCGGACGAGAGCCAGCGCAGGGCCGCGAGCAGGCCGCCGGCGTCGCCGCCGGTGGAACCCGCCATGCCCATGTCGGCCGCGGGCCCGAGCATGAAGAACAGGAACAGCAGGAAGACCGCGAAGAAGAACGCGATCAGGGGGCTCCGCGTGACCGAGGAGGTGAACGAGCCGACCGCGGCGTAGGCCAGCCCGACCAGCCACACGCCGAGCAGCCCGGCCGCGGTCTGCCACGGTTCCGGGTCGCCGTACGCGAAGAGGATGCCCGTGAGCGCCGCGAGCACGGCGACCAGCAGCGTGACCATCGCGGCGGCGGCCAGGTACTTGCCGAGCACGATCTCCCAGATCGTCACCGGGCTCGTCAGCAGCAGTTCCTCGGTGGCGTTGGCCTTCTCGGTGCTGAAGAGCCCCATCGTGAGCCCGGGAACCAGGATCAGCAGGACCAGCCACATGAGCTGATAGAAGCCGAAGATCAGGTAGTCGTTCAGGTTGACCGACGCGAGGGCCTCCATCTGCTGGGTCTGCTGGTAGAACGCGATCGCGGCGTTGAACGACGAGAGCTGGAGCACGAAGAAGAAGCCGCCCAGCAACGAGAACAGCACCAGCACCGCGTACGCGACGGGTGAGGTGAAGTACGAGCGGATCTCCCGCCCCGCGATCGCGCCCACGTGTCTCACGCGTCGCCTCCGGGCGCGGCGTCGGCGATCGCATCGACCGGCACGGTGCCGCTCGGCGCCGCGTCACCGCGCAGCGTGAGCCGCGCAAAGGCGGCCTCGAGGCTGCCGTCCTCCTGCTTGATCTCGGCGAGCGGCCGGTCGAGCACCTTGCGCCCCTCGCGGATCAGGATGACCCGGCGACACAGCGCCTCGACCTCGGGCAGGATGTGGGTCGAGAGCACGATCGTGTGCCCGGCCCCGTCGCTGCTCGCGCGGGCCAGCCTCCCGAGCAGTTCCCGGATCTCGAGGATCTGGTTCGGATCGAGGCCCACCGTGGGCTCGTCCAGGATGAGCACCTGCGGCTCGTGTACGATCGCCTGGGCGATCCCGACGCGCTGGCGGTACCCCTTCGACAGCTGCGCGATCGGCCGGCGGACCACGTCCGTCAGCCCGCAGCGTTCGATCGCGCGCTCCACGGCTTCGCGGCGCCGGGTGCGGGGCACGTCCTTCAGCTTCGCCACGTAGGCGAGGTAGGAGTGCACCCGCATCTCGGGGTAGAGGGGCGGCGTCTCGGGCAGGTACCCGATCGCGCGACGCGCGGCGAGGGGCTCGTCGTGGATGTCGTGGCCGGCAATGCACGCGGTGCCGTCCGTCGCGGGCAGGTACCCGGTGAGGATCCGCATCATCGTCGTCTTGCCGGCACCGTTCGGGCCGAGGAAACCGATCACCTCGCCGGCCGCGGCGTCGAACGACACGTCGTCCACGGCGACGAAGTCGCCATAGCGCTTCCGGATTCCCTCGACCTCGATCAACGAGCGCTTCCCCCTCGCGCGCAGCCGTTCAAGAAGATTTCCGCGGTCTCGTTCGCGAAGGCGAGATAGTAGGCGCGTCGCCCGGATTCGTCCTGTGGAAGTTCCGCGGTTTCGAGCGCCAGGCTGGTGACGACGATCTCGAGGGCGCCGATGAACATCGTGGCGGCCACCGCCGGGCTAGTGTCGTCACGCATCTCGCCCGCGCCCTGCGCGCGCTCGAGGATGTCGCGCATCTCGTCGAAGAGGCGACGCATCGCCTGCACCTGCCCCGGTTGGGCAAAGCGCTGCGAGCGCTGGATCTCGAACACCAGCACCCGCACCCAGTCCGGCCGCACGCGGTGCGCGTCGAGGATCTGCGCCGCGATCGAGACGAGGCGTTCCCGCAGGGTCCGGTCGCTGGCACCGATGTCGCGCACCGCGGCCAGGAAGCCCGACCACTGCTCCTCGAACAAGGTCGACAGGATCTCGTCCTTGTTCTTGAAATAGTGATAGACGAGGCCGTAGGCGACGCCGGCCTCGCGCGCGATGTCGGAGACGCGCGCACCATGCGTCCCGCCCCGCGCAAAGACCTTGACCGCGGCATCGAGGATGAGGCCGCGCTTGTCGCGCACGCGCGCGGAGCGGACGGTCGGGGCCGGACTCGCGGCAGCAGTTTCCGGAACGGGCGCAGATCGGCGGGACATGGGCATCGGGACTTCGAGTCTGGCGTGGGACGGGAACGCTACCCGCCATCGCGGGAGGGGCGATAGTGTACCCTGCGGTCCCGGGACGAGGACCCCCACCCGGCAATCATCATGCGAATCGCACTCGTGATCGAACGCTTCGAACCCCGCGGCGGTGGGGCCGAAGCGGTGGCCTGGAGGGTGGCCCACGGCCTCGCTGCGGCCGGGGACGAGGTGCACGTCTGCGTCCGCGTGGCCCCGGGCGGCGGAGACTCCGAAACTCCGGCGCCGGCCCTTCCGGTCGGCATCGCGCTCCACCGGCTCCGGGTCGCGAAGGGCTGGCAGCCGCGGCGCGTCTGGCAGTTCTCGCGCGCGGCCGCGGCCGCGACGAAGGCGCTGGGTTGCGACGTGGTGCAGACCTTCTCGCGCACCCGCCACCAGGACGTCTTCCGCGCCGGCGGCGGTTGCCACGCGAGCTACATGGAACGCACCTACCGGGGGCTCGGCCGCACCTGGCGGCGCGCGTCACCGCGCCACGCGCTCGCCCTCGCGATCGACGCCGCCGTGTTCGGGGATCCGGCCCAGCACATCCTCTGCAACTCGACGATGGTCCGCGACGAGATCGCCGACCGCTACCGGGTCGCGACCGAACGCCTCTCGGTGATCGTGAACGGCGTCGACGCCGCGCGCTTCCAGCCCCGGCCCGAAGGAGCCCTCCCCGACCGGGAAGGCGCCGAGCGCGTCTGGCTCCTGGTCGGCAGCGGGTTCGTGCGCAAGGGGGTCGATACCGCGCTTGCCGCGCTCGCACGGCGGCCGACGGACGAGGCGCTCTGGATCGCGGGCAGCGATGCGCCGGCGCCGTGGATGGCCCGCGCGCGCGCGCTGGGCCTCGATGGACGCGTCCGGTTCCTGGGCCGACGCGACGACCTGCCCGACCTGTATCGCCGCGCCGACGCGCTCTTCCTCCCGACGCGCTACGACGCGTTCGCGAACGTGTGCCTCGAAGCCGCGGCGTCGGGCCTCCCGGTCCTCACCAGCGGCGCGAACGGGGCCGCGGGCTGGATCCGGGACGGCGGGCTCGTCGTCGCCGACCCGGAGGATGCCGGCGCGTTCGCCGAAGCGCTGGGGACCCTTCGCGACCCCGTGCGGGCCGACGCGATGGGCCGGGCCGCGCGCGCGCGCGCGGAGGCCGCGACCTGGGAGCGGCACATCGCGGCCCTGCGCGCGCTCTACCGTCGGGTCTGCGAATGACCTGGAAGTGGCGCCAGGGCGATGCGTCCTTCCGCGCCGCAGTCGCGGCGTGGCTCGCGGCGCCGGCGACCGGTACGCGGCTGCGCGACAATCCGCGCCGCCGACTCGTCCGGATCCCGGGACCGGGCGGCGACCTCGTCGTGAAGCACTTCCGCACCCTCCACGGGCGACATCCGCTGCGCGAGCGGCTCAAGGCCTGGATCGGCCGGAGTCCGGCGCGCAAGGAGGCCCGGGCGCTCCGGACCCTCCACCGGGCGGGCGCCCCCGTTCCCGCACCGCTCGGCATCGGGGCGCTGCCGGACGGCGAGCCGTTCCTGCTCCTCCCCTTTCTCGAAGGGGCGGATGCGCGCGAGGTCCTCACCCGGCCCGGAGCCGACCGCGGCGCGGCGCTCCGCGCGATCGCGGCGGCCGTCCGCGCGCTCCACGAACGGGGCTACGTCCACCGCGACCTCCACCACGGCAACGTCCGGTTCGGCCCCGACGGCGTCGTGTTGCTGGATCTCCAGAATGCCCGCCCCACGTCGGGCCGCGGCGACGAGCGCGCGGACGTGGCTGCGCTGGTCTATTCGCTCCGGGGGCTCCTGACCGAGGCCGAGACGCGGTCGCTTGCGGACGCGACCCTGGGCCGCGAACGCGGGAGCGACGACGACGCGCTGCGCCGCGCCGTCGCCGCGCGCGCCGACGCGCACGCCCGGAGCCGCACCCGGCGCGCGCAGCGCCCGGGCCGGCGCTTCGCGCGCTGGCGGACGGACAGCGGCCGCGGCCTCCACCTGCGTGAGGCCGGGAGCGAGGCCGTCCGCGCCTGGCTCGCCGCGCACGAGGCCGCGCTGCGGGAGGACGACCCGGCGGCGTGCCTGAAGCGCGAAGGCCGCGTGGCGATCACGCGCGTCCACGCCGCCGGACGCACGGTCGTGGTCAAGCAACAGCGCGCGGGCGCCGGGCGCGCCCTCGCGGACTGCTTCCGCGGTTCGCCAGCCGCGCGCGCCTGGCGGGCCGGCCACGGACTGCTCGCCCGCGACGTACCCGCCGCCCTCCCCCTCGCCTACCTCGAAGAGCGCCGCTTCGGCCTTCCGACCCGGAGCCTGGTGATCCTCGAGGCCGTCGAAGGCCCGGACGGCGTCGAGGCGTGCGGCGCGGCGGGCGCGCTTCGCGCCCAGACCGACCTCGTCATCGCGCTCCACCGCGGCCACGTCGACCACGGCGATCTGAAGGCCACCAACTGGATCCATCGGGCCGGCGACGGCCGCGCGACACTGGTCGATCTCGAGAGTGTGAAGTTCCGCCGCGCGCTCCCTCCGACGCGGCGGCTCGAAGGACTCGCGCAGTGGAACGCGTCGCTGCCGGATGCGGTCCCCGCGCGCGCCCGCCGCGAAGCCTTCGAGCGCTACCGCGCCGAGACCCACCTCGACCTCCCGCTCGAAGCCGCGATCGAGCAGATCGTGGCGCGAAGCCTGGAGCGCGGGCATCGCTGGAGCGGCGCGGATTGCGCGTGCGCCCGGCGGATCGGAGGCTAGCAAGCCTTGATCCGGCATTCCCGATCGGCCACGGAGGCGGCGAGGGGTGGGCGCAGGCGAAGTCAGGCGCAGCAGGACCGCTCGTCTGTTCCCAGTGCCTTGGGTCACCCGAGTGACTCCTGCGACCGCGTGCCGATCCGGGGCGAGCCATGAGCCGGAGCCCACCCCTCGCCGCCTCCCCCCCGCGAGATCGACCGGCGAATGCCGGATCAAGGCTAGGCGCCGGCGCGGTGGACCGTCACCCACTGGTAGTAGGAGGAGGAGCCCGGGACCGCGCCGCCCTGGCCGAGCTCGAAGCGCAGTTCCGGGGTCGAGGTCGCACCGTCGATGATGTGACGGAAGGCCTCGATCTTCCGGCCCGGGTCCTCGGGATTGAGGCCGTGGAAGACCAGCTCGACCCGGGGTTTGACCTCCAGCACGTTCATCACCAGCGTGGCGAGCGTGAAGACCTTGCCGATGCCCTCCACCGCCTCCACCGAGAAGCGAGGGACACCGATCTGACCGATGTCGAAGCTGTACTCGAGGCGCACGGGATCTCCTTTGGAAGCGAGCGCAGGGTGACCCTGGGCCCAGGGGGTGTCAAGCAGACGCCCGCTGGCGCTTCAGTCGTCCGACAGCTGCCGGATCCCGGCCAGGAGTTCGCTGCGCTCGATGACGCCCTTCGCGGTCAGGAGCTTCGTCAGCGCCTGCAGGATCACGCGCGTCGGCACCTCGTGCCGCTCGTCCTGCTCCGGCGCCACCGACGTGGGCGGGAGCGGCGTGGGCGAGCGGGGAGCATCCACCAGCGGAAGCGTGTCGGTGGAGACGAGCGGTTGCACGCCGGAATGCTCCGTCATCGCGCCCGGGTAGAAGCGTTCCAGCACCAGCGTCAGCTGGACCGGGCCGACCACCGCGGGCCGCACCTCGAGACCGGTCGATCGCGCGACCTCGTCCAGTGCGGCGCGATCCGAAGGGTCTTCGACGCCGAGGAAGAGCACGCGGCGCGATGGCCCCGTGCTCACGAACAGCGGCAGACAGCGATGCTTGTGCACCGTCTCGGGCGCCAGCAGGGCGAGGACCTCGGGTTCGATCCGCTTGGCGGTGAGATCGATCGCGGGCGTCTGCGTGAGCCGGCACACGGCGCGCACCAGATCGGATTCCGCGAGGAATCCCAGCCGCACCAGGCTCTCGCCGAGGCTTCCGAAGCGCGTCCGCTCGAGATCGGCGAGGCGCAGCTGCGCCGCGTCGATCAGGCCGCCCGCCAGCAGCCGTTCCCCGAGCGTCGCCCTCTGCACCGAATGCCCTCCCCGACCCTGGCCCCATCGGCCGTCCGGCGTGCCGGGTTGAGGCGCGCTACCGGGGGCCGCTCAGGAAGCACCGGCTCTCCCCGCGTTCCACCTCGAACAGCGGCGGCGCTTCCTGGTCGCAGCGCGGCATCCGCTCCGGACAGCGCGTGTGGAAGCGACAGCCCGGCGGCGGATCGGCCGGCGACGGGACGTCGCCCAGCACCGCCGCCCGTGCGCGCCGCCGATCCGGATCCACCGAGGGCACGGCCTCGAGCAGACCGCGGGTGTAGGGGTGCGCCGGGTCCGAGAAGATGCGCGCGGTCGGGCCGTTCTCGACGATCTGCCCGAGATACATCACCGCGACCTCATCGGCCAGGTATCGGACCACCGACAGGTCGTGGGTGATGAAGAGATAGGCGAGACCCATCTCCTGCTGAAGGTCGCCCAGGAGATTCAGGATCTGGGCCTGGATCGACACGTCGAGTGCCGACACCGACTCGTCGCAGATCACGAGTTCGGGATCCACCGCGAGCGCGCGCGCGATCCCGATGCGCTGGCGTTGCCCACCCGAGAACTCGTGCGCGTATCGCCACATGGCCGCCGGATCGAGTTGCACGCGGCGCAGCAGCGCCGCGATGCGGTCCGTCCGTTCGCTCCCCGGGCTTCCGATCCCGAACGACCGCAGGCCTTCGGCCAGGATGTCGTGCACCCGCAGCCGCGGGTTCAGCGACGCCATCGGATCCTGGAAGACGATCTGGAGCTTCTGCCGCAGCGGCCGCATCGCCTTCGGTTCGAGCGTGCGCAGGTCCGTTCCGCGGTAGAGGATGCGGCCTTCCCGGGCCTCTTCGAGGCGCAGGATGGAACGGCCGACCGTGGTCTTCCCGCAACCGCTCTCGCCGACGAGCGCCAGGGTCTGGCCCTCCCGGATCGTCAGGTCGACGCCGTCGACCGCGCGCACGTGGCCGACCGTCCTGCGGAGCAGGCCCCGCTTGATCGGGAACCAGGTCCTCAGGCCATCCACCCGCAGCAGCGGCACTTCGCTCACGAACCGGCCTCCGGCTCGAGGGCGAAACACGCGCTGCTCCGGTCCGGACCGAGCGCGCGTTCGGCCGGAACTTCGGCGCGGCAGCGGTCGAACGCGATCGCGCAGCGGGTCGAGAAGCGGCAGCCGGCGGGCCAATCGTCGGGCGCGGGCACGACGCCCGGGATCTCCTCGAGCCGCTCGCCCGGGCGGGCCAGCGCCGGAATCGATCGCAAGAGCCCCTGCGTGTAGGGATGGCGCGGATCGGACAGCAGGGCGCGGCGCGGCGCGCGCTCCACGATCTTCCCCGCGTACATCACCGCGACGCGGTCCGCGAGTTCGTTCACGATGCCGAGATCGTGGGTGATCAACAGGATCGCGGTCCCGGTCTCGCGTTGCAGATCGCGCATCAGTTCGAGGATCTGCGCCTGGATCGTCACGTCGAGCGCGGTGGTCGGCTCGTCCGCGATCAAGACGCGGGGGCGCGTGCTCAACGCCATCGCGATCATCACCCGCTGCTTGAGCCCCCCCGAAAGCTGATGCGGATAGGCGTTCGTCCGTGCCGCGGCGTCCGGAATCCCGACGCTCTCGAACAACGCGACCACGCGTTCCCGGGCCGCGCGCTTCGAGACCGACTCGTGCAGCAGGATCGCTTCGGCCACCTGGTCGCCCACGGTCACCACCGGCGACAGGCTCGTCATCGGCTCCTGGAAGATCATCGAGAGCCCGGCACCGCGGACGCTCCGCATCTCGGGGACGGACAGCGGCAGGAGCTCCCGCCCTTCGAGCGCCACGCGCCCGGTGTCGATGCGGCCGGGCTTCGGAACGAGCCGCATGCACGCGAGCGCGGTGATCGACTTCCCGCTCCCGGACTCGCCGACGAGCGCCAGCACCTCGCCCGCCGCGATCCGGAAGCCGACGTCCTCGAGGACCCGCTGGCGGCCGTCCGGCCCGGGAAAGGAGACGGAGAGTCCCTCGACCTCGATGGCCGCAGTCACGTCGTCTCCCGCAGCGTGCGCGGATCGAGGACGTCGCGCAGCGCGTCGCCCACGTAGTTGACCGCGAGCAGCAGCGTGAACATCGCTGCTGCGGCCGCCGAGATGTTCCACCAGATGATCGGCTCGCGCGAGAGTTCGTTGCGCGCCTGGTTGATCATCTCGCCCCAGCTGCCGGAAACGCCGATCCCCAGGTAGGCCAGGATCGCCTCGGAGAGCACGAGCTGGGAGAAGAGGAGCACGAGCGTGATCACCACCAGGTGCATCAGGTTGGGCAGGATGTGGCGCACGATGATGCGCGCGTGGGAGACGCCGAGCGCGAGCGACGCCTGCACGTAGTCGAGTTCGCGCAACTTCATCGTCTCGCCGCGCGTCACCCGGCAAAGGCCCACCCAGCCCGTGATGCCGAGCGCGAGACAGACCTGCCAGGTTCCGCGGCCGAGCGCCATGATCAGCGCGATCAGCAACAGCAGCGACGGGATCGACGCCAGCGTCGACATCACGAAGAACACGAAGTCGTCGAAGCGGCCGCCGAAATAGCCCGCGCCGACGCCCATCAGCAGCGCCAGGGGAATCGCGATCGCGCTCGTCAGGCCGCCGATCAACAGCGCCACCCGCACGCCCTTGAGCGCGCGGTGCAACACGTCGCGGCCCAGCAGGTCCGTGCCGAGCCAGTGTCCGCCCGGATCGGCGAGCGCCTCGCCGCCGTAGAACGATTCCGACGCGAGCGGCGCGGAGTAGCTGCTCTCCTTCGCGCCCTGGAAGATCCGGTCGACGACCGTGCGCGCCTCGTGGCTGGCAAGCAGGTCGTCTCCCACGACCGAGCCCCCCTTCCAGGCCACCGAATCCAACAATCCGATCGACACGAAGGCCGCCACCACCAGGATCGAGCCCCGCCGCCGGCGCCAGAGTTCGCCCATCGCCTCGCTCCAGAGCCGATCGCGGCGCACGACGCGGGCGAGCACCACGCCGCCGACCACGAGCGCTGCGACCAGCAGGTTCGAGAAGACGTAGGCCTCCACTTCTACTCGAGCCTCACGCGGGGGTCGGCGAGCGCGTAGCTGAGGTCCGTCGCGATTTGTCCGCCGATGAACAGCAGCGAGAGCACGAAGACCATCACCCGCATCGTCGCGAAGTCGTTCTGGTTGATCGCGTCGATCATCAGGGAACCGAGGCCCGGGATCCCGAAGAACGACTCGAGCAGCAGCGACCCCGTGAAGAGGAACGGGATCGCAAGCACGACCTGGGTCAGGATCGGGATCAGGCTGTTTCGCAACACGTGGCGCATCATCACGCGCATCTCGCCGGCTCCCTTCGCGCGGGCGGTGCGGACGTATTCCCGCCCCGTCTCCTCCACGAACACGGTCCGGTAGAAGCGCACGTTCGAACCGACGTTGCTGAGGATCCCGATCAGCACCGGCAGCGCGATGAACCGCGCGATGACGGACGGGTCGCCGTCGAAGCCGGAGATCGGGAACCAGCGCAGGAGCTTTCCGATCAGGAACTGTCCGCCGATGATGTAGAGCAGGATTGAGATGCTCATGCCGAGCACGCAGAGGAAGACCCCGGCCGTGTCGATGTAGGTCTCGCGGAAGAAGGCCACGAAGAGGCCGAGCACGATCGTCACGACGAGGCTCATCACGAACATCGGCATCGTCAGCGAGAGGCTCGGTCCGGCGCCTTCGCGGATGCGGCGGGCGATCGGCGTGTCATCGACGTCGCTGCGTCCGAAGTCGAAGCTGAGCATCGTCGCGTAGTGGTGGAAGAAGAGGTTGTCGTCGAAGTCCTGCCACGGCCAGAGCGGGCGGTCGTAGCCGTGGTTGACCTTCCACTGCTCGATCGCGTCGGCGCGCGCCTTCTCGCCGAGCGCGCGGCGCGCGATGTCGTCCGGAGAGGCCACCTGGAAGAAGAGGACGAAGAGCACGCCCAGCACGCCCAGCACCACTGCTCCGCCGTAGAGGAGCCGTCGGATCACGTAGGCCAACACGTTATTGCCGCTCCCGGAAGAAGGTTCGGATGCCCGGGACGATCCCGACCGCGAAGACCCCGACCAGCACCCACACGGGCCAGACCACGGGCCGGTTCCAGGCCTCGCGCATCTCGGCCCGCGACTCGGCATCGATGTCGAGGTACTTCGCCATCGGGTAGGACATCCCGAAAGGTTTGACGTTGTGCAGCCATCCGTGCACGAGCGAATAGCCGACCCCGTTGTAGATCTCGATCCACGGCCGCTCGCGCTCGACGATCGCGACCATCTTGCGGATGATGGCGTCGCGCTCCGGCCCGCTCTCCATCGTCTCCATCGCCGAGAAGAGCCGGTCGTAGTCCGGATCGCAGAAGTTCGACGTGTTCGGGCCGCCGACGCCGGACCGCCGCATGTCGCAGGTCAGCAGGAAGAGGAAGTTCTCCGGGTCCGGGTAGTCGGCCGACCATCCCCAGAAGAAGACCTGGTAGGCGAGCCGCTCGACCTTGGCCTGGAACTCGTTGTAGGTCGTGACCTGCAGGTCGACGTCGATCCCGAGCTTGCGCCATTCGCCGATGAAGAACTCGCGATCGAGGGCACCCCCGGAACCGACCTCGTAGGTGTCGAAGCTGAGCCGCAGCGGGCTGCCGGTCTGGGGGTCGATCCCATCGGGGTACCCGGCCTCGGCCAGGAGCCGGCGCGCACGGGCGAGATCCACCTGGCGGTAGGGGTTCCGGTAGCCCTCGGGTGCGCCCGAGATGACGGGCGGGATCGGGCTCTGGGCCGGGATCCCCCGGCCGTTGAGGAAGATGTCGATCCAGCGCTGCGAATCGACGGCCAGACTCATGGCCTGGCGCAGCTTCCGCGCTCGTTCGCCGCCCGCGGCTCCGACCACCTCGTCTTCCATGTTGAAGCCCAGGTAGAACAGGCCCGGGCTCACGGCCTTGCGAAGGCCGATCCCGCGCGCCGCCATCTCGGGCGAGAGCCGGTCGTTCTGGATCACCTGGTCGAAGCTCTCCTTGATGATCCCGGCGGAGTCGTAGTAGCCCTGGAGGAACTTGTTGAAGACCGGGATCGACTCCTTGTCGAGCCGCATCTCGATCCGGTCGATGAACGGGACGGGCCGGCCGACGTAGGCCGGATCGAGCAGCCCGGCCGCCGCGTCCCCGGGCTCGCCCTCGGTCGGATAGTGCGCGCCGGGGGCCTCGGGTTGGGTGATGCCGTACCAGTTCGGATTGCGCACGAGCGAGATGCGCGAACGCTTGTCGTAGACGGTCACCCGGTAGGGCCCGGTCCCGACGGGATGGTCGGCGAAGCGCTCGCGGCCCTCCTTTCCGTCGTAGCGATCGACGGCCTCCCACGGGACCGGCGTCGTGAACTCCATCGCGAACCAGTAGAGGATCTGCGGGTAGGGTTCGGAGAGCGTGACTTCCATCACGTCGTCCCCGTCCACCCGCACTCCGCGGATCCCGCCGACCGCGGCGTATTGTTCCCGGCTCGGCCGCGCCGCGAACCCCGGGTCGGCCCCGCGCGCGGCGGCGAGCGCCTGCGCGAAGGCGGTGAACCCCTCGATCCGGGAGAAGGGGTCGCGCACCTGCACCTTCAACGCCGGGTCGGCGAGCCGCATCAGTTGATAGGCGAAGTCCTCGGCGTGGGCGTCGCGCGTGGTGCGCCCTTCCCCGCCGGCCTCGAAGCACGGGTCCGGGCCGTAGCCGATGCCGCGCCGGATCTCGAAGCGGTAGCGCACGCGCCCGTCGCCGAGCGGCTGCGCCTTCGGGACCGAGGTCGCGAGACCCGGGATCAGCCGATACGGCCGCGCGAGGTAGTGGTACTCGAGCAGGGTGTCGTACACGAGGCCCGTCACCTGGTGTGCGCTGACGTTGTAGGCCTCGGCCGGATCGAGCGTGCGGTGGGCGGCGAGAAACGGGCTGTAGAGGACCTTGGCGCGCACATCCGCGTCGGGATACGGATCGTTGCCGCAGCCGCTGCACGCGGCCGCGACGACGCACGCGCCCAGCACGCTGGCGACGCTTCGCCTCATCCCCCGCTCTCCCCCCCTGCGGACGATAGCGGTTCTGGAACCTCGATCCGGAACCGCGCCGGTTCGGGCTGCGGGTTCACGACGACGTCGCGCAGCCGCAGGGTCGCGCTGCCGCCGGTCGTGGGAAACGCGAGCGAGATCTCCTCCGGGAACGCGGCGTCGCCGACCCGGACCCAGCCCTCGTAGCGCGCGGTGAACCAGTCGTGTCCGCCCGGGTGCCAGCGCAGGCGCCGCAGGCGCCCCTCCGCATCGAGCCACAGCGTGTAGGTGGGGAAACCGAGTTCGACGTCGCCGCTGGCACCGTCCCAGGCGATGGCCCGCGGAGGACCCCGGCCCACGTCGGGCGCGGCCAGCAGCGCCGCGACCGCGGCCTTCGGGGAGAGCGGAATGCCCACCAGATCGAACAGTGTGCCGTCGTGCACCGGGTCGTGCGCGATGCCGGGAACCCCCCGGCGATAGACGTCGACGTGGGTTCCGTCGGTGGCCACCACGAGTGCAGGCTGACCGAAGGGCCCGTCCACTTCGAGCCGCATCCGCGCCGGTCGTTCCAGCCAGAGGCGCTGTCGCGAGAAGGACGCGCCGGTCGCGCCCTCGATCGTGGTCCGCGCGCGCGCCGCGAGCGACGAGATGGCACCGGCGCGCCGCTGGTGGCGCTGCCAGCGTTCCTGCGCGCGCGCCTCGAGTTCGGGCGGGACCGGCCGCGGCCCGGGGCCGGCCGTGGCGCACGACAGTGCCAGCATCGCGATCGTGGCCCACGCCACGCCTCGGGCCCGCTGTCCGGCCTTCATGGCTGCGCCAGCCCCTCGCGGAGCGCTTCGAGCTTCTGCTCGAGCTGCGGCTGCTCGACGGGGCGCAGGCCGCGCTTCGCCGCTTCCTCGTATCGCGCCAGGGCCTCCCGGTCGCGGCCGAGCGCCCGGTAGACGTCGCCGAGGTGCTCGGAGATCACGGGGTCGCCGCCCGAGAGTGCTTCGGCCCGCAACAGTTCGGATTCGGCCCGCTGGAGCCAGCGGAGGGCTTCGTCGCGGTGACCGTGAGCGAGCAGTGGTTGGGCGCGCTGGTAGTAGACCCAGCCGAGGCTGTCGGCGATGTAGCCATCGTCGGGCCGGCGTTCGAGCGCACGCACGATCAGTTGCTCGGCCTCGTCGAGGTCCTCGCCGCGCTCGGCCATCGAATAGCCGATGAAGTTCAGCGCGCCGGGGTGGCCGTCGTCCTTCTCGAGCGCCCGCTCCATCCAGGCGAGCGCGTCTTCCCGCTCGCCCGCCTCCTGGTGGAGGATGCCCATCTGGAACATCACGTCGGCGTCGTCCGGGCTCTCGGCCAACAGATCCTCGAGATAGAGGAGCGCGGTCTCCCGGTCGCCGAGGCGCGAGAGCAGCGTGGCGCGATAGAGCTGGACCTCGCGCCGGGGCTCTTCGGCGAGCGCGCGTTCGACCGAGTCGAGCGCCCGGGGGAGATCGCCGCGCGCCTCGTAGAGGTTCGCGATCTGCAGCTGGGCGTCGGCGAAGCGGTCCTGACCCGGTGCGATGTCGTCGAAGGTCCGGAATGCGCCCTCCTCGTCGCCGCTTTGCAACTGCGAGACGCCGAGGAAGAACGCGATCTCGGTCTGGTCCGGGAAGGCCCGATGGGCGCGCTCGAAGCGATCCCGCGCGGCCGCCCAGTCGCCGTCCTCGTAGTCCAGGAAGGCGAGGCGCAGCGTCGCGCGCAGGTCGTCGGGATGGTCGGCTTCGACGGCTTCGAGGCTCGCGATGGCTTCGTCACGGCGGCCCAGTGCCAGCTCGGCCTCGGCCTTCGCGATCAGCGTCGGCTGGTGGTCCGGATGGTGCGCGAGCGCCTCGCGATGGATGCCGATCTCGCCGAGGCGATCGCCGCGGTTCCGCCGGCTCTCGGCGAGCGCGCCGTAGAGACGCAGATCACCCGGGTGACGCTCGAGGCCGGCGCGCAGGATGCGTTCGGCGGTGTCCGGCTGCTCCATCGCTTCGAGCGCCGCGGACAGTGCCAGCGTCCCACGGATGCGATCCGGTTCGTGGTCCTCCAGCCAGACGGCCGTGTCGCGCGCCGCCGCGAAGTCGCCGGACATGAAGTCGGCACCGTACAGCAGGACGGCGGCCTCCGCGCTCACGGGTTCCCCCTCTGCGTCGAGCAGCACCTCCCGCATCGCGTCGCGATCGCGCGCCTGCGCATGGCGCGCGCCCAGGAAGAGGCGCAGCGCGAGGTCGTCCGCGCCCGCGTCCCACGCGCGCTTCCCGTAGGCGAAGGCCTCCTGCGGCCGGTTCAGCGCCAACGAGAGCTCGGCCATCCGGCGCAGCACGTCGGCAGCCGGGTCGAGCGCCAGGACGCGTTCGTACGCGAGCAGGGCCTCTTCGAGCCGCCCTTCGCGTTCGAGCTCGGTGGCGCGCAGGAACTCGAAGCCGGGGTCCGTCGGGTCGGCGGCCGGCGCCTCCGCGCCGTCTTCGGGCGCGACCACGACGCCGTCCGAGCGCGCCAGCGGCTCGGGCCGTTGCGGCAGGGTCGGCGGTCCGGCACACGCGGCGGCCAGGGCGGCCAGCAGCAGGGCCCCGGCGGCGACTGCCGGGGTGGGTCGGGCCGTTCGTTTCCTCATCCGTCCTCGCTGATGGCTCGTCCACCGCGCGGCCGCTCCATGCGGCAGCCCGACTCTTCGGCCGATCGGAGCGGGCGCTTGGGGAGACGCGCGATCCGGGCCTAGGAAAGGTGGCCCTTCTCCTCGAGGTAGCGGACGAGCGCGACCACGCTCTCCTCGACACTTTGATTCGCCGTGTCGAGGACCAGTTCCGGCTTCTCGGGCTCTTCGTACGGGGCGGAGATGCCCGTGAACTCCGGGATCTCGCCGGCCCGCGCCTTCTTGTAGAGCCCCTTGGGGTCGCGCTCTTCGCAGGTGTCGACGTCGGCCTTCACGTAGACCTCGATGAAGTCCCCGGCGTCGAAGAGCGCGCGGGCCTGGTCGCGGTCCGCCCGGTACGGCGAGATGAACGACGTGAACACGATCACGCCGGAGTCGGTGAAGAGCTTCGAGACCTCTCCGATCCGGCGGATGTTCTCGGTCCGGTCCTCGGGCGAGAAGCCCAGGTTGCTGTTCAGCCCGTGGCGGACGTTGTCGCCGTCGAGCACGTAGGCGAGCTTGCCCCGATTCACGAGTTCGGCCTCCGCGGCCACCGCGATGGTGCTCTTTCCGGAACCCGAGAGACCCGTGAGCCAGATGGTGGCGCCGCGCTGCCCGAGCACCTTTTCGCGCTCGGCGCGGCCGATCTGGCCGCCGTGCCATGTGATGTTGGTCGACTTCTGCTCTGCCACGTCACTTCTCCGTGTCACCCGGGTTCGAAGGAGCGCGGATACTAGCGGCCGTCCCCGACGCCTGCGAACGCGCGCGGCTTCAGGATCTCGCCGCGGCACCCCGTAGGCGCGCAGCTTCCGCCCCGATCCGATCGGCCGCGAACGCGATCGAGGCCTCGTCGGTGTCGCGGCCGAGGCCGATCCGCAGGGCCCCGCGGATCCGGGCCTCCGGCAGGCCACAGGCCCGGAGCACGTGGGAGACCTCGGGCTTCGCGGAGGCGCACGCGGAGCCGGTCGAGAGCGCGAGCTCGGGCAGTCCCGCGATCAGGGCGTCCGCTTCCACCCCTTCGATCGAGAGGTTGAGGTTGCCCGCGAGCCTCCCCTCTCCGGCCGGCGGCCCGTTCCACGCGACGCCGTCCAGCCGTTGCGCGAGCGCGGCGAAGAGCGCGTCGCGGAGCGCCCCGATGCGCTTGGCCTCGGGCTCGCGCCCGCTCACCGCCAACTCGACCGCACGACCGAGCCCCACGACCAGGGGGACCGGGACCGTCCCCGGCCGCATCCCCCACTCGTGCCCGCCGCCGAACTGGAGCGGTTCGAGCCGGATGCGTTCGCGGCTCGCGCGCCGCCGGCGGCGCACGTAGAGCGCGCCCACGCCCTTCGGCCCGTAGAGCTTGTGCCCGGACACCGAGACCAGGTCGACGCCGATCGCGTCGACGTCGAACGGGATCTTGCCGATCGCCTGCGCGGCATCGCTGTGGAAGAGCACGCCGCGTTCGGCCGTGACGCGGCCGATCCCGGCGAGGTCCGGCACCGTCCCGATCTCGCTGTTGGCGGCCATCACCGAGACCAGGACCGTGTCCGCGCAGATCGCCTCGCCCACGGCGTCCGGCGCCACGAACCCGTGCGCGTCCACGCCGAGCCGCGTGACGCGCGCGCCCCGGCGCTCCAACGCCGCGCAGCACTCGAGGACCGCCGGGTGCTCGGTCGCCACGGTCACGATGTGGCCCGCCCCGCCCGCGGCCGCGAAGGCGCCCTGCAGCGCGAGGTTGTCGCTCTCGGTCGCGCCGCTGGTGAAGATCACCTCGCGCGGTTCCGCGGCGCCGATCGCGGCGGCCACGGCCTCCCGGGCCATGTCGACCGCGGCTTCGGCGCGCCACCCGTAGCGATGGGTGCGGCTCGAGGCATTGCCGAAATCCTCGCGGAAGTACGGCAGCATCGCGTCCAGCACGCGCGGGTCCACCGGGGTCGTCGCGTGGTGGTCGAGATAGATCACGGACGGTCCGCGCTCGCCGCCCGGACGCGGGGCCACGATGCTAGGCGCCGAAGGAAGAGCCGCAGCCGCAGGTATTCGTCGCGTTCGGGTTGTCGATCTTGAAACCCGACTCCATCAGCGTATCGACGTAGTCGAGCGTCGTCCCGACCAGGTAGAGCGCGCTCTTCTCGTCGATGCGGACCGTGACGCCCTCGCTCTCGACCGCGGTGTCGTCCTCCCGGACGGTGTCGTCGAACATCAGCTGGTACTGGAGGCCGGAGCAACCGCCGCCGACGACCTTCATCCGGAGCGCGTGGGTCTCGAGCTTGCCTTCGGCATCGAGCAGGCGTTTGATCTGCTGGGCGGCGTTGTCGGTGACGGTCACGAGGGCCATGGGGTCTCCGTGGGCAGCGGGGCGATGGACGGCGCGGAGGATAGCGAAGGCCGCCATATCGGACCAGTTCAGTCCGGGATCATTCTCGCGTCGGGGCGGGCTCCAGCCACAGGAAGACCTCCCGGTTCCCCTTCGGTCCCGCAAGACGGCTGTCCGCGCGTCCCCGCTCCCGGTAGCCCAGCCCCCGGCCGGCGTCGCGGACGCGATCGACCGCCAGCGCGCGGTCGGTGTCGTCCCGCACCACGCCGCCCTTCCCGACGCGATCGCGCCCGACCTCGAACTGGGGTTTCACCATCACCAGGATCGGGGCCCCGGGTGCGACTTCGGCCACGCGCGGCAGCAGCAGGGTCGAGGAGATGAACGAGACGTCGATCGTTGCGAGGTCGATCGCCTCGGGTACCTGCTCGGACGCGAGATGGCGCGCGTTCGTGCGGTCGAGCACGCGGACGCGCGGATCGTTGCGCAGCGCCCCTTCCATCTGGCCGTAGCCCACGTCCACCGCGACCACGGCCCGGGCCCCGTGCTGGAGCAGGCAGTCCGTGAACCCCCCGGTCGAGGCGCCGAGATCCAGGCACGTGAGGCCCGCCACCTCGAGGCTGAGATCCGCGAGCGCCCCGGCCAGCTTCTCGCCCCCGCGCGACACGTAGCGGCGGACGGTGCCACGCACCCGCACCGCGGCCTCCGGCCGGATGCGCGTCCCGGGCTTCTCGACCGGCACGCCGTCGACCAGCACCTGGCCGAGGCGGATGCGGGCCTGCGCCTGGCTGCGGCTGTCGGCCAGGCCGTCCGCGACCAGCCGCTCGTCGAGACGCGGGCGCCGCGGCGCCGCCCCCTGCGGCCGGACCGTCACCCCGGCACGAGAGCCCGGATCGCGGCCGCGATGCCGGCCGCATCCAGGCCGATCTCGGCGCGCTGGAGGGCCGCATCGCCGTGCTCCATCAGCTGGTCCGGGACGGCGAGAGAGCGGACCGGCACCTGCACCCCGGCGGCCGCGAGTGCCTCGAGGACCGCGCTGCCGAAGCCCCCCATCCCGGCGTGCTCTTCCACCGTGACGACGGCGCCGACCTTGCGGGCCAGCGCCACGATGCGCTCGTGGTCGAGCGGCTTCGCGAACCGCGCGTTCACGACCGCTACCGGGATGCCGTCGGCCGCCAGCTCGTCCGCGGCCTCCATCGCGTCGTGGACGCAGGTGCCGTAGGCCACGATCGCAGCGGCGTCGCCGTCGCGCAGCAGTTCCGCCTGGCCGATCGGCAGCGTCTTCGCGTCCGGATCCATCGGGACGCCGAAGCCCGCGCCGCGCGGGTAGCGGACCGCCGCAGGCCCGTCGTATTCGATCGCGGTCCGGAGCATGTGCCGGAGTTCGTTCTCGTCCTTCGGCGCCATCACGACGATGTTGGGCAGCGTCCGAAGATAGGCGATGTCGTACATGCCCTGATGCGTGGCGCCGTCGGCTCCGACCAGCCCGGCGCGATCCATCGCCAGCGTCACGTCCAGGTTCTGCACGCAGACGTCGTGGACGACCTGGTCGTAGGCGCGCTGGAGGAAGGTGGAATAGATCGCGGCGACGGGCTTCATCCCCTCGGCGGCGAGGCCGGCCGCGAAGGTCACCGCGTGTTGTTCGGCGATCCCGACGTCGTAGAAGCGGCTCGGGAACGCCTTCTGGAACAGGTCGAGGGAGGTGCCGTCCGCCATCGCGGCCGTGATCGCGACGATCCGGTCGTCGGCCTTCGCCAGCTCGATCAGGGTCTGGGCGAAGACGCGCTGGTACTTCGGCGGGCCCGGTTTGGAGGGCGGGAACCGCCCGCTCGCGATCTCGAAGGTACCGACGCCGTGGTACTTGAACGGGTCGTTCTGGGCCGGCTCGTAGCCGTAGTCCTTGGCCGTGAGCGCGTGGACCAGGATCGGGCCGTCGCCGGCGCGGAGCATCTCGCGCACGTTCTCGAAGGTCTCGAGGACGATGTCGACCCGGTGTCCCTGGATGGGTCCCACGTACTTGAAGCCGAGCGCCTCGAAGAGCAGACCGGGCGAGAAGAAGACCTTCAGGGACTCCTCGGCCTTCTGGGCCCAGTGCACCATGTCACCCGGCATCGAGCCGAGGAAGTCCTTGGCCCAATGCTTCATGCGACGCACCATCGGTGCCGAGAGCTTGCGCGAGAGGTACGACGACATCGCGCCGACGTTGGGCGAGATCGACATCTCGTTGTCGTTGAGCACGACCACGAGGTTCTTCTGATGCAGATCCCCGGCGTGGTTGAGCGCCTCGAACGCCATGCCCGCGGTCATTCCGCCGTCGCCGATCAGGGCGATCGCGATCTGGTCGCGGCCCTGGTGTTCGATCGCGCGCGCCATTCCCAGCGCAGCCGAGATCGAGGTCCCCGCGTGCCCAGCCCCGAATGCGTCGTGCTCGGATTCGTGGCGCCGCAGGAACTTCCCGATCCCGCCTTCCCTTCCGATCTGGGCGAAACCGTCACGGCGACCGGTCAGCATCTTGTGCGCGTAGCCCTGGTGCCCGACGTCGAGGCACAGACGATCCGCCGGCGTGTCGAACGTGTAGTGGATGGCCGTGATCAACTCGACCGCGCCGAGGCTCGAAGCGAGGTGGCCGCCGGTCCTGGAGACGTTCTCGACGATCTCGGAGCGGATGGCCGCCGCGACTTCGGCGACGCGTTCCCTCGGCAGTGCGCGCAGGTCCCGCGGAGCGTGGATCTCGTCCAACACGGCGCGATCCGGTTCGTGCGGGCTCACGTCTGCCTCCGCACCGCGAAGCGCGAGAGTTCGCGCAGCGCATCGGCTTCGGGCCCCAGGTCGGCGATGCGCGCGAGCGCGTCCTCGAGCAGCGCCTCCGCGCGCACGCGCGCGGCCGGCTCCCCGAGCACGCGGGCCAGGGACGCCGGCTCGTCGTCCTCGCCGTCGAGCACGTCGTCCGCGATCTGGAACGCGACGCCGACTTCTTCGCCCAGCTTCCGGAGTCGATCGACCTGGGCCGCCGTCGCGCCGCCGAGGCGCGCGCCGGCCGTGATCGACGCCGCGATCAGCGCGGCCGATTTACGACGGTGCACGGATTCGACGCGACCGGCCTCGTCTGCGCCGCCGCGCGCGAACGCGAGGTCGTCGGCCTGGCCGCCGACGAGGCCGCGCGAACTCGACGCGCAGGCGACGTCGTGCGCCACCGCCAGCAGTACGTCGGCCGCGGCGCGGTCGGTCGCGCGCGCGAGTTCCTCGAACGCCAGTGCCTGCAGCGCATCGCCCGCGAGGACGGCCACCGCCTCTACGAAGGCCACGTGCACGGTGGGCAATCCGCGCCGCTCGTCGTCGTCGTCCATGCACGGCAGGTCGTCGTGAACGAGAGAGTAGGTATGGATCAGCTCCACCGCGGCGGCTGCGGGCAGGGCCTGGTCGGCCGAGCCACCGACCGCCTCGCAGGCCGCGAACGCCAGCGCGGGACGCAGGCGTTTTCCGCCCGGGAAGAGCAGATGGCGCATGGCGGCGTGGAGGGCGGTGGGCGGATCCGTCGCAGCGGGCACCGATCGCTCGAGCACGCGATCGACCCGCGCGGTCGCTGCGGCGATGTAGTCGGGGGCCTTCAATCGTCCGGCTCGTCCGGCGGGTCGAAGGGCTCGGCCCCGGTGCCCTCGCCCGTCTGCACCAGGATCTCGATCCGTCGCTCCGCGGTGTCGAGTTCGCCCGCGAGGCGGCGCGACAGGGCGACGCCCTCCTCGAAGGCCGCGAGGGCGGCTTCGAGCCCGAGTTCGCCGTCCTCGAGCCGGTCCACGATCGCCTCGAGCCGCTCGAGGGCGCCCTCGAAGCTCAGCTGGTCCGCGGGTGCGCCTCCCGGAGTTCCCATCCCGGGAAGGGTAACGGACCGGCGGCACCACGCCTCACCGGCGAGACCGGTCCGGACCACCGGTCGGAGCCGGAACGGTCCCGGTGACCTCGGCCTCGAACTCGCCTTCGGAGAGCCGGACCCGGACGCTGTCGCCGGGCGCGAGTTCCTGCGCGCGATGGAGCACGCGGCCGTCGGGCCCGCGCGCGATCGCATAGCCGCGGGACAACACCCCGAGCGGCGACAGCGCATCGAGTCGGGCGACGGCCTCGGAGAGGCGCTGCCGGCGCAGCCACACGGCCAGCGGGCCCGCCCGGCGCAGCCGGTCGTCGAGTTGGTCGCGCCGGCTGCGTCGCGGCGGCACGACCCCGGCCGCGGCCCGCGCGAGCCGCGCGTGGAGCTGCACGCTGCGGCCGCTGCGGTCGGCGAGCGCGGCCGCGGCGAGGCGGCGCAGCGCGCGTTCGGCCGCGTCGAAGCGCGAGCGATCGACCGCGAGGCGTGCCGCCGGTGCGTGCGCGTGCAGGCGGGCGCGCGCGGTCGCGAGCCGCTGGCGTCCCCGCTCGAGGCCGCCCGCGAGGCCGCGCCGGAGGCGCCCCGCGAGGCCCTCCACCTGGTCCCGCCAGGCGTCGCCGTCCGGCAGCGCCAGCATCGCGGCCGCGGAAGGCGTGGCCGCGCGCGCGTCGGCCACGAGGTCGGCGATCGTGACGTCGGTTTCGTGCCCGACGCCGCTGACGACCGGGATCGGGCAGGCGTGGATCGCGCGCGCCACCCGCTCGGTATTGAAGGCCCAGAGGTCTTCGAGCGACCCGCCGCCGCGGACGAGCAGGATCACGTCGATGTCGTCGATGCGCTCGAGACGCGCGAGTGCGCGCGCGATCTCGTCCTCCGCGCCGTCGCCCTGTACCCGCGTCGGCGAGACCAGCAGCGGCGTCGCGGGAAAGCGGTCGCCCGAGACCCGGACGACGTCGCGAACAGCCGCCCCGGCCGGCGACGTGACGACGCCGACGCGGCGCGGGAAGGCCGGGATCCCGCGCTTGCGGGTGGCGTCGAAGAGGCCTTCGGCCGCCAACCGCTCGCGCATCTGCTCGAACGCCAGCTGGAGCGCCCCCTGCCCCACCGGTTCGAGCCGCCGCACGATGATCTGCAGATCCCCGCGCTGCACGTAGAGGGTGACCTCGCCGTGCACGACGAACTCGAGCCCCTCTTCGAGATCGAACGGGATGCGTGCCGCACTGCCGCGGAAGAGCGCGGCCTTGATCTGGGCGCGGTCGTCCTTCAGCGTGAAATAGCTGTGGCCCGAGGCGGCGCGGAACAGGTTCGAGACCTCGCCGACGACCTGCACGCGGCCGAGTTCCTCTTCGAGCAGTTCGCGCACGCCGCCGACCAGCTCGCTGACCGTGAGCGGCCGCGGCGGGCGGGCGATCTCGCCGGAGAGGTCTTCCACCGGTTCAGGGCGCCGCCGGCGCGGGGTCCGTGCCTTCGGGCGCGGGCGCGCCTTCGGAGGTGTCCGCGTCGGACGCCGTGCCCGCGCGTCGACGGTCGAGCCGCTCGAAGTACGTCCAGCTCTTGAGGACCTCGAGGGCGCGGGCGAGCTGCGGATCGGCGGGTGCGGGCGCCACGCCGGGTTCCGCGGTGCCGGCCCCGGCGTCCTCGCCATCGCCGGCGTCCGCGTCGTCCAGGACCCGCTCGGACACCAGGATGTCCGGCGCGATGCCGACCTCCTGGATCGAACGCCCGCTCGTGGTGTAGTAGAGCGCGGTGGTCAGGCGCAGCCCACCGCCCGACGCCGGCAGCGGATACAGGGTCTGCACGGACCCCTTGCCGAAGGTCTGGCTGCCGACGATCAGGGCGCGGTGATGGTCCTGCAGCGCGCCGGCCACGATCTCGGACGCGCTGGCGCTGCCGGCGTTGACGAGCACCGCGAGCGGGTAGTCGCCCTCGCTGTCCGGGTGCGCGTAGAACTCCTGCACCTGCTCCGGGACCCGGCCGCGGGTAGAGACGAGGATGCCCTCGTCGAGGAAGAGGTCGGCGACCGCAACGGCCTGGTCGAGCAGGCCTCCGGGATTGTTGCGCAGGTCGAGCACCAGCCCCTGGAACGGCGCGGACTGCTCGAGCTTGCGGTGCATCGTGCGCAGGTCGTCGGCCGTGCGTTCCTGGAACTGGCGGATCGCGAGGTAGCCGTAGCCGGGTTCGAGCAGCCGCCCCGTGACCGAGGCGACCTTCACCGTGTCGCGCCGGATCGTGTAGGGCACGGGCTTCTCGGCGCCCTCGCGCGAGACGCGGATCGTGATCTCGGTGCCGCGCCGGCCCCGCATCAGCGCGACGGCTTCGTGCAGTTCCATCCCCTTGGTCGTCCGGCACGGCTCGGTCCATCCGCCCGGGGTCTCGGTCGGACAGATCTCGGCGATCTCGTCGCGGGCCCGGATCCCGGCCCGCGACGCCGGCGTCCCCGCGATCGGGGCGATCACCTCGATGAAGCCGTCCCGCGCCTTCGAGATCTCGATCCCGAGGCCCACGAACTCGCCGCGCGTGTCGATCTGCATCTCGCGGAAGGACTCTGCATCCATGTAGCCGGAGTAGGGATCGAGCTCTCCCACCATGCCGCGCACCGCGCCCTCTATTAGCCGCTCGGAGTCCACCTCGTCGACGTAGTTGGTGCGGATCAACGCGAGGACGTCGCTGAAGAAGCGCAGGTCGTCGTAGTGGCTGGCGGCGTGGCTCGCGGCCGACGGGCCGACCCAGGCCAGGGCGACCGCGCACAGGACCCCGGCCACGAACCCGCGCATGGAGCGCGGGACGCGGGACCGCACGCGGCTCCTGTCGGGCGAATCGGGACGATCGGACATCGGTGCTCCTCGCCGTCCGGAGGGGGCGCGGCGCCCGCTGCCGGAGAACGCGCAGTGTACCGATTCGACACCCGGGGCCTACCAGAGGTGCTGCAACCAGTCCTTCGGATCCTGCGCGACCGCGCCCTGCCGGATCTCGAAGTAGAGACGCGGACCGGTCAGCGACCCGGTCTCCCCGGCGCTTCCGATCACGTCGCCGGCCCGCACCGCATCGCCGACCGAGACCGAGAACGATTCGAGGTGGCCCGAGACCGTGAACCAGCCGCCGCCGTGGTCGAGGATGACCATGCGGCCGTAGCCCGAGAACCAGCCGGCATAACGAACCGTCCCGGCCGCCACCGCCGCCACCGGCTCGCCCGGCGTCACCTGGAAGTCGACGCCCTTGCGGAAGGTCTGCGTGCGGTACTCCTCGTCGACGATGCGGCCGAACCCGCGCAACAGGCGGCCCGGGACCGGCGCGTCGAGCTGCCCGCGCAGCGTCCCGAACGGGATCGCGGCCGGCGCCTCGCGGTCGCGCTGCAGGGCCGCGAACTCGGCCTCGAGGGCTTCGGCCGCCTCCTCGAGTTCGTTCAGCAGCGCGCGTTCGCGGGAGCGGTCCTGGCGTACGCGGAGCAACAGGTCCTGCTTCCCGGCCCGTTCGCGCGCCAGCTCCAGCTGGCGGGCCGCGAACCGCTGCTGGGCGCGTTCGCGACGAGCGGCGGCGCGCTTCGCCTCTTCCCGGGCCGCGCCGAGCGCCCGCTGTTCCGCGTCGAAGCGCTCGAGCAGGACGCGGTCCCGGTCGAGCAGGCGCTGCATCACCTGGATCCGCCCGAGCCGGTCCCGCAGGCTGCCGGGGGCGAAGATCACGCGCACCGGCCCCGCCCCCCCGGCCTTGTAGAGGGCCACCGCGCGCCGGGCCAGCACGTCCCGGGTCCCGGCGACGCGCGCGGCGAGCGCCGCTTCCTCGGCCCGGATGCGCTCGGCCGCGCGGACGGCTTCGCGAGCGGCCGCGCGCGCGCGATCCACTTCGCGGGCGACCGCCCGGGCCGCGGCCTCCACCGCCTCGATCGCGTCGAAGAGACTGTCCTCCTGCGCCTCGTATGCGGCGACCCGCTCCTGCCGCTCCTCGATCGCGCCGCGCAGGGCCTCGAGTCGGGCCTCCGGCTCCTGCGCGCGGGCGGGCGCCGCGGCCGCCGCCAGCAGCGCGGCCGCCAGCGCGGTGGCCAGCGCCGCCGCCCGCGGGCGCGTCCCGCTCACCGGCGCGCGCCGTCCTGGAGCAGCGCGACGCCGGCGCCCACGAACCCGAGCGCGGCCCCGGCCAGGAGCAGCCACGCGCACGCGGCGGCACCCAGGAACGCGGGCTCCGCGTAGCCGAGCAGGAGCTCGAGGCCCTCTTCGAGCCCCGGCAGCATCAGGCGGTAGAACGCGAAGAGCAGCGCGAGGGCCAGCAACCCGCCCGCGATGCCCTGCGCCAGCCCCTCCAGCAGGAAGGGGGACGAGACGAAGGCCGGACTGCCGCCCACCAGCTGGACGATCTCGATCTCCTCCCGCCGCGCATAGATCGAGAGCCGGATCGTGTTGGCCACGATCAGCAGCGTCGCCAGCGCGAGCACGCCCCCGATCGAGATGCCGACGCCCCGGATCAGACCGACCGCCTGCTCGTAGCCCTCGATCCACTCGGCCCCATAGCCGAGTTCCGCGATGCCGGGCAGGCCGTCGAGCGCCTCGCGCAGCACCTCGAGCCCGGCCTGGTTCCGCTGCTCGGGAACCAGCGCGATCTCGAGCGAGGCCGGCAGCGGATTGCGGTCGAGTCCGTCGAGGAGCGCCGCGCGCTCGCCCTGCGCGGCGCGAAACCGCGCCAGCGCCTGCTCCGGCGTCACCAGCTCGACCCGCTCGACGCCGGGCGCCATCCCGACGCGTCCGAGGAGTTCCGCCTGGACCTCGGGCGAGAGGCCCTCCTCGAGGTAGGCAGACACGCGGATGTCCTCGCCGAAGCGGTCGAGGAGACGCTCCATGTTGGAGACGAGCAGCCCGAACGCCCCCGCGAGCAGCAGGCACAGGCCGATCGTGGCGACGGCCACGATGCTGGTCACCGGGCTCGCGCGCACGCCCTGGAAGGCCGTGCGGAACGCGGTGCGAACCTGGGCCGTGCCGCCGCTCATCGCCGGCTGCCACGCACCGGGGCGTCCTGCACGATCTCGCCATCCTCGAGCCGGACGACGCGGCGACCGTATTGCTCGACCAGTGAATGGTCGTGGGTCGCGACGAACACGGCCGTCCCGCGTGACGCGGCATCCGCGATCAGGTCCATGATCTCGAGCGTCAAGTCCGGGTCGAGGTTCCCGGTCGGCTCGTCCGCCAGCAGGATCTCGGGGTCGTTGACCAGCGCGCGCGCGATCGCGAGCCGCTGCTGCTCGCCGCCCGACAGCGACAGCGGGTGGTGGTAGCGACGGTGCTGGAGACCCACGCGCTTCAACATCGCGAAGACCCGGGCGCGCTTGTCGCGCTGCGAGACGCCGACGACGTCGAGCGCGACGCCGACGTTCTCCTCCACCGTCCGCCGCGGCAGCAGCTTGAAGTCCTGGAACACCACCCCGATGCGGCGTCGGAGCGGCGCGACCGCGGCCGGCCCGACCCGGCTGACGTTGCGCCCAAGCACCAGGATCTGCCCCTCGCTCGGATGCTCGGCCGCGAAGATCAGCCGCATCAGGGTCGTCTTGCCCGCGCCCGAAGGGCCGGTCAGGAAGACGAACTCGCCCTTCACGAGTTCGAGCGAGACGTCGCGAAGTGCCCAGCTGCCGGCCAGATAGGACTTCGAGACGTGGAACAGGCGGACGAGGGCTCCGGCCGATCCCGCGGGCCCCGCGCTGGCGCGCATCCGCTCAGGATCCCGGCGAGCGCCTGCGCTTGGCCCGGGCGTTGTCGACGAGGTAGTTCAGGATCACCTCGTCGAGCGGCTTCTCGGACACGATGCCTTCGCCGAAACGGGCCCCGGTCGCCGGCGGCGCGTCCGCGGCCTCGAGGGTTCCGACCACGACAGGGTCGGTCTCCGAGGCCCGTGCTTCCGCACGGGTGTCCGCATCGTCCATGGCGTCCGGCCCGAGCCGTTCGCGGATCTTGTCGTCGAAGTCCCCGGCACGGAGCCGCTTGAGGACCGTCTTGTGCTGGCCCTCCATCAGCTCCTTCACACGCAGCTCGCATTCGGGGTCGTCCACATGGTCGGCATAGCTCGACTTCTCCGAGAACATGATGTTCCCGCCGTGGAACAGGTGCGTGATGATGTGCGGGTGACCGACGCCGCTGTCTTCACTCTGCACGTGAAACAGCACCCCCCGATGTCGGATGTTCGTATTGAATCCCGAGATCATGTCCCGGTCGCACCCCCAGACCACACGTACCGAACGAGCGCGAGTGTGACGCACTGTCCGGCCCGGGTTCAAGCGAGCAGACAGGACCCTCCCCACCGGGCGGCGGGCCTGGCTTCCGGCGTTATCGGCGGCACAGGGGAACCCCTGTAGCGAGGGGTCTGCAGGCCCGCGCTGGGCCCCGACCCGTCCAACGGACGGGCCGGAGCCGGAGACCGGCCCGGGAGGGAGGCCGATCGGACGCGCACGAGGAGACGGTCAGGCGCGACGCCGGGCGGTCCGCCGCAACCGCCAGCCGACCAGCAGCAGCAGCGCGCCCTCGAGCGGCTCGGGGACCCGTGTCGCCCGGCCCGGCGTGGGCGCTCCGCTGCCCCAATCCGTCGCGTTGTCGCCGGTATCGACGTCGGCCACGAGGCGGAAGATCGACGCGCCGGCGCCCGGGTCGGGCGCCGGCGCACCCTCGCCCGCGAAGACGTCGCCGGGCGCGAACACGCCGTACCCGACCGCATCGAGCAGCTTGGCGCCGTCGCGCAGCAGGATCGAGTCGGGGCCGTTCTGGAAGTCGAAGTCCGCGATCTGGTCGGCGAAGGCGACGTCCGAGGAACCGTCCGCACGCCCGTCGGCCACCACGAAGATGCCGTCGGCCGGAATCACCCCGGCCAGGACCACGCTCCCGGCCACCCCTCCACCGGCGCCGTTGATGCCCTCGACGACCCAGCCGTCGATGACGGTTCCGGGGGCTCCCACGAGCTCGACGAACCCCCGCCCGTCGTCGCTCCCGACCGCGTCGTAATAGACCTCGGACAGCAGCGGCAGGGCCCCCGCCGGTACCGCTCCGGCGCCGGCGAGAGCGCATCCGAGGACAACCATCCAAAACTTCATGTTCTTTCTCCAAGGGACCGGATCAAAAGCACTATTTTTGTTCGAGCTGATGGGTCCACCAGCCGTCGCTCCAGGCATCGAGGCCCGCCGCGAGTTCCTCCGCACGCCGCCGCAGGCGGACGGCCTCGGGGTCTGCGGGCGGCCGCCGCGCGCGCTCGCTCAGCAGCGCCTGGCGTTCGAAGTAGATCCGGCCGACCTCGTCGAGGATCTCGTCGCGCAACTCGATCCACTCGCGGGTCTCGCGCGCGACGTCGACTTCCTCGGGGTGGTAGCGGGCGTCGCCCAGGTCCCAGCGAACGACGGCCATTAGGTCGAAATCCCGGTCGCGGTCGCGCCGCTCGTCGTGCAGGTCGCGAAGTGCGCCCGACGTGAAGCTCTGGTCGTGGTCGTGCGTGCGCCTGCGGCCCCCGCCGAGGCCCAGGCGGAATTCGACCTCGGGCCACAGACCCCGGCCGGCCACGCGGCGGCGCCAGCGCGCGAGCCGCCCGGTGGAGAGACCCTGGGCGCGGATGACCGCGCGCTGCAGCGCCTCGATCGGCGGATCGGGGCGCTGCCGGGAGTACGTGCCGGATACCGCGGCGCGCGGTGCAGTGCGTCCGCCCGGCATCGCCGGGGCTTCGCCGAAGACACCGCGCGGTCCCACCGCGTATCGCCCGGACGGGCCGCTCACCACGTCGACGAACGGAACACCGGGCACCCCGACCGGATCCCAGCGCAGACCCGCCGCGCTGTGGTACACGCCGCGGCCGGTCGCCACCCATAGGCCGCAGGCGTCGCTCGCGATCGCGTGCGGATCGACGCCGGCCGGCATGCCCGCACCGACGCGCTCCGCGTGCGTCCCGGCCAGCCGGTAGACCCCGCTTCCGGCCAGCAGCCACGCCACGCCCCCCCACTGCGCGGCGTCGCGGAGGCCGCGCGTTCCCATCGGCAGCGCGACGCGCTCCGCGGCGACCGTGCCGGCCGCGCCGGGGCGGAGCAGGAAGACCGCGTCCCCGGTCACCGCATGGACGCCGGCATCGCCCGCGAGCAGCGCCACCACTGCGCGCCGCGGGACGCCGGCGATGGCGCGCGCGGCGGAACCGGCAGGGACGAACCAGGGGCCCGCGGCCGTGCCCACGAAGACGCCCGCGGGCGTCGCGGCAAGGCTTCGCACGTCGCGGCCGGCGCCCGTCCCGAGCGACACCTCGCGCAGCGCCGCGCCGGTCCGTTCCTCGATCCAGAGCCCGGAAGCGGTGCCGACCCACATCGCGCCGCCACGGTCGACCACGACCGCGCGTACCGCGCGGCCCGCGAGGAGCCGCTCCGTCCCTTCCGGTCCGGCGCGCCAGGCACCGTCCTCGCCGCCCACGAAGAGACGTCCCCGGGGCAGCGCGATCACGGTGGCGGCCTCGGTCCGCGCGAAGCCCGGGATCGCCTCGAAGCGGCCCGGGCTCGCGGACGCGCCCGCCCCGGCGAAGAAAAGGAAGACGCAGACCAGGATCGAGCGCGACGGACTCGGCGGCATGGGGCCGGAGAGAGCAACCCGCGTGCCAGCGCGGCGTGCGCGGCGTCGGCCCGGGTTTGCGAGCCGCGGCCGGCACTTGCGGCGCGCCCTACGGCAGGCCCGGCTCGCGGCGTGAACGCCCGGCGGACCCGGCACGGCCGGGCCGTTCACGCCGCTCGGCTTGACGGCCCCCGGGCGCTCCAGAAGAATCGGTGCGATGCGTCCCACCGCCCGGCTCCTGTTCGTGGCCTCGGCCAGCGCGGCCCTGCTCGCCGCGCCGCTCTCCGTGGCTGCGGCCGGAGACGACGCGCCCCGCATCTACCGCTGGGTCGACACCGACGGGATCGCCCACTACACGACCGATCTGACGCGCGTCCCGACCTCCCTGCGCGCTCGCGCGGCGGCCGCGGCGGCGCCCGAAGCGAGCGCACCCAGGAGCCGGCGCCCGGCCGACGTCTGGGCCGAACGCGACCGGCCCCCCGAAGCCTCGGAGGCCGAGGCACTCGAAGACGACGGGTTCGGGGTCGACGATCCGGCCCGCCAGGCCCGTGTCGCCGACATCGATGGGCAGATCGAGGGCCTGCTCGAGGAGATCGCGGTCGACGAGGAGACGCTGAAGCAGCGCGTCGTCGGACCGGACGTCAACCCCCTCGCCGGCGGCCGGGACGAGGACATGCGGACCGCGGCCGCGAGGCTCCCGAAGCTCCTGGCCACCCTGCGCACGCTCCGCGAAGAACGCGCCGCGCTCGAGGCCCGTTAGGCGTGAAGGCATGAGCCCGGACCGCGGCCCGGCCGTGGTCGCCCTGGCAGGCGGGGTCGGCGCGGCGCGCTTCCTGCGCGGCCTGGTGCGGGTCGTCCCCCCGGACGACCTGACCGTGGTCGTGAACACGGGCGACGACCGCGAGTTCTACGGCGTCCACGTCTCGCCCAACCTCGATATCGTCACCTACACGCTGGCCGGCGCGATCGATCCGAAGAAGGGATACGGGCTCGCGGGGGACACCTTCCACGTCGTCGACACGCTCGCGGCCTACGGGCACGAGGCGTGGTTCCGGCTCGGCGATCGCGACCTCGCGGCCTGCCTGCATCGCACGCTCCGGCTGCGAGACGGTGCGCGCCTGGTCGACGTCACGGACGAGATCCGGCGGCAGCAGGGCGTCGCGGTGCGCATCCTGCCGATGTCCGAGGCGCCGTGCCCGACCTACGTGGAACGGACGGACGGGAGCCGGGTCCACTTCGAGGAGTACCTGGCCCGCGACGGCGCGCCGGACGAGGTGGCCGGCGTCGATCTCTCCGCCGCCGCGGCCGCCGAGCCCGCGGACGGCGTGATCGACGCGATCGCCGCAGCCGACGCGCTGCTGGTCTGCCCGAGCAATCCGGTCGTCTCGATCGGTCCGATCCTGGCGCTTCGCGGCGTGCGGGACGCGATCGCGGCGAGCCGGGCCCCGGTCGTGGGCGTCTCGCCCATCGTCGGCGGTGCGCCGGTGAAGGGGCCCGCGGACCGGCTGTTGCGCGGGCTCGGCGTCGAGGTCTCGGCGCGCGGCGTCGCCGGCTTCTACCGGGAATGGATGGACGGCTTCGTCCTCGACGAACGCGACGCTGCGCAAGCCGCGGACGTCGAGGCGCTGGGGTTCGGGACCGCGGTCGTGGACACGCTGATGCGCGACGTCTCGATCTCCGAATCGCTCGCCCGCACCACGCTCCGGCTCGCCCACTCGCTCGCGGGGACGCGGTGAACACGGCGCTCGTCCCGGTCAAGCGCCTGGGAGAGGGCAAGTCGCGGCTGTCCCGCGTCCTCGACCGGGACGCGCTCGACGCGCTGACGCTCGCGATGCTGGGCGACGTGGTCGGCGCGCTGCGCGGCGTCGCCGAGATCGACCGCATCGTCGTCGTGACGCCGGACGAGACGGTGGCCGAAGCGGCCCGCGCACACGGCGCGGAAGGTCTCGTGCGCGTGGATCCGGGCCTGAATCCGTCGCTCGACGCGGCGCTTCCGCTGGTCAGCGAACCCGACGGTTCGCTGCTGGTCATCCTGGGCGACGTGGCGGGCGCCGCGTCGGAAGAGATCGCGGCCCTCTACGCGGCGCTCGGCAGCGCGCCCGCGGCCGCCATCGCACCGGCCCGCGACGGGGGCACTGCGGCCCTGCTCCGCCGGCCGCCCGACGCGTTCCCGGGGCGCTTCGGCAAGGACAGCGCGGCCGCCCATCGCGCGGCCGCGAAGGAGGCCGGCGTCGCGCTCGTCGAATGCGCGCTGCCGACGCTGGCGATCGACCTCGACCGCCGCGCGGATCTCGGCGCGCTGCTCGCGGGCGACGGACCCGCCCCGCGCACCCGGGCGCTGTTGCACTCGCTCGGCATCGGCGCCGATCAGTGACCGCGCGGTTGACGCTGACGCCGCTGCCGGGGATGCCCGCGGTCGCGCCCGGCGACGACCTGGCCGCACTCCACCTCGCCGCGGCCGAGCGCGCCGGGGTCCGCTTCCGCGACGGGGCGCTGGTGGTCTGCCAGAAGGTGTTCTCGAAGGCCGAGGGGCGTCTCGTCGATCTCTCGACGGTCGAGCCCTCGTGGGAAGCGCTGGCGCTCGCGCGCGAGTTCGCCGCGTTCGGCAAGGATGCGCGCCAGATCGAGGTCGTGCTCCGGGAGACGAAGCGCATCGTGCGCAAGGGCCACGGCGTGCTGATCTGCGAGACCCACCACGGTTTCGTCTGCGCGAACGCGGGCGTCGATCTTTCCAACGCGCCCGCAGACGACGTCGCGGTGCTGCTCCCGGTGGACCCCGACGCGTCGGCCCGGCGCCTGCGACGGGAACTCCTCGCGCGCGGAGCCGAGCCGCCGCTCGCGGTGGTGATGACCGATACGTTCGGCCGGCCCTGGCGCGAGGGCCTGGTCGACGTCTCGATCGGGAGTGCCGGCATCGCCCCGGTCGAGGACCTGCGCGGCTCCGCCGACCTGCGCGGGCGCGAACTCGTCGTCACGACACAGGCCACCACGGACGCGTTGGCCGCGGCCGCGGGTCTGCTGATGCAGAAGGACTCCGGAATCCCCGCGGTCTGGGTCGAGGGCCTCGCGATCCGGGGCGACGGCGGGCTTCCCGACCTGCTGCGCGACGCCTCGACCGACCTCTTCCGATAGCCTCCGGCCATGCTCCCTCCGTCCACGCTCCGGCCGGCCGGGATCGACCGCGTCCCGTTCGCGCAGGCGGCCCGCCGCGGCCCCGGCTCCGGGCGGCACGCGGACCGGATCGCGCTCGTCCTCTCCGCCGCGTGCGTGATCGCGGCCTGCGTGACCACGTCCACCGCGTCGATGCTCCCGGTCGCGGCGGGCTCGTTCGTGCTCGGAAGCGGACCGGAAGAGCGTGCCTGGGCCTACGCGCACGCGCCGGCCGGGGTCCACGCGCAGGGCTGGTACGACGCCTGGGAACGGCCGCCCCACCGTGTCGCGCTGGCCGCATTCTCGATCGACCGCAGCCCGGTGACCCAACGCGCATACGCGGAGTTCGTGCGGCAGACCGGGCACCGTGCGCCCGGTATCTCGGAGAGCGCCTACCGGCGGCAGGGGTTCGGGGTCCACCCCTACCGGACGGTCCGGGGCTACCTCTGGCACGGGGACGCGCCGCCGCCCGGACTCGGGACCCACCCGGTCGTGCTGGTCGATCGCGACGACGCCCGGGCCTACTGCGCCTGGAAGGGCCTGCGCCTGCCGACCGAGGCCGAGTGGGAGGCCGCGTGCCGCGGACCGGACGGGCGCCGCTTTCCCTGGGGCGACCGCTGGGAACCGGGCCGCGTGCACGCGGGTGCGGAGGGCACGGCCCCCGTCGCGGGCTCGAAGCCGTCTGCCGCCGGGCCGGACACCCCCGAGATGCTCGGGAACGTGTTCGAGTGGACCGCGTCGGCGTTCGCGCCCGGCCGCGCGACGCTCAAGGGCTGCTCGTGGGACGATGCGCCCGGCACCTGCCGCTGCGCGTTCCGGCACGGTCGGCCTGCCGCCACGCGCCACGTCCTGATCGGGTTCCGCTGCGCCGCGGACGCGAGCCGGGCGGACCGCGGCTAGACCAGCGTGTCGAGCGTCTGCCAGAGGGTGTCGATACCGGCGCCGCTGCGGGCCGAGGTCGCAATCGCCCAGTCCCGCTGGACCGGCAGCGCCTCGGTCAGTTCGCGGACGCGGGCCGCCTGCTGGCTCTTCTTCAGCTTGTCGAGCTTGGTGATCGCGAGCAGTACCGGGATCTGCCGCGCGTGGAGCCACTCGACGAAGAGCGTCTCGTCGTCCTGCGGGTCCCGCCGGATGTCCTGCAACAGCACCGCCGCGCGCAGCGGTTCGCGCGCCTCGAGGTAGCCCTCGATCAGCTGCTGCCATTTGTGGCGCTCCTTGCGGGGCACCTTGGCATAGCCGTAGCCCGGGAGGTCCACCAGCAACACGTCGGGCCCCGTCCTCCGCACGTGGTAGAAGTGGAGGAGCCGCGTCTTGCCCGGCGTGCCGCTGGTGCGCGCGAGCTGCTTGCGGGCGACGAGGCGGTTCAGCAGGCTCGACTTGCCCACGTTGGAGCGCCCGAGGAACGCGATTTCGGGCAGACCCTCCCGGGGAAACTGGGAAGGACCCGCCGCCGTCGCCACGATGTCGGCCGAGAGGATCTTCACCGCCCATCGAGTCTGACAGGCTTCTGCTCCGGGCGCTGCCCGCTAAGATCCGCCCGCCACCGACCCGTCCCGGACGCGGACGGAAGGGCACGGAAGGAGAGGGAGGGCCATGACCGTCCCCGTCCACATCATCAGCGGCTTTCTCGGGACCGGGAAGACCACGGCGATCCGTGCGCAGCTCGAGGCGCGCCGGGACGAGCGGGTGGCCGTGATCGTGAACGACTTCGGCGAGGCCTCGCTCGACGAGGCGACCCTGGCCGGGGACGCCCCGTTCGAGATCACGAACATTCCGGGCGGCTGCGTATACTGCACCGCGCCGGAGGGCTTCGTCGATGCGGTGGCGGCCGTTCTCGAGACCGGGCCGGACCGGCTGCTGATCGAGCCGACCGGGCTGGCCCGCCCCCAGGACATCGTCGACACGCTCCGCCGCTGCCCGCAGAAGGACCAGATCGCGCTGGCCCCGGTCGTCGTCTTCGTCGATCCGGCGCGGATCGGGCGCGAGACCGCGGACGAACGGGAACTCGTCGAACTGCAGGCCGGCGTCGCCGACGTGCTGGTCGCCAACCGCATCGACCTGTGCACCGACGACGACCTGACGCGCTTCGACGCCCTCGCCGCCGGACTCTGGCCCCAGCCGCTGGCGGTCCACAAGACCAGCCATGGGCGGATCCCGGGGCGACTGATGGAATGGCCCGAGGGCGAAGGCGGCGCGCTGCCGAAGGCAGCCTCGGGCGAAGCCGCGATCGCGCACCACGAGCACGGCCCGCACCCGGCGCAGGGCGCTTCTTCCGAGGGCTACGCCGCGCGCTCCTACAAGTGGTCGGCCGACGTCGTGTTCTCGGGCGAGCGTCTCGGCCGCGCGCTGCTGCGGATGCAGGAAGGCCTCGCGGGTGCGGAACTGGCGCGCTTCAAGGGGATCTTCCGCACGCAGGAGGGCTTCACGCTCTTCGAGGTCGCGGGCGGCACCGCCCACCAACAGCGCAGCGCCCACCGGCGCGACAGCCGGGCGGACCTGATCGTGCGCGGCGACGCGTCCGGCGCGTTCGAGCGCATCGAAAACTGGATCGCGGGCGCGGTGCTGACGTCGAACGAGATCGAGGCCGCAGCGCACCAGATCGAGATCGCGCTGCCCGACGGGCGGGTGCGCATCGGGCAGCGCGATCTGGCCGCGCTGCCCGGAGGCCTCGACGACGTGTCCAGCATCTTTCCGAAGCGCGCCGGGGCGGCCGCCCGGGTCGATGCGCTCTGGAAGGAGCTGGGGTTCCCACAGACCGGTGTCGCCGTCGTCTGCGCGTTCGACGGCTTCGCGAGCGAACCGGTCCCGATCGCGGCGCTCCGCCAGGGCTGGCTGATCCACGCGTTGGACGAAGCGCCGCTGCCGCAGGAAAAGGGCGGACCCTTCCGCCTGATGATCCCGGACGGGGTGCCGGATGCGCCGTCGTCGTGCGCGAACGTGAAGGGCGTCGTGCGCATCGTGGTGAAGGATGACTGAACCGACCCCGGCCGTGACCCGCTTCGCGCCCTCCCCGACCGGGCACCTCCACGTCGGCGGCGCGCGGACGGCCCTCTTCTGCTGGGCGCTCGCGCGGGCCACCGGCGGCAGCTTCCTGTTGCGGATCGAGGACACCGACCGCGCCCGGTCTTCGCATGAAGCCGTGCACCGGATCCTCGAGGACCTCCACTGGCTCGGGATCGACTGGGACGAGGGGCCGGTCCTCGGCGACGTCGGCGGGGACCCGCGTGGCGTCGGCCCGTTCTTCCAGAGCGAGCGCCGGGAGATCTACGACGCCGCGATCCAGGACCTGCTCGCGCGCGACCTCGCCTACCCGGCGTTCGAGACCCCGGAAGAGCTCGACGCGCTGCGCGCCGAGGCCCAACGGCGGAAGCAGGGCTTCCGCTATCTGCGGCCGGCGGACTGGGACCGGGACGCCGCTCTCGAACGCTGGCAGGCGGGCGAGGACTGCGTGATCCGCTTCCGGATGCCGACGACGCCGATGCAGGTCCGGGACGCCGTCCTCGGCGACGTCGACTTCACCCCGGAACAATTCGACGACTTCGTGCTCCGCAAGCGCGACGGTTTCCCGACCTATCATCTGGCGGTCGTGGTGGACGACGAGGCCATGGGCATCACCCACGTCCTCCGCGGGCAGGAGCACCTGAACAACACGCCGCGCCACATCGCGCTGCAGCGCGCGCTGGGCTACCGGACCCCGGTCTACGCGCACCTGCCGGTGATCCAGAACCCGGACGGCTCCAAGATGTCGAAGCGCGACAAGGACGAGGCCGCGCGCGCGTTCCTCCGGAACACCGGGCAGGCGGGTGTGGACCTGGCCGCGCTCCCGGTCGCTCCGGAGCGGCTCGAGCGCTGGCTCGGGGACGAGCGCGCACAGCTCGAATCCTCGGAGCTCGACGCGATGGCGGACGCGCTCGGCCTCGCGCTGCCCGAGATCACGGTCGAGGACTTCCGGCGCGGCGGCTACCTGCCCGAGGTGGTGGTGAATTTCCTGGCGCTGCTGGGTTGGAGCCCGGGCGAGAAGACCGCGGACGGCAAGGACCTGGAGCGCTTCTCGCCCGCGTTCCTGGCCGAACGCTTCGGGCTCGGGCGCGTCGGGCGCGGCAACGCGCGCTTCGACCGGGCGAAGCTCCTCGCGTTCAACCAGGAGACCCTAGGTGCGATGGACGCCGACCGCTTCGCCGCGCGCTGGAGTGCGTGGGCCGGGCGCTATGCGCCGGCCGCGGTCTCGACCGACCTCGACGTGCCGCTCTTCCTGAAGGCCACGCAGCCACGCAGCCGCACGCTGGCGGACCCGACGGCCCCGGGCGGCCCGGGCGCCTTCGCCGTGATCCCGACCGCGGCACTCGAGTGGGATGGGAAGGCGGTCGCGAAGTGGCTCGCCAAGGGCGATCCCTCCGGCTTCGAGCGCCTGGAAGCACTGGCCCCGGTCGTCGCGGCGATCGAGCCATTCACACCGGACGCGATCGAGGACGCGATCGCGACGTGGTGCGCGGCGCACGAGGTGGGCATGGGAAAGGCTGCGCAACCCCTGCGCGTGGCCGTCACCGGAAGTGCCGCCAGCCCGCCGCTCGGAGAGACGCTGGCCCTGGTCGGAAGGGCCGAGGCCCTGGAACGCATCCGGCGCTGCCTGGCGGAGACGCGCGCCTAGCATCCGCGCGCGGCCGTTCTTTACCGTTCCTTTACGCAGGGCCGCGTGCGAGCGTCTAGGTTCGGGGCATCAAGGAGGTGCCCCATGCATCGGCTCCGCTTCCCGTTCCTCGTCGCCTGCGCGCTCGCGGGGTCGTTCCTGCCGGCGTCCGCGGGGCAGGCGTTCTGCGGCTTCTATGTCGCCAAGGCCGACACCCGCCTCTTCAACGATGCGTCGAAGGTCGTGATCGTGCGGGACGGAAACCGCACCGTGCTGACGATGGCCAACGACTATCGCGGCGAACCCGCCGAGTTCGCGATGGTGGTCCCGGTCCCGGTCGTGCTCCAGAAGGAGCAGATCCACGTCGCGAGCCCGTCGATCCTGGCGCACATCGACGCCTACACGGCGCCCCGCCTGGTCGAGTACCACGACGAGAACCCGTGTCTGCGGCCCCTGCTCGAGCGGGGAATGGCGAAGGCCCGAAGGCTCCCCGCGGCCGAGGTGCGCGCCGAGGCGGCCACGCTCGGCGTCACGATCGAGGCCGAGTACACCGTGGGCGAGTACGACATCCTGCTGCTCTCGGCCGAAGAGAGCGACGGCTTGACGACCTGGCTGCGTCGCAACGACTACCGGATCCCGGACGGCGCGGAGGCCATCCTCACGAGCTATCTGAAGCAGGGAATGCACTTCTTCGTCGCCCGGGTGAACCTGGGCGAACAGCGGCGACTCGGTGCCGCGAAGCTGCGGCCGCTGCAGATGGCGTTCGAGACCGGGCGCTTCGGCCTGCCGATCCGGCTCGGCACCGTCAATGCCGCCGGGACCCAGGACCTCTTCGTCTATGCCCTGACCCGCAACGGACGGGTCGAGACCACCAACTACCGGACGATGCGGCTGCCGAGCGACGCCAGCATCCCCGAGTACGTGGAGGACGAGTTCGCGGACTTCTACCGCGAACTGTTCGCCGAGCAGGCGCGCAAGGCGGGCGGAACCGGGGTCTTCCTCGAGTACGCGTGGGACATGTCGTGGTGCGATCCGTGCGCGGCCGACCCGCTCTCGGCGGGCGAACTCCGCGAGCTCGGCGTCTCCTGGCTCGACGCGCCGGGACACCCGCTTCCGTTCCCGAGCGGTCGCGTCGCGCCGGCGCCGGCCGACGTCTTCGTCACCCGGCTCCACGTCCGCTACGACGCGGAGCGGTTCCCCGAGGACCTGCGCTTCCGGGCCACCGGAAACCGCGAGAACCTCCAGGGACGTTATGTGATGCGCCACGCGTGGGAGGGCTCCGATTCCTGCGCCGCGGCCGACGACTACCGCAGGAGCGTGCGCCAACGCCGCGAGGAGGAGGCCCGCACGCTGGCCGATCTGACCGGTCGGCCCCTCCGGACGATCCGCGAACGGATGCGGCTGGACCGGGCCGGCGCGCCGCCGGACGACGCGGTGCCGTGGTGGCGGGCGCTGTGGCCGAACGGCTGAGGCCCCGGCCGCGGTGGGCCGCGCGATGGTCCGCAGACCCGCGCCACGCCCAGATCGCGGTGCTCTCGGGCCTCGTGGCCTGGGGCGCATTCGCGCTCCAGTTCGGGGCCAGACCCGCGTGCGCGCTCGCGATCGGGGCCACCGCGATCGCGGTCGAGTTCCTGGGCACGCGCTGGTGCGGGCGCCGATTCGACCCGCGGAGTCCGTGCATCTCGGCCCTCTCGCTGGTGCTCCTGCTCCGCGCCGACGGCTGGGTGTGGGGCGCCGTGGCCGCCGGGATCGCGGTGGGCAGCAAGTTCGTGATCCGGCGCGGCGGCAAGCACCTGTTCAACCCGACGAACCTGGCCCTGGTCGTGCTGCTGCTCGCAACCGACAGGGTCTGGGTCTCGTCCGGCCAATGGGGCAGCGGCGCGCTGCTCGCGGCCGCACTGGTGGCGGCCGCGTGCTGGGTCCTGCCACGCGCGCGCGGGGACGTGACGCTGGCGTTCGTGACGTTCTGGGCCGGAGCCCTGGTCGGACGCGCGCTCTGGCTCGGCGATCCGCTCGCGATCGTGCGCCATCAACTCGCGGACGGCGGCCTGCTGCTCTTCGCCGGCTTCATGATCTCGGACCCCCGCACGATCCCCGACACCCGCCCGGGCCGGATCGCGTTCGCGGCCGCGGTGGCCGCACTCGCCTATTGGCTCCGCTTCGCGCGCCACGAACCCGACGCGCTGCTCTACGCGCTTGCCGTCTGCGCGCTCGCGGTGCCGTGGATCGACCGGTTGGTACCGGGGCGACGGTTCGAGTGGCCCGCGA
>Ga0114931_10000590_pt1 | contig 44226 bp, 38 predicted proteins | sample 2SBtaG_FD_89579 | JGI IMG/M metagenome (GOLD analysis project Ga0114931, IMG submission 89579) | Deep subsurface microbial communities from Kolumbo volcano to uncover new lineages of life (NeLLi) - 2SBTROV14_V59a metaG | ecosystem: Environmental > Aquatic > Marine > Volcanic | place: Kolumbo... | reverse complement strand
GATGGCATTTAATTTAAACTCCTTACTGTATTGTTTTCGATTTTTCATAATGTCAAAATTATTTGTTTAAAACAACTTTAACTATCTTAACTTTTATCTCTCAGCAAAGGTGACAATTCCAGTAGACTGTTTTGTACTTTGAATTTCCAGGATTAGCTAATGTTATCGAACCATCCGCATCGAAAAACCCAGATATGTAATCCCAATTCATAATTTCAAATTTACAAAAAAAATCCCCCAATGCATGCAATACATTGAGGGATAATAGTGGAGTCGGAGGGGCACTTACCCAAATTTTTCAATCTGGCGTGGACTATCTCATCATCCCTATTCCGATAGCTATCGGAATAGGGAGTTGGGAGCTCTAGCCGGTAATCCGGTAGTCTCTGCACCTTCTCCGTTAATACGGAGCTTGGCTCACGATTGGCATATCTACTCAATGTAGACGTAGCTTCCCCTGAATTCACCCAATTTAAGCGAGGAGATTACTCTCCAAGTCGACCCATGATCGAACCCTCGTCCAAACAAGGAAGTGATAAGCTTTCTTCGTGCGTAGCTTTTAATTAATTGTTAGACTTAAAGCAGGTTAAAAGCAACCAACAATAAGCTTAAGCTTCTTTAGTTTCGCCAATAAATCGAAGCTCTTTATTAAGCTAGTTCAAAATTATGAAACCTCAAATTCAACAATTAATGAACAGAATTGCTGAGAGGTTAATGGTTCTGCCGCCTAGCGGCTAGAATTAAGATAATCAGACTTGGTCTGGATTATGCAGCCATTGCATAGTTATTTTCGCCAATTAGCGAGTTGAGAACCGAGATTAACGAGCAAATTCACAACGCTCGACACGCTTACAGATCAAATTCATCTTGCTGTCAAAACCAAAAACGACCCCAATTTATACTTTAATAATCCTTTCATGTCATTTCGAGTGATTTTTGATTTTTGTTCTCGATACTCCCGAAAGCTTTCGGGAACTCGAACTGACAAAATCAAAAATAGTATCGAGAAATCTTCTTAGTAATCAAAAGATGCTTCGATATCTCGACAAGCTCGATACAAGCTCAGCATGACAAGTATGGTAAAGTATTTTCAAAGAACATTACAAATTTACAACTATTTACCTGCAAATACCGTGCATTTTAATACTTTTGACAAAATTTCAGTTTCTATGAAAATAGGTATCATAAAAGAAGGTAAAACACCTCCAGACGAAAGAGTTCCATTGTCACCACAACAATGCAAAGAAATTATTGAAAAATTTCCAAACATTGAATTGGTCGTGCAAAAAAGTAAGGTGAGACGTTTTAAAGACGAAACGTATGCCCAGCAAGGAATACAATTGGTTGACAATGTGGATGATTGTGATGTGTTGATGGGGGTAAAAGAGGTTCCTGTTGCTGATTTAATCACCAACAAAACGTATTTCTATTTTTCTCATACTACTAAAAAACAACCTTACAATAGAGAACTATTACAAACCATGATTGCCAAGAACATTACCATGGTAGATTATGAAGGGTTAACCAATGAATCTGGTTTTCGCTTAATTGGTTTTGGAAAATATGCTGGAATTGTAGGAAGCTATAATGCTTTTTATGCTTACGGACAACGAACAGGTGCTTACCAACTCAAAAGGGCTTACCAATGTGAAGATCGTGCTGAAATGGAAAACGAATTCAGTAAAATAAAACTACCTAATGATTATAAGATAGTCATTACAGGAGGAGGAAGAGTAGCAAAAGGAGCTATTGAAATATTAGATAAATTGGACATCAAAAAAGTAAGTGCTAATGACATAGTCAATCAAACATTCGATCAGCCTGTTTACGCACAATTATTGGTGGGTGATTACAATGTAAGAAATGACAACCAACCTTTTACACGGCAAGATTTTTTCGATGATCCAACAGATTATCAATCATCTTTTATGCAATATGCCAAAGTGGCTAACATGTATATCTCTTGTCATTTTTGGGATGCAAATTCTCCTTTCATATTTACCCGAGAAGATGCAAAATCACCCGATTTTAATATTGAAGTGGTGGCTGATATCAGTTGTGATGTAGACGGACCTGTAGCTAGTACATTAAGACCTTCTACTATTGCAGATCCTTTATATGGCTATGATCCTCAAACCGAAAATGAAACTGCTTTTGATAACTCCAATGCAATTACCGTAATGGCTGTAGACAATCTACCGTGTGAATTGCCTAAGGATGCCTCTTCTGATTTTGGTAGAGAATTTATTGATAAAATATTACCCCACCTTATTGATGATAAAGAAAATGTGATATCAAGAGCTACTATCTGTAGTAATGGTGATTTAACTCACGATCATGAATTTTTGAGAGATTACGTGAATGGAAATTAACGTTTAATCTTATTCTTCCCGATTAGCCCTTTCATCCAATAGTAAACATATGCTGTCTTTAAGATTTGTTGAGCTGATGCTTTCATTTCCATAGGTATGCGTTGGTGGTGAAAATCAAACTCCTGTTTCTTTAAACCTGCACAACCAAAAGTAACATCTACCTCTTCTTTTATAGTTTTAAAAAAAGAAGCTTCTACTCCGTCATCAGTAAAGGGAAAAGAAAATACCTTGTAATCGATATTAAATTGATGGCAAACTGTTTTAATACTCTCTTTTGTTTGATGCATTTGCTCCTCGATGCTTAATTGATTGAAAAGAGGATGGTCTATACTATGAGCGCCAAATGTAAATCCTTGTCCAATTAACTCTTTGATTTGTTGTGATGATAAATAAGGTCGTTGTTCTTTTAGATAAGCATCAAAATCAACCCCATTTTGTTGAGCCAACTCATATAATTTACCCCTATCATTATAAGAAATGGAAAGAATAGATGAATCTTTTAATTGATCATATAATATGCTTGCCTTAAAACGATAAAACAAACTCTTATTATCAATAAAATTGGTATTCAAAAAAACAGTAGCAGGAACACCATATTCTTTTAAAATAGGGGCTACCACGTGATAAAATTCACTCAGCCCGTCATCGAAAGTAAGATGAAATGAATTTTTGGTTAATTCTTTTTCTCCACTTTTAATTTTAAGAAGTTCAGATAAACTAATAGGTTGATAATACTTTAATAAGTATTCTAAATCGTTTTTAAATTGTTGTACACCTCTAGGTAAATACAAATGTTTTAAATGCAAAGGAACAACATCAGAAACAGCATGATAAAAAGGAAAAATGAGTCGCTGGTTGGTCATGTTAATTAAAGCATCTTGACCAACTAAAGGAGAAAACATTGAAGCTATATTTTTTGCTGTACTTCTAATACTTCAACAATTTTAGAATTTTAGAATCTGTCTTACTAATTTGAAAATAAGGTGTTTGAATTCCTCCGAAAGCCCTAAAATAACGTTCTATAGGTTCTACCATGCTTCCCTCAAAATTAAACGCTTTGGTTTTTGTAGCAGAACGCTGTATCGCTTCCCACAACAACAAACTCATTGACCCTGTAGTTTTAAAACCTAACGCTGTAACTCCGTGTAAATAATAAGCTGATTGGTTATCCCACACATACAATAATATAGAATGTATATTCCCGTCATTGTCTTTAGCAACCAACAATTCCCCGCAATTATTTTGCTGACAATAATCAAAAACGTTTTTTAGCTTACCTAATGGTATAGGGTAATCCTCCTTATTGGCTTCATATACATCTTGCTTCATTCGAAACATCAACTCAATGTCGTCTCCCTCTTTGACAACCAATGCCTTTTCAGCTTTTCTGATTTCTCTCCTGATATTGTCTTTAAAATTCGAAAATATCACCTCCTTATCAGATAAGTCATTTATAATATAGGTGTATCTGGTTGTTTGCTTATAACCCTTCCACTGAAATGGCAGCCAATTCGTGAATTGCGGTAAAAAATTCTGTTTAAACGCATTCATTGCCGGCAATTGTTCAATTAACTCATTAATTACTTCTTTCTCAAAACCCAATCTATTTGCATATTTCTGATCTGTAGGGTAATTGAAATAAACCCCTTGGTAAGGGCTTAAAAATTGAGGGGTAATAATAGTAAACCCTTTCTTTTTAGTAACTACATAAGGAAGAAATCCTTGAACATTGCCTCCTTTATGTGCAACAGACACACTCCATTCTTCATCACTATACATAGCATCAAACCATTTATACTTCAAAAACAATGGAACGTTTTTCTCCTCCTCACAAAATTGTTTATATATCGATTTATTGTCTGACATAACTACATCAAAAATAGCTTTAAAAATTAAAAACTATAAAAAACTGTTTTTATTTTATAATTTTGGCGCTCAATGGTCACTAATATTAGTTTATTATGAGAGAAATTCAATTCAGAGAAGCTTTAAATGAAGCAATGTGCGAAGAGATGAGAAAGGATGAGAACATTATTCTTTTAGGTGAAGAAGTTGCTGAATACAACGGTGCTTATAAAGTAAGTAAAGGCATGTTGGATGAATTTGGAGATAAGCGAGTAATTGATACTCCTATTGCTGAAAATGGATTTACAGGTATTGCAGTTGGTGCCGCAATGAACGGTTTACGTCCAATTGTTGAATACATGACATGGAATTTCTCTTTAGTAGCTATTGATCAAATCGTTAACAATGCTGCAAAAATGTGCAACATGTCTGGTGGTCAGTTAAACATCCCTATGGTTTTTAGAGGAGGAACAGGTTCAGCTGGTCAGTTAGGCGCAACACATTCTCAAGATTTTTCTAATTGGTATGCCAATTGTCCTGGATTAAAAGTAATTCAACCATCCAATCCTAAAGATGCAAAAGGTTTACTGAAAGCTGCCATTAGAGATAATGACCCTGTCCTATTTATGGAATCCGAACAAATGTATGGAGACAAAGGTGAGGTGCCAGAAGGAGAATATATTATTCCAATAGGAGTTGCTGAGGTAACTAAAGAAGGAACAGATGTTACTATTGCTGGTTTTGGTAAAATGATGAAATTAGTTAAAACTGCTGCTAAAGAGTTAACAAAAGAGGGTATTGATGCTGAAGTAATTGATTTGCGTTCAGTTCGTCCAATAGATTATGATACAATTATTACTTCAGTTAAGAAAACAAACAGAATGGTTTTTGTTGAAGAATCATGGCCATTAGGTTGTATTGCATCAGAGATAACTTTTAAAGTTCAAAAAGATGCTTTTGATTATTTAGATGCTCCTGTAGTAAGAGTTACTGGTGCTGATGTACCTATGAGTTTCTCTCCCCCTTTAATTGAGGCTTATCTGCCTAATGTAGAAAAAATCGTTAAAGCAGTAAAACAAGTAATGTATAAGTAAAAGTTCGAAGTTTGAGGTTCAAAGTTTAAGATTGCTCAACTTCAAACATTAAACTTTTTAACTTTCAACTTAATTACCTACTTTTGCCGACCTAAAAATTAGAACTAAAAATTAACAAATATTATATATGGAATCAATGATGATTTATATGCCAATTGTAATGGCAATTTTAGGCTTAGCTTACATGTTTATCAAAAAAGGCTGGGTAATGAAGCAAGATGCAGGAGATGGGAAAATGAAAGAAATTTCTGATCATATTTACGAAGGGGCATTAGCTTTCTTAAAAGCAGAATATCGCTTATTGGTTATGTTTGTAATTGGTGCAAGTATAGTTTTAGCAGGAATTGCATACATTGTTCCTACAACTCATTACCTTATCATATTTGCTTTCATAGTTGGTGCTTTCTTTTCAGCTTTAGCTGGAAATATGGGGATGAAAATAGCCACTAAAACAAATTTAAGAACAACACAAGCAGCTCGAACAAGCCTACCAAATGCTTTAAAAGTTTCTTTTGGTGGAGGAACAGTTATGGGACTTGGAGTTGCTGGATTAGCTGTTTTAGGATTAACTACATTTTTCATCTTCTTCTTTCAGTTCTTTATGGAAGGTCAATGGACATCAACAGCTGATATGACCATTGTATTAGAAACACTTGCTGGTTTTTCTTTAGGAGCTGAATCTATTGCTTTATTTGCAAGAGTTGGTGGTGGTATTTACACCAAAGCTGCTGATGTTGGTGCCGATTTAGTGGGTAAAGTTGAAGCAGGTATTCCTGAGGATGATCCTCGTAACCCTGCTACCATAGCAGATAATGTTGGTGATAACGTTGGTGATGTTGCGGGTATGGGAGCTGATTTATTTGGATCTTATGTTGCAACAGTTTTAGCGGCTATGGTTTTAGGTAACTATGTGATTAAAGATATGGGTGGAGCTATTCAAGATGCATTTGGTGGAATAGGACCAATATTATTACCTATGGCAATTGCTGGTGCTGGAATTATAATTTCTGTTATAGGAACTATGCTAGTGAAAATTAGCTCTAATGATGCTAAAGAAGCTCAAGTACAAAAAGCGTTGAACATTGGCAACTGGACTTCTATTGTTTTAGTGGCTCTGGCATGTTATGGTTTAGTGACTTGGATGCTGCCAGAAACAATGCAAATGGATTTCTTTGGAGAAAAAATTAGAGAAGTTTCCTCTTTTAGAGTTTTCTTAGCTACCCTTGTTGGTTTAGTAGTTGGTGGAGCTATTTCTTCATTTACAGAATATTATACAGGATTAGGAAAAAAACCTATACTTAAAATAGTTCAACAATCTAGTACTGGAGCAGGAACAAACATTATTGCTGGTTTAGCAACAGGTATGATTTCTACTTTTAGCTCAGTATTATTATTTGCAATTGCTATATGGGCTTCTTATGCTTTTGCTGGATTTTACGGAGTTGCGTTAGCAGCTTCTGCAATGATGGCAACAACTGCTATGCAATTAGCCATTGATGCTTTTGGGCCAATTTCAGATAATGCAGGTGGCATTGCTGAAATGAGTGAACAAGATCCTATAGTAAGAGAAAGAACTGATATTTTAGATTCAGTTGGTAACACAACAGCAGCTACAGGGAAAGGGTTTGCTATTGCTTCAGCTGCTTTAACATCTCTTGCTTTATTTGCCGCTTATGTTACATTTACCGGAATTGATGGTATTAATATTTTTAAAGCTCCTGTTTTAGCAATGTTATTTGTTGGAGGTATGATTCCAGTTGTGTTTTCTGCATTAGCTATGAATGCTGTTGGAAGAGCTGCTATGGAAATGGTTTATGAGGTTAGACGTCAGTTCAAAGAAATTCCTGGAATTATGGAAGGAACTGGAAAACCAGAGTATGATAAATGTGTTGATATCTCAACAAAAGCTTCATTAAAACAAATGTTATTACCTGGAGTTTTAACTATTGGTTTCCCTATTCTTATTATCATAGTAGGAATGTTAATTTATCCTGATAACAACGAATTAGTTGCTGAAATGTTAGGTGGTTATATGGCTGGTGTTACTGTAAGTGGAGTTCTTTGGGCTATTTTCCAAAACAATGCAGGTGGAGCATGGGATAATGCTAAAAAATCTTTTGAAGCAGGTGTTGAAATTAATGGAGAAATGACATACAAAGGTTCGGAAGCTCATAAAGCTGCAGTAACTGGCGACACAGTTGGTGATCCTTTTAAAGATACTTCTGGACCATCAATGAACATCTTAATTAAATTAACTTGTTTGATTGGATTAGTAGTTGCTCCTATTTTGGGTGGTCATATAAATAATACTCATGACAACACTTCTGAAATAATTATTGAAGAAGTTATAACTGTTGAAGAAGTTGTTGCAACTCCAACTCCAAACATTAATGAATTAAAAGGGGAATGGATATTAGATGCAGCTCACTCTTATTTGGATTTTTCTATTCGTCATTTATTAGCAACATCTAAAGGAAGTTTCCAAACTGTAAATGGTTATGTAAACTTTAACGATGATAATGCTGAAATGGAAATTACAGTTGATGTAAATTCGGTATATACCAATAACGAAAAAAGAGACAAACATTTGAAAAGTGATGAAATGTTTAATGCGGAAAAATATCCTACTATTACTTTTAAATCAAATAATATTACCAAAACAAAAGATGGTTATATTGCTAAAGGTAACTTAACAATAATGGAGACAACTAAAGAAGTTGAGGTTCCTTTTACTTATTTTGGAAAACAAGATACACCTTGGGGATTTCCATCAGCAGCTTTTGCAGGAGGAATAGTCATTAATAAAAATGAATTTGGTTTAACTTACGGTGGTGGAATTTTAGGAGAAGATGTTAAAATCGAATTCGCTACAGAATTAAATCCTAAGCCTTTAGAAGAAGAAGTTACAACTACTACAGAAGCTCACTAATTTTCTCTTTTTCATCCATTTTTAATCCTAACCAGCAAAAAAACGAATGAACGGGCTAATATGTCGAGTTAAACAAGAAAAAAATCTGTTAAATAAATGTTATTTTTAATGATTAACAACTTATTTCTCATCAATCAAAAAACCTACAACACATAACATTAAAGGGGTGTGTGAGTTATAAACAGATTGTTAACAACAATAAACAATTGTTAATAAAAATAAAAAAAACTTGCACAGTATAAAAAAAATGTAGTATGTTTGCCCCGAACTAAAAATTAAATTTAAAGTTTAACTAAAACAATTTATAATGAAGAAAAAAGTATTATTTGTAGCCGCTTTGTTTATCGGAGCTACTACGTTTGCACAAGATGGTTTAACATCTAAAAAAGGAGAAGCTATTTTACCAGAAGCTGGTGATTGGGGTATCAGTTTTGATGCTAACCCATTTTTAAACTATGCTGGTAACATGTTCAGCGGTTACACTGGTAAAAACACTTTATCTAGTGCTACTTGGACTGGAGATAACAGTGGAACTATGGCATTAACTGGTAAGTATTTCAAAGATGAAACTACTGCTTATAGAGGTATGTTAAGAATTGGTTTAGGTGGAAACAGCACTACTACATTACAAGATACTGCTTCTGGAGCAACTTTACCAGGAACTGGAGCTATCGAAAACAAAACTAGCAGTTCTAACGGATTTAGTTTAGTATTAGGTGGTGGTCTTGAAAAAAGAAAAGGTAGTACTAGATTACAAGGATACTACGGTGGTGGTGCATACATCGGTTTATTAGGTGGTGGTTCTACTACTTATGAGTATGGTGCTACTATGGATTCAGTTAACGTACAGTTCAATAGTATCGTTCCTGGATCAAGAAACACTGAAGTTAAAAACGGTAATACATTTACATTCGGTTTACAAGGGTTTGTAGGTGTTGAGTATTTTGTTGCTGCTAAAATTTCTATCGGTGCTGAGTACGGATGGGGATTTGGAATGTCTAGTACAGGTGCTACTGAAACGACTACTGAAGCTTGGAATGTAGCTGACCAAAAAGTTGATACTTACACTGTAACTGGATCTAAATCTAGTGGTTGGAGTTTCGATACTGGAGTTAGTAACGCTAACATCAACATTAACTTCTACTTTTAATAAGTAAAGATTTAATCATATTAAAATCCTCCGATTATGCATCGGGGGATTTTTTTTGTTTTAAACTTTTCACAAATCACGTCATTCCTGACATACCTACCTCCAATCTCGTCATTCCTGATGTATCCCGATAGCCATCGGGAGAAGATCAGGAATCTGTTCATCGTAGGAGAGCAGAGATTCCAGTCAAGCTGGAATGACGAAGTTGCTTATATTTATTACTATCTAAAATTCTCCACATCTTCATATAAATCTCTTGAATTAGGGTTGAACTTTTTAATTAACTCATCTTTCCAAACCCTTTTCCATTTCTTTAACTGTTTTTCTCTGTCAATAGCAATATCTATTGCTTCATAAAACTCATAATACAATAAATCAACACAATTATATTTTGCAGCGAAAACAGAACCTTTGAGTTCTTTATGCTCAGAAATTCTATTATATAAATCAGAAGTAACTCCTATGTATAAAACAGTTCTGTTTTTATTAGAAATGATATAAATGTAACCTCCTTTCCCAGTCATAATCAAACCTACGAATTCTTAATCAGCCAAGATTCCAGTCAAGCTGGAATGACGTAGTTATTTTATTACTTTTTTAATTCGACTTACTATAGCTTACTCAACCTCGTCATTCCTGATGTAGTGCAACGGAAATCAGGAAACTATTCATATAACAGATTCCTGATATTTTAATTCCTTCGTTATTAAAATTCAGGAATGACGTAGTTTTTAAAAAAAAGAAGGGGATTAAAAGAACTTACTTATTCTCGAACAACCCGTTAATTTCCGCATCTATACTTTGAATAATAGAACCTAAGTCTTCTGCATTCTCAGAGAAATTATTGTTGTCTACATCTACAATTAATAATTTACCTTGATCATAAGTAGTTACCCAAGCTTCATAACGTTCATTTAAACGCTTTAAATAATCTAAGCGAATACTCTCCTCATAATCTCTACCCCTTTTTTGTATTTGATTAACCAAGGTAGGAACAGAAGCTCTCAAATAAATCAAAACATCTGGAGGCTGTATAAAAGTTTCCTGTAGTTTAAATAATGAAAAATAGGTTTCAAAGTCTCTTGTTGTCATCAATCCCATAGAATGAAGGTTTGGAGCAAATATATATGCATCCTCGTACAACGTTCTATCTTGAATAACATTTTTCTTACTTTCCCTAATTTCTTGAATCTTACTAATCCTACTAGTCATATAATAAACCTGAAGGTTAAATGACCAGCGTTGCATATCATTATAAAAATCATTCAAGTATGGATTCTCATCAACATCTTCAAAATGGGCATCCCAATTATAATGTTTTGACAACAAGGTTGCTAAAGTTGTTTTCCCAGAACCTATATTTCCTGCTACTGCAATAATCATATCCTGATTTTTAAAAGAAATTAAAAATACAAAAAATAATAATTTAAATCCTGTTTAATTCTCAATTTTATCTATAATCAATCTATTATTTTTATCAACAACAAAAATGGTGGAATTTTCTATGCGTACAAATTTTACATTCTTGGAATTATCAGGTTGATAAACATGTTTTTCTAATGTGAAAAAATCATATGTTTCTATTTGATTGTTTTCATTCACATAAAGTATAAACTTATCTTTTACTTGAAATTCATCCAAATGATATATGGGTAACGTTTTTAGGTAAGTTCCATAGATATCAAAAACTAAAATGCCATTAATGGGATCATTTAAATATACTCGGTTATTGTGTTCTACCAAAAAATTAGGTTGTATGTTTTTATTAATTAAAGTAGAAATATTAGCCGATTTATTAAAATTTTCTTGATTTCCATCTATACGAGTTAATTGAAAATTAATGAAATTATAGTACCAAAATCCGTTGTTATATGACCTACAAACCAATGATGTAGCTTCTAAATCTATCTCTTTAAGCTCTATTAAATCAGTTGTTGGTGAAAGCGTATTGTCTAAAATAATAATCTTAGAAAAATCTCTAAAATACACTACCGTTTTATAAGGATTGGTTACGTCTACGTTAGCAATAACCCCTAACACATTGTTACTATAGGTATAATTAAAAACACCATCATTTGAGGTATATTTTTTAATCTCATTATCAGTAATTTCATAGTAATATCCAAACTGGTCAGTAAGTAATGCTTTCCCATTAAATTCTTGAATAGTTTGAGAACAAAGAGTTGTAGTTGTTATAAACAGTAGTATAGAAAAGGTATGTTTCATTCAAACTTTGTATTATAACGTGAGTTCAATGTAAGAAATCATTGTCAATTCGAGTGGTTTTTCGAAGAAAAATTGTATCGAGAATCAATGATTTCGTCAGTAAAAAGTTGTTCTCGATACAAAATTCTTACAGAATTTCACTCGAACGGACATTTTTTACTTTTAAAATCCTTATATCGAACTCACATTATTATAAAAATACCTCTTTTTTATGAAATAAAGGACTAAGTTCCCTTTCAGGTAACAGTTCAAAATTGCGCCATCTTCAGCAATTCATCAACATATTGTCGATTATTTGATAAACGAGGTACTTTATGCTGTCCTCCTAACTGATTTTTAGTTTTCATCCACTGATAAAAAACTCCCTTCTTTAAGATATTAACCTCAGGAATTCGTAAAACCAGATTGTTGCTTCTTTTCGTTTCGTAATCAGAGTTTAACAACTTTAGTTGGTTATCTAATATACGAGAAAAATCAATGACATCTAGTGGGGGTTTTTCAAATTCAATTAACCATTGATGTTTACCTGATTGATTCCCTTCAAAATAAACTGGAGCAGCAGTATATTCCTTAATTTCTGCTTCAGTTTTTGCACAAGCATACGACAATGCTTTTTCCGCATTTTCAATCACCAACTCTTCACCAAAAGCATTGATAAAATTTTTAATCCTACCAACCACTTTAATCCTAAAAGGATTTAATGAAGTAAATTGTATTGTATCGCCCATTTTATACCTCCACAACCCTGCATTAGTTGAAATAACCAATTCGTAGACCTTATCCAACTCAACCCCTTCTAATGTCACTACTCTTTTTGTTGAGTCTTGCTCAATAAACTCATAAAAGATTCCATAATCCAACATCAACAACATCTCTTTTACCTCACTCTGATCTTGCAACCCAAAAAACCCTTCAGAAGCATTATAGTTTTCATAATAATTCATGTTCGATGTTGGTATCAATTTTTGAAATTGAGATTGATAGGGTGAGAAATGAACTCCACCATGCATAAATAGCTCCAAGTTTGGCCATATTTCTAGAATATTATCCGCCTTATTTAATTCTAAAATTCTTCTTAGTAAAATCAACGTCCATGAGGGTACACCTGAAATATTAGACACATCTTCTTTAGCAGTTGAAATTGCCATCTGTTCTATCTTTTCTTCCCATTCATCCATCAATGCAATCGACATCTTAGGCACTCTCCTTTGTTCTACCCATACCGGAAAATTTTTCATAATAATGGCTGATAAATCCCCATAATAAGAACCTTTTTTTAATTGATTTAACTGAGTGCTCCCTCCCACAACTAAAGTCTTCCCTAATATTAACTTTGATGTAGGGTGATTATGGTGATAAATGGCCAATAAATCTTTTCCTCCTTTATAATGGCAGTTTATTAGTGATTCTTTGCTTACTGGAATCAACTTACTTCTACCAGTAACAGTTCCTGATGATTTGGCAAACCATTTTATATCCGAAGACCACAAAATATTTTGCTCTCCATTCTTAATCCTAGTAATTTGATCTTTTAAACACTCATAATCTTGTATTGGAACTCGATTACTATAATCTTGATAAGATTTTATTGATTTATAATCATACTTTTTACCCCACTCCGTATTTTTTGCTTTACTTATCAGTTCCAATAAAACATCATTCTGCACCTCAATAGGATATTTGATAAACAACTCCATTTGATGAATTCGTTTTTTAATAATCCAAGAAAAAACAGAATTGATAATCTCCATTGTGAATCAAAAATTTTGAATGTAAAGTTAAATGTAAACTTGTAACTTTATGTACTTTTACTTTATCAAATCATTAATTTGAGTTATTCAGGTCCAATAAGAAAAATGCACAGCCAATTAGGTAATGAAATTCAATATCACTTGCCTATTGGAGAAGATTTAGTTCACATGAATGAGTTAATAGGTAAAGAAATTTCTTTGTCTTACCAGAACCAAATTATTTGTGTAAAATGTGGCAGAGAAACTGTTAAATCATTTAATCAGGGATTCTGTTATCCTTGCTTTAGAGATGCTCCTGAAGCTGCTGAATGGATTATTCATCCTGAAAAATCTACTGCTCATCTAGGTATTGAAGATAGAGATTTAGGTTACGAACAAGAAGTTCAGTTAAAACCCCATATAGTCTACCTATCTTTGACAAGCGGTATTAAAGTAGGGGTAACAAGAGAAACCCAAATTCCAACACGCTGGATAGATCAGGGAGCCGTTAAAGCCATTAAATTAGCCGAAACACCTAATCGTTATTTAGCTGGAATGATTGAAGTCAGCTTAAAAGACCACATGGCAGATAAAACCAATTGGAGAAAAATGTTAATGAATGTTTATCCTGATGTAAATTTAATTGATAAAAAGAATGAAGCGAAAACATTATTAGACGATGAATACCATCAATACATTGATCAACAAGATGTCGTACAAGAAATCCATTTTCCTGTAACCGACTACCCAATAAAAGTGAAAAGTATAGGATTTGATAAAGTACCTGAATACACAGGAAAATTAGTCGGTATTAAAGGACAATATTTGCTTTTTGAAAATGGATTAGTTCTCAACATCCGAAAGCATGGTGGCTATGTAATAAATTTAGATTACTAATAATAAAAAAGAGGAGTTGATCAACTCCTCTTTTTTATTACTTCAAATATCTAAAGTCATGATTATTTTTAATTTTCTGCAACGACTCATAAATTAATCGAATTACATTTTCCACATCCTCTTTGTGCACCATTTCAACAGTTGTATGCATGTATCGCAGAGGCAAAGAAATCAATGCTGAAGGTACTCCTCCTGTAGCATAAGCAAAAGCATCCGTATCTGTTCCTGTAGCTCTACTTGCTGCTGCACGTTGGAAGGGTATTTTCTTTTTATTAGCCGCATCAATAATCAATTTTAATAAATTATTTTGCACTGCTGGACCGTAAGTTAAAACAGGGCCTTCTCCAGCATAATTATCTCCTTGTTCAATTTTCTTAATCATTGGAGTTTGGGTATCATGACAAACATCTGTAACAATAGCTACATCGGGCTTAATATTTTGAACCATCATTTCTGCACCTCGCAACCCAACTTCTTCTTGAACTGAATTGGTAATATACAAACCAAAAGGTAATTTGATCTTATTCTCCTTCAATAAACGAGCTACCTCGGCAATCATAAACCCTCCTATTCTGTTATCTAAAGCACGACCAACGTAGTAACGATTATTCAACACCATAAACTCATCTTCGTAAGTGACTACACAACCCACATGAATTCCTAAAGCTTCTACTTCTTCTTTCGTTACACAGCCACAATCCAAAAATATGTTATCTAATTTGGGGGTTTCTTCCTTTCCTCCTTTTCTCGTATGTATTGCTGGCCAGCCAAACACCGCTTTTACAATACCTTTATCGGTATGAATGTTAACTCTTTTAGAGGGTGCTATTTGATGATCTGACCCTCCATTTCTCCTCAAATAAATAAACCCTTTATCCGAAATGTAATGTACAAACCAAGAAATTTCATCTGCATGTGCTTCAATAACCACTTTATATTTTGCCTTAGGGTTAATGATAGCTGCCACAGAACCATAATTATCTACGAAATAATCATCCACATAGGGCTTAATGTAATCCAACCACATTTTTTGTCCTTCAGATTCAAAACCTGTAGGTGCTGCATTATTAATATACTTTTCTAAAAATTTTAGTGATTTTAAAGTTACTATTGATTTCTTTGCCATTTTTTTGAATTTATTTTGGGAGTATAAAGATAATCATTTTTATTAAAAACAGTACATTTGGTTAGTATGAATATCCACAAAAAATACCTTTACGAATGCTTAAAATTAGCCCAATTAGGTTTTGGAAATGTTGCTCCCAACCCTATGGTAGGTTGTGTAATCGTTCATGAAAATGAGGTTATTGGACAAGGCTATCACGAAAAGTATGGTGAAAATCATGCAGAGGTGAATGCTATTAATAGCGTTGAAGACAAAAAACTATTAAAAGAAAGCACCCTTTATGTTAATCTAGAACCTTGTGCTCATCACGGAAAAACGCCCCCTTGTTCCGACTTGATAATAAAATACCAAATTCCAAAAGTAGTAGTTGGGTGCATTGATACTTTTTCGGAAGTTGCAGGAAAAGGAATAGAAAAAATGAAAGCAGCGGGAATTGATGTCCTTGTTGGTATCTTAGAAAAAGAAGCATTAACATTAAATAAGCGTTTCTTTACGTTTCAGAATAAAAAAAGACCTTACATCATTTTAAAATGGGCTCAAACCTCTGATGGTTTTATCGATATTGACCGGTCGGACAAAAAAAACAATTCTCAAAACAATTGGATTACCACTCCAGCATCAAAACAACTTGTTCATCAATGGAGAAGTGAAGAACAAGCTATATTAATTGGCACCAATACTGCTCTTAACGATAACCCTCAACTTAACGTAAGAGAAGTAGAAGGGAAGAATCCTTTAAGAATTGTATTAGATTTAACACTAAGGTTACCTCAACATTTAAATGTTTTTGACCAATCAATTCCTACTCTAATTATTAATCAAATAAAAAATGAATCTCTTAATAATCTTGAATTTATAAAAATTGACAATCAAAAAAACCTAATCAAACAAATATTTGAAGTCTTATACCATAAAAACATTCAGTCACTAATTGTTGAGGGAGGCACACAATTGCTAAATACTTTTATTGAAAATACTATTTGGGATGAAGCACGTGTTTTTACTGGAGACAAAAAATTTGAAAGAGGCTTAAAAGCTCCGTCCATTAATAAAACTGTTCTTAATATGATAAGATTTGATACAGACACATTAACAACCTACATTAATGATTGATATTTTATTGACAGTTCTTGCTTTTAATGTACTTATAATTGTCATTAAGTTATACCATAAATTTGGGATAGATAACTTACAAGCACTCATTGTTAACTATTTCGTGGCTGGAATGTGTAGCTTGTGGGTTTCTAACGAGCAGTTTTCTGTCATTAATGTTGTTCAATCTAACTGGATCTTCCATGCTTTAACTATTGGATTACTCTTTATTATATCTTTTTATTTTTATGCAAAAGGAACTCAAAAGGTGGGTATAGCTATCAGTACAATGGCCAATAAATTATCTTTATTAATTCCTGTAGGAATAGCTATAGTTATTTATTCAGATGAGTCTATGAATTTAGTAAAAGCCATCGGATTTTTATTGGCTTTAATAGGCATCTATTTATCAACCACTAAAAAGAAAAAACTCGGGTTTAATAAAAAATATTTATGGTTGGTGTTATTTATTTTCTTAGGTCAAGGCTTAGCCGATACCGTGTTAAATAATGCACAAAAAACAGCTGTTAATAATGACAATAAAGGCTTATTCTTTATGTCTCTATTTTTTGTTGCTGGTTCGATCGGGATAATAATTTTACTTTTAAGATCAATTAAGCAAGCACCAGAATTCAAGCTAAAAAATTTGATAGGAGGAATTGCATTGGGTATCCCAAATTTTATGGCACTGATGTTCATTTTTAGTTCACTAGAAAACTCTGGTTTTTCTGCTTCTCAAGTATTTCCTATGATGAGCATGGGTATAATTGTAGTATCAGCAATAACAGGTCGTTTACTATTTAAAGAAAAACTAACTCTTTTTAATTGGGTTGGTTTAGGTTTTGCCATTCTTTCGATATATGTTCTTACCTTTTTTTAATGTCAGATTTATATCTAACCATAAAAGAACATTCAGAAGGGATGTATAAAGAGAAAGGAAGTAAATTTATTGCCATTGCTTTTCCTGTATTCTCCGAGGAAGAATTTAAAGAAAAGTTAAGAGGAATAAAAAAAAACTATTCTACAGCACGTCACCATTGTTATGCATTTCGTTTAGGTGTAGACATGAAAAATTACCGATATAGCGATGATGGAGAACCTAATAATTCTGCTGGAAAACCCATTTTTGGACAAATTCAATCTTTTCAATTAACTAATGTGGCAATTGTTGTTGTACGGTATTTTGGTGGAACAAAACTAGGAGTAGGTGGTTTAATTACAGCATATAAAGAAGCTACTAAAGATGCTCTAGCTAATTCTGTAATCATTAAAAAAACAGTTGATTCTATTTACAATGTAGAATTTGATTACAGCATTATGAGCGATGTAATGAACTTTATCAAAAAGCATCAATTAACGATCATTCATCAGCAACTTGAAGAAACAGGAAGTATTCAACTAAAAATCAGAGAAAGTAAAGCAACCGAAATTATTGAAAAATTAAAAAAACTGAAACCAATAAAAGTCAACTTTATTAAATCAGTCTAATTACCCTTTCTCTAATACGACTGGCAACTCCTTTATCAATGTTTTCCCTTTCCCTAAAGGTAAATCAACCTCTTTGGTTAATGATTTATATCCTTCAGCTGAAATGATAAGTGTGTACTTTTCTCCTCCACTAAGTGTTATAAAATAATCCCCATCCTCATTGGAGGATGTTTTAGCAACTTCTTCTCCTTTTGCATTTTTAAAAATTATCTTTGCAGCTACTTTTTCTTCTCCACTTGTAACAATACCTTTCAGAATACTCAAACTAGTAGACACCCCTTCACTTAATACAGGATACTTTGACATATCAATTTTATAAATATCTCTTTCCCCCATTCCTTCTTCTTTTACTGCAGAATAATAAGCAACATTACCATCTACACTCAACGTAAAATGGACATCATCACCCTCAGAGTTAATAGGATACCCTAGATTCTCAGGCTTTGACCACGAACCGTCTTCTTGTAATTTCGACATAAAAATATCATGTCCTCCCATCGATAAATGACCTTTAGAGCTAAAGAATAAGGTCTTACCGTCAGGGTGAATAAAAACAGATGCTTCATCATATAGGGTGTTTATTACTGGTCCTAAGTTTTTAGGCTCTCCCCACATATTCTTAGATATTCTTTCAGATACATAAATATCTGCACCAACAGCGTCTTTATTTTTTTTAGCTATTCGCTCACTCGTAAAATACATTTTGTTTCCATCAGCCGATAAACATGCTGAACTTTCAAAGTAAGTCGAATTAATAGGCTTATCCAATGGTTTTGGTGTTCCCCAAGTCCCTGAACTTTTTCGTTTTTTAGAAACGAAGATATCTCCAATATAGGCGATACCATCGTTACGGTAAATATATATTTTTTGTCCATCAGGAGATATACTCAAACTAGCATCATGTCCCTCAGTGTTCAATTTTCCAGGTATTGGTCGAGATTTTGCCCATTTGTTATCGGTAGAATCCCATTCTGAAATATAAATATCTTCAAAATACTTAAAATCCCCTCCCTTATCTACCTCTCCACCTTTAGTATCAGCTCTTCTAGACGTGAAAATCATTGTTTTCCCATCAGCAGAAATTGAAGGAGCATAATCTCCTCCTCTAGAATTTATATTTTTCCCTATGTTAACTATTTCAACCTTTACCGGTGTTTCTTTTAATTGAAGTGCATATTTTACCTGAGCAATCATTTTATCTACCTCGTATAATTTCAAATGCTTCTTTTTGGCAACACTTTTAAACTTTTCAAAAGAAATTAATGCTTTTTCTAATTGTCCAGTTCTATGATAAGCCATACCTAAATTAAAATGTAACTCAGGAACAATAGCCTCATCAATTCTTCTTGCATTTTGATAATACTCAACCGACAAATCATATTTTTTTAATGCATAATAACACTCTCCTATTCTAAAATTTACCATGGCATCATTAGTAAATTCTTTCAACAACTCTCTATACTTATTAAGCGCCACACGAACATTTCTTTCTGTTAAAAATTGATGCCTTGCTTCATGCATTTTCATTTTATAACCAACCGCACCTGTTTTTTTCCCTCCATCTTTATCCTGAGAAAAAGCCGTGAAATTGATTAGAACTGATAGGATAACTAGTAGTAATACATTTCTTTTCATTACAAATATTCTTTAAAGTTTTAATTGCATCAACAGCAATTGTGCCAACAATGATAATACTCGACAACAAACAAATGTAGTGAATAAGATTAGTTTTAGAAAAAAAGTTGAAAACTAAACTATCAACAGTTTGTTAAGAAAGTATACTAGAAAAAGAATTCTTAGATGTATATTCTAAAAATAATTGAATAGCTTTTAACTTACTTTCATCAAGAGCATAATCAATATCTCTTTTTAAATATGTTTTAAGCTTTAATTTAGGGATGTTTGAACTATTATATTTTTCAATAAGTTCATCAATTCTATTAACTCCAAACTCTAACGCTTTATTGAAGCTTTCTTCAAAACTTGTTGATATTTTTTTAGTAGACACCCAACAAGCAAAAACAAAAGGTAATCCCGTAAAATTAAACCATTCCTCAGATAAATCGTACTGATATTTATAGTCTTTCTTTAAGTTAAATGTTCTATCACCAATAATAACTCCTGCAACCTTACCATTAATCTTATTCTCAAACCCTTCCATTGTATCAACCCACTCAGGAGATATACCCCAATATTTAGTTGCTAACAATCGCACTAAATCTACCGATGTTTTTGATTGATAATCCAATTGTATACTTTCAATTTCATTTAGTGGAACATCACTTAAAAGTAATACAGAATTTACTCTTCCTGTTGCTCCAATACAGTAATCAGAAATAATATAGTGTTCTTCTAATTGAGGAAGAATTGCAACAGGAACTAATCCTATGTCAACTTTATCTGTTAATAACTTATTTGCACAATCTGAAGGAATATCTAACTCTAAATCAATTTGATCAATAATATCAGAGTGCTCCATTCCATATACAAAAGGAATGGTGTTCAAATAAGAAACTGCTGACACCTTAAGCTTTTTCATCATCTCCTTCTATTTTGTTGGCATAAGAGTTTGTGTTTAAATCGACTGTCTGATGAGTAGCAACAGTAGCAGCAACTACAGAAACAACTGCAACAAAACCAGCCACTATTGTTCCACAAGTAGGAATAAACATTGCCAATGTAAAAACAAATCCATTACCCATTACAACCCCCTTATTAGCTCTCATAAATTGAACACTTTGTTTAAGTGTTAACCTTCTTCGCTCGTTATTATAATCTATAAACGCAAAACCATAAAAATATGATGCTATAAAAAATAAAATAATAGTACCTATTATACCACCAAGAACAGGAATAAAAAAGCTTAAAATAAAAATTACAATCATATAGGCAAATTCAACAAACATATTTCTGAAGGCAATCAATATTCCTCTTACTATATCTCGTATTAATTGATCACCATTAAATGGATAATTATTTCCAGTTAAAATCTCCTCAGTTTTTTCTGATAATAGTGCAAATATTGGTGACATTATCATAATAATTATATAACCACCAAAAAGACCATATAAAACAAAAAATAAAACTTTTGATATAAACCAAACTGCCCAGCCTAATGTTATTGCAATATACCCAGAACTTGATTGTAAATATTCAGATAAGAAAAAAGCTTCATCATCAAATTTCAATAAATTCTCTATTACCTGCTTAGCATATTCAGAGAGTAATGAAATACCATACCAACTTGCAATCATCACAATAACATTTAGAGCCAAAGGAAACAAAAAATACCACCACAATCCCTTAGAAAAAATTAATTCTATAGCCTTTCCATATGTTTTTAAACCTATTCCAAACCCTTTAAAAATGCTCATATATTATAATTCCTTATTGCATTCAAATATACGCAATAATCATCCTCTTATTCTGCTTAAAAACTTTACTTTTGTCTTTTAACAAATTTTAAGAATATGGAGTTGACAGCTTTAACAGCAATATCACCAATTGATGGAAGATACAGAAGGGTTACTGCAACTTTAGGGGAATATTTCTCTGAAGCAGCACTAATTAAATACAGAGTAAGAGTAGAAATAGAATATTTTATTGCCTTGTGTGAACTCCCTCTTCCTCAATTAAAAGATTTTGATAAATCATTGTATAAAAGCATTAGAAATATCTATCATAACTTCTCTAACGAAGATGCTTTAGCGATTAAAGAAATTGAGAAAACTACCAATCATGATGTTAAAGCTGTTGAATATTTTATTAAAGATAAATTCACCCAATTAGGAATTAATGAACAACAAGAGTTTGTTCATTTTGGCCTAACATCTCAAGACATCAACAACACATCCGTTCCTCTATCCATAAAAGAAGCTTTAAACGATGTTTACTTTCCTCTTTTAGAAGAGACCCTTGAAATTCTTAAAACCAAAGCTAACGAGTGGAAAAACATTCCAATGTTAGCAAAAACACACGGCCAACCTGCATCTCCAACTCGACTAGGGAAAGAATTCTATGTTTTTATTGAACGTATTGAAAAACAATTAAAACAGGTTAAAGCAGTTCCTTTTTCTGCAAAATTTGGTGGAGCTACAGGAAATCTAAATGCACATCATGTTGCCTACCCCGAATACAATTGGGTAGAATTTGCAAATAACTATGTAAATAACAACTTAGGCTTAGATCGTTCTCAAACCACTACTCAAATAGAACATTACGATAATTTGGCTGCATTATTTGATGGATTAAAAAGAATCAATACCATTTTGATTGATTTGGATAGAGATGTATGGACTTACATTTCGATGGATTATTTTAAACAAAAAATCAAAGAAGGAGAAATTGGTTCTTCCGCTATGCCTCACAAGGTTAATCCTATAGATTTTGAAAACTCTGAAGGTAATTTAGGAATAGCAAATGCAATTTTTGAACACCTCTCTTCTAAATTGCCAATTTCTCGATTACAAAGAGATTTAACCGATTCTACTGTTCTTAGAAACGTTGGCGTTCCTATCGGTCATTCATTATTATCACTGGCTTCTTTAAATAAAGGATTAAATAAATTAATCATTAACGAAGATAAAATAGCAGCAGATTTAGAAAATAATTGGGCTGTAGCTGCAGAAGCAATCCAAACCGTTTTAAGAAGAGAAGGTTATCCAAAACCTTATGAAGCATTAAAAGAATTAACCCGAACCAACGAAAAAATTACTGCTAACTCAATAGCTACTTTTATTGACGGGTTAAATGTAAATGATGAAGTTAAAAGTGAATTGAAAAAAATTACTCCTTTTAACTTTACTGGAGTCGAACTTTTCTAAAAATGAAAGTCAGTGGTTTTACTATTATTAGAAATGCCATTCAATTTGACTACCCTGTAGTTGAATCCATTACCTCTATCTTGCCTATATGTGATGAATTTATTGTTGCTGTTGGAAATTCTAATGATGATACGTTAAAGCTTATTCAGAGCATTGATTCTCCTAAAATTAAAATTATCGAAACTATATGGGATGATAATTTAAGAGAAGGAGGGAAAGTATTAGCCCATGAAACTAATAAAGCAATGGATGCTATTAGTGAAGATAGTGATTGGTGTTTTTATATTCAAAGTGATGAAATTGTTCATGAAAAATACTTGCCTACCATAAAAGAAAATCTTTCCCGTTATAAAGATCAAAAAAACGTAGAGGGGTTATTGTTTAAGTACACTCATTTTTATGGTTCATATGATTACATTGGAGTGTCAAGAAGTTGGTACAAAAATGAAATACGAATAATTAAAAACGATAAAACTATTCGATCATATAAAGATGCTCAAGGGTTTAGAAAAAATGGGGGAAAATTAAATGTAAAACCAATTAATGCATCTATTTACCATTACGGATGGGTAAAGCACCCAAAAAACCAACAAGCGAAACACGAAAGCTTTAACAAAATGTGGCACGATGATACTTGGATTAATCAAAATGTAAAAAAGGTAAATGAGTTTGATTATTCATTTATCGATATCTTAGAAAAGTTTACGGGGAGTCACCCAAAAGTAATGCAACCAAGAATTAAGAACATAAATTGGCAATTTTCATTTGACCCTACCAAAAATAAACTTTGCTTAAAATCCAAAATCCTTCACTTCATAGAAAAAAAATTGAACTACCAATTTGGAGAATATAAAAACTACCATGTTATAAAATAAGTGCTTCTCTCAAAATAACTACTTTTGTGCAGGTATGAATAGCTTGAAAAAAATATTAAAGTATGCTTTGAACTATAAAAGCTATGCCGGATTAAATGTTCTTTTTAATATTCTACAAGTTATATCCGAGCTATCGGCCATGCTACTATTCATCCCTTTTTTAAATTTATTATTTAACCAAGAAACGAAAGCTGTCATCCAAAAGCCTCAGTTCAGTTTAACTAAGGAATATTTCTCTGAATACTACAATTTTACCTTAAGCCAATTAATTAACGATGGAAACAAAACAGAAGCGTTGTTTTATGTTTGTATTTTAGTGGGGGTATTATTTTTCCTTAGTAATGCTTTTCGCTACTTAGCTATGTTTTTTATTGCCGTTCTAAGAACAGGTATTGTTAAAGACTTAAGAGAAAAGATTTATCATAAAATGATAGATTTACCGCTTTCATTCTACTCTGAAACAAAAAAAGGAGATATGATCTCCAGAATAACATCAGATGTTCAGGAAGTTGAATTTTCTATTCTACAATCTTTGGAAATGATATTTAGAGAACCCATTAACGTAGTTTTATCATTATCTCTACTCATTGCTATTAGTCCTGAACTAACCCTAGTCACTCTAATTCTACTACCCTTAACTGCTTTTTTGGTAAGCCGATTAGGTAAAAGTTTAAAAAGGACCTCAACTAAAGCTCAAAACCAAATAGGAGTACTCCTTTCCAATGTTGAAGAAAGTTTAGGGGGTTTAAAAATAATTAAAGCATTTACAGCAGAAAAAGCAGTAAAAGAAAAGTTCGACCAGCAAAACAATCGATATAAAACCCTCAACTTAAGAGTTACTCGAAAAAAAGATTTAGCTTCTCCTATAAGTGAAATTGTGGGTTCTACTGTTATGGTAGGAATTGCTTATTTTGGTGGAACATTGGTGTTAAGTTCAACACTTATTTTGGGAGAAAATTCAGAATTAAATGGCGGGGAATTTATCACGTACATTATCATTTTTGCCAGATTATTAAACCCAATCAAAGCATTTTCAAAAGCCTATGCTAATGTTCAAAAAGGTGCGGCTTCTGCTGACAGAATAGATGAAATTATTTCTTCTGAAAACAACATTAAAGATCCTATTTCTCCTAAAAAAATTACTGAGTTCAATGATGGTGTTGAGTATAAGAATGTAACTTTCTCATACAATAATGAGCCTGTCCTAGAAGATATTAATATTAAAATTGAGAAAGGAAAATCCATTGCATTAGTTGGTGAATCAGGAGGAGGAAAATCTACTTTTGCCGATTTGCTTCCACGATTTTATGATCTTTCCATTGGAGAAATTAAAATTGATGGTATTAACATTAAAGATTTATCGCTCAAAAATCTAAGAAGTTTAATGGGTATTGTAACTCAAGAATCTATCTTATTTAATGACACTGTATTTAATAATATTGCTTTTGGGATTGAAAATGTCACACAAGAGCAAGTAGAAGAAGCTGCCAAAATTGCTAATGCACATGAATTTATTACCAAACTAGAAAATAGCTATAAGACAAATATTGGTGATCGAGGAGGAAAACTTTCTGGAGGACAGCGACAACGTATAAGTATTGCAAGAGCAGTTCTTAAGAATCCTCCTATTTTAATCTTAGATGAAGCTACATCCGCATTAGACACTGAATCTGAAAAATTGGTTCAAGACGCATTATTAAAATTGATGAAAAATAGAACATCAATTGTAATTGCCCATCGTTTATCTACCATTCAACATTCTGATGAGATTATAGTAATTCAAAAAGGAAAAATAATTGAACGAGGCACACATAGTGAGTTAATTAAAAAAGCTGGAGTCTACAAAAAACTGTCCGACTTGCAGTCTTTTTCTTAATTAACTGAAACATTTTTCTTACCTTTCAGTTTCACAAAGCAAGAATTATGAAAAACTTTTTTATAGTACTAAATCTATTTACAATCATTTTATATACTACATCTTGTGAAAGCAATCACCCTTCAGAGGAAGAGGTTATTGAAGGTGTGCTTGAACCATTTACTGATGACGCTAATGCTGAAGTTACAGCTGCTGACACCAGTTCTACTGGAGTATATCAAGAAGAAGTGATTGAAAATGAAGAAGTATCGTTACAAGACGCTTTAAAAGCAAATTCAAAAGAAGAAGTTGTAGAAGAGAATGGAATGTCGTTCTGTGATTGTGTGAAAAAACAAAAAGAACTTTCTGATTTAATGATGGAAACCGAAGACGATGCTGTTTTTAAACAAGCCATTACTGATTTAGAAGAATTAAAAACAGGAGATTGTAAAATATTGTTTGCTACACAACAAAACACCATTGAGGAAAAACAAGCACATGAACGAAAAGTAAAGCGGTGTTTGAAAAAATAATGTACTTTTGAATCTATAAAAAGTGAAACTTTTATTTTATTAAATAGTATAAGCAAGCCATGAGAACTCTTCTAAACATTATATTATTATTACTTATTACTAGTCTTTGTTTTACCTCGTGTAAGAAAGATGAAAGAGAAGGATGCACAGATCCAACTGCTAACAACTACAACACTTTAGCTGAAAAAGATGACGGATCTTGTGAATATACAGATTCTTCTTTTGTAATATGGAATAACGGAACTTCTGGCTTTTGGGGAGATCAATATACAGGATCTTTTGAGGTAAAAAGTTGTTATACAGATACAACAACTATTTTAATGAACCCAGATTCAACTTTTACTGCTGCTGATACAACTTTTATTGCTGCTGATACAACAGTAACTCCTCCAATACTTGCTGACACCATTATTACTCCTGCCGACACCATTGTTACAGGCGACACCTATCTATTAGCGAAGAGTGACAGTTTAGGAAACTTTGGATTAAGAATCAAATTATTAAATGAAAGGGATCCTACAGATTTCGTTGACAATGGACATCTAATTTTTGAAGCTAAATTACACCCAGATGCTAACATCACAAATTTTAGTATTTTTATGGCGGGAGGGATCTCGGACCCAGGAAATAACAGTTGCTCTTCTTTCTTAAGAAGCAATCTAATTAATTTTTCTACAAGCCCATTAGACACAAATTCTTTTAAAGAAATTTCAATCCCTCTAACCGATTTCTATATCGGCAGTGTAAAAGGCATTAATTTGGTATTTGGAGTAAAGGGAACAAATGCTAAACCCAATACTCCACTTGTTATTTTTAACAATATCAGATGGACGTCTAAGGAAGAAGAATAAGCTTATTTTATCTTTTTTTCATGGTTTAAAGCTTCACTAATAGGAACTTTCTGCCCATCAATATAAGCAATAACAAAGGCATCTTTATACCCTTTTTTTGAAACTTGTATTTTAGCATTCTTTGCTTCCTCATACTTACTAAAGTTTCCAGCTGTATATCTATAGTATGATTCATCTATCTTTTCTGAGGCTATTGGAAATATTCCATCAAAATGCTCTTGAGGCAGCTGACTCTTAAAAAAACCTATCTGCACCCTATACACTAATCCTTTCGGTTTTTGAAAATTAACAGGAACAGGAACACTTTCATCATAAAACCCTTCTTTTTTAGTAGTGAAAAAATCTTTATTTACGACTGATAACATTTCTTCATTCAAATCATTTTTCACCTTAATTAACTTATCTTCACTGTTTTTCATTTTATTCATCACATTTTTTTCCTCTTCCTTTAACTGAGCAATAGCATTGTTAATCTGATTTAAATCATTTCCATTACTCTTTTTGGCCTCTTCTTCAAGTAAAAGTATTTCATCTTCAATTTCAATCAATCTTTTCCCATACATTTCTTTAATCGTCATAAAAGAAAATTCATCTGACTCTAATCGTGTCATATACCTCCTTTCTACCTCCTCTTTCTTCATATTTTCTTCTTGGGTACTTTTCATTTCAAAAAACAAAGATGCTTCATAAGCTTCAGCTAGTGCATTACCTACCGAATACATCGATTTTTCAGCTAATTCATGCAGCCTATTTTGGTCTATTTCTTTGACTATTTGCTTAAAATAAAGCACTGATTTCTCTTGATATTTTTTTGCTTCTAGCATTACAGATTTTGCATATTCACTACTATTGTGAGCAACAAAAAGAGCACTATCTGCGTACTCCAATGCAATTTGAGCGTACACAAGTCCGGTATCACTATTTGCTTTAATTAAACCAATTGAATTTGAAAAAAAATTCTTTTTTGCGTAGGAATACGCTTCTTTAGAATTCTCAGCAGATAGAATGGCATAAGCTTGTGCTTTGTTTTCAGGGTCAAATACCTCTACTTTTTGTGCGCCAAGTAATCCTGGTGACAATAAAAAGAAAAATATCAGTATATTACTCAAACAATGCATAAACCCAAAAATACAAACAAAGTTCAAAGATTACACGTATATACTACATAAATACCCTTTAAATTTGGTATATTAGCAATAATAAGCGAAATTTGTTGGTTAACAATCCTTTTACTATGGACTTTAAGAAGTTTTTTATACTCATATTTATCCTTTCAATAGGCTGTACTTATTCTTTCGCTCAAAAAGAAAGTTCTTCTACTAAGACGAAAAAAGAGAAGAAAGAGAAAAAGGTCAAAGCGCCTAAAGAAAAAAAAGTGAAAGCCCCAAAAGAGAAAAAAGAAAAGGCTCCTAAAGCGTCTTCTACTGATTCAAGTGGAGAGGGTGGTGACAAGAATTTTGGACCTGTATTTGATGGAGCTTCTGTAAGTGTTTCAACTGGTGTAAATGTTTATTATGGTGACATTGCAGCTTACAATTTATTCCCGCGGACAAGTCAATTTAAGGATCACATAACTGCTGCATTTAAATTTTCAATAGCTAGAGATATTAAATGGGGATTAGGAGCCAGATTAAGTTACCAAAAGGGAAGTTTAATTGGAACCCGAAAAACTGGAAAACACTCTTCCTTAGTATCTTTTGAGAATCATTTTAATGACATTTCGTTCCAGGCAAGATACAACCTAAATGATGCGTTGTTTAAAAAAAATGAGTATAACCGATTTAAATTGTATGGATTTATTGGTTTTGGCTATATGTGGTACCGATCTCAATTATACTACACTGAAACGTTAAACACAAAAGATTATGAAGGGTACATCGAAGTAGAAAACACACAAGGAATTTCCCAAAAAACGTTAAGCGATAAAACAAGTAAGGCGAAAACATGGACAATCCCTTACGGATTAACCTTATCATATAAGTATAATTATAAAATAGATATCCATTTAGATTTCACACAAACTTCCACTTTTACTGACAGGTTGGATGCTTTTGATAGAAGCTGGACAGCTAAAGACAAATACAATTACATTGGAGTGGGTGTTACGTACAACTTTAACAGAACAAAAGATGATGCACCAAAAAAACGACCGAAAAAGGAAGATGAAAATGATGACACAGTAGACTCTTCAGATACTGATCCCTCAAAAAATGATAACATAAAAAAAGGTATCTTTTCTAAAAAAAATAAACGCAAAAAAAGTAATGATGACGAACTGCTAAACATTAGATTAAAATTATTTGAAACACAACTTAAATTGTTTGAAATGCAGTACCTGCTAGGAAAATAGTTCCTAAAATCCGAAATTGATACCCCCTGAAAAAGTTGTCTGATTTCCTTGATAAAAACTAGGGGTATAATTCATATCGCCTTTTATATCGCTAATTCTTAATTTAGCATAAACATACCCTCCGTTAATTATCTCATACCTAACTGCACCCTCTATTGATTGATTCTCCCATGCTACATTTTGCATAAACGGCAACCCTTTTACGTTTGCATTTCCTGCCACAAGCTGATAAACATGAGCTGGTCCTTTTAATGCATTAGTGTATGACAACGCTATCTTTAATCCTCTTAAAATTCTAAACCCGCCTTCTAAATATATTTCTTGAGCATTTTCTCCCAAGTAATGTCCTAACGAATATTGATTGGATGCGTAAGTCGTAGATTCTATTTGATGACGATAAGTCCATGGGTTTGTTCTAGTATACTCGGCAATTAAGTATGTGTTCTGAATCGGGAAGTTATTCAACTTAAACCCAAACTTAGCACTTAAAATATTTGAGCTATTTTGTTGATCCATAATTTTACCAACACTTATTTCGTCAACATAAATAGAAGTATATAAATGCAGATGTTTAATCTGTCTAGAGCTAATATTCATGAACATTTGAGTGTTTTGCCCTAACGCATTACTTCCTGCAGCATTATAAGTATGATCAATTGACTTATAAAACATAATTGGAATGAAATAATAGGGTTTGATTCCATCATCAGAATACACAATCGAATTACCTAAAGAAAAATGGAGTCTCTTAAATGGTTTAAACGTAATTAAATTAGCAGCCATATTTTTATTCATAAACAACTTCCTCTCTTCATTACCTATCATATAAGTACGCGCACTGTCTAATATTTCGGATACCAACCATGAGTGGGTATAATTCAATTCTACCCATTCAACAGGTTTAATATTAAAATCAATATAACCGATAGAAGGCACCTTGTTCGATCGAATATTTGCCCCATGGTAATTATCTCCCCATGTATAGTTATCTTTTACAAAACCTAACCTCCCCCATTTCCAAGAATAGTAAATAGCTCCTTTCATTTAACTATAATCACTCCTTCCTCCTGTTTGACCTTGATTTAATTTAAAATTTGCTCCTTGCTCAGGAGTAAGGTGATTTTTACCTGTTAAAATATCTGAAACACCATTATCTCTCAAATTAGCCGAGAAACCGAAATGTTTCCCCACATACCCGTAAAATTCTCCTCCATTCCAATAATGGGAATAACTACCTGTACTATTTGTTGCATACTCAAACCCTAAAATTGGATTTACAGTAAGTGTAAACAAACTGTCTTTATAAAAAAATAAGTCCTTTCTTTTCTTGAATTCTCCTTTATTCTTTAATTCTTTATTAAAATCTTGAAAATAGAATGCCAATTCTTTTTGTTGCCGTTTATTCAAATCATTCTCATTTTTTTCAACCTCTTGTAATTTTTTAGCAATGAACATTCTAGAATATGGCTTAACAGCAGAATTCAATTCAATGTATTTCATTTGAGCCATTTCATCCAAAAATTCATAAACAGATGATGTGATAGGTTCTAGTACTATCTGAGAATAAGATAATGTAACAGCAAATATTCCTACTAACATCAAATAAATCTTTTTATTCATAACACTTTATTTAATTACTTCTTGCATTCTTTAGCAAAATATTAATAACTGCTTTAAAAAAATACTTTATATCTGTAATTAATGGACTTTTTTTATAAGCCCCAATATAAGTCAATTCCGACTGTATAATTTCATCTAAAGTAACAGGCAAATCGGCATAAAAAGGCGGTATTAATCCTGGCCTAACAGTTTTTCGTTTTTCCACTAATTCATCACTATATAAACTTAAGTATTGTTGACTTAAGGGCCGAACACCTACTAATTTTAGCTGTCCTTTTAAGAAATTTATTAGCATAGGAAGTTCATCGATCCATAATCTTCTTAAAACCCTTCCCCATGTAGTCACCCTAAAATCATTTTTAAATTTCCCTCCTTTTTCCAACTTGTTTACCTTATACAAATATTCTTGTAAATATTCCGCATAAGGGTGCATTGTTCTTATCTTATAAACCGAAATTATTTTACCATTCTTCCCAATTCTATTCATTTTAAATAAGATACTAAACCTTGGCTCCTTTACATTTTCAACAACCTTATTTTTTCTTGCAACAAAATAATTAATGTTATCAATTTCATGTTCATCTATTATTTCAAAGCCACAATACACCAAACGCCCTAAAGCTTCTGCTTTTGATAAAACCTGGTTTCTTCCTGCGGTTACAAAGAAATAAAACCATTTCGTAATCCAAAGCTTGGAAAAAACACGTTTAAATAAAAAATCAAAGAAATAGTAAACCTGAGCAACTCCTATTGGATATTTCTTAAACAACCTTTTTCTCCTTTCCACCTGCGTCTCTACACAACCAATAAAAATTCCATCATCGTTCAACTTATCATTTACTGATTTAAAGAACTCATTCATCTTTTTTATGTCATTAACCTTATTCAGATTAACAATGCCCGTTTTCTTACCTGGAATCTTCAAAATATTGAATAAAGTAGTCGTTTTAACTACTTCCAAATTATTTTCTTCTACTTTAAGAAAACGAGATATATAATCATACACCTTCTCCCCTTGTTCCGCTATAATTATCTCTTTATTCATTTCTTTTTATTGGCTATAAAGTAGTTCTCCCATAATTGAGCAACATCATCACTCTCTCTTAACATTTTTTCTCTTCTTGTTCGAGAAGTCTCTAACAAGTTAGCATCCTCTAATAGCTCATTCACCTTACTCAATAACTTTTCCGATTCTTGAGTGGAAATTCCATAAGTTAACTGGTACCGATGCTCCAATTCTTCTAAATAACCTAACTTCCCAACAAAATCGTTAAATCGTATAGAAGGAGTACCTAAAACAGCCGCTTCTGCTGCCATTGTTTGACTATCTCCAATATAGATGTGAGCATAATAAATAGCGTGGTGTATATTTTTAGGATTGATTTTTATACGATATGCTTCCAATTCAGTTTCTAATTTTCGCTCTGAGGTAATATATACCCGACCAAAGGGAGTCAACTTTTCGATTAATTGCAATGCCAACTTAGTAGAAATTCCTTTTTTACCGTCATCATGGTGGGCCGTTAACTCTGCAAATCGTAAAATGAAATATTTATCCCCATCGACTAATAACTCTTTTACTTTTTCTCTATCAGGAGTAAAATAGTTAGGATGTAAATAAGCTAATTCATGATAACCTTGATATACTATCTTTTTAGCATCATACGGAGAAATATTGCAACAACTTGGTGAGAACACAGCCGTAGCATATTTAAACCCAAGTTTTGCCAAAAAAGGGACTTCTTTTGCATCATCCTCATTCAAAATAACAGAAGGAATTCCTAATAATTTTCCAACATGAGCGATTACAATATCTGTACCTATCAACATTTTAGGTTGGTATTTTAATGCCAATCTAAAAAGGACCATTTCTCTTTTAACAACAGTGGTTATTAACGATAATTTTCCCGTTCCTTTTTTAGGCTTCAAATAAATTATTTCATAAGGCAAATCCTTTAATAAATCAAACAAAACATCTTTCCCTCTAGCTACCAAAAGCACTTTGTATCCTTTTTCAGAAAGTTGACGAATAACCACAGAAACATTGTGGTAATGTGCAGGATGTCCTAAGTAAAATAGAAATGTTTTTGGAGCTTGTTTCATTCTCAAGCAATAGTACAAAAATTCAGCAATCGAGTCTGGAAACGACTAAAAAGTAATCAACCAATATTGTTTAAAAACTTTTTGACAGCGTCAATTTAACATTATTGAATGTAACTACTCGCAACCCCTTTTTATGAAACACTTTACCCTGTTCTTTCGAGGGAGCTCTATGATAACTTTCTTGATAGGGCGACAACTGAATTTTCACTTCACTTTTAGCATATTGATTAAGAATTTCTACTAACCCTTCTGCCATTATTTTTTTAGTATGATATGCAATACTGTACTGCGTAGCTTTGTGGGGCATAGGAATTTCTTTTTGCCAAACCACTTCTCCAGCATCTAACTTATCTACCATCGTATGAATAGTCGTTCCTATTTCTTTATCACCTTCAAATAGCATCCACCAACTACCAAAAACCCCTCGATGTCTTGGCAACAATGTTCCATGTGCATTTAAACAGGCAACTTTAGGGGTTTCCAATAATTCTTTTTCAAATAATTGAGGAGGTGAAATTGACAAAATAATATCAATATTTAGGTTTCTCAACTCATCCAGATATGTTTTTGAATTAATGTCTTGTGTAATAAACTCCTTCACCCCATTTTTTTGGTAAATGGTTTTCACGGAAAAAGGGTTATATACTCCTATCTTCGATAAAAACTTGTATCCAATTTTACAATAAACGAAAAAACAAGTAGTAATAAACAATTCCCAATAAGTATATATCTGTGTTCGTTCTAACAACCAATCTTTCATCGTTTTATTTTTACGATGTGGCTGTAATCTGGTTGCTCCAACAATTTCGAAATTATCGTTTTGGTTTTCAACTAAATACCGAATTACCTTAGGTATATAAAAGGGCTCTTCTTGTGATATAATAAATGCTCTTAATTTGCTCATTTTTTTCATTCAAACTTGTCACTCTATAATAAACCCTAATAGCTCAAGGACATATAGAATTTCTTTAACTAGATTCTTTACTGCATTTTACAACGAAAATAAATTTTCGGTAAAATATTGTTCTGAATGACGTTTTACCTTTTCACAAAGATGGCCTTTTTTATACTGTTTTTGACACGTTGAGTTAACAATTCTTTCCACCACTCAACACTATTATTCGTCCAACGTTGAGGATGAATGTTTTGCATAATTTGATGAGGCATTTGATTATTATTAAAAGCATCAATCAACTCATCTGTTGAATGAAACGACAATTCAAAATTAGAAGTCACTTTATCTCTTACGCTCACTTTATTTCCATCCCATTTCCTGCCCGTATCCGTAATGTAAAACACTTCATTGAAATCAATATCAAAATAAGGCTCTGCTACTATATCATAATCTCGATAATTGTATTTACCCCATAACAATTTATTATCCCATTTTGATAGTGGGCTTCCGTGCATACAAATTGTTTTTACTGGATAATATGTTCTCAATTTCTCCAACCATTCCTCAAAATGCTGAATGGCTTTTTCATAATTGCCTTTACAGATTGTTAAATCCTCATAATGATAGCCTATTTCATGTCCTAAATCAGCAATCTGTTGAATAATGACTTCGTCAAAACTTTCAGGTACTGCTCTAAAATAATAAGTCCCTTTCACGCCTAACTTATGTTGAAGTTGAGCTGTTTTTAAAGAATTCTGTGGTCGTTTATCTACATCATGACGCAACACCAATGCTTTAGAATAATCATTCTCCAAATAATCATAATAAGAAGTTAGCTGATAATCTTGAGCTAGGGCAGACTTTAAAAACTCCTCATATTTATGTAATGTGAAGTCTCTAACCATTTTTAGCATTTTTCAATTGAGTTAAAGCTAAAAACATCCAAGCATTCGACCAACGCATAAAAGGTGTTTTTATGGTATATAAAGGATATTTTTTATAATAAAAATATCCTTTCTTATTCTGCATATTTTGAATCGTCCATGCTGCAATTCTATCGGCAAAACGAGCATACTCTTCCGACAAATAAGACAATCTCGTTAAAGTAATTATACCTTGTGATTGATTATGAATTTCAACTGGATATGCTGTAGGCACTCTAAAAATCGCTTGACCATTCTCTTTAAATTGATTCTTGAAATAATAGCCTACTCCTTTTTTTAACGCATTTAGATATGTTTCCTGCTTTCCACAATATTTCATTACATAGTGAATAGAGTCTAACACATACCCTTGGTGAAAATCTATTTGAACTCTTTCTTTTCCTGTTTTTGGATCTACACTATAATTCCAATGTCCATCTTCATGCTGATAAGCCACTGTAAAATCAGTTAGTTTTTCTGCCAGCTCTTTGTACTTATTCTCTTGAGTAATATGGTATAAACGAGCATACAACTCAGCTCCCAACATACTCGCATTATAACAACAATCGGTAGCCCTAGCACTATAACTTACACAATATCCTTTCTCATTTTTAGTCCAAGCTAATTGATTTTCTGCAAATTCTCCTATGCTTTTTAATACCTCAACTGCCTTTGAGTTTTTCGTTGCCTGATAATATTCAAAAATACCTTTAGCAATAAACCCACTCACCACAATGGTAGGTGAATATTTTCCTAAAAACTTTACTGGACTGGCCCAATCAAAATTATACCCCCAGCAGTATTCTTCGTACCCTTTGGTTCTATTTTCCAATAACCAGTCAAAGAAAAACTCCATTTTCTTCAGCACTTCTTCACTCTTGTTTTGTTGGTATGATAATGAATAGGCATGCAAAAAAAGCCCCATAGCTTTAGGGTTATGTGCTTTTTTTATCCCTAACAACACTCTAATGTTAAAAGGATTTCTTTTTTGAAATTGAATGGCTAAAACTGGACCCCATTTACCTAACCAATGGAACGGAATTGGAGAGTTGAGTGTATCATAAGGGTCATACCCCTTAAAATTTTCGGACTCAACATAGGATTGTACTCTTTCTAATGCTTCTTTAATTTTCAATTTAATGTTTTTATATTCCCTCAACCCACCATACATATTGTCATCCTAAGCTTGTCTAAGGATTATCTTAAAGAATGACAAAAATGCAAAACATCCCTCTAAATCTCCCTTCAAAGGGAGACTTTATCCTTTTATCTGATCTAATACCTCAAAGGTGGATTTTGTTGACAGGTAACATTCTTCAAAAGAGATAGGTAATTGTTTACCTGATTGTATAGCTTCTAAAAATAACTCCACCTCTTTTTGATGTCCTTTATCTTGCGGAATCTTTTTGGATCTTTTCTTAGCCGTTGACAATATTTCTATCGATTTAAAATCATCGACTACAACAACCTGTTCTCCACAAAAAACTTCTAGGTATTCCTTATTCAGTTTTTTGTTTCCATTAGAGAAGTAAGAAACATTGGCCACACTTCCATTCTCAAAACCTAAACTGATACTCACCGTATCCAATAGGTTATTTGCATCTTTCAACGCATTTGCATTGACTTTTGTTATTGGTGAACCCGCAATAAAAGAGCATAAATCAATAAAATGACATGCTTCTCCTATTATTCTTCCTCCTCCCACTTTAGGATCTTGCGTCCAATGATCGGCTGGTAGTTTACCTGCATTAATTCTATAATTAATTGCTTTTGGTAAATTGTCATTCATCTTATCTTTCAAAGCAACAATTTGAGGAGCAAATCGCCTGTTAAAACCAACCATTACTTGTCCCTTACTAGTACTCTCTACTTCCTTAATTCCCTCTAATTCTTCTTTGGTAAGGCATAACGGCTTCTCTACAAATACATTTTTGTTAGCTGCTAATGCTTTAATAACATAATTAGCATGCAAATTGTGAGGAGTAGCAATAAAAACCGTATTTATTTGATCATTACCAATTAAAGTATCTGCATCACCAGTGCAGTTATCAAACCCAAATTTATTGGCAACATTTCTCGCTGTTGTTGCTCTTGCTGTTGCTACATTAATTAAATTACTTTCTGATAAGTTCGGCAATAAAAAATTTTGCGCAAACGATCCTGCTCCAATAAATCCAATATTAATGTCTGTAGGATTATATTTTTTGGTACTAATCTGAATATCTTTTTTCAGTTCTTTTGATATATCATACTCCAATACTATCCCACATAAATGTTCGTTTCTGTCAACTATTAATTGATATGCTTCTTTGGCTTTATCAAAACCAAATTGGTGGGTAATTAAACTTGGCACATCTAATTTTCCCGCTTCAACCAATTCAACAAAAGCTTCCATATTTCTATTCTCTGTCCAACGCACATGACTGATCGGGTAATCTAACCCTTTTTGCTCGTAATCATTATCATAACGACCAGGTCCGTATGAAGTAGACATTCTTAGGTCCAATTCTTTTTTAAAGTAATTCTTTCGATCAAAACCTGTTGGCACAGCACCAACAATCACCACTTTTGCTTTTTTACGTGCTATTTCTCCAGCAAAATTAACAGGCTGTAAAGAAGATGTTCCTGCTGTTATAATTACAGAGTCAGCTCCATAACCATTGGTTACATCTTCAATCACATTCTTCACCCCTTCTTCCATGGAATTATAAGCATGCTTCAACCCGTTCTTTTTAGCCAAATCTACCTGATTTTGATCAATGTCTAATCCAATCACATTCACTCCAGCAGCACTTAATAATTGAACCGTTAACTGCCCAACTATTCCTAAACCTATTACTACTGAACTTTCTCCCAAATTGACTTCTGCCTGCCTAACTCCTTGTATAGCAATAGCTCCAATAGTAGTAAAGGCAGCACTCTTTACAAACTCAGGATTATCAATCTTAACACACAAATTTTTAGGCACTACTACCACCTCTGAATGGTTCGCTGTTGCTCCTCCACAGGCCACAAAATCACCTACTTTTAAATGGGTAATATCATCCGCAACAGCTATTACTTCTCCTGCACAACTATAACCTAATGGGTTTGGTGATTCTAACTTATTCTTCACCATTTGATATGTTTTCATCACGCCATGCGTTTTGGCAGCAACAACTACTTTCTTTACTTCTTCTTGACGTGATTTTGCTTTCCCTACATAACTTAACCGAGCATCCTTTACCGTTTTCCCCTCAGTACCTGCACTAATTACCGAGTAGTGATTCCTCACCATCACCTGTCCTTCTCCCAAAGCAGGAAAGGGCACCTCCAACAATTGCATGTATCCGTCTTTTAAATTCTGAGTGAGTTGTTCCATTGTTTTTAGTTGAAAGTTGTAAAGTTAAGAAAGTTTCAAAGTTAAGAAAGCACTTGAGCTTAATTTACCGTGTCATACATCCCTGATGTAGCGAAGCGGAAGTCAGGGATCCAGTTTTTATTCTTTTATAGCGTAACAAAATCAAAGATTACAACAATATAGATTCTTCTTTTTGTTTTATGCTTCTGCTGAAGCAGAAATAAAACTACATTCAGAATGACAATAGTAATCTTAACTGGATTCCTGATCTCCTCCAGATAGCTATCGGGATGCGTCAGGAAAGAAAAAACTAGCTACTAATTACTAGCCACTGACTACTAACCAATATACATCTTATACCATTCCTGAAAAGAGATGATTGCATAAATCAAAGCAGAATTATCTTCTCTTCCCGTTAAATGAGCTTGTATACTTTTGTCAATATCAAGCATCGAAAAACCATCAACACTATTCAATAACTCTCTATCCAGTAACTCATTAATTTTTTCTTCTGAACTAAAAATACTCCTTAATGGCATTCCAAAACCTGCTTTTCGCCTATTGGTTACATAATCGGGCAAGTCGTTTTTAAAAGCACTTTTCAATACCGCTTTTGTAGTTCCCGTATTACTCAATTTGTATTTTCGGGGGAGTGCATGTGCCAATTCAATAATACGATGATCTAAAAATGGCACCCTCCCTTCTACTGAATTGGCCATGGTCATCCTATCCAAATACGATACATTTTTTTGTAAGAAGTTCTCGTATTCAAATTGTTTAAAGCATTCATAGGGATCGGCTCCTTCAGGAAAATAATTGCTTAAAAATTGAGTAGTGTTTTCTATATCTCCTTTAAAAACAGACAAAGAATTCTCAAAATCGCCCACAATGGTATATAAACCGTACTTATAGTTGGGGTAATTGTGATATTTCCCCAGCTTATGCAAATATCTCCTAAATGCTTTAAATGCTCCTTTCCCCTGATCTAATCCACGTAAGCCTTTTGCAATAAAACTCGAAAAAGGAACATTACTTAACCATCCATCCAATAAGGTCATTTGATGCCCTGCGTATCCTAAAAACAATTCATCTGCACCCATCCCACTCAAAATCACTTTTGACTGCTTAGCTGCTTGTTGTGTAATTAAAAAAGAAGGAATTTGAGAACCGTCAGCAATTAAATCATCTCCATATTTGATGGTGTTTCGTATTTGCTCCAAATTAGCATTATCGCTACCAATAGGAATTTCAGTCATATTTAGTTTCCACTCCTTGGCTAACTGTTGTGCATATTGAAAATCGGAAGTGGTTCCCTCTTTTTTTAAGTCTTTTTTCTCCTTGCTAGCACAATAATGTATAATGTTATTATTCTCTTTTAAGAATGAGGCAATAATTGAAGAATCTAATCCTCCAGATAAAAAAGTACCTACAGGAACATCTGCAATTAAACGTTTTTCAGTAGCGTCTTTTAGTAAATCTTTAGCTACCTGCTGTGCTTCTTTATAACTGATATCTTGATATTGCTTGGTATTGGGTTGCCAATATTTTTTAATGGCAAACGATTTATTAGCAATATCATATTCTCCAAAATGTGCTGGAGGTATTCTATTTACATTTTTAAAAAGAGTTTCGTTCGCTGGAGAATATTTAAACACAAAATACTTTTGTAAATTTTCAATGGCCAACTCAGGTTTTACTCCAGCTTTTAAAATGGATTTAATTTCAGACCCAAAAACCAGTTGCTCGTTTTGATAGGTATAATACAATGGCTTTACTCCTGCTCTATCTCGTATTAAAAATAGTTTGTTTTTATTTTGATCTAAAATAGCAATAGAAAAATCGCCATTTAACAACTCCACAAACTCAATTCCTTTTTGTTGATAGAGCTTTAAAATTACTTCGGTATCTGTGTTAGAAATAAAAATTTCATTTTTTAAGTACTGTTCTTTTAATTCCAAATAATTGTATACCTCCCCGTTGTAGATCAAATGAACTTTAGCATCTGTTGAAACAAAAGGTTGATTTCCTTTTTTAGACAAATCGAGTATACTTAACCGTGCATGTCCGAAGCCAACGCATTGCTGATTCACCTCCGCTTCATACATTCCACAAGCATCCGGACCACGATGCTCCAAAGAATTCACCATCGAATCAATTGGCAACTTATTTTTAGCTATATACCCTGTAATTCCGCACATAAAACAAATGTAAAACAAATAGCTCGTTTTGTTTTTAAACCCATTGACTTTCTCCCTAAAAAAGACGAATTTCGTTTATTAACCAGTTATGCCACATTAAAACGTGTCATAGACAGACGTTACAACCAATTAAATCCATGAATAAAGGAGTCACAATAACAATTCATTATACATTATTATTTTTTTTTATATACTTCGTTGTTTTCTTGAAACTGGGTAGTTTTCACCTACGATGGTGGGATGAATCAATGTTTGCAGTGAATACTTATGAGATGCTTTATAATGGGAAATGGTTTTCATTTTATTTTGATAGTGTTCCAGATATTTGCAACAGTAAGCCCCCGTTAACAAGTTGGCTACAAATTTTGTTCGTCAAAATTATTGGGTACAATGAACTAGCTTTAAGGTTACCTTCCGCAATTGCAGCATGTTTATCCATTATGTTGTTGTTCAAATTTACAGCCAAGCATTTTAACTATTTATGGGCATGGATAAGTTCATTAATTTTAATTACGTCTTATGGCTTTATCCATTTTCATACAGCTAGAACCGCGGATTCTGATTCGCTTCTTACTCTCTTTATTCTTATCGCTAACCTCTATTTTGTGAAGTTTATTTTATGTCAATCCAACAAGGATAAATTATTATTCTTATTGTTTATAACCATAGCTTTTTCAACGAAACTATATGCCGCTTTACTATTCATTCCTGCATATATTTTTATCTTATTCTACAAACGGTTATTTAAAAAGTTCATTTTCGATTGGTCTTTTTGGGTTGGGTTATTATTTTTTATTTTAGCAATAGGGAGTTTGCTTTATTTGCGAGAGCTTGACACGCCAGGATATCTAAATGAAGTCATTTTCAAAGATGCAGGAAGAATCACATCAGTGCTAGACAACCATAAACAACCTACTCTTTTCTATTTAGATAATTTATTGAATTATAGGTATTCTATTTGGTTTGTTTTTGCTGTTTTTGGTATCATTTTAACATTTTATCACGACAATAATGAACGTAAAAACATTTTACTAATGTTTTTAGCTTTCATCGTTAGTTACTTAGCCATTATAATGATATCAATAACTAAATTGGAGTGGTACGATATGCCCTTGTTTCCTTATCTCGCAATATTTGCTGCATACCCCATCTATATTATAATTGAAAAAGTTGGGACAAACAACAAAGCTTCAACTCCTACAATTAAGTATTTAGTTCTGTTAGTATTGATTATTTATCCTTACATAACCATGTTTAATAAATCTCAGGGGAATACAATTAAGGGTGGGGAGCTGCAACTTGAAGCAAATGAGGTTTTCCTATTTGAAAAGATAAAAAATAACGAATCCATGAATAATGTTAAAGTACTTTATAACAGTTGGAAAGGGTCGTTATTGTTTTATAAATATAGATTAGCTGAACTGGATCAAAAAATTGATTTAATCACAAGTTTAAGTTCAATTTCTGTTAACGATCGTATTCTAGTATGTAATTATGAGTTAAAAGAAAAACTATCGAAGAGTTTTAATATAACATTAATTGATAAGATAAATAATGCTGAATTGTTTTGGATAGAAAATAAAAAAAAGGTTGTAACAAAACCTAATCTGCATTGAAACACAGTTTAGCCAGTACAGTAAAAGAAATTACTCCACCCTCGGATAAAAAGCGTTTTGAATGTGTTTAATTTCTTGCTTCGAATTATTTAACACAATAGCAATTACATCAAAACGGCATTCTAAATCAATTTCATGGGTTTCAATGTAATGGTTGGCGCCTTCTACTAAATGTTTCATTTTAGAAGGGGTTACTGCTTCTTCAGGTTCACCAAAAAAATCGGTAGCCCTCGTTTTTACTTCCACCATTACCAGTTCGTCTCCTTCTCGAGCAATTACATCAATCTCAAATTTGTACTGTTGCCAATTGGTGGCAATAATCTGATACCCTTTCTTTGTGAGGTAATCAACAGCCAGTTGTTCTCCTTTTTTGCCTAATGTATTGTGTAAAGCCAAGTTATCTTTTTTAACAGGTGTGTAAAAGTATTTATTTTTATGCATTTCAGTTTTTTCTTATTCAAACAAGATTTAGTATTCTTGTCATAATTTACAAAATGTAACAACTATGAATTGCATCAAATTAACTATACTTTCTGTATTTATAATAGCTACCACTGCTCTTTTTGCTCAAGATTTTGAAGGGATAGTAGAGTTTAGAAGAATTAACTATTACGACACCACCAACTACACTTACCATATTTCTCCCAAGCAAGTAAAAATTGACGAGTACAATGACGATGGAAAAATAATGGGAACCATGTTGGTTAACTTGGAAACAAAAAAAGTATTAGCCATTAATCATGCTAGAAAATTGTACATGAATATTGAATCTAAACCAAGCGTAAAAGATTTAAGTAATTCTAAAATTGTAAAAACACAACAAACAAAAAAAGTATTAGGATACAATTGTGTGAAATGGACCGTTGACAATCCTGATTACAAATCGAAAGCAGAATACTGGGTAGTAAAAGAAAGTGATTTTTCTTTCTTTAAACGATTATTAACTGCACTTAATAGAAAAGACAAGGTAGCCTTGTACTTTATGCAAATACCCCAAAATGCAGGATTTTTCCCGATAATTGGTGAAGAAAAAGGGCATGATGGAAAATTAAGAGCACGTTTAGAAACTAAAAAAGTAATCCAAAAAAAGATTAGTTCATCAACTTTTGATATTCCTGCTGGTTACGAAGAGTTCAAAAATAAGTAGTTAAAACACTAAACTACAAGTTTCTCCAATAGTTAATGTGGCTTCAGCTCCCATTACTAATGCTAGATTAGTTTTGGTATGTCCTGCTTCAAAATTAAAGCATACAGGGTAGTCATATTTAGCAACATGATCTAGTATAATCTCTTCAGCCGTTTTTCCAAACGGAATTGCATTGTCATTCATATCAGACATTCCTCCAACTATTAATCCTGATAATTGGTCGAGCATTCCAGCTCGCTTTAAATTCATCATCATTCTATCCACATGATACAAATACTCGTCTAAATCCTCTATAAATAATATTTTACCCCTTGTATCTATTTGTGAGCTAGTTCCTGTTAAACTGTACAAAATGGACAAATTTCCACCCACAACAACTCCTTTCGCGTTCCCTTCTCGATTCATTGAAGTGCTATCAAACTCGTACTTCAATTCCCCATCCATTAATGCTAATTTCAACGAAGTAAGGCTCTCCACTGCTGTAGTTGGAAAATTAATTGGCATAGTGGCATGCAACGTTTGTAAGTGGAAATTTTGATTAATGTGATTGTGCAACACCGTTACATCACTATAACCTATCACCCATTTTGGTTGTTCTTGAAATTGGCTAAAATCAAGCTCATCTATCAATTGAACAGTACCATAACCTCCTCGTGCACACAAAATGGCTTTTATCGATTCATCATCCAATGCAGTTTGTAAATCATATAATCGTTGAGTTATAGTTCCTGCAAACTGGTTATCTTCTTGAAATAAGTTATCTCCTAAAACAACTTCTAAACCCCAAAAATTTAAAGTAGCAATAGCAAACTCAATTTCTTCCTTCGTAATTTTACGAGCAGTAGCTACTATTGCTATTTTATCTCCTTTTTTTAAATAAGGTGGTTTTTCCATGTTCAAACATTCAATTTTAAGATTTCAAAAACGTACTTTTGTGTCGCAAAATTAAAATGTTATTCCGAGCGTAGTCGAGGAATCTTTTTTAATCTCAGCAACAAAGTAAAAAGATTTCTCCACAAGGTCGAAATTGTAAAGGTTAGGTAATTCGTGGACAAAATTAAGAAGATTTAATTTTGTTTTATGAGAAATACCAAAGATGATTTAACACTGCAACGGAACTATATTCAGAAGTATCAATTTTTGATAGG
>Ga0114931_10000589_pt1 | contig 44325 bp, 34 predicted proteins | sample 2SBtaG_FD_89579 | JGI IMG/M metagenome (GOLD analysis project Ga0114931, IMG submission 89579) | Deep subsurface microbial communities from Kolumbo volcano to uncover new lineages of life (NeLLi) - 2SBTROV14_V59a metaG | ecosystem: Environmental > Aquatic > Marine > Volcanic | place: Kolumbo... | reverse complement strand
TTCGTGACAACTTCTTTCATTGACATTGTCCATCCGGATAAGATCATTGTAGGCGGGAAGGGTTTGGGCTGAACCGTTTCAGGAAAGAGAGGTGGCTGGATGTTAAAAATGTTGGTTGTGGCGGCTTTTGCCGGTATGGTGTGTTCCGCGGTGGGGAGTGAAAAGAGCAGTTTGAAGGCGAAGTCTTTCTTTGACTTTACGGTAAAGAGCATCGACGGGAAGGATGTGGCGCTATCGAAATACAAGGGGGACGTTTGCCTTGTCGTTAACGTTGCCAGTTACTGAGGGTTGACGAACTCGACGTACTCCAGTTTGGAGTCGACATTCAAAAAGTACAAGGACAAGGGCTTTTCGATTCTGGCGTTTCCCGCGAACAATTTCAGCAATCAGGAACCCGATCCGAATTCAAAGATCAAGAAGTTTTGTGCTGCCAAGGGGGCGACCTTTGATATTTTTGCGAAGGTGTCGGTGAAGGGGGATGACCAGTGCGAACTGTACAAGTTTTTGACGAGCTATCCCGACGAGAAAATCTCTGGGGAAGTCCCGTGGAATTTCCAGAAATACCTTGTCGGGCGCGACGGAAAAGTTCTGGCGAAGTTTGGTCCTCGCACGTTGCCGACCGATCCCAAGGTTACCTCGGCCATTGAAAAGGCGCTTGCGTCCGGTCAATGATCGAACCGGTCGGTCCGAGAAGTCCATCGTTGGAGTCCGGTAAAACTCCCGAAGATGTGCCGATTTAGCGTCCGTCCGGGTCTGCCGATAGAGCCTCCGGGCGGATTTTGTGCGCTTGGAGCGGCACGATGGATGTTCGTTTTATCAATCCATTTATTCAGGCAACAAACAAGGTTTTCGGCGTCATGGTCAACGCGCCCGTGGCGGTCGTTCGCACAATGGCTGCGCGAACACTTCCGCAAGACCCAGACAGCGTCAATGCTGTCGTAGAGCTTCACGGAGATGTTGAAGGTCTTGTCGTCCTGCGGTTTCCTTCAAAGATCGTTTACGGCGTTGCGCAGGCATTTGCTGGGTCGTCGGTAGACGAGGTGTACGCCCACGATGCGATCGGCGAACTCGCCAACATGGTCGCGGGCAACGCCAAGCAGGACTTGTATGGCCGGTCCGCGTCTCTATCGATCCCGCGCGTCGTGGTGGGTGATCTTACTGACTTGGAACGGACCGGTGACGCCCCCTGGCTTGTCATCTCGTTGTCCAGCCGTGTTGGGAACTTCCAACTTCTCGTCAACCTGGTCATGAGTTGCGCCATTGGAAGCCCGTAAGATGCCACGCACTTACGGCGTCTGCGTGCACTCGCCCTGGGAGGCGACGTTGACTCCGTTTGCTCTAGCTTTGCATTCGTTGCTGTAGGTTTTCCCATCGCAGCCGCAGACCGGATCAAAAATTTCGATACAGACTTCGGGAATCTGCAGGCAGACACCCGCCTCGCTTGAAACACCGCACCCGGTTTCGAAGAAGCAAAAGAATGAACCGGCGCACGATACGCCGGTGTCACCGCCGCAGCCTACGCCGATCGAACCGACCACACCACAACCGGCGGCGGACATCATTGAGATCGAAGCGAAGACCGCAACGCTGCGAGTTCCGTTTTTCAATGGGTATCCTTCTCTCAATTTCATGCACATTCATCGTCATTTCGGCGAGAACTTAGTCCAGCAGAATCCGTTTTCGTGCGGTGGTTCGTGGGGATCCGAAGCCTTCTTGATTCCGGAAACGTTGCGGATCCCGAGAACGCCGCACGGACTGAAGTCCGCGGCTCGTACAAAACGTGAACGCTCTCATCATTTCGCTCACCATCTGTCTGGCAAGTATTTTCTGAATCGCAAAACCGAACCCCAAGACTTAACTGGTCTCGCTCCACTAGCTCTTTGCAGCCAGGAACTCAACGACGTCGATTTTCGCGATGATTCCGGTCGGCGTTCCTTTTTCGATCAGAACGGCCACTTCGCCGTCGTCGAAGATACGTTGCACCTTGGTGAGCGAGTCGTCGATGGCAACGATTCCTTCGAGCGGTGCGGCTGCCTTGATGACTTTGTCATCCCCACAACATTCCCCCGACGCCAACGCTCGAAGCAGGTCGAGTTCGTGGACCATCATGAGTCCGTAGGATTCGTCGGGTTTGACCGGCATTTGCGAGATGCCCAGTTCGCTCATGCGTGCGGCTACTTGCGTGATAGTTTCATCAGGTGAAGCAAACTTGACGTTTCGCCCCTTGTACTCGATCAAATCGCGCACCGTGCCGATGCGTTCTTCAATACCGTGAAACCCCATGTCTCGCATCCACTCGTCGTCGAAATACTTACTGACATAGCGGTCGCCGGAGTCGGGAATAATGACGACGACAAGTTTGCCGGGACCAAGCTCCCTGGCGACTTTCAACGCGCCCCAAATCGCCGTTCCCGCGGAACCCCCCGCAAAAATCCCCTCCTCGCGCACCAGCCTTCGCGCGAAAAGAAACGAGTTGCGATCAGTGACTTCAATGACTTCGTCGACGACAGAAAAATCCAGCGTGCCGACCATAAAATCATGTCCAATTCCTTCCACGCGGTAGATTCCCGGTTCACGAAGCGTCTTTCCGTGATGGAACATGTCGTAGTAGATGCTTCCGACCGGGTCGGGACAGACGACGCGCACCTGGCGCCCCACCTCGGCCGCTTTCTCCTTCAGGTACTTTGCCGCGCCGGAGATCGTGCCGCCCGTCCCGATTCCTCCGACGAGGCAGTCAATCTTGCCGTCAGTATCCTCCCAGATTTCCGGTCCGGTGGTCAGGTAATGCGCCTCGGGATTATCCATGTTGTGGTATTGGTCAGTGTAGAAAGCGTTGGGAAGATCGGTGGCCATTCGCTTGGCGATTTCGACGTAACTTTCCGGATGATCGTGCGGAAGATCGGTCCGCGTAACCAGAACCTCAGACCCGAACGCCTTGAGCATGTCGATTTTTTCCTTGCTCATCTTGTCGGGAATTGTGAAAAGACTGCGGTATCCCATCACGGCGGCGGCCATCGCGATTCCCAGACCGGTATTGCCCGACGTGCTTTCGACAAAGGTTCCTCCGGGTTCAATCTTGCCGGCGTCAATTGCTTTTTTGACCATGTGGACAGCCATGCGGTCTTTGACGGACCCGCCGGGATTGAGTTGTTCGAGCTTGACCAGCACGGTGGCCATGCTGTCGTCGACCATTTTGTTGAGCTTGACCATGGGCGTTTTGCCAATGAGCTCAAGCACATTTTCGTAGTATCGCATCAGTCGATTCACCCGCAAAAAAAGAGTCGTGAACGAAACCCGCACACCGGTTCGGACATTGTAGCAACCGGTGGTGCGGGACGAAAGTTACCTGTCGGAAACGATATTTGGTGCGGAACCGCGCGTGAAACAATAGGAGTGTCGGGGGTCCGTAACAAAAACGGCGGTCCTGTCTACTGTGCAACGGTGGACACCCAGCCTCGTTCGCATGTCATCCTCCCATGTGTCCCGCCGGAGGGGGGAGTCATTCCGAGTCACCCGCAGGTGGGAGAATAATCAGGGATGACAAACCGGACGCGACCCTGAGGGGGCGGAAGGGGTTCGAGCACGCGCACACAGGTGTATCGCGCTACCCCCCAACTCTCATGGATCCCGTGTCGGGGGTGGAGAGGTGTTATTCACCGGCAAGATGCGGTGCCACACATATGCCGGTGCCATGTTGACGCTGGTATTGCAAAGATGCCTGTACCATATCGATCTTGGCTACCATAACCGAAGTTGGCGTCAGAAATATGCCAGAATGATATGGGCGATGGTTCCCCACGCGTGAATGGGACATTTTTGCCAATCGTCTGTGCTGTTTACATAAACGGACGGCGAGCGCGTTGACGTGTGGGGTCGTCGTTGTAGGTTTCCGGTGGGGATGCCGTTCGGGTATCCCGCTTTGACTCGTAGCGAATCCAGCGAGGGCGGTTTATGTTTACTCGATCCACGTGTCGGTTGGTTGTTGTTTTGGCGTTTGCGACTCTTTGTGGTTACGCGAATGCGGGCGAGCCTGAAGATCGCCTTCTCAAGCTTTCGGACGTTTTCGAACTTGAGCACGCCTCGGATCCACAGATTTCACCTGACGGTCAGGCGGTCGTTTACGTCCGCAACTTCATGGACATCATGACGGACCGCCGCCGATCGAATCTCTGGACCATTCGGTTTGACGGCAGCAAGCATCGTCCGCTTACTTCGGGTATGGAAAACGATAGCTCCCCGCGTTGGTCGCCGGACGGAACCCGGCTGGCGTACGTTTCAACGGCGGACGGTTCGGCACAGATTTACATGCGTTGGATGGACACGGGGCAGGAGGCGAAGATAACCCGGTTGCAACATTCGCTCGGCGAGCTTTCCTGGTCTCCCGATGGGAAGTGGCTGGCGTTTTCGATGTTTGTGCCATCGTCGCCGGAACCGTTTGTCAAGATGCCTGAAAAACCGGAAGGGGCGACGTGGGCTCCGGATGCGAAGGTGATCCGTCGTGCGCGGTATCGTGCGGACGGTGCGGGCTATCTTGAGCAGGGGTTTACGCATCTATTCATCGTTTCCGCGGGAGGGGGTACTCCGCGCCAGCTTACCCGTGGCGATTTCCATCATGGTGGAGGGTATGATTGGACTCCGGACGGTAAGGCGATCATTTTTTCCGCGAATCGTCGCGCGGATTGGGAGTTCGAAGGGCGCGACTCCGAGGTGTACGAGATTTCGGTCGCTACGGGAAAGCTCAGGCAGCTCACCAAGCGCTATGGTCCCGATCTTGACCCGAAAGTTTCACCGGATGGGGCGAAGGTCGCGTATCTCGGGTTCGACGATAAGCACCTTGGCGCCCAAACGTTCCAGTTGTACGTGATGAATCGAGATGGAAGCGACTCGCGATGCGTGACCGAAAAGTTCGATCGAAGTCTTGGGTCGCTGACGTGGCGAAGCGATGGGCGCGGCGTTTATGCGCAGTTCGACAAGCACGGGGATACGAAGCTGGCTTACGTGTCGCTTGATGGGAAGGTCACTCCACTGACCGGAAGCGTCGGCGGTCTGTCGCTGGGGCGTCCGTATGAAGGTGGTTCTTATTCGATCGCGCCGAACGGTCGATTTGCGTTTACCCACACGACGCCGGACCATCCCGCCGACGTCGCGGTGGGCAGTGCCTCGGAGGGAGAAACGCGCCGGATTACAAAGCTGAACGCCGATGTTTTTGACTATCGCGACTTGGCCGACGTGGAAGAACTCTGGTTCAACTCGAGCTTCGACCAACGTCGCGTACAAGGATGGATCGTCAAACCTCCCGGGTTTGATCCGAGTAAGAGGTATCCACTGATCCTTGAGATTCACGGCGGACCTTTTGCCAACTACGGACCTCGCTTCGCCATGGAAATGCAGCTATACGCGGCCTCGGGGTACGTTGTGCTGTACATCAATCCGCGTGGTAGTACCAGTTATGGCCACGAGTTTGCCAACCTGATTCATCACGCGTACCCGGGCAATGATTACGACGATCTCATGTCCGGGGTGGATGCGGTGATTGAAAAGGGATATGTCGATCAGAATCGGCTTTTCGTGACGGGTGGAAGCGGCGGCGGAGTGCTGACGAGTTGGATCGTCGGGAAAACCGGTCGGTTCGCGGCGGCGGTGGTCGCCAAGCCCGTGATCAATTGGTACAGTTTCGCGCTGACGTCGGACATTTATCCATTCGTTCATCGTTACTGGTTTTCCGGTCTTCCCTGGGAGGTCCCGGGGGAATACATGCGTCGTTCCCCGCTCTCGCTTGTCGGGAACGTTTCCACCCCGACGATGCTTCTGTCGGGAGAGCACGACTATCGCACGCCGATTGGCGAGGCGGAACAGTTTTTCCATGCGCTCAAGCTCCGCGGGATCGAAACGGTCATGATACGAATTCCCGAAGCGTCACACGGTATCACCCAAAGGCCAAGTAACCTGATCGCGAAGGTTGCTTTCATTCTCAAGTGGTTCGAACGTCATCAGGTCAAAGATCACACCGACTTGGGGGTAAAGGTATCGGACTAACCGCAATGGCCATCGCGCGGCTTGGTCCCCATGATGGTGCATTTACGGTCCCAGAACTCGCAGCGCTACATCCCCGTGGGCGTGTTTTCGCGCGATCGATCCTTCAAAGACCCTTCTCGGGCGCGATCATATCGACCTCTGTGATTAAGTGATTCATCCCATCCGTCGATGCGTTCGCGGAGCGTACGGGGCTGCGCGCCACGTTTTGGGGCGCGGATGACACCGTGACCGATCGTCCGGGGGGGCGGTGCAAGCTGATGTACGGGGCGATCAACCGAGAATCTCAGGCCGGATTCAGAAAAGAATGATGACCTCACTGCGAACGAAATTCAGCGTTGCGTTGGTCGGATGTGTGGCCCTGGTGATGGGACTCGGCGCCATTTATCTCAAGCGCCAACAGGTTGATGCGTTTGAGCGCGAAGCACGCAACCGAAGCGAGATGGTCACCGCCTTCGGTCAGTCCTGTCGGGCGTACGTTAAAAAGACGCTGCGCCCCGCGATTCGGAAGCGTACGGACAAGATGGTATTCGAAGCCATGTCTTCGACGTTCGTAACTCGCAACGTGATGGAGATTTTCGCTGAGAAGATGCCCCAGTATTCATACCATCAACCGACTCTCAACCCGCTGAACCTTACGAACAAGGCGAATGAATTCGAGGCGAAGATCGTCCAGCGTTTCAATGAGGATCGTTCGTTGACAGAGCAGGCGGGCTACCGAACGGTTCATGGTCAGCAAGAGTACTACGTGATGCGCCCGATCGTGGTTGAGGCGAAATGTCTCACGTGTCACGGTGAGCCGGACAACGCCCCGCAAGAAATCGTAGCGCGGTATGGAAGCGAGCACGGTTTCCGTTGGAAGGAGGGTGATGTTATCGCGGCGGTCATGGTGAGCGTGCCCACCGCGGACTTGGATCATCGCTTGTCGTCGATGATGTTCGCCCTTTTCGGAACCTTTGCCGTCGTTGCCGCAGTTTTGCTCCTCCTTGTGCACTTTCTCTTTGCGCGTCTTGTGGATCTGCGTGTACGTCGTGCGGCGGCGGTCATGGGCGAAGTGGCCGACCATCCCGATTCTCCTGCTCGTATCGCCGATTATTCCAACGACGAATTGGGTGTGATGAGCAGGGCGTTCAACGAGATGGCGGATTCGCTTCGTGATTCGCACAAGAAGCTGGAATCTCGTGTTGCGGAGCGAACGGCGGCGCTGATGGAGGCGGAAGCGCGTATGCGCGCAATCGTCGAGACCGCCGCGGACGGCATTGTGACCGTGGACGAACGGGCAACGGTGCTGTCGTTCAACCCGGCGGCGGAGGGGATTTTCGGATATCAGCGCTGCGAGGTGGTGGGGCGTTGTGTATCGATGCTTTTTCCCGAGGCGGCGTACCGGGAAAGCGGTGATCTCATCGAGCGGCTGGCCCGTGGTGACCCAAAGCGGGTGGCCGGTGAGGATATCGAAATCACCGGTCTGCGCAAGGATCGAACGGAGATTCCATTGATGATCGGTCTGAGTGAGGTACGCGCCAACGGACGGCGCATGTTCACGGGGATCGTTCACGACATGACGGAGCGCAAGCGTGCCGAAGTCGAGCTCGAAGTCGCAAGGGATCGGGCAGAAGCGGCCATGCGCGCCAAGGGCGAATTCCTCGCGAACATGAGCCATGAGATTCGCACCCCGATGAACGGCATTATCGGGATGAGCGAGCTGGCGTTGGCAACGGACCTGAACGAGGAACAACGCGAATACATCAACACGGTGCTAAGTTGTGCAAACGCACTTCTGGCGCTCGTCAATGACATTCTCGACTTCTCAAAAACAGAAGCCGGTAAGTTTGATTTGGAAGAAATCGACTTCCGCGTTTCCGATGTCGTTGAGGGCGTGACGGACGTGTTGTGTCAACGGGCACCCGAGAAAGGTCTGGAACTGCTGTGCAGCGTTCCGCCGAACGTTCCGACGTTTCTGCGCGGTGACCCCGCTCGCCTTCGCCAAGTGCTTCTCAACCTGGCAAGCAACGCCATCAAGTTTACAAGCGGCGGCGAGGTCGCGCTGATGGTCGAGGTGGAAGACGAAGACAGCGATTCCGTTTCGTTGAAGTTCTCGGTTTCCGATACCGGGATCGGGATTCCCCATGACCGCCAGGAGGCCATTTTTGAAAGTTTCACGCAGGCCGATTCCGCCACCACTCGCAATTACGGCGGAACCGGACTGGGATTGGCCATCTCCAAGCAGATCGTCGAACTGATGGGCGGGACCATCTGGGTGGAAAGTGAACCGGGAAAAGGAAGCACGTTTTCATTTCGCGTGCAACTCGCTCGGTCGGACCGAACGGATCAGGAGCAGACGCCTCACGCAATCGAGATTCTGCACGGACAGCGCATCCTCGTCGTCGACGACAATACCACGAACCTGAAGATCCTGGAACTGATGATCGAAGGATGGGGATGCTCCGTGACGCTTGCGGAAAGCGGTCGAGAAGCGCTCAAACTTCTTCAGCTTTCGAACGAAGCGGGCGCGGCGTTTGATCTTGTCGTGCTCGATGTGCAAATGCCGCGCGTCGACGGGATCCAGATTGCTCGGATCATCGGAGAAGACGATCTGTACGGTCATCCGCCCGTGGTGTTCGCCAGCTCGATCGGTCTGAAAACGGAAATCGCACGGTACGGCGATGTTCCCTATTCTGCGTGTTTGGCCAAACCGCTTAAAAGCGCCCTTCTCAGGGAAACGCTTCTGCGCGTTCTCGCGGAGGATAAAGAAACGTCGCTCTTTACGGAGCCCGCCCGCGACCTGACGGCGATCGATCGCCGCCGATGTGCAGCCCGCGTTCTCCTGGTTGAGGACAACATTGTGAATCAAAGACTGGCCTCGAGGATTTTGGAAAAAAGCGGTTGCGACGTGACCGTTGCAGCGAACGGACGTATTGCCCTCGAAGTCCTGGAGGAAAAAACCTTTGACCTGATTTTCATGGATATGCAGATGCCCGAGATGGATGGGTTGGAGGCGACCTCCCGCATTCGATCCTCGGAAAAACGTTGCTCCATTCCGATTATCGCCATGACCGCCAATGTGATGAGCGGCGATCGTGAGCGGTGCATTCGGGCTGGTATGGACGATTACGTCGCCAAACCGCTCAGCGCAAAAGCGCTCCGATCAAAGGTCGAGCGGTGGTATGGATGCCCGTCATCGGCACCGGCACCGCAACGCAGCGAGGATCCCACTACGACGTAGTCGCCGCGCGGACTGAAGTCCGCTACACCAAGTCCCCCCTTTACGCGGTTCGCCGCACGAAAATGCGTTATCGTTTCGGCTGTGGAGGCCAAAAAACGTAGTCATCCGATCCGCCGTTATCTTCGGGGTGATCATCCCACCGCGGAGAATGTCTACCTCCGTCGTCGCGCGCATTTTCCGAAAGCGAGTAAAGGCGCGGACCATTGTCGGTCAACTCGTATTTGAAATCGTTTCCGGTGAACGGGTCCGCGCGAACATCGGCGCTGTAACGTTCGGGCAAATCGTCCAAAGACGCCGGCCACCTTCCGTTGCGTTTTTTGTAGAGGTGGACGGCGTACGCAAGCTGGGTGGCGCGTCTCGTCGCTTCCCCCCTTGTTTTCAGCTTGTAAACCCGACTCAGCACCGGAAGCAGCTCCTCGGTTAACGGGCTGGTGTGGATGGTTTCCTTGGCAAGTGCTTCAATATCGGACGCCCGGACATCGGGGTAGCCGACGCGAACCTGATCGGTCAGATCGTGGTAGTAGCGGTCAAATGCGTCGATTGATGCGTAAACATCGTCGGGAGTCATCGCGGACAGTTTTTCGACCCATTGTTCATCGCTACTGATCGTCGACGAAACCATTTCTTCGGCGCGCTTGCGGTTCAACTTGGGTTGTCCATCTTCCGTAGGCGGCGAGAAAAGATACTGCGTAATATCCATTGAGAAGCCATGCTCCGCGCGAGCGCCCTTGGCCGGGTCTGTCGGGGGTTGGTCCACGCGTTGAAGCGTATCAAGCACCTGTTCAAGGTCATCCTCGGAAAAAATGCCCTGCTCCAATGCACGCAAAGCGGTGTCGTGGACATTGTCCAGTTCCGACTTGGCGACCAACTCCTCGACCAACGTTTGACCCTGGTTGAGGTGTGCCGCACCTCGAAGTGTCGTCTCGATGGCGGTCTTCATTCGATCCGGTGAGACGTTTCCATCCTCATCAACGCGCCACGCATCGGCCAGCGCCGCCTGACTGATCTTGCGATGGTAGCTCAGATTCGGCAACAGGATGCCCGAAAGCAAACGCTCCGCGTCCGTCTTGGGCTCCTTGAAATCAAGAGCGGTGTGCGGTGGGATCGCGTAATCCGGTTTCAACGAAGCGTCGCGAAACTCATCCAAAAGCTCTTGGATCGCATCGTCCGATTGCGCCCAGTCGGGATGATCCTCCGCTTTCCACGGTCCAACCGGTCCGGTGAAAGAATCGTCTGTGTACATGTTCCTGAGTTTCGGCCATGGAGGGATGTCATCGTCGTTGGGATAAAGACCGGGTATGAACTTCGCGTACGCGTCATAGGCGTTGTCCGCCGGGTCGGGCAGCAGGTAATCGCTGTACCACGAGTAGTAGTCAATCTTCGTTTGAAAATCGGGCGTCGGTGCAAACCCGTCCGTTTCGTCCGGGTTCCAGTAATCCCACCAGTCGTCCCGGTGTTCGGGGGGAACGACCCAGTCCATCGGGCCGGTAATCGCGGTGGTGATTTCTGCGAGCTTGTTGCCCAGCGATTGCAACGCCGGCAAGAGCGCCTCGCGAAGCGCATCGCCAACATTGTCCGCGTCGCCCGGTTCTTCGTCTTTTCCGGTCTCCGATTCTGTAAGTGGTTCTTCCATGGGCCAATCGTCTGCGCCGGCGCGATGAAAAACCGTTGCGTCTACGAGTGAGTTCCCGCCATGCGGCGCGCTGGGCTGCGCGGCGCAGTAAACCATCAGGTACGTACCGTCGTTGAGTTTCGCAACCGCCGGATCCCATCCGCGCGGCACACGGATGCCCGGTTCCGGTTTCCATGCGCGAAGGTCTTTGGACACGAGCGAACCGATGCCCCTCGGCGTCGTTACGTAGGCTCGATACCCGTCACCTGTGGCGATTACGTCACCCACGAATCGAAGATTCTCGAAGCGATTCGATGCGATACGTGCAAAGGCGCTTCCATCGGGCGAAACGAAATGTTCGAGAACCGCCTCAGCCGCTCGCCCCCTGCGTCTCTTGGAGACACGCTCAACCAGTAGATGAATACGACCGTTTGCAGCGACGGCCATCGGGTGCGCCTCGGTGCTGTTGGGAAGTCCCAAACGCATCGAGCGGTCCACGTGGAAGCTCAGCCCGTTACGCGTCGTCGCCGAAAAAACCATCATCAGCGATGATCTTTGCTTGCGTATCGGTGTTGAGGAGAAAAACAAGTCGAGTTCGCCGCCGGGCGTCCGAACAAACGAGGCACGGCTGGCTGTCAGACGCACCGGGTCGGGGGCGTCCAGACTCACCGGTCGAAGCGGGGACCAGCTTTTCCCATCGTTTTGAGACCGTGTGACCGAAAGCGTCGTCAGTTCGCCGTCGGCGTCTTTGTAATCGACCACGACAACGAGATTTGCGTTTTTCAAATGTGCGATCGTCGGGCCATTCGCCCCGGCCAGAAAAACACCATCGCTTTCTTTGAAATTCAAACCATCCTTTGAAACCGCAATGCGCAGGACGGTTTGGCCGATGGCGGCGCTTCCCACCTCGGGCATCGCATTCGTGCCGGAGCCAAAAATCAATGGGGCAACAAGAAACGCCAAGCTCGTTTTTCGTAAGGGGGCGGGAACGCGCATTTCCTTACTCCGGGAGGTTTGGGCGCAAGCAGCACCGTCAAGCTACTACGATAGCGCTGGGTTTGTTCCGAATCGCCGTCCGCAATGTCGAAAACGCGGTTGCCGGATTCGACAAACCGGCGATTCCGAGCTGCCATCGAAGCTCGTAGCGTTGTCATGCTACTATAGGCGGCACCTTTGAAAGAGTCCAGCCACGTCCGCGATAAGACCGCATGGGGAGTCCGTGACAAAATCGGCAGCGTTGTCTTGAGGTGCAACGATGGATACTCAGTCCGGACGCCTCCGTGTCAATCTGAGTCCGCCGACGCGCCGACAAACCCCGCGCGGTTCGCTGCACAATAAGTGACAATGCTGCTTTAGACGACGGGAATCGCAAAGGCGATACAGATGCCCCCACAACCACCAACCCCTTTTTCGCTTTCACCTGAAAACTTTTTTGAAAAAGTGCGTTAGTCTCCCAGGGTTTTGACGCTTTGTAAGGTAGCGGAGGTTTCATAAAACGCCGAAAGGATCGTCTGGACTCCTCCGGGTGAACCGACGAATGTGGGAAAAGGGTGTTTTAGAATTCCCTGCCGACCGCCGCATGGAACAGGCGGGGTGGTTCGTGGTACCTGCCGGGGAACCACGGCTGCCCCGCTGTTTCGTCACGGGCTGGCAAAACGTAAAGCATGTGTGACAAGGATGGCACCAACAGACTGGGGTTTGTAGAAGGAAGCAGAGAAACCAGCTTCTTTTCGCAATTCGTCGGATCGCTTTCTGGTGGCGGGCTCTGCTAACAGCTTCTCGCACACGTTCGCAGGGTAGTGGTCGGTTGCATCTTCACGGCGTGAGAAACTCGGTGTAGCGTGGGTCAAGGCGAGCGGCGGTTTGCAGTTGCTTTCGGGCGCCGGTCGGGTCACCCAGTTTAAGCAACGTGCGCGCAAGGTTGAAGTGAGCCTGCGGGTTTTCAGGGGAAAGCTCGACCGCACGGCGAAGATAGTCCCGCGACTCCGCCACCTGCCCCAAGGTTGAAAGAGCGGACCCCAGATTGTTGAGAAGCTCAACGTCATGCCCCATCGAGGGCAGGGCTTTTCGAAGATGCTCAACAGCCTCCGCCGGTTGACCGTTGTGCAGAAGCACCGTCCCAAGATTGTACTGCGCGCGCGCCAAGTCCGGATCAAGCTTAACTGCCCGTGCGAGCTGTGAGATCGCTTCATCAAACCGCCCGAGTTCCGCCAGCGATGCACCATACTGCTCGCGAAGCTCGGCACGATCCGGTGCGAGCGTAACAGCTTCGCGTAGATGCGAGGCAGTCTCTGGAAAGTCCCCGTCGATCGAAGCAAGCCGGGCCAGCTCAACCTGTGCCGCAACGACCGAATCTCGCAGCGCGGAGACTTGGGCGTAACGGTCGGTGATCCATTCAAACGCCCGTCGCGCCTCGGCGGCCCGATCGGTACGCAGCAGCGATCGAGCGACGACAAGCTGCACTTGCGTATCATCCGGGGAATCGGTCAAGACCGGTCCGGCTCGCACGAGCGCCTCGTCGTAACGACCAAGTTCATACGACGTAAAAACCAACGCACGCTGCACGTTGGGGTTGCGAAACAAACCATACCGCGCCACCGTGAGCAATTGGTGGTGCGCGGTTTTTGCGGCCTCCGCGCGGGAGTCGCCCGGCAACGTCGCAAGGTTCTTCACGCCGCGCAGGCCCGTGAATTCGTGATAACGAATATACCCGCTGTGCGCGACCAGCAACGTCATCGCTGCGAAAAGAAGGGAAAAAACGGATCCGTTCACGCCGATGCGCCCGCGTCGTTTCATCTCGATCGACGCGACTCGAACGTTGACGCGCGTGAACATTCGCACCATTTGAACCGTCAAAAACCCCAGGAGAACACCAATCGCAAGAGACAGCAGGAACGGAACTCTCGCATACAGTCCGCGAAAAGACAGCAGCGCAACCACGAAAACAGACGCTGCAACCAGCTCCTCCGTGAGTGTAAAGTCATAGGGAAGACCGAAGCGTCCACCACTTCGCAACGACTTGAAAAACGCAGGCCGACCCAATCCGTAACGAAGAGCCTGTTGCGGACAGGCGCTAATGCAATCAAAATCCTTCATGCATGCCGGGTTGACGATCATTCCGTGCTTGTTGACTTCCTCGTGAACGCGAATTCCACTGGTACATGCCGCCGTGCACTGACCGCACTGCCGGCACGCATCCGAAACCTTGATCCGACCCGGCGAGAAGCGATCTGCAAGCGCAAAGACCGCACCGTACGGACAAACATAGGTACAAAACGTCCGCGAACCGAGAAAGTAGACCGTCATCAATCCGCACACGATAAAGGTAATCGCAATAATCCACGGACCGGGAAGATTGCGCCAGAAGTTTTCCGTAATGAGCGACGCCCACCCGTCACGATCCGTCGCCCAGTGAAACGTAGGGACCGCCTTATCGTGCCACGCACGCAGAATCTGTGGCCACACGAACATATAAAACGCAGTCAACGGCGGAACCAAAAGCAACAAGCGAGATCGAAAGGGTTTCGCGCGAATTCCGACCTTTCGCAAAAACCATGCACAGAGGTCCTGCAAAACCATCATGTGGCATGCCCACGAGCAAAAGAATCTTCCAAACAGGAGCGTCCCGATCACCAGCAGGCACATGAAAATGAACCCGGCGGTGATGATCCCCAGTTCGAGCGTGTACATGACCTCGTTGAGTTCGAGCGGAGCGAGCGTTTTTCCGGTCAACTTCCAATGAACGATATGGGCTGCAAAGACCAGGTATACCAGCGAAAGTGAAATCGCCCGCCAGCGCGCATAGTTGCGGCGCGGACGCTTCCGCTCGTGGTGGTTTCTCGTATCACGAGGCACGACTTTGAGCTTATAGGATGCGGATTTTCGCACAGTGTCCCCCAACACGACAGCCCTGAAGCGGTACCGACCGCGCCGCGTTCCACCCCCAAGGCGATTCGTGTGCAACTTTTCCGGACGCGGGCGCGCAGCGACCCCTCCGACCATTTTCCGGGCAATTTTCATGCCATAGCGTGGCGAATCCGGGTTCGGGTTCCAACCGACCCCGGCACCATTGGTGCATGGCTCTTCAGGCGGCGTGGACATACTCGGACAGCACCGCTCCTGTGTGAGAGCGTACGAGCTGCCACGGCGACACGTAATTTCTGGACCCGCAGATTCTGTCCTGCATCCTCGGCACCTGGGTTCTGCGTTATTCAGCGGACCCCCAAAATCTCCGGAGGATGGGAACCGCAAGAGCGGCTTTTGCGTCCAAGGTGTTGTTGGTATGGTGCGATATGTCCCCGCTCGTAACGCGGGGAGGTTGGGCGGAATATCGGAAAGGATCAAACAATGACAACAGGTTTGTTTTGCGCAATGGTGGCTTTGGACACAATGGTCACATGCTTACCCGGCAGCATCACGCGTGCGACGGAGACGACGGATTCCACGTCGTTGACCATCTACAGCACGGCTACCCCGGGTGCCATTCCGCCGGAAATGTACAAGCCCGGTCTTCAACAGGGCACCTATGGCGTGCAGTGGCGTAAACAGATTCCCGGTTACGCCATTGTGAAACAGGAGCGAACCGTCGACTTTCCCAAGGATCGCCTCACCATTCGCTTCACGGACGTAGCCAGCGAAATCGAACCGACGACGGTGCGTTTTTCGTCGCTGACGGATCCGGAAGGAACGCGCGTGCTTGAGCAGAATTACGAGTTTGACCTGGTGAGCACGCAGAAGCTGATGGAAAAGTTTCTCGATCGCCAGATCGTCGTGGAACAGGCTCACGGCGACAAACTTGATACGGTCAAGGGGAAACTGCTCAGCGCCATCGGAGGCATTGTGTTGCAAGACGAGTCCGGCGGCGTGCAAGTCATCAGCGGTTATTCGAATATCCGTTTCCCTGAGCTACCCGGCGGACTCATCACCAAACCGACGCTGGTGTGGAATGTTGTGACCGCCAAACCGGGAAAGCAACAGGCGCGCGTGACCTATGAAACCAAGGCCATGACCTGGTGGGCGGATTACAACGTCGTGTTCGCGCCGGGCCAAGACGCCAACAGCGGACTGCTCGATATCGGTGCGTGGGTGAGCATTATCAATCAGTCCGGCGCGACCTTTCCGGAAGCAAAGCTGAAATTGATCGCGGGCAACGTGCATCGCGCACCGCAACCAAGCCTGAGTCGCGCTCGAGAGCTGTCGAGCAGAACCGTGGCGAAATTTAAGGGGGGCGGGGACGGCTTCGCGGAGAAATCCTTTTTCGAATACCACCTTTACACGCTCGGTCGCCGGACAACACTCCCGAACAATTCGACCAAGCAGATCGAGCTGTTCCCGGCCGCCCGCAGCGTCCCCTGTGAAAAAGTCATGGTCTACTATGGACAGGCGGGGGCGTATTACGGCGTGTATGGTAGCCCGATGATGGATCGCAACTTCGGTCTGCAATCGAACAAAAAAGTCGATATCTACCTTCGCTTCAAGAATGAAAAAAAAGTCGGAATGGGCATGCCATTGCCATCGGGACGGATTCGCGTCAGCAAACTTGATCCGGCGGACAACTCTCTCGAATTCATCGGTGAAGATACCATCGACCATACGCCCAAGGACGAGGAAGTGCTCATCAAGCTCGGCAGCGCATTCGACGTGGTGGGCGAGCGGCGGCAGGTCGATTTCAGTGTCGATAGTCGGCGGAATACCATGACCGAAACGATCGAGATTAAACTCCGCAATCACAAAGACGAAAAGGTCAAAGTGATCGTCAAGGAGAACCTCTACCGCTGGACCAACTGGGAGATCACACAGAAGTCACACGCGTTCAAGAAAATTGATTCGCGCACGATCCACTTCCCCCTCGAAATCCCAAAAGACGGCGAGGCAACCGTGACCTACACCGTCCGCTATAGCTGGTAGGGAAAGTTTGAAGCGTCCGGTGATAAAACGGAGCCGAGTCCCGGCGCTTTATCCGATCTCAGCGTTTGGCCCTCCCGCGTTCAACACGCCCGGGCGGCGGATGAACGTCTCAGCAGCGCGAGGGTTCCAAAGGTCGCCGGCAGCGTCGCCATCACGATCAGTCCCCACGTAGACGCCGTAGGAACGGTGCCGGGAACCGGGGCGTCCTGGGCAATCTTCTCGATCGAAGTGCTGCCCGGGGTGACAAGCAGCTTTCACCCCTGTACCATCGACGTTGTCCATTCCAACCGTGCCGAGGGTCACAATATCCGTAAGATTGGTCTCGTCGAGGTTGACCCGGCACAGCGAGGCTGGTCCCATCCCCGATCCCAACCGCCATCATCCGCTTCGTTGGATTGCCCCATAGGTCATTCGCTTTCCCGGGGATTCTTGGGGACTTGACATGCAGGTACTCGATTTCGTCCAACTCGCGCACGGTACCGGCGTCCGGTTGATGTCGACATTTTCGGCGTTTCGCGCCGCTACACCATCTCCAGCGCCCGATCCAAATCCTTGATCAGGTCGTCGAGTTCCTCAATTCCCACCGAGAGCCGCATGAGACCATCGGTCACCCCGCGGGCTTCGCGGATTTCCTTAGGGATCGAGGCGTGGGTCATGACCGCCGGGTGACAGGCGAGTGACTCGACCCCACCGAGCGATTCCGCCACCGCAAACACCTTGAGGTTCTCGCAGAATCGAAACGCCGCCTCGCCCCCGCCGGAGAAAACGATTGAAACCATTCCGCCTCCACCGCACATCTGCTTTCTGGCAAGCGCACAGTCGGGATGATCTTCCAAGAAAGGATAAATCACCTTCGACAGCTTCGTATGCCCTCGGAGGTGCTTGGCGATTGCTTCCGCGTTTTGACAATGACGCTCCATACGAATCGCAAGTGTTTTGATCCCTCGCTGCTGAAGGTAACAATCCCACGGACCGGGTACGGCTCCCACGGCGTTTTGCAAAAAAGACAGCTTCTCCATGAGCGCCGCGTCTTTGACGATCACCGCCCCGCCGATGACATCGGAGTGCCCCCCGATGTACTTGGTCGTCGAATGAACCACATAGTCGGCTCCCAGTTGAATCGGGAGCTGCAGGACGGGTGTGGCAAAGGTGTTGTCCACGGCCAAAAGGGCACCGGCGCCGTGGGCGATTTGTCCGATGGCGGCGATGTCCAGGCATCGCAGCATCGGATTGGTCGGGGATTCCAGCCACACAAGCTTGGTCTTGTCGTCAACGAGCTTGCCGAAAGCGTCGGCATCGACATCATCAGCGAAGACCGGGACCAATCCCAAGGGTTCGAAGACCCGCTTGATCATCCGAAATGTTCCGCCGTAAACGTCGGCGTACGCCACAATCTTGTCCCCGGGAGAAAGCGTATGCAACACGGCAGCCGTCGCGGCCGACCCGGACGCGAACGCCGCCGCCGCCGCTCCGCCCTCCAGCGATGCGAGGTTTTTCTCCAGGTTGGCCCGTGTCGGATTGCTGGTCCGAGAATACTCGAACCCCTTGTGATCGCCGGGGGTTTTCTGCGTGTAGGTGCTCGTTGGGTGGATCGGGGGTACGGTGGCTCCGGAGACCGGATCGGGGTCCTGCCCCACGTGAATCGCCCGAGTCGCAAACCCCCATTGTCCGGCATGATGGTCGCTCATCTGTGTTGAAATCTCCTTTCGGTCGTCCGCCGCGTATCTCCCGACGGATCCTGTATGCGCCGTCTGAGTCGTGTTTCGATCGGTGTTACCGGTCGAGGGGCTTGCCATCGAACAAACCGACTCGGCCAACGTCCGGCAACGACTTCCGCTATCGAATCGGGTCTGGGAAACCGATCATAGGGTGGTAGCCGCACTGCGTGGCACTGAGATTGTAACGCGCCAAGAAAGGGAATTGAACCCTGCAATAGAATCTCATCCTCGGGTCATCGTTTCGCCTCGACCTGCTCGGGACAAGTGATGCGATGCGATAGGGATGGACGCACGGACCAGGAGACTTTTCGGCGGATGATGGGGGGCATTGTTTTTTGCCTTTTTTCCGATTATCCGGTTGTTTTTGCAGAAGCATTCGCATAGACTGTTTCGCTCTGAACTCCCCGCGAAGGAGGCTCGTAGACTCCCGGTGGAACACGGGGTTTGACTCACGACACAACGCCCGACCCACGGGCGGGCTGACGCTCTTCCACGCGCCGTCAGCCGAACACGAATGTGGAGTCGTTTTTTATCATGGTCGTTTCGACCCAGACCGCAGACGCTTCGAAAAAACAGATCAAATCGGTTCAACGCGAGGAGGTTGTGATTCGTTTCGCCGGGGACTCCGGTGATGGAATGCAACTCGCGGGAACCCAGTTGACCAACACCTCCGCCATCTTTGGAAATGACGTCAGCACGTTTCCCGATTACCCGGCGGAGATCCGTGCTCCGGCGGGAACCGTGGCGGGCGTGAGCGGGTTTCAGCTCAACTTCGGTTCTCACAAGCTGCACACCGCCGGCGACAAGGTCAACGCATTGATTGCGATGAATCCTGCCGCGCTGAAGGTCAACGTAGCCGACCTGGAACCGGGCGGGTTGCTCCTTGTCAACGAGGACGCCTTTACCGCTTCCAACCTGAACAAGGCCAAGTACGAAACGAATCCCCTTGAGGACGGAAGTCTGGACAAGTTTCGCCTCATCAAGGTTCCCATCGACAAACTCAACGCCGAGGCATGCAAAGACACCGGTTTGACCGGGCGGGCCGTCGGTCGATGCAAAAACTTCTTTGCGTTGGGCGTGGCGTACTGGTTGTTCGGGCGTTCCATGGAACCCACGCTGCGCTGGATCGAACAAAAGTTCGGATCGAAGCGCGCCGTGGCTGATGCCAACACAAAGGCTCTCCGCGCCGGATACTATTTTGGTGAGACCACCGACCTTTTCGCCGAAAAATACGTCGTCGCTCCCGCGAAACTTCCTCCCGGACGGTATCGCAAAATCACGGGAAATGAAGCCGTCGCGATGGGGATGATTGCAGCCGCCAAGTTCGCCGAAAAGCCGCTCTTTTACGGTAGTTATCCAATCACCCCGGCCAGCGACATTCTGCACGAGCTTTCGCGCCACAAAAACTTCGACGTGCGAACGTTTCAGGCTGAGGACGAGATCGCGGCGATCACGGCGGTGCTCGGCGCTTCCTTTGCCGGCGTGCTCGCTGCCACCGGAACAAGCGGACCGGGCGTAGCCCTTAAAAGCGAAGGCATCGGGCTGGCGGTAATGACCGAGCTTCCGTTGGTCATCATCAACGTGCAGCGCGGCGGTCCCAGCACGGGACTCCCCACCAAGACCGAACAGGCGGACCTTTACCAGGCGGTGTGGGGGCGAAACGGCGAGGCACCCTGTTGTGTTCTTGCGCCGGCGACGCCGGGGGATTGCTTCCTGGTGACGATAGAAGCATTCCGCATCGCAGTCGAATACATGACTCCGGTGATGCTTTTAAGCGACGGATACCTTGCCAACGGGGCTGAACCGTGGGCGATCCCCGACGTCGACAAGCTTCCGAAAATCAAAGTCAAGCACGCCACTGCTTTGAACGGGGAAGACCATTTTCTCCCCTACAAGCGGGACGCCAAACTCGCACGCGGTTGGGCCATCCCCGGTACGCCCAATCTTCAGCACCGCATCGGTGGGTTGGAGAAAAAGGACGTCTCTGGCGAAGTTTGCTACGAAACGGAAAACCACGACCACATGATCCGCCTTCGCCGGAAAAAAATCGACGGGATCGCCGAGTCCATTCCACCCATCGAGGTATTGGGAAGTGATTCGGGAAAGCTGCTCGTGCTTGGGTGGGGAAGCACTTATGGTCCGATCACCACAGCCGTGGAGCAGTCCCGCGCGAAGGGGTTGGACGTATCGAGTGCGCACCTGCGTTACATTGACCCGCTCCCCAAGAACCTTGCGGAGGTGCTTTCGCGATTCGAAAAGGTCTTAATCCCGGAGATGAACTTGGGACAACTGACCGCATACCTTCGCACCAAGCTTCCGATTGAACCCGTTTCGTTGACCAAGGTTCAGGGGAAGCCGTTTTTGATCGCTGAGATCGAGGCAAAAATTGCCGAGCTTCTGAAATAAGGACAAGAAATCTGATGAGCGCCGACACGGCCACCGTACAATTAAAACCCAAGGACTTCGCAAGTGACCAGGACGTTCGATGGTGCCCTGGATGCGGAGATTATTCCATCCTCGCGCAAACCAAAAAGGTGCTGGCGAAACTGGGCGTTAAACGCGAGGACACCGTCTTCGTCTCCGGAATCGGATGTTCCAGTCGCTTCCCGTATTACGTCGATTCCTACGGGTTCCACACCATTCACGGACGCGCTCCGGCGGTCGCAACCGGCGTCAAACTCGCCAACCCTGATCTGCACGTCTGGGTGATCACCGGCGACGGCGATGGCCTGAGCATCGGCGGAAACCATTTGCTCCACGCGATCCGTCGCAACGTTGATATGACGATCCTGCTGTTCAACAACAGAATCTATGGTCTGACCAAGGGGCAGTACTCTCCCACGTCCCCACTGGGCAAAAAGACGAAGTCTTCTCCCATGGGTTCGGTTGATTTTCCGCTTCACCCCCTGTCCGTTGCCATCGGCGCCGAAGCGACTTTTGTTGCTCGCACGGTCGATGTCAACGTCAAGCACATGGAAGCGATTCTTCAACGTGCAGCCGAGCACAAGGGAATCTCCTTTGTTGAGATTTACCAAAACTGCCATATTTTCAACGACGGCGCGTTCGATTACGCAACGGGCAAAGATACCCGCGACGACACAACGCTCATGCTCGAGCACGGCAAACCGCTGGTCTTCGGCGGTGCTAAGAAAAAAGGGATCCGCCTGCACGGAATGGACCCGGAAGTTGTCGAACTCGGTGGAGAAATCACCGAAGACGATCTGCTCTTTCACGACGAACGCCAGACGGAACCGTCTCTCGCCTACCTGTTGACCCGGATGCACTATCCCGAGTTTCCCGAACCCATCGGCGTTTTCCGGTGCGTTGAGCGACCTACTTACGAAGAAATGGTGATGGGACAGATCGACGAAGCGGTCACCGCCAGGGGAAAAGGGAAACTCGAGGACCTGTTCGACGACGGAGAAACATGGGTCGTGAAGTAGGTCGCCCACGAAGGAGACCGCAAAGCGGCGAGAATGCACGCGAAGCAATGGCTCGAGCTTCAAGAGGAAACGCCCCTTCCCCGGGCTTTGGATCCATGTTTCCGACGGCGCAGCCTATGAGGTGCTGCATCCCGAGATGATGCTTGTCACCCCTTGCAACATCTACATCGCCCTACCGCCGCTGGAAGATGGCGTGCCTGTGGGTGGTTCGGTTTACTGCGACCCGATGCACATCACACGGGTTGAACCAATCAACGAAAACTGACCGCTCGCCGCTTGCCACTTTGTAAGGACACCACCGCCGAAAGGCCGGTTTTTTTACGCAATACCCGTTTGGAGTTACAATCCCCGCCTTCCGTGGAGATTGGTTGCCGAACCTCGGCGAAACTCAAATCTGATTGGTGACGGAGGGTCGCGTATGTGGCGATCGAAACGACTTGACAGCCTGCCCCCCTACCTGTTCGTAGAAATTGATCGCAACAAGCGCGCCGCAATCCAGGCGGGGCGAGATGTCATTGACTTTGGCGTCGGCGATCCGGATCAGCCCACGCCCGGGTTTATTGTCGAACGGATGAGCACTGCCATCCGCAACCCCCGCAACCACCAATACGCCCTGGGGGCGGGATCACCCAGGTTCCGTCAAACGATTACAGACTATTTCGCTAAAAGATTCGACGTTGCGCTTGACCCTGACGGCGAAGTGCTGGGGCTGCTCGGTTCCAAAGAGGGAATCGCCCACTTGCCGACCGGCGTAATCGATCCGGGCGATGTTGTGCTGATTCCCGAACCGGGCTATCCGGTCTACGTTGGAGGAACCGTTTTCGCGGGCGGAGAGTGCCACACAATGGCGCTCTCTGAAGAAAACGGCTGGCTTCCCGTCCTCCAGGACGTTCCGTCGGACATTTGCCGTCGCGCCAGGCTTATGTATCTCAATTACCCCAACAATCCGACGTCGGCCTGTGCGACGATTTCCTTTTTCGAAAACGCGGTTGCTTTCGCACAAAAGCACGACATCCTCATCGCCCAAGACGCCGCCTATTGCGACCTGTACTTCGACCCATCCGTACGACCGGCCAGTATTTTGCAGGTTGACGGTGCGAAGGACGTGGCGATCGAGCTTCACTCCCTCTCCAAAACGTTCAACATGACCGGTTGGCGTGTTGCGTTCGCCGTGGGCAACCGCGACGCCCTCGCCTCCCTTGCAAAAGTGAAAAACAACGCCGATTCGGGTATTTTCGGAGCGATTCAGGAGGCGGCGATCGAAGCGCTTTGCCATCTGGACCATCCCGAGATTCGTGCTCAATTGGAATCTTACCGACGTCGCCGCGATATTCTCGTCGGATCGCTCAAAGAAGCGGGCTGGACCGTAACCGCCCCTTTGGCGACTTTCTACGTATGGGCCAAGTGCCCGAACGGAATCGATTCGATGACCGTCGCAAAACGCATCCTCGACCGGACCGACGTGGTCGTTGTTCCCGGTGTGGGGTTTGGTCCTTGCGGAGAAGGCTACGTCCGCTTCGCCCTGACCGTAGACGAACAGCGCACGAAACAGGCCGAAAAACGCCTTGCAAAACTACGGTGGTAACGACCCGTCCGCTTCCATCCGGTTCGGCGGGGTCGGTGCCGCCGGAACCGGAGGGGGTGTCGAAGCAGACGCCTGCGCGATTGCCTCTGTGAACCGTTTCTTGTATTTCGTCAACAGGCGAACGTACCAGAGAAAAAAGATCAACCCCAAAACCAACCCGCCACATACTCCTACGCCCACCGTCACCCCCCAACTCGGAGCGAGCGCGACGGGGGCAGGTGCCGCCGCACCGGCTGCACTGGTACCCGGTCCGGTCGCGATCGTCTTTGCGAAAAGGCGGGTGGCAACGATCCCAGCCACCAGAATCACCCCGTAGATCGGTGCTAAGATGATCATCCGCGTGGTCGACCGGACCAAGTCCGGATCAGGGATACGGTTGCCAAACCGCCGAAAATAAAAGAGTTCGCCGTAGGTGGCTGCGTAACCGGCGTTACAGAGAATCGCACCAATCAGGAGAACGACGCTCGACAGGGGAGCAGCATTTCCCGCGATCAAAAGGATGCTCCCGATCGCGCTGGCAATCGCACTTCCACGGATGAACTTACGAAGGGTCAGCGTTTCTTCGTTTAACGCAATCCGAGGCTCTTGCGCCGTGACGCACCACGTTCCCCATATCCCGATTGCCGAAGAAGCGAGCGTTACAAGTTGCACCAGAACAATCGGCAGGCTGAGAAAACTGACGAGGAATCCGACCACAAATCCCAGAATAATCCCAGTGGCAATCGCCCAGAGTTTCAGCGATGCGCCAAGTCGTAACTTCACCAGCCACTGCGGATCACAAAACCGCAGCAAGTCCCCACGCAGAGAGGTCGAAATCTCGTGCCCGCATTCGGGGCATTTTCCGTCAGATCGCAACCCACGAAGATTGTATCCGCAGCGCATGCACGGAGAATCAACTTCGATGAGCGGTGGGACTTGACTTGCGTCGTGGATCATGCGAATACCTCCAAACCGAAACGAGGTCTCAAGATAGATTGCGACACCGGCCTGCTGCCAGTATCTGAATGAAGCCTGACCGGGAACAACCCGGCGTCACGCGTTCGTAATGGAACAAATGAGCGGAATCACTATAGCCTGAAACACCAAGGAGAACAAAAACCCGGTGGATGCGGCCAGTCCGACAATCAATGGAACGCATTTCTCCCCTCAATACGCTTGTTTTCTGGGGCTTGGTGCCAATTTGGGCAACAAAGCTGAGGCATTTCGAGCGGCGGTTACCACCCTTGACGCAAACGACCGAATTGCGGTTGATTTCGCCGATGGAATTGCATCGCTGTATGAAACTACGCCCGTTGGTTGCACGGAAAATCAACCGAACTACCAGAACTCAGCCATCCGAATTGTTACGACGCTGGCGCCCCACGATCTTCTCGCCGTTGCACGAAACATCGAGGTGAACCTGGGTCGCAAACGAAAAACGCGATGGGGAGCTCGAAGTATCGACATCGACCTGCTGCTCTACGGCGTAATCGTTTCAAAACAATCGGCGACCAGGTCGCCCGCTCTGGTGCCGCCTCAACCTTGGAGTCGCGGGTCGCATTCCCCTAATCAGAGCCGCGACCGTGAGGGAGCGGCCGGGGTTCGAACCCGCACAAACAACGACAACACCGCACCGACCGATCTGCGCGGGTCAGAGTCGTCCGCGTCGAAATTGCATCGGTGGATTACGGTGAACACCGAAACCCTCACGCTTCCTCACCCCCGACTCGATAAGCGGCGTTTTGTGTTGGAACCTCTGGCCGAGATTGCCGCCCCAATCATTCATCCAACTCTCCATGGCACCATGGCCGAACTCGCGAGGCGATGTGCGGAGAATCACGCGGACCAGGGGATTATCCGAATTGCCGGACCGCAATGGTTATGCGACGCATCCGTGCCGAAACCCGCACCAAGCGGGGGCATATGATTCGACTCGACTTGGCGAGTTTGTGCCGTTATAATGGGGTCATCTCCCCACGAAAAAAAGGCGGCGTTCGTGGCACGGCTTTGGCGCCTGGACTTTGGGGCTCCACAATGAAAACGAAAAAACGAAACGATCGAGCAAAACAACGAATGCGACCGTACTTTATCGCGGCGTGGATTCTATGTTTCCCGTTCTCGAATCGAACCGGGGCGGAAATCGTTCGCACGATGGCCACGGTTTCCGCCACCTCGCAGGAACTCATGAACGGCGTTCCGGCTTCGGTCACCTCTGACGCCAATGACCTTTTGCCCGATGCGTCGAACCTACCGCTCAGCGCCTCGGCGGAGCTGACCTCGACCGATTTGGGTGGGGAGCTGATTGCAATGGGTGCCGCAACTGCGAGCTTTAATGACCCCACGCGTCTCGACCAACCCAACCCCGAGGAATTCGCCATTGAAGCGGCGTGCTATTCCAATGATCTCGGGGTTTCCTATGCTGTTGGATCAACCGCGATTGAAACACGCACCGTTCGCTTTACCGCGGACGAAATCGACTTCGCCTCCGGTGCCACCCAAACCGTTCAAAGCAGGATATTCCTCAGCGGAGCGGTCGTGGTTTGGACAATTGGGGACAAACTCGATCTATCGCAAATCGACGGACAGGTCACGGTGAGCGTTACACGCGATGGGAATGAAACCCTTTTTGAAACATCACTAACCGTCGCGCCCGGGTCGAATGGAGACCTTGAAACAAATGTGACAGGTGCGATCAGCAGTACCACGGTTTCGGTCGCGGATCTTGTCAGCCTTGGGCTGGACGGCGCCTCGCGCGACGTACTTGAATCGGTGGAAAACGCGGGGACGCTGCTGCTTTTGATCCTTCCCCAACAGGAGCACACTTATGCGTATTCGGTCGAACAGGATCGCGAGTATGACCTGACCGCAAGACTTGCGGTCACGCTGACCAATGCGCCGGGGCAAACCGGAATGGCAGCGGTCTTGGGGCGACCATTCTCCAACATCGCAAGCTTCGTCGAGACCGGTTTGACCGGAACAAATGGCGGTTCCGTTCAGGCGGCACTCAACAAGGCGATCGCACAGCAGGATATTCCCGACGATTCGGGCTCGCCGGCGGAGGGGAATTCACCCCAATCAACAACGACGCCCTCTCTGTGTGGTGCTTTGGGGGTCGAGGCGCTCGCGGTATTCGCTCCTTTCGCGCTCGTTTCCCGCCGAAGAAAGCGCGCCGCTTGACCGCCGGGCAAGCTCGCTTAAAAATCCCCCCCGGCGTTAGCAGCGGAGAAGAATCAACGACCACCGACTCTCTTGGGGAGTGATCCAGCATGGCAGCATCGGCGATTGAAAAAGAATGTTCTTCAAAAATGAGCAAAGCCGTCGAGTTCCTCAAATCCGAACTGAAAGGAATCCGCACCGGTCGGGCCCATCCGGGACTGGTCGAGCATATCAAAATCGAAGTGCCAAGCTACGGCAGTTCGATGGAACTGCGCGAACTCGCCACAATCTCCGTTCCGGAACCAACCACGCTACTGGTCAAACCCTTCGACCCAGCAACCCTCAGCGACATCGAGAAGGGTTTGCAATCTTCCTCACTGGGCGTGACGCCGCAGAGTGACGGGAAAGCAATTCGCCTCCCCATTCCGGCGCTGTCGGGGGAGCGCCGTCAGCAACTCGTGTCGGAAGTGAAAAAGATGGCCGAGGCGCAAAAAATTGCAATTCGCAACGCGCGACGCGACGCCAACAAAGCCGCTGACACCGCCGAAAAAAAAGACAAAACCCTTAGCGAAGATGAAGCCAAAGACGTTAAGGATCGTATCCAGAAACTCACGAAAAAACATGAAGACCATATCGACGAAGTGGTCAAAGCCAAGACGGCGGAGATTGAAGAAGTCTAACCGGATCAATCCTCCTTCGTCACGCGACCCGGTTCCCCCTTCACAAGGGGTGATAAGCTCACGCCCCCCCTTTCCTTTACAAGGGGGGATACAGGGGGGTAACCGGGTCCGTAACAAAACCCGCAATCTTGTCTTGCAGTGAGACGCTTTTGTGCTGCGGTGCAACGATGGATGTCTTGTTCCGGTTTTCGTGTCCTTCCGAGTCCGCCCCGAGCGTCCTTCTCGTCTGTGAAGTTAAACCCACCGTCTCCGTGTCATTCTGAGTCAGCGCAAGCGGGCGTAGAATCAGCCGTCGCGTGGACTGAAGCTACGCGGACGAAGCTACGCGGGACTGAAGTCCGCGGCTCGTTGCACCGACCGCTTTCTCCCGCCCGAATACCGCCACCCGCAAACGCCCTTTGTTCTATCGCTCAAAACGCACGCCCTCTGGGTTTGGGTGGTTTTCAGGCTGGTTCGCTCGAATATCGCGCAAGACCTTGCGCGTTTCATCGGCGCGATCCAGCAGCCCCATTTGCTGCAGCGCCAGTGCGAGATGGGCCGTGTATTCGATGCGATCGGGTGCTTGATTCGCGGAAAACTCGAAGTGATCCAGGGCCGCGTCAAAGCGCCGTTGATCCGAAAACAAAAGCCCGAGATGATAGTGCAGTTCGACCGACTCGGGATCGATTGAAAGGGCACCACGGGCGGTCTCCGTCGCCTCCGCGAATCTGGCGAGTCGGTGCAGTATTAACGCCCGCCGGGTCTGCGCTTTGAGATACTGCGGATTAAGACGAGTTGCATCTTCGTAGGCGCCGAGTGCCGCGTCCCATTCGCCCTTGTTTTCCAACAAAACACCGAGTCGATAACAAAGGTCCGCGTGGTCCGGATTCTGCCGCAGCGACCGGCGTATATTCTCGATTTGCCGATCGATCAGGGTCACGACGCGATCGTCCGCCGGACCGTGAGGACACCGTGCAATATGCACGGGGTCCAGGTATTTTCGACTCTGCATTCCGGCGGTTGCGGTCAGTTCCATCCGGGCGATTTCGCTGAATAACAGCGCGCTGTTGGCTCCAATCCCGGAGGCTGTCTCGAAGCATTCGGCGGTTCGTTCCGGTTCGCCCAGTGCCCCGTGCGCTACCGCGAGACCGACATAGGCGGTCGTGATGCGATTGTTGATTTCGACGGCTCGCGCAAACAATGCCGCCGCGCCGTCGAAGTCGCCTCGCCGAAGACGGGCGGTGCCGGACTTGATGGTGGCTTCGAGATACTCCGGGTTGACTGCAAGGGCACGGTCGTAAGCGCGTTCGGCGTCGAGAGGTCGTCCCGACTTGTGATAGAGATCCCCCAGTCGCAGATGTTGATCGGCGGCATTGGGACACTCCTGAATGCGACGATTCAACTCCACAATCGCCTCGTCAAGTCGACCGCTTTCAATGCACATTTCGACGAACTGATCTGTGGTCGCCCAGTTGTCAGGATCGAGCATGATTGCGTTTTCGTATTGGGCCAAAGCCGCTCCGTAGTCTCCGTTTTGAAGGTGCAGGTTGGCCAGCGTCATGACCACGTCCAGGTCTCCCGGAACCAAAGCGCAGAGCACCTGATAGCATCCGATGGCAGCCCGAATGTCACCCGCCTGAAAGTGGATCGCCGCCATTCGCTCGTGGGCGCTTCGCAGTCCGGCAACGAGTTTCAGACATTGCTCGTACCGGATGAGGGCACCGCTCGTATCCCCCAATCGCTCTTGACAATAAGCGATGGCGAAAACAATGGCGGCGTTGGACATGGGACTGCGCCGGGAGCTTTCGGCGGGGTTGAGGTTGTCGTGCAAGCAGGCGTGAAGCTGCTCGGCGGCGTTCTGCGTGAGTCCCAGGGAATCCAACGCACAGGCAAGACCAATGCGGGCGCAATGATGCGTCGCATCCAATGACAAGACTTGCTCGAACGCAGTCCGAGCGCGCTGTAACTCTCCGATATCCAACAGCGCAACACCGTAGCTATAAAGTGACTCGGGATCGTCTGGGGATTGCAGGGCTTTTTCACGAGCAGTAGCGGTGTCCTGACCGCCTGAAGAAAGAATGTCTCGAAACGCGGCACGCAGTTCGACCAAAAGCCCTCTTCCAAGGATTTCAAGTAAATGGCTCATCGCAATCGATTCGTTACTCGGAAAGGGCTGAAAGTGCCGGCCGTGCCCGATCATACCCCCGGTTCAGGGTCAGCGCGTTTCGGTATTCGGCTTTCGCCTTGAGAATACGCCCCTGATCGCGATAAAGGTTGCCCAGCAGAAAATGAACGTCTGCATAGTCGCCGCCGGCGCGGACGGCTTGTTCGAGACGACTCGCCGCGTCGGCTTTGCGATCCGTCTTTTGATACAGCTTCCCCAGCTCAACGAGGGCGCGAATCGACCGGGGATCGATTTGCGCGGCGCGTTCGGTCTGCGCAATGGCCTCCTCGACACGTTCAAGTCGATCGAGAACTCGCCCGCAATGATAATGCAGCTCCCCATGCTCGGGCAGACGCGCCAATGCTCGCTCAAGGGACCGCAGCAGGTTTTCGTAAACCTGCGCGTTGGTTTTCTCCGACGGAAGCGACAAAAAAGCGTCGACAAAGTCCGGATCGGACTCAATGATTCCCGACAGGGCTTCGATCCAACGGTCGGGCAACGCTCGACTTGCGCCGTCAACAACCGAAATCCCGAACCCGACATCTCCCTCTGGGGCGACAGCCCGCACCGCGCGAGCCAAAATCATCGCGACCCGTGCGTCATCCGGACGAAGAGTTTGCGCCCGGCGAAGAAGGGCTACCGCTTGCGCCGATTCTTGTCGGACACCGCAGGTCAGGGCCAAACTGACCAACGCGTCAAAATGTTCCCCATTGATACTGACAGCCTGCGTCAATCGCAACTCGGCTTCTTCGATCTGATTTTGTGACGCCAGAAATGTTCCAAGTTGAAAATGAAGCTCCGCATCGTCCGGGTCGCGGCGGATCGCCCGACGCAACGTCGTGACGGCGTCTTCCGCCTGATCCGCTGCCCAAAGCGCATGGGCTGCTCGAATCGCACGAACGTTGGCGTTTTTGTCCGATTCCCCTTCGATAGCAAAGTGCTCGACCGCCTTCGCGGGTTCGCCCTTTCCAATCGCCGCCGCACCGAGCAACGTATGAAGGTGTGCATCGTCGGCATCGCATGCCAGCGCCTCGTTCAACGCCGCGATCGCATCATCGAATTGACGGGCATTCAAAAAACAAAGTCCACGCCGGGTCGCATCATCGGCACGACATTTTCGCACGATCAGCTCTGCCAACTGCGCGTGGACCCGCCGCCCGGACCGAGTCGATTCGGCGTCAAGGGTTTCCTGGTGCGATTCGCTCATCATCACGCTCGTTCAAATCAGGATTCCGGCAGCGCCGGGAGGACACGCGTGTATCGACGTGAAACGCGACCACCTTGGCCATGCGTGCAGGCATGACGCATGCGGCGACGTTATCGGAAAACAAAAGGGCCGACACCGCTGGACAAGGCGGACGCCCACCCGTATATGCTTGTCCCCGATGCCGTCTTTGGTGACACCGGTCGGGCGTGGCGGAAACCCTATGCTCGTTGACGCATTATTGGACGCGGCGACAAATCGAAGTGAAGTGTGCGCGGTCACGGACGGAGCAAACTCCTTTTCCTACAACCAGCTTGCACGCCTTGCGCGCGTCATGCGCGATTGCATCGCAAGCGCGACCGATGCACCGCGCGTGGGCGTGATGCTTCCCGCTTCTACGACTTTTCCGGCGACGCTGTTTGGGACGCTATGGAGCGGCAAGACGGTTGTACCGCTCAACTTTCTCCTCGACCCGGAAGAGTTGGCGCGCGTTGTGGCGGATTCACAGATCGACACGGTCTTTACCGTCCGACCGTTCACATCGCTCGCGGCACGGTTTGGCATAACGACCGTCTTTTTGGAAGAACTGCCTCTCAAGCGAAAAATGCTTTGGGCATCTCTTCGCCGACTTCCTCCACCCCCGAACATTCGCGCCGACGACACCGCCGTCCTGTTGTACACATCGGGGACCTCCGGCGACCCCAAGGGCGTCGAACTGACCTACGCGAACCTTCGAAGCAACTGCACAGATACGATCGCATCACTCGACATTGATCCAGATCAAACATTTTTGAACATATTGCCGCCGTTTCACATCTTCGGACTGACCGCCAACGTACTTATTCCGGTGTTTCTCGGAGCAACGGTTTTTGCCATCCCGCGTTTCAACCCGCTCTCCGTGATGCGGGCGGTCCGCGACCATCACATTTCAATCATCATGGCCATCCCGACCATGTACGCGGCGATGCTGCGATCCAAGTCGGCGAGACCGGACACGTTTGCTTCGATTGATCTTGCCATCAGCGGCGGAGAACCCTTACCCGATAGCGTGCGAATCGGTTTTGAGCGGCGCTTCGCTCTGACACTTCGAGAGGGTTACGGATTGAGTGAGACTTCGCCGGTTCTCTCGGTTTGCACAAAGGAGGCTTACAAGCGGCACTCCGTAGGCAAGGCGATTCGCAATGTGGAACTGCGCATCGTCGATAAGCAAGGTCACGAACTTCCGCGGGGGAGCAACGGTGAGATTCTCGTGCGTTCCCCCGGAGTGATGAAATGCTATTTCAAAAAGCAAGCGGAAACAAAGTCCGTGATCGATGCCAACGGGTGGTTTCGCACGGGGGACATCGGAAACATCGATGCCGATGGGTTTTTGTCGATCACCGGTCGCGCCAAGGAGATGTTGATCATCGGCGGGGAAAATGTGTTCCCGCGCGAGATCGAATCGGTCCTCGAGTCACACGAGGGCGTCTTACAGGCGGCGGTGATTGGGGTTCCCGACGCATCGCGCGGCGAAGTTCCGGTCGCTTTCGTGATTCCCCAAAAGGACGCAACGGTGACCGGGGACAAGCTGCGCAGTTACGCGCGAAAATCCCTCGCCGGTTTCAAAACGCCCAAACGAATTGAAATCCGATCCGACCTTCCCACCGGTCCGACCGGAAAAATTCTCAAACGAAAGCTGCGAGACTTGATTTCGTGAGAGTGGATTGCGACCCTACGGACTCACGTCGACGTCGATTACCCCATTGAGGTCGTAATCGCGGGCGAGTTCATCGCGGAGGCGCGTGTCCCACGCGCCGTGCAAATCCTGGAAAAGATAGTTGGTTCCACCCGAATGACGATCGTCGAATCGATTGCCGTTGGAGCGACCATCCGACCCGACGAAATTGGCCTCTCCCGCGTCAATGTAGCTGCAATCGTCGAGCCCGATTCCGTCACCCCGCTCGGACATGGGGTTGGCATCTCCAATAAGCGGAAGGCGCGGGCGGATCATCTCGCGAACCGCTGCATGATCCGGATTGGCCCGGGTCTGATCCGACCATCGTCCGCTGCTGTCAAGGGCATACGAACCGGCGCTCCACGAGGGCAAATAGACGCGATAGCTTCCGCTGTAAACGCCCTCGGCACCGGCCGCCTTGCACGTGAAATACTCTTGCCATCGACGCCCGTCAATGTTGCGCTGAACGGGATAGCTGACCGGCAAGTTTACTTTGTCCCGGTAGACGTAGGTAAAAAGAATCTCCTCCCACCCGTACTCAACGGAGACCGCCGACCCCTCGCGCGGACCGGACCGTCCGCTTCCCGGTGTTGGTGCCGAGTTCTCATCAAGCGTCGGACGCCAGCGCGCGGGCGGAAGCGTCGAATACGTTCCTTCGTACGCGGCGATCGCATTCCCAAACTCTTTAAGACGGGCAAGACAGTGAACGCTTTTGGCCTGTGCCCGCGCGCGACTCAACGAGGGCATTAGGATCGAAATCAAAAGCGAGATGATGGAAATGACGACCAAAAGCTCAATCAGGGTAAACCCCCCGCGTGGAATCACGCGGGAACGACGAAATGGTCGTGAAAAACTCATGGATGCTGCGTCGAGGCCTCGCCCGGACCCCCCCCATAGGGATCTTAGCGGTCACCGTATGTAAATCAATCGCAATCTACGGCAACAGAAGCAGATTTCCAAGGGATATCGGATCATACGCGTTTCCCACAGAACCCGACCACGTGCTGTATTCGCTCGCTGCCACGTCGAAACGGGTCACGTTGAATCCCCAGATAACGTTGCGAAACGGTCCCACTCCAAACGATGAAAGCGGGATGCGGACCTCCACCGTCCATCGAACACCTGTTTTCAATACCGCGATATCGGCATCCGCCGCCCACGCAACACGCTCCCCCACGGAAGGATGCAGCCCAATCCCCTTCTCCGCAAGGTCCGAACCGCTTCGTTTGATTACAAGATGATAGATCGACTCCGGTGATCGAGTGGCCGTGTTGAGCGGGTCAATCAAAAGCTCGACCAGTTCCTCTCCGAACGGGATCGTGTCCTCATAGTCAACCACCGTACGGGAACGCTCCTACGAGGTCGTCCCCGTCGTTGTAGATGCGTTGATCGCGAAGTACAAGTACGAATCGTCCCGCATGACAAACGCCACCGTGGGCGAACGCGGCGTACGCACGCGCAGGTCATCCCCACCTTCCGCGCCGGCGATGGAACGAAAATCCTTCAGCACATTCGTCGTACCCATCGGCCAATCTGAAAGGTCGCCGTCAATCGTAGGAGCGCGGACACATCGCAGCGCCGTAACGCACCGCAAGGGTACCGCTGCCGTTGCTCGCCGCCCGCCGTCAAACTCCGCAACCCCGGTCAGGTCGAATGACCCGGCGATCGAAACTTTTTCGAGCGGGACGACCGTCTCAATGAGCACCTCCTGCCCCTCACGGGAATTGTCCGATCCACGCAGCGTTTCCATCGGGACATCCACCTGCCAGGTTTCCGGCCAGTCCTCCAGGCGAAAAACGCTTCCACCTCGCCCGTCCAACCCTGCGTCAACCACGGCGTGCGCAGATATCTTTACGCGCGGATGCGCCGGTGATCCGGTCATATGCATTCGCACGCCTTGTGCGACGATCTCCGGCGGGCGCGTCATTTGCTTCAACCGACCCCAGGCGGCGGTTCGGGAAAACGCCCGCTTGTCGGAATCCCCGCCATCCGCCGAGACCACCCGCAACATTTCTTCTACCATGACGCGACGTGCGGCATCGAAAGCACCCTCCGATCGAGGCCAACCAATCCGCGACCCGTCGGCGAAGTGTGCGTCGTACGTCTCTACGCCGACGGCGGCGACAACCGAAGAAAGAACGCGATCCGCAATCGCAGATCGACCATGCTCACGAAGCAGGCGAAGATATCCCATGTCCTGCAGCCCCCTGCGCAATCGCTTCAACCGCAGACTCATCACCGGCTCAACCAATCCAAAGATCGTACCCGGATAGAGCAGGTTGCCGGGGTTCACGCGGAGACATTTCTCGGGAGAGGCGTCTTCCCTCGCGTCGGGCCAGGCAACGATCTTGCCGAGATAAAGTTGCGACGCGCCCACGCTTGCAGCCTGCCACGCAAGAACCCTGGCATACGTCGTGGGCGCGGAAACATCAAGCGTTCCACTATACGGCGGACGATCTACACGCAACCAGCTCGCCCTACCGACCGCACGCTCACGTCGCACTGATTCTCGATCCAAAAACTGTGCCGCCGGCGCCCACTCGTCGACGACTTCGTCATGCCCCTCATCCGCGTCGGCGGCTTGCATGACTTCATCGAGCTTTTGCGGCGGATCCGTTGCCACGATCGAAACCCGTTTGCGCAAAGGTCCAATCAGCGAAGCCACCTCCCAGGGCGAAAGCGATTCCCCGGAAACGGGGTCGCGACACAAAATGTATGCCTTGCTTTCCCATCCTTGAACGCCAAAGTGTTGGATCGCTTCGACGAGGTAACGCGAAAGCAACCTTCGCCTCGAACTTGGTTGCCCGACCTCCAGGGGAACAGACGCATTGATCGGAATGGGCCATCGTTTCCCCGGCGACCGATCTTCGAATGCCTCCCCCGAAAGGACCGGACCGACGACGCTGTCGAAGAACTTCCAATCCAGCGCCAGACGCGTTGAACCGCTGATCCCCACCCCGGGGGCAAGTGTTGGATACACCCCCGCGATGCGATGCCTTCGCAGACGACGAAGCGCATTGAAAAGGGTTTCCCGCATCTCAACCTCGGAAGTTTCGCCGTTGCGCCGACCCCCCGCACGGAAATGATGGGCGAGAAGAACCTGATCATCCAACTCGCCAACCGCTTCGATCCCAAGGTCATGCGGTAAAACCATGGGCCAAACCGTCAATTCAATGTCGATCGCATCGAGCAGACGCCCCTCGGATGAAAGCACAATACGCGAATGGTAGACCCCCCGGCGCACGCCCAATGGAATCCGAACATCGGCCCAAAAGTGATACGTGACCCCCGGCGACATCAGATTCGGGATGCCGCCGTGCGGCGCGTCGAGCGGAACCAGAACGTCAAGGGGAGTCGGATCGCGCCTCGCTGCGGGGATGGAACGGATGTGCCACCCCGCCCAACGATCGACCCTGACCGCGTGCAGGCGAAACATTTCGACCGACCCGCCCCCGATCGTTCCACCCGGCCCTCGAAACGCCTCCGCCGACAGTTGCGGTGCCACGATCGTCGAATCGCCCGCACGCACCGTAAAATGCACACCAAGCACTTCACCGATCGCGCCGGCCAGTCGCAGCGATCCACCACCTTGACCCAACGAACTTCCGACCGTCGTGTCGAAACCGACCTTCGCGACCATTGCCACCGAAGGACGCCCGACCGCGCGACAACCGGGCAGCCAGCCGATCATCGCGAGGATGGCGAAAACAGGGGCAAGAGTCAAACGGGTCGTCATTGCAGTCGGGAAAGACGCTCGCCCTTCGCGAGGAAGTCCACATGGGCCCGCCCGGATCGAAACGGAGCAACGAGCCTAGGGTGTGTCGATATCGGGGTCGCCGTCCCCCGCGTTTTCCGAATCGGCGGCATCTTCGGGCGCTTCCTCCGGAGCAACGGTGACGATCGGTTCAAACATATCATCAAGACGATTGAGTCTTTCAATGGCAATGCGCTGAAAAGGAAGACCACTCAAAAGCGAACTGTCGCGTGCCTGAACGAGATAATTCTTTATTTTTTCCTTGTGCGCCGGGTCGGCATCGTGCGCGAACTCGTTCGCTTCGACCGTTGCCAGCCCGATCAAAGAGGCGCCAACGGCCAACGCGTTGTGAGGAAACTGCTCCCGCAACTGCGAAAATGAACTTCGGGCGACCTCGTTCAACTCCGTGTCAGGCGGAAACGCTACGTCCTGGCAAAGACGAAGTGCCTGCTGTCCGCTCTCGAGCAGTGCCGAAAGCACGAACGACGGATCGTTTGACTGCTGCGCGAGTGTCGCAAGCTCCTCCAGCGATTTACGCCCCTTTTCGACGTCCGAAAAGTCAAGCATCGACTTGCGCATCCACGTATCCTCGTGGGCTGCGGAACGCGACCGCACACCAAGACTCAGCGCCGTTGCCACAACGATGACAATAACGACGGCAAGTCCTACTCGCCCGCCTTTCTCATTCAGATAATCGCGCGTCACATGCAATGCGTGCAAGAGGTCGTTATCTCGAAGTTCGTGCCGTCGTTCTGCCTTCATAGCTCAACTCAACCTATTCTACACCGTGATCCGCGCCCACATGCGAGGTAAGACGCACCCGAACAACGCTCCTCCCGAAAGACAGAAGACCCGCACGCCGGACAGTGATTGTACACATTTCATCGCCGCGATCGAATCGAAGCCGATATCGGTCCCCCGCGACGTCGCCCTTTCGTTCCCGCCATCGGACAAGGGGCATCTGCGAGCGATAAAAACCGACCAGGTCGTCCCGAGCCGCCCAACCAATGTATTGCTGCTCCACGATGCGGCCTGCATGGCTTGCGGCATCACCCTCCAGGCAGGAAAGCAGCTCAAAGCCAGTCGGGACCGGAAGATCGATCAAAAAAGGCGTCGGCGACGCCCGCAGCGACCGGCTCGCTCTCCCCAAACCGTGACATCCGTGAACCGTCGAAGCAAAGGCCGCAACAACCCAAACGCAAGTCCGTCCCGCCTTCATTCCCTTGGATCAACTCCCACCCTCGATGCAGGCGCCATTGCAGGGCATCCCCGGACCGACAGCAAGCTCGCTACGATAGAGGCGCACCGCAAGACCGTCAAACGACTCCCAATAGCGACCCGTTTGACCCCGACGCGGTCATGGCCCCGGTTCGGCGTCATGAATCGCCCGGCCCATTTTCCAAGTTGAAAGCCCACCGAACGGGTTCTTGCGGCCAATCGTATAGGTCGTATACTCACCCGATGGGTCGCCCGCACGGCAGGATCGGCACTCGATTGCGATCCGCGGGCGATTCCGTTACAGTTGCCAGCCCGACCCGGCAGCATTCGGCCAACATTCTTTGGAGGTGCACAACCGATGAAACCGCGTTTGCTTATTCTCATTTTGGCGGCCGGTGGGTTGGCGGTCTATTTCGCTTTGGCCGGTAACAAACCCGCTACAACGGCCAATTCCAACGGTGTCCAAAAGGCGGGCGATGATCGCGGACTCACGGCGGAACAGCGCAGGGAAGTCATTACCGAACTTGCCAAGCTTCCGCTGGCGGGAGAAGAACCCCCGGACGCCCCGGAGATTTCTGCCAGCGTCGAAGTCGACACCAGCTCCGGAAAAAATCGCCTCGTCGTTACCTTGAGCGAAGCACACGGCTACTACGTCGAGGGCTTTCGACTGCGATTATGGTACAAAACCACACCGGATACCGATTACGCCGACTCCCCGCTTCACGTGGAGCATTTCCTGGACAAGTACATCAAGGCCAACGAGACATTGCGGGATTGCTTTGAGGTTGTTCCGGCAGAGCTAAAACGGGTCGGTGGCGACATCGGAACCACCGAAAACTGGGCAGTCGAGGTTAGCTGGCACGGGCGAGCACGAGCGCAAAACCCCAGCCCACTACGCTACCGACCCGACGACGGACGATGCACCGGCTAAGAGCCTATCCCAACGAACCGCCGTAGCGCGGACTTTTCGCCCATGAAGACACCGGCAAGATGCCGGTGCCACACCATTGGGGGATGGGTTTTAAATGCCCGACCTGATTGTGTCTGGCTATCTGGCCTCAGCCGATAATGCCTGCGTTCTACCTCGATATCGCGGCGCATCTTATTTTTCCGTCGATCCGGTTTGCCGCGCCGCGCCTAACGTACTCGTTGCTGTCCAGCAGTTGCACGGCGGATCGCAAAGGCACGTCGGTCAGCTTAACCGGCGATACCGGAAACTGCGCGACCTCCGGCGATGCGAGCACCACGTTCACACCAGGCACAACCTCGCGCAACGCCTCCACAAAGTCGTGGATCGTTCCGCTTGGGAATGACAGGGACACGAGCTCCGGTTCTACCGGCTGCGGTTCGTCCGCTGCGTCCCATTGCCGCTGCGCGCTGAGGGGGCTCGCGTACCGAGTAGAACAACCTCTGCTGCCACATACCACCTGAACGCGCGGCGAACCATGTCGATGACCTCCGCTAAGAACAGTCCATCGCGGCCTTCGCGAAGCCGCTCACCGCTCACTACGCCACCAAGGACCACATTCCGCGCGGTCCAACCGAGGAACGATGAGATTTCCGGAGCGTCACTGTGAGGCAGCGAAGCACACGACCCATGCACCTGGAGTTCGGGGCAGCCACAGGGTTTCGAGAGGCTCAAATACGCTCTCGACAACGCGCAACGCTGCATCCGGAGAGAGCAGTGTATAAAATATTTGACACCCCTGAGGCGTAATGTATACTATACACGACAACGTGTCTGGTGTGCTATACACAGGTTAGCGGCGTTAGGTCTGGGCCGCTCGGACGTCAAGGAAGTCGGACCGAACTCACACGAATGGGAGTACAAGACGGATGTCATTTCGAGAGAAGAGCCTTTGGGCGTGCCTACTGTCGCTCATCGTGATCTACGCTGTGTATTTTGTCATCGCGTTTCAGATGAACCGTGCGGGAGCCGGTAGCGGCTTGCGTGTCGCGGTTTTGTTTAGCGGTGCCGTCGTGGCACAGGTCGTGTCGCTCATCGTGGCACACGCCGTCTTCGCGGCCAAGTCTCAGCCCGAGCCCACGGACGAGAGAGACCTCGCGATAGAGTTGCGGTCGCTCAGGTACTCACACGTGGTGCTGTCTGTCGGTGTGATGCTGTCAATACTCGGGCTCGTCGCGCGGGGGGTTTTTCCCGAGACCGGCGGCACGGCGCTTCCGCTAACGCCGTTTGCGCTCGGGCACGCGCTCTTGCTCGCCTTCGTGATCGCTGAAGCAACCAACTACGGTGCGCAGGTTTTCTTCTACCGGCGGGGTGTGTGACATGGGTCAATGTCACGTTCACAACCACATACGCGCGCTCAGGTTTCGGCACGGAGAGATGACCCAGCAGGCGCTGGCGGACAGCACCAGCGTGACACGGCAAACCATCGTCGCGATCGAAGGCGCAAAGTACTCACCGTCGCTGGAGCTCGCGTTTCGCATCGCGCGCACCTTTGGTGAGCCCTTGGAAGACGTCTTTGAATATCAGGCAGAATGAGCGGAAATGCCCGCGCGCGGCTATACCGTAAAACTGTCGGGAATGGCAACCCACTCGGCACAACGCGACTTCTTGAAGGGTTGCGATATGACCGGCTCGCCGACGACGATAACAACTGCGGTCCGCGCTAAAATGAACAAATCGAGCGTGAGGTTGCAGCGGCGGACGTAGGCGATGTCGTACAGGATTCGCTCGTCCCAGCTCATCTGGGTGTTGCCGTGGGTCTGGGCGAGCCCGGTGATGCCGGGTCGGACGAGCAAGCGCTGGCGAAGGTGCCGAATGTCGAGGTTGACTACTCTTCCAAGACGGCCATCGTGCGATTCGACACCGGCAGCCCCGCTTCCGTCGAGCAGGTGATCGCCGCCGTGGAAGGCGCGGGGTACACAGCGAGAGTTACGGGCGATCAAGGCCCATAACCGAGCAAGAGAACGGCCTCGCCCGGCGTCCGCACGCGTGCGTCCCATAACCAGACACACTGAAGTCAGGCAGTTAGGGATTTGTTCTAACGCTTAACCAACAGAATGACATTTCCGAGAATGGAAATCACCAGCAAAACAGTCAACAACAAAACCCATTGAACCGCAATTCTTGGTGACACCCCCGGGGCATCCCCGGCCGCTTCCCCCGCACTGGGAATGCGTGCTCCGCTGGTGAGGTTTTCCAAAAGGTGGTGGTCGTACTTTTCCCGTGCCTGAAGGGGAGCCTGACCGCTGGCGACCAATTCCAGGTCGTTGATCACATCTTCCATACTCGGATAGCGATCGTCACGGGACTTGGCCATCATCACCTCGATGATCTCACCCACGCCCGCAGAAAGCACCTTGTTGAGGTGGTCGGGGGGGATGAGCGGCTCTTTCAAATGTTTGTGCATGACGGCAGAAGGCGTCGTACCATCGAAGGGAACACGCCCGGTGACCATGTGGTAACAAGTCGCCCCCAACCCGTAAATATCCGCTCGCGCGTCAATATCAATTTCCCCCCGGATTTGCTCGGGGCTGATGTAATACGGCGTACCGTAGGCCCGACCGGCTTCCGCCGTCGCCGTCGCGAAGTCGCTCATCTCGCGGGCCAAACCCATGTCGGCGAGTTTGACCGTTCCGTCCTTGGTCAGCATGAGGTTTTTGGGCTTCACGTCGCGGTGGATAAGGTCCTGCTGATGGGCATGATGCAAGGCCTGGGAGCACTGAATCATGATCCGCAGGGCTTCCTGCTCGGTCATGGGACGCCCGTCGGAAATGCGCTCATAAACGGTCTCCCCGTCGATGTACTCCATCACAAAATAGTGGTAACCACCGGATTCCCCCACGTCGAAAGCCTGAACGATATTCGCGTGATTGAGTCGAGCGGCGGCCTTTCCCTCCCGGTAGAAACGATCGACGAACTCCTGGTTTTCACTCAGTCGTTTGGGAAGCACCTTGATAGCGACGATTCGGTCGAGGCTGAGCTGTTTGGCCTTGAATACGACCGCCATGGCACCCTGACCGATTTTGCTGAGTATCTGAAACCCGGGAATCTGTTGCGCCGGACGGTACATGGAGTCTTCGTCCATGGCCATCGTCAAGCGCTTGACTTGCGAGTGAGTTACGTAACCGTGCTGAATCAGAAGATCACACAACGTCAGCGAGGGCGATTTCTCGCGCGCCGCCTTGTGCTCGGCACGTACGAGGTCGACCTCGTTTTTCGAGCAAAGCTTCCGCTCAACCACCAAACGCGCGATTTGTGAGTCTTCGATTGACATGTTCGGGACGTCTAGTGCAAAACAAAACCACCGCTTGGACCGGGGAAAAGCCGATCAAACCTCAAGCCCCAAGAGTCTGTCGAAAAACTGCGGCACTGGTTCCTCGCCGGTGTTTTCACCGGCAAGATGCCGGCGCCACACACAAGCAACCATTTTTCAACGGGCTGCTGAACTCTAGGCGCTCAAAGCCCGTCAAGTCCACCTCAGACTCGTCAATTGCATTTGTAATCCTTGGCCGGCGGGGATGGGATTCCACTCGCGACCCGCCCGCAAAGTGAATCTGCGTGTTTATTATAGGCCCTGATTCCGTCACGTCACGCACGCCCCCCGATCAACTCCTGCTTGATCTTCCTCTCCGCGGCGAGGGGATCGCGGGCGAGCAGATCGAGCACACTCCGGACCACTTCTGACTGACGCTTCGTAAATGCAGCGGGTTGAGATTGAACCCGCCTGTTGGCCCCTATTCTCACAGCCATCGCTTCCACCAGATCAGCAATGCCATTTCCGTTGATTGCAGAAATATATACTCGGTCGCCAAACGCTCTTTCGCTGGAATCCGCTTCAGCGGATGTCCCGTAACTGTCGGGAATATCGCACTTGTTGCAAACGAGAATCGAATGCGGCAGGGTTCGGATCGAATCGAAAAACTCCAGTTGATTAGGCAGGGGCTTGGAGTGGTCCACAACAAGCAGCGCCAGGTCGGTTCCTGACGAAATCCGAGCACTCACTTGCATCGCAAGTCGTTCCAGTTCATCGCCCCCGTGGTGCCGCCCGGCCGTGTCAATGAGGGTGACCGCAACGCCGTCAAGCTCGATCGACGCGCTGACCCAGTCCCGCGTCGTTCCCTTCACCGGCGACACGATGGCAGCATCGCGTCCCACCAGTCGGTTAAAAAGCGTCGATTTTCCACTGTTTGCCGGTCCAACGAGCGTGACATTGGCTCCGTGAATGATTCGAGACGCCGCGTCAGCGCGATCAAGAAACGCCGTTATGCGCATCTTGGCCTCACGGGGATCGTTGCTACACAGACAGGCTGTCTCCGACAACCAACGCGGTGTGTTGGTCCGCTGAAACGCCAAAAACTTCACCGCTCCTTGCGTGCGCGCCCCGGGCAACAGCTCGAGTGCTTCTCGTTCGATGCGGGTTGTTGCCATCCAGGGCGGAGACGTTTGGTCGGAAAGGTCAAGGGTCGCACCTTTTTCGGCGAGTGCCTCAAGGATTCGCTCCACAACGCGGATACCGCCATGGCAACAAATCTCAACGGCAGAACCCTGTTCATTCCCAGTTCGATAAACAACAACCTCGTCGAGGATTTCCCGCAAGTGCACGAAGGGTCCATACCGCAACCGGTCACGCGGCGTATTCTGCAGACGCCGACCGTTGGGTGGTTGAAAAAACATATCAACAAAGCGGTCCGGGTGGGGTCCGGTGACACGAATGATGGCGATGGCACCAGTCCCCGGCGGGGTCAGCAACCCGCAATGATGCACAGGTCGAGTCGTCATGCTCCCATCGCAGAGAGATACCTGCTATACGCGATTCCCACTCCTCGAAGCGCCAGGTCGTTTACAGCGGTGTCGATGAAGTCGCAATGTGGAAGCAGCCATTTCAGGTCGCCGCCGGTCGCAACGACATGGGGCCAGTATTTTAGATGGGAAGAGTAGGCTTCAACCAGCCCGCGAACGGCCCCCGCAATCCCACGGCAGACGCCGTTTTGGATCGCCTCCCTGGTGTTGCGGCCAAATGGAGTCTCGGGCATTCCCGCCTCAACGTGGGGTAGCGCGGCCGTATGCTCGTGCAACGATCGCAACTGCATGGAAACGCCGGGCAGAATGGCGCCACCAAGCAATTTCCCTTCGTCGTTGACCAGGTCCACCGTTGCGGCGGTCCCGAAGTCAACGACGGTACAGGCGGACTCGATTTTATCGTACGCGGCGGCTGCGGCACAAATGCGATCGGCACCCATTCCACTTGGATCATCCAATGCAACATCCATGGGAAACGGAACCCTCTCACCCACCACCAGAGGAATGCGATCCAAGGTTGCTTCGACATGGTCGCGGATCCGATCCAGCGCGTCAGGGACGACCGACACGATCACCACGGCGGCAGCACGTCCGCCGGGCATAGCTTCGATGTGTGCCGCCATCGCGTTTTGGAACGCTCTCGTGTCTTCCGACGACACGGACACAGGCGTCTTGAGTTCTTCCGCCGCCCACGTTGCAACTTTGACGGCGGTGTTCCCGATGTCAATGACGACGACCGGTGCATCGGGATCGTATGGCGCAGGCGTGTGAATCATCATTCTCGAAGGTGGGGCGGGACACGCATCGGAAGCTCGGGGGACGTGTCGTTGTCAACATTCTCCTCCGGTCGCTTGCTTGCCTCCACCAGTTTCCAGAGTTTTTCGATCATCACCGGCAACCCTATACCGGACACGGCGCTGATGGGCAACACTTGATCGCCGATCGCGTCTGCAAGCGCCCGTGCCGCCTCCCTTCCATCGGTCAAATCGGTCTTGCTGGCGACGATGATCTCCGGTTTCTCGGCGAGCTTTTTGCTGTATTTTTCCAGCTCACCGCGGATTGTCCTGTAGGCTTGCTTAGGCGCGCCCGAAGTCGGCTCACTTCCCACATCCACGACGTGAAGCAATACGCGCGTCCGCTCAACGTGACGAAGAAACTCATCGCCCAGACCGGCTCCTTCGTGGGCACC
>Ga0114931_10000588_pt1 | contig 44360 bp, 36 predicted proteins | sample 2SBtaG_FD_89579 | JGI IMG/M metagenome (GOLD analysis project Ga0114931, IMG submission 89579) | Deep subsurface microbial communities from Kolumbo volcano to uncover new lineages of life (NeLLi) - 2SBTROV14_V59a metaG | ecosystem: Environmental > Aquatic > Marine > Volcanic | place: Kolumbo... | reverse complement strand
CACGGCAGTCTCACGGCGATGGGGCCTTCCGGCAGACGGGCGTGTTGGCTACACGGCTTCCTGTCGCGCGGCCCGAATTGCGGCGGTGAGCTTGGGCACCGCGTCGAACAGGTCGGCAACGAGCCCGAAGTCCGCGACTTCGAAGATCGGCGCGTTGGGGTCTTTGTTGATGGCAACGATGGTTTTCGAGTTTCGCATCCCTGCCAAATGTTGAATCGCACCACTGAGCCCGGCGCAGAGATATACCTTGGGAGCGATCACCTTCCCGGTCTGCCCGACTTGGAAATCGTTTGGCATCCAGCCGGCGTCGACGACCGCCCGGCTTGCCCCGACTGCCGCGCCCAGCAGATCGGCAAGTTCTTCCAGAAGTTCAAACCCCTCGCGCCCCCGGGTACCGCGCCCGCCGGAGACGACGATATCAGCTTCGGTCAATTCCGGACGGTCCAGTTCAGTCTTGTCCAACTTGACGAACCGTTTCCTTGGGTGGCCCAATTGATCGGGCAATTCAATATTTTCGATTGTCGCGGGGGCATCGCCCATCGCGGGGGCATCGAACGACGACGCGCGAACGGTGGCGACGCTCACCGAACCGGTCAGTTCCACGTGCTGAATCAAGTTACCGGAGAAGCAAGGCTTCGTGAAGCCAAGCGATTCGACGGTAATACCGGTGATCGACAGAACATCGGACGCCATGGCTGAGTCGAGTCGAGCGGCAACGCGTGGCAAGCAATCACGGCTGAACGTGGTGGAGGCAGCGCAAATCAGCCGGTAGTTGCCCGCGGTGGCCGCCGTGTGGATCGCGGCGGACCGTGACTCGCCGGTGGCTTGTTCCAATTCGGAATGTTGTGCGACGAGCACTTTGCGAACCGCGAAGGTAGCCGCCTTTTCGGCCACCGCGGATACGTCACCGCCTCCCAATAGCACTACGTCGCACGCCGAGGACAGTGCCCCGGCGACCTGACACGCGAAACCGATGGCCGCCTCGTCACCTCGCGATAGAGATGATCCAGCAGACAAGATCACGGCTAACACATCGGACATGGTTGATCATCCACTTGTAAAACCGGTTAAATCAAGTTCTTGGCGATTAGCTTTTCGGCCAACCCTTCGGCCGATTCGACCATTTCGCCCTTTTGCCGTGGCGGCAGCGTGCTGTAAGCGGTAACCGATAACGCCCCCTTGCCGTCCAACTCCGGCGCCTGCACAACGTCCGAAGGCTTCTTCTTGGCCTTGAGAATGCCCGGCAAGGATGCGTAGCGTGGCTCGTTGAGCCGGAGATCGGTGGTGATCAGCGCGGGTAATTCGACTTCGACCACCTCAAGACCTCCGTCGACCTCACAAGTTACCTTGGCCAACTTCCCGGCTTCGTCGAACTCGATCTTCGAGGCAAACGAAGCATGCGGCCAATCGAGCAATTCGGCCAGCATCAGCGGCACCTGGCCATATTCGGCGTCGATTGCCAATTTGCCTGCCAGCACGAGATCGGGCGATTCTTTCTGAATTGCGGCGGCCAAAGCCTTGGCGATGCGTAGCGGATCGAGCAGTTGATCGACCTCGACACGTAGCGCGCGATCGGCCCCCATGGCCAGCGCCGTCTGAAGCTGCTCGGCAATGGCTTCGGGCCCCACGGCAAGTGCCACCACCTCGCCGCCCAAGCGGTCGCGAATCACGAGGGCCTCTTCGATCCCCAATTCGTCGAAGGGGTTGACTTCGTATTGAACCCCGTCGGTCACAATGGAACCACCGGAAGCCAGCTTCATTCGGGTGTCACGTTGTGGAGTTCGCTTAACCGTGGCAATGATCTTCATCGGCGTCGATTCGTTTTTAGTGGGCTCGGTTTAGGGAGAACGTCCAAAGCATTTCTTGAAAAAGACACGCCCGGGAAAAATGTACCCGGGCGTGTCGTATTTCACAATCAACTCTTTTGCAAAGACAGAGTAGCTTTGCCGAACTTCTCCACGGCGGAGATTACTGATCGTAAGGCATCAAGATGTCTTCCGCCTTGATATCCTCGATCGACTCGAATTGGCCATCGGCAATTGCTTCTCCGAGCTTAGTGACCTGACGGAAATAGGCATCGCTGGGCCGACTGCCGTTGAGTTTCCGGGTGAGATCCTGACAGGCGATGTCGGCCGCTTCGCGAACCAACTCGTCTTGCTGCGAGGCCCCGTACATGGCCGTGGTGAGGATCGTCGTCGCGTCTTGCAGTCGACTGGACAGTTCCGACATACGGCACTGGCGATCGGCCAAGGAGAGTTGATGCTTGACCATCGCACCGCTGATGTCGCCCGGGGATCGCTGCAGGAAGTTGGCGGCGAATTCGGCGTGCTCTTTCAAGTTCGACGGCATCGACGGCAACTTGTATTGAGCACTGCTGAGCATGAAACCGACCTTCCACTTGGCGTAGGCGGAACCAGGTCCGGCGAGTGCCATGAGGTGGCTCGGATTGGTGAGGCTGGGCTTTCTGGCACCCAACTTCTGCAGGGCCTTGCCGATCGGCTCGAAGTACTTCACGCCGTGCTCCTTGACGAGCGACTTGAAGAAGGCCATGCCGAGCATTTCGCCTTCGCCCTCGTAAATGCAGGGAGCCAGGAATTCGTGAACCGAGTCTCCGAAGATATGGCCATGCAAGAACGAGCGGCCGCCGTGCGTCTTCATGAAATACTCGATCGCGGCATGCTTCTGAGACTCGCTTCCGAAGATCTTGGCAATGATGCATTCCATCTCGCCGCGGTACCCGTCGTCGAGCAAGCCGCTGCACCAACGGACCAAGGCGTCGCTGGCGACGACCAACCCCGCGGTGGCTCCAAGCCGGCGCTGCACCAATTCGCGTTTAGCGATCGGCATCGAGTAAGTCACGCGGAACTTGGCCCAAGGAATCATGTTGGCCATCATCATCCGCATCATGCCGGCGGCATTCGCACACAGCGACACGCGACCCAGGTTCAAACCGTGATAGGCGATCGTCAAGCCGTCGCCACGGCCGGGGTCGAGCAAGTTCTTGGCCGGGACTCGGAAGTCCTTGAAGATGATCCCACGGTTGTACGCACCCTTGATGGCGTACAAGCCGTACTTCTTCAATTGGAAATTCTCATTCTCTTCTTGCGGCAGATCGACGATGAGCACCGCCGGACGGTCGTCGACCAAGCACACCAAACCAATCGTGCGACCGGGTGTGACGTTGGTGATGAACAGCTTCTCGCCGTTGACCACATACTCGTCGCCCTGCAATACAGCACGGGTCGCCAGGTTGGTCAGGTCGGAGCCCGCGTTGGGCTCGGTCAGGGCGAAGGCCGAGAGACGCTCACCACTGGCCAGCTTCGGCAAGTATTCTTGCTTTTGCTGTTCGTTGCCAAAGGTGCGAACCGGGTCGACCGCACCGATACAACCATGCACGCTCGCAAGACCGGCGACCGTTCCTTCGACCATCGCCATGCGGGTGATATAGGGAGCGAAGGCCGAAAAGGGACAGCCCGAACCGCCGTATTGCTTATCGACGAGCAAGCCCCAGTAGCCGTCACTTCCAAGATCGCCCAGGCAGTCGTTGCTGATCTTGCCTTCGTCGTTGTAGAGCGTTCCGCTATCGCGGTGTCGTCGGACGGTGGCGACCGAATCGTCCATGACCTTTTGAGTGTCGGCGTCGGGCTTCGGCGCGGGACGCGAGAACAACTCTACGGGAACTTCACGGCTCCAGATTGCGCGGTGTACGGGGCTGGCCGACGTGCGAAACTTGAACATTGCATCGACGTCGTCGTCCGCCTGATCGATCGCGCCAGTGCGACGGGCTTCCTCGGCGCTCTTTCCCGCAAGAGTCAGGGCCGTTTCAGCGAATGACGTACCCTCCTCGGCAGGCGCGGTCGATGCACCATTGGCATTGGGGCTAGTCCCGTTGGCAGACTCGTGTTTGGAGTCCTGTTCGACTGTGTCGGTCTTCATGCTTCACCACCTTCTGAGAAAAGATCGATTGCTCTGCCGACATGACAAAACGCCGGAAAGCCTTAACGAACGTGTACCAAATACAGGATTCACATCCTCATCCTAAGCCCCGGCTCACTTCACGCCAACAAATCAAGCGGCACAACCGCTTCGTCATATACCGTTCAAAGGAACGGCGAATGCGTTTCAAATTCGTTCAAAAATCGTTGCGATTCCCTGGCCGACTCCGATGCACATCGTAGCCAACCCGACGTTCAAGTCGCGATCAACCATGTTGCGAATCAGCGTCGTGGCCACCCGCGCACCGCTGGCACCCAGGGGATGTCCGATGGCAACCGCCCCGCCCCGCAAGTTGATCTTCTCTTCGTCGATGTGAAGCATTTGCATGCAGGCCAGCGCCTGCGCGGCGAAGGCTTCGTTGAGTTCGATTACATCGATATCGGAAAGCTCCATGCCGGCACGTTTCAGTGCCTTCTTGGTTGCCGGCACCGGGCCGGTTCCCATCACGGCGGGATCGACCCCGGCGATGGCCGTCGCTTTGACCCGTACCAAGGGCTTCAGCCCCAACTCGCTGGCACGCGATTCGGACATCAACAACATGGCGGCGGCTCCGTCGTTTAGCGGCGAGCTATTCCCGGCGGTAACCGTTCCCACGCCAGGCATGAAGGCCGGCTTCAGCGCGGCCAACGCATCGATTGTTCCGTCGGGACGGACACATTGATCGATCTCGACCAAAACGCGGTTGCCTTCCTCATCCTTGCCGTAGATGGGGATGATCTCGTGCTTGAATTCACCATTGGCGGTGGCCGCGGCGGCCTTCTGATGGCTGCGCAGAGAAAACGCATCTTGCTTCTCGCGGTCGATGCCCTGTGACATGGCCAGAAACTCGGCCGTGAAGCCCATGTTGAGCGCGGCCAGCGACGTACGGTGAAACAGCTTGGGGTTGGGGTCCACGCCCCGTTCCATGGGGAATCGCATCATATGTTCCAAGCCACCGACAATCTGAACGTCTTCCGATCCGGCCATCACCGCGTGGGCAGCCTGATTCACGGCCTGCAAGCTGGAGCCACACAACCGGTTCACGGTCGTACCGCCCGACTCGATCGACAAACCGGCCATTAAACCGATGCAACGAGCGGCGTTCATGCCTTGCTCGCCGGTTTGTTGGGTATTGCCCATAATGACGTCTTCGACCACTTCCGGATCGATACCGGTCCGATCGACTATGGCACGCACGCAAGCCACGGCCAAATCATCGGAGCGTACGTCGCGAAACACCCCTTTGTCCTTATGTGCCCGACCCACAGCAGTCCGCACGCAATCTATGATGACGGCTTGTTTCATCTGGTCTAACTCCTAGGCGGCACAATGCCGCGGAAACCTCGGACCCAATCTTGGGCACGTCTTAACCGTAAAAACCACGTCCGCTTTTCGCCAACTCTTCCAACATAGGTGTTGGCTTGGCTCGCTCACCGAGATCCTCGAGTGGTTTGAGCATCTCGATAATCTTTTTCGCCCCCAGCGAATCGGCCCAAAACAGCAGGCCACCCTTGAACGGGGGGAACCCCGTGCCGAAGATCAGTCCCAGATCGACATCGCGGGGATCTCGAACAATCTTCTCTTCCAGAATGCGCGTCGCTTCCAGCACCATTGGCAGGAACAAACGCGCGATGATCTGATCGCCATCGAACGAACCTTGCTGGCGAATTAGCGGATTGATAATGTCATCCAGCGCCGGATCCGGGACACCTTTGCCCTTCTTGTTGTATTTGAAGAAGCCAATCCCCGTCTTTTGCCCCAGGCGTTTCGCTTCCACCATCGCTCCCAAAATCGGCGACTCCACGCACCGCTCCGGGAAGGCCTCTTTCATGACGGTGCCGGCGAAATAGGCCGTATCCATTCCGACCACGTCGTACAACGTAATGGGACCCATTGGCATCCCGAAACGCTTGGCGGCTTTCTCGACCGCCTTGATTTCGGCACCGTCGAGAATCAGCTCCAACGCCTCATTCATATAGGGCAACAACAGCCGGTTGACGAGAAATCCAGGGCCATCGTTCACCACGATGGGTGACTTGCCGATCGACTTGGCAAACGCCACGGCAGTGGCCACCGTCTGATCGCTGGTCTGGGAGCCGCGAATCACTTCGACCAACGGCATCTTGCGGACTGGGTTGAAGAAGTGGATCCCACAGAAACGATCGGGGTTCTTCAGGCCCTCGGCCAAACGGCTGATTGGGATTGTCGAGGTGTTACTCGCCAGAATCGCATCGTCACCCAACTGCGACTCGATGCGAGCGTACAACTCTTGCTTGATCTTGGGGTTCTCCACAATCGCCTCGACAACGATATCGCAATCGGCGAACTCGGCATCGGTCGTCGTGGCGTTAAGCAACGGGGCGTTTTTCAGCGCCTTCCCACCATCGGGCCCCTTCTTCGCTCGATCGAAGGAAACCTCGGACAAGACGTCGTGGATACCCTTTTTCAGGGCTTCCGGGAAGGCATCGGTAAAGGTGACCGGTACGCCGCGTCGTACGCCAGCGGCGGCGATTCCCGCTCCCATGATGCCGGCCCCGATCACGCCCAACGATTTTACTTCCTTGGGTGTGATGCTCTTGTCCTCGACGCCCGGGTCCTTCTTATTGCGATCCATCAGGAAGAAGACGTTCATCAAGGCGCGATTGATATCGCTTCCGAACAGCTCGGCCATTCCCTCGGCTTCCGCCTGACAAGCGGCTTCCAGATCCAACCGAGCCGAGTTGGTCATCACCTCGACCGCCTTGAGGGGTGCCGGGTATTGACCCTTGGTTTGTTGTTTGATGTAGCCGGTTGCCGTCACGATGAGGAACGTCAACTCCGTATCGTCGATCGCCGTCAGCGGCTGAGACCATTTCTCGCGATTGCGTTTGTAGTCGCCACTGGCCTGCTCGGCGCGAACCATGCGGATGGCCGCATCTTGCAGTTTTTCCGGATCGACGACGTCCTCCACAAGGCCGAACTTGACGGCCTTGTCGGGGCGAATCGCCTCGCCGCTTGAGACCATTTCGATGGCGTTGGCCAAGCTAATCATTCGGGGAGTTCGGGCCGTGCCGCCCCAACCGGGGATGATCCCGATTTTGATTTCGGGGAAACCGATTTGTGTCTTGCGGCCATGGGTCAGCACGCGGCGATCGCACCAGATGGCGATTTCAGCACCGCCACCCATCGCGATCCCATCGATCGCCGCGACCGTGACGAAGGGGCATGCCGAGAGGCGTTGGAACAGCTTCCTGCCACGCGTGCAAAGATCCACGATCTGCTCTTTGGGAACATCGCCCGCGGCAGCGAATTCGGTGATATCAGCACCCGCGATAAATTGCCCCGGCTTCCCCGAGGCAATAATCAGCCCGGCAAGATCGGTACGTTTTTCGAGGTCGTTTAGATGTGCGTCGAGTTCTTCGAGCACGGGCTGGGAAAAGACGTTGGTGCTCTTTCCCGGGGCGTCGAAAGTCAGCACCGCGATGTCCGGTTCGGGCATCGAGAGCTTAATAGTCGGTGCATCAGCCATACCACAACACCTTCGCGTGCAAAAGAAACGAGAGCGAATCGCCCCCCAGAAAGAATCCAGCGTCCCTCATCGTCAAGGATGAAGGGCCACCGCCCGAGGTTCTCTTTTGTATCACACGCGGTGTTGATAAGCACCCCTTTGCTCAACAATTTTGTCTATACTAAGCATTAGCGGAGCCAATGCTTCTCAAGGGTTCTCTCTGATTTTTCCAAAGGTGTCGCGGGCCCAATGCGGTCTCAAGTGAATCTGGAAAAGTCTGTCGGCCGAGGCGATTTTTAACCACTGGCAGTGATGATTTCACCCGACGTCGGATTGTGCCGCTCTCGGCGTCGGATTGTGCCGTGTGACAGGATTGTTTCGTGCGTGAACTCGGCAGCAGAATATTTCGGTGCAAGACGAACGGTGAATGCTTGACCTCTTTCCGTAAGCCCAATTACACTAAGAGGTTGGCAGTGGCATGGAAGTCCTATTCGACAGACGCCCCACGCGGCGAGCAGTTGCGTGGACGGTCCCACAGAGTTAAGGGCTCCTTGATGCTCAACCCGATCAACCCTCGAACGATCCTCCATGCCTTGGCGGCTGTCCTCTATTTTTCGCTCACGATTGCCGCGGCGCAGTCGCCATCTCCGCTGGTTTCGCCGACCGAGCGACGATCCGTCAAGCCGACCGCGAGATTGGCGAGACAAGAAAATCACGCACCCGCGGCCGTTCCCGCGGTGCGGCTCAAACCGGGCGAGGATCCGCGAAGCCATGATCCCGCGCGTGGTTTGTATCGTGTACTGGTGACCATCGAGCCGGATCAACAGGTCAACGAAAGTTTCAGTCGTCACGATATCGTCGAATTGATCGAGGTGGACCCCAACTTCGACTGGGCGAAGAATATTCGCTTTCAGCACGACATTTGGTCGCTCGAATTCTCGCTGAAGCCCATGCGTCTGATCGAGGTCGACGAACCGCAACCCAGTGGGAAGATGCGTAAAAAGCAGATTTGGTACATGGTCTACCGCGTAGTGAACTATGGTAAGGTGCCGGTGTCTGACTTCACTCCGATTTTCGAGTTGGTGAGCGACGTCAAAGACGATCGGGGACACGACAAACATTACATGGACCGTGTGATTCCCGTGGCAAATGCCCCGATTGCCGAGCGGGAGCATTTCCCGCACGGACTGCTGAACACCGTGGAAATTTGTGGTGAGATCCCCGTCAGTGAACGACCCGCGACCGGGGCAGAGGGCCGACCAGCGGGACCGGGGGTGATCAATCCGGTTTGGGGAGTCGTGACCTGGGAAGATCTCCCCCCGCTAGCGGACCATTTCTTGGTCTACGTACGCGGTTTGACGAATGCCTACCGCTGGAAAGACACCCCCCAGGGTCGGAAATTCAGTTACAAAACGTTGGAACTCCGGTTCTGGCGTCCCGGCGACACCCTCCGACAGCACGAACGAGAGTTTCGCTTTGGCGATCCCGGCGCGGTTGACTACGAGTGGGTTTATCGGTAGGAATCAGGGTTTGCTATATTCTTACTAAACAGCCCCTCCCCCAGCCCAAGGCGTTTCGGTTGTGGGTCTGGCAAGGAGATCGAAGTCATGGCACATAAGAAGGGCCAAGGATCCTCCCGTAACGGTCGCGACTCAAACGCGCAACGTCGTGGAGTTAAGCGATTCGGTGGCGAGCAGGTTCGCCCAGGGAATATCCTCGTCCGCCAGGTGGGTAATCGGTTCCACCCGGGCAAGGGCGTTGGCCAAGGCAAAGACTATACGCTCTTCGCGTTGGTCGAAGGCTACGTTCAATTCGATCGCAAAGGTCGGCGGATCAATGTCGTCGAAACCAATACCAATCTCGTAAAAAGCAATTGACGCCTCTGTATTGAGGCGCGGCTGAGGCGATAATAGTGAGGGACGGGTCGTTTTCGGCCGGTCCCTCATTTCGTATCAGGATCTTGTTCTTCGTATTCGCTGCTCATTCACCAACCACAACCGTTGGACCACCGATGTTTGTCGACCGAGCCAGGATTCACGTCGCCGGGGGCAAGGGTGGCGATGGCTGCGTTAGCTTTCGGCGTGAGAAATACGTTCCACGCGGAGGACCCAACGGCGGCGATGGTGGCAACGGTGGCAGCGTCATCATCGAAGCGGTTGCCGGTGTCGACTCCCTTGCCGCGCTTGCGCACCGGCACCATTGGAATGCACGCCACGGGGAACAGGGGCGTAGCGACAATTGCCACGGGCGCAGTGCCGACGACCTGCTTATTCAGGTTCCCCCAGGCACGGTGGTCATCGACCAAAAGGGCGGCTTTCGTCTCAAGGATCTGGCAAGCCCAGGTGATCGGGTGACGGCCGCCCGCGGGGGGAAGGGCGGGAAAGGCAACACACGATTCAAGTCGTCGACCAATCGCACGCCGCGACAGTTCACACCCGGTGAGCCGAGCGAAGAACGGACGCTGATCCTCGAATTGAAGCTCATCGCCGACGTCGGGCTGATCGGAAAGCCAAACGCCGGCAAGAGCACGCTGCTGAGCCGGCTTTCTCGGGCACGGCCAGAGATTGCAGACTATCCGTTCACCACCAAGTTTCCCAATTTGGGGCAAGTGCAGATCGACTTCGATCGCACGTTCGTCATGGCGGACATCCCAGGGTTGATCGAAGGAGCCCATGCCGGGGTGGGGCTGGGTCTCGAGTTTTTGCGACACGTCGAACGCACCCGGGTCTTGGTCCATCTGGTGGAACCACGGCCGATGGACGAGACCGATCCGCTGGAAAACTATCGGGCCGTGCGAAATGAATTGAGCCAATACGACCCGGCTCTGGCCATGCGGCCTGAAATCGTGGTCGTCAGCAAAGGGGAGTTGCCCGAAGCGGCGCGGACCGCCCAGCGGCTGTCGGCCGAACTTGAGATTCCGGTGTTGCAGCTATCGGCCGTCACGGGCCAGGGGCTAGACAAACTGCTTCATGCCGTCAGTGAACAGCTCATACAGTGTGCCAACCCATAAGATCCAGAAGAGCCAAGCACCATGTCCGTCACGCAACAAACGCCGCTATTGGCCGTGGACATCGGCAACAGCCGCATGAAACTTGGCCTGTTTGAATCGTTCGACACGCCGACCGAACAGCTTCCGCGACCGATGCGAACCTGTGAGTTGTCGACGCTCGACGAACCGTTCGACGAATTGATCACTTGGCTACAACCACACACGATTGAAGCCCTATCGTGGCGCCTGGGTACCGTGAATCTCTTGGGTTCCACGCGATTGATCGCTTGGCTGCGAGAGCGCGACGCGGCCGGAGGGCTGATGATGCTGGCCCGCGACGACCTGCCCCTTGAAGTGGATCTGGAACGTCCCGACATGGTTGGTGTCGATCGCCTGCTGGCCGCCGTGGCGGTGAACCATCTTCGCACCCCAGACGTGCCGGCGGTGATTGTCGATTTAGGAACCGCCATCACGGTCGACCTGCTGTCCGCTTCGGGTGTGTTTCGCGGCGGCGCAATCTGGCCCGGCATTGCCATGGCTGCCCAGGCATTGCATGAGTTCACCGATTTACTCCCCAAGCTGGAAGTAAGTTCGCTGGACGAACCACCTTCGGTGCTTGGCACTTCAACGGTCGACGCGATGCGGTCGGGCTTGTATTGGGGGGCCATCGGCGGTGTGAAGGAGTTGATCGCCCGGCTTGCGGACGAAATCGGTCAAGCCCCACGGGTGTTCGTTACTGGCGGCGCCGCGCAAGCGTTTGCGACACGTCTCGGGCCATCGGCCGAATTCGTGCCAGACCTTGTCCTAGCCGGCATCGCGTTGACCTCGGCAAGGTAAACATACGCGCCGCGCGCTATCATCACGCGCGGTGTCATGGCTCCCCGGCGATACGAAGGTTTTACTCCGTTGGTGATGAACGACTCTTCAACCTATGTTGTCCTACAAACACCTCCGGGACGCGCCGCGGTGGCGACGTTGTTGGTCGAAGGTCCTCGCTCGCTGAAGTTCGTCTCTCGATCGTTTCGCCCCCATGCAAAGTGGCCGTTGGAAAAATTCCCACTAGGCCGCGTTGTTTTAGGGACTTGGGAACCGCAAACTACCTCGGGGAACGGCGATCCGGCGAGCGTCTTGGGAGAGGAGTTGATCGTTTGTCGCTTGGACGAGCGACGCATCGAAATTCATTGCCACGGGTCGCGGGCAGCTCTTGATGCCGTTGTTTTTTCGCTCACGCGGCAGGGAGCCCTTTCGCGCGGCTGGCGAGACCATGCGCGAGCAACGCAGGACGATCCATTGATCGCCGAAGCTCTCATCGCCTTGGTTTCCGCAACGACCGATCGCACGGCTGGAATTCTTTTGGACCAGGTAAATGGCGCGTTCTCCGCGGCCATGCAAGACATCGACCGTGCCTTGCTTGAGGCCCGGCCCAATTTAGCAATCGATCAATTGCGGGGAATTCTAGAATTTACGGCCCTTGGACAACATCTTACGCGGCCATGGAGCGTCGTTCTCGCGGGCCCGCCCAACGTTGGGAAAAGCAGCTTGCTGAACAGACTGCTTGGCTTCGACAGGGCCATTGTCTTCAATCAGCCAGGCACGACCCGCGATGTGGTTACTTCGCACGCCTCGATTGATGGCTGGCCTGTCGATTTGGCCGATACCGCTGGCCTGCGAGATAGCCACGATTCGCTAGAGCGTGAAGGCGTCGAACACGCCCGTCGCCAACTCTCCGAAGCCGACTTGGTATTGGTGGTGCGTGACGTATCGGGATGCCATCAGGAGAACCCAGCCGAAAGTGACGTGCCCGCCGGTACTCCGATCTTGCGAGTGCTCAACAAAATCGACTTGCTTGCCGGGAGCGGTCACGATTTTGGCGAAGGCGTGGCGACCAGCGCCGTTACGGGTGAGGGAATGGATGCCCTGCGACAAGCAATCTCGACAGCGCTTGTTCCAAGGGTCCCTCAAGCTAGCGACGCAGTGCCCTTTGTCCCGGCGCAGGGTCCGGCATTAGGCCAGTTGTTGACGCTTGTCGAACAGGGAGACCTATCGTCTGCGCGAGAGGTGCTGAAGAACCTTCGGTTACTTCGGTCGTCGGATGTTCCTTCGTAGCATTGCTGTGGAAGCCAGCATTGCTACCTGGTGAACCCAGTCAGAGAAATTTGCAACATTTGGCTCACCGGTGGCACATCTCTCTAGGTCCGATTTGGTGACGTCGGTATATTACGCCACCCGAGAAGTCCGCGCGAGCGGCGCGGCCGATCGGGCGTGACGCCGCATGGTGCTTGTCATCCACGATACGGCCAGCGGCGGCGTACGAACCAAGGATTGGTATAACCGTGAACGCCAGACGTCACTGACGTTGGTTCAGGAGGAACACCCGATGCGTTCGGCTATGGATGGTTGGATTCGTTCGCAATGTCTTTTGCTCCGCATCGCGACGATGCTACTGGTCGCCTGCGTGTCGTTGGGGGCCTTCGCGGAGGGATCCGCCGACGAAAATCGGACGGAGACGAAGTTTGTCACGGGGGATGAAGGGCAAACGGCTGGAGATGCCAGCGACCCCTCGCCAAGCGAGGCGAGTAAGCCCTCGACGGATATTTCCGCCTCGGTGGAGGAACTCGTCGAGCCGGCAGGGAACGAGGAATCGTTCCTCGCGAAGCACCATGTCGAAGCAGCCCAACTCAGTGGGATTCAGCCAGGTTTATCACGCACCGAAGACGCCAGCGCCGAATGGGGCGAGCCGAAAAAGGTCAGTCAAAAAGATGACGTTGAACAGCGTCTCTACTCAATCGAACCGTTCGATCAGGTCGTGGCCACCATTGAAAACGGGGTGGTTGCCTCGATTGTGATCAATCTCAACCAACCGTTTTCCCCGGACGAGGTTGCCGAGCAATTGGCCCTCGATGAGTTCCGCCCAGTGGTCGTGCGTGACGCAAGTGGAAAACCGTTAGGGCAAGCCTATCCCGAGCGTGGCGTGTTGTTCGGTTTCGATTCGGAAGCGAACGAGCCAATGGTGCTTCAGATTATCCTCGAACCGATCGACGCGCGGACGTTTCTCACGAGGGCCGAAAGTCAACAAATCGCCCGACCGCAAGCCAGTCTGGACGACCTGGAGGTGGCCGAGCACCTTTCCCCGGATAGCGTAAAAAATGACGGATTACGGGCTACCATTCTTTATCGAGTGGGGCATATTGAAGAAGCGATGCGTGCCATCGACGAAGCGATCGCTCTTGATGCACGAAGCCCCGAGTTTCTTCTGACTCGTGCGAAGATCGCGATGGAACTTGGCGACTACGAATTGGCCGCCGAAGATCTAAGCCATGCGCTTGAATTGGCCGGTCCAGAAGAATTGGTCCGTGCCCAAGCTATTTTGCAAAAGGGTAACCTGTTTGTTGACGGTCCCGATCGTGACTTGAAGCAGGCCATTGAATACCATCTTCAAGCGATCAAGCTGGCCGAGCCGCTGTTGGGGGATGACCACTTGGCCGTGCAGCGCGGTGCCGAGGATGTATCCATCGCGGCGCATCTGGCCGTGGCCTACGATGTTGCCCATGGCAATTGGCGACGGCAGCAGTCGGTGGTGCCCATGTGGTTGGATCGTGCGACGCAATTGGCCGACGCCACTTCAAGCGGTCGCCTTCGCTTGCGTCGCCAAATTGCCATCTCCCGCGGGGCGTTGCGTGCTTCGTTGGGATTGGGCGGCCAATTTGATCATCGCTCCTACGTCTTGCAGGCCTTGCGGGCGGCTAAACAGTTGCTTGTCAATTCCGACGATCCGCTCGACGAGCACGCGGTGCAGATGACGATGGGGTTGTTGCTGTCCGACGCCGTGCGAATCGCGCAGCTACGCGAGCAGGCCAACGAAGCCCTTAACAACGGAACCGTGGCCGTGAATTATTTTGACTTGGCCAGAGAATCGCTTGGCAATCAGCCACGGTTCGCCTTTTACGAGAGTCAGTTGCTGTTTCGCATTGGTTCGGTCCATGCACTACAGCAACAAGACCACGCCATGGCCGTGGAATATTTTGACCGTTCATTTCCGCTGATCAAGAAAGCCTTGCCACAAACCCCACCGTGGGAGGTGGGCTCCCAGGGTGAGGCGTTGGTTAGCATGGCCGTCTCCTACTGGGAAGTCGAGGATCGAGACTTGGCGCTGCGTTTAACCAATGCCGGGGCCCAACTCATGGAACAGGCGGTCGACGCCGGTCTGATGGAGGTCGAGGCACTCGAAGTCCCCTACACCAATCTGGCCAGCATGCACCGTCATCTAGGACACGAGGACAAAGCCACTGAGTTTGAACACCTGGCCACGCGACCAACCCAACGTGAGGCCCGTTAGGTACACGAGGCTTGAAACTGGGAACGCGTTTCTGGGCGTACCCGGTCTCGAGCGACAGCGCCCCCCGTCGATGCCGCCGCGACAATCCGCTCTGTGTGGTACGATGAACGGACCTACTCCTCTTCGCACAGAGTGTTAGGGATTGATGGCGTCTCAGGATATTGTACATCTCGATCTGCTGGCCGATGTCGACGCTCTGATGACCGAGCTGCGGCTGTGGGCCAAGCGGCGGCCCGACTGGGTGGCCGCCCGGGCGTGTGCTGCGAAGATGCGGCGCTTGACCCAGCGTGTCGACACATTGCGGGTGCGATGGCAGGCCCCCTTGGTCGTGGCCACCCTTGGAGGAACGGGCACCGGCAAGAGTGCCCTGGTGAACGCCCTGGTGGGCGAGGAAGTCAGCCGCACGGGTCGACAGCGACCCACGACGCTACTGGCCACGTTGATCTGTCGCCCCGACATCAGCCCCGAGATGTTGGGAATCGATCCAGAGTCGGTCCACCTTGTGCAGCGTGATTTGCCCGCCTTGCGTGATCTGGTGCTGTTGGATTGCCCAGACCCGGACACGACCGAAGGCGAGGACAACACGGAAGTTACTGGTACGAATTTGGCCAGACTCCGTGAATTACTGCCGCATTGCGACGTGTTGCTGGTAACCAGCACGCAACAGAAGTACCGCAGTGCGTGTGTTCGGGAGGAGTTGGCCACCGCGTCGGCGGGCGCGCAGTTGGTGTTTGTGCAAACCCATGCCGACGTGGACGACGACATTCGCGGCGACTGGCGAGAAACGCTGGGGGACGAGTATCGAGCGGGTGAGATCTTCTTTGTCGACTCGCTCCAGGCGCTGGCCGACTCCCGCGCCGGAAATGGGCCGCGAGGAGAATTCGCCCGACTCCTCGAACTGCTCACCAAGTCGCTGGTTGGCTCGGCGGCGAAACGAATTCGCCGGGCGAACTTTCTCGATCTCGTGCGACGAACACTTGATTCCTGTGCCTCGGAGTTGGACGAACATCTCTCGGCCGTCGAGCAATTGGAATCCGCCATCGCCGAGCGGCGAGCGCGGCTAGGGGCCATGTTGGCGGATTCCACCCGGGACGAACTGCTACATTCTCGCCGTTCGTGGGAAGAGCGGCTGTTGGGCGAAGTGGCCAGCCGCTGGGGATTCAGCCCCTTTTCCGCGGTGCTGCGGTTGCATCAAGGATTGGGTAGCCTGCTGGGTGGCGCGGCGCTGGCACGCGCGCGGTCGCCTATTCAAGTGGCCCTCTGGGGCGCGGTGGCTGGCGGACGAGCGATCCAACAACGCCGCCGCCGCTCGAAAGCCACCTCCGGGGTCGCGCGAGCCGTGGCCACGAGCTGGGATCCCGGCGAGCTACGCACGGCGGCCATTATCCTCGATGGGTACGCTTCGGAGGCAGGCTTTTCGCATGACGATACTTCGTCGGCCGCGATTGGGGCCCAAGCCGTCGAGGCCGGCGCGGCTTTTGTTCCTCAGGCGGCCGCGCAATTGCAGAAGGTGATCGCATCACTTGCCGAGCGGCACACGGGTTGGTTCACTCGGATGCGATACGAAGTCTTACTGCTGGCAATGATTGGGATAATCGTCTTTCGTCTGGGAAAAAATTTCTTCTATGATTCGTGGCTCGCGGCGGAACCAACGGCCACCTACGGTTGGGACTTTTTTGTGAACGCAACCTTTTGGATCGTAGTATGGTCGGGATTGTTGTTGTGGATGTTCACCAGCCGACTGCGACGAGGACTGCGGGGGCAAATCAACGCGCTGACTGAAAGCTGGAGCCGTGAATTGCCCGAGATCAACCTGTTCGGACCACTGGAAGACCGCTGCCGCTCGGTACATCGCTTTCGGCAGGATCTTGAACTACTCCAACAACGCGTCGCCGCCGTGCGCAAGAAGGTCGAGGGCCCTGAACCAGGGATCGGCCATCGCATTGCCTAAGCGTCGAACATCAGTTTGCCCCACCGGCCGTGCTACGCTACTTCTTTCCCAGCTTGCGCTGCTCGCGAAAAAACTCCGTGAGAATATTGCCACACGGTTCGGCCAAGACATCCGAAACGGCCTGCGTCGCGTGGTTGAGCCGTTTGTCGTCCAGCAGGTGAAAAAGCGAATGCACGGCGCCGGCTTTGGGGTCATGGGCACCGTAGACCACCAGCGGCAGTCGCGCTTGGAGAATCGCTCCAGCGCACATCGGGCAGGGTTCGAGGGTGACGTACAGCGTGCAGTCGTCCAGTCGCCAACTCGACAGCGATTCGGCCGCTTGGGTGATGGCGACCATCTCGGCATGGGCCGTCGGGTCGTGCAACCCCTCGCGTTGGTTGTGAGCCGAAGCAATCACTCGCTGGCCGTGGATCACCACGGCGCCCACGGGAACCTCTCCCTCGTCACGCGCGCGTTCGGCCTCTTGCAACGCCATCCGCATATACAATTCGTGCATCGGTTTCCTTGGCCACGTCGAGAAATTGAAGACACGGACGGTCGAGGGCCCTTCATTCACACGACCCAGCTTCGCTCGTTTGCCATGGTGCCGTTTTATCGCAACCACAACGTCCAGGCGAGAGTGATGTCGATATCCAGGAGCCGTTGTCACGGATAGGAACGGTTTCCTCGTTCGATAATCGATCTCCAGGGTCTTTCATCTGCCGGGAGAGTAGCCGCCGGGTTTGACAACGTACTGCTCTTCGACGTTGAACCTCTCGCCGCACGAACCTCGCCGTGACAAGCAATGCCACGAGCGTTTTTTCGACGGGGGAAGAAAAGCTCGTCGAACTGAAAACCTTTGAAAATCTTTTTTAAGAGCGTTGATAGCTCAAGAAAACACGGGAAAAAGCGGGAGAAAACCGCACTTGACCGCCACGGGGGATTCTCATATTCTCCCCGCCTCGTGAGCGGAATGAGTTGCCGCAGACAACGTACCGAACGAGTCCACGTGGATGGGTCCGCATCTGGGAAGGCAGGACGCCTTTTCGCGGACCACAAAGCCTAAGCCGTCAGGCAGGGAAGCCGGCGGTCGGCTTTGAATCCTTCAGACTCGAGGCATGTCGGCGGCGTTGTCCTAGGACAACCGCTTTGCAACACGACCGATCCAATCGCTCCCGGAATCTGGATAAGGTGTCCTTTGCCCCCCTGGGACACTGCCTATTCCGGGGGCTTTTTTGCGCGCGCCGTGTGCAACCGGCGCTGCGCATTGGTATCCACGGCGTCTTCAATCGTTGGTTTCGGGGCGGGGTGCCTTGGGTGCCGCCAGTGTCCGAAAGTGGTGGGTGATCGCTCTCGATGTCCAGCACGATGATCGCTTCGTCTTCCACGCGCAGGGCATCCGGAGGAAGTGTGTCGCCGGATCGACGGGACATTCGATCGTCTCGTGGATCGTGGGGCCTTTGCCGGTACCTGTCGTCTTGCCCCGCCTGCTTATGTTGGAGTTGCTGCCCGGAAGTCGCCGAACCGTCTTGGGTCAAAGCTTGCTGACCAGCCGCTCGACCAGATTGAGCAACGCCTCGACCGCATGTGCGACCACCAAGTCCAAGGCATCCATGGCAGTTAACTGCTGCCCGATCTTCAACAAAACGGTATGTACTTCAACACGATTCGCTCCCAATGAGACGCAACAGGTAAGCCGGTGGTGCGATAGCATTCGAGAAAATACCTTGACGGCGCAATCGCCCGTCTGCTACCACATGTTGCTAGCAGCAATGCCAGCAGAACGAATCGATTAATTCCTTTTGGTCACAACGACTTAGGCGTTTTTCAAATTTTCTGATTGACGGACTCTCTAAAAGATGTAAGATCGTCCCCCACACCTGTATGTTGTGGTCAAAAGGGCATCGACCACTATATATTGGTGTCGTGGCCTCGTTTGGACGATTTCTATCTTCGTCATTCGTTCGATTGCAGGCCGCTTGAGTAAAGCATCGATGTTCCGAGGCGTTTGCAGCCGATGAACGGACATAGATTCTATACTAATGTATACTGATTGCCTTTGGCATGATGCCCTTTTCTCGTACCCGTTGAGTACAAGGAGGTCCACTGATGGCGGATATTGGAGTTGGTCTTGCTGGGGGACAGACGCACGTGTCCGAGGAAGCAACCAAACAAACGACGGCTCCGCGGTTCAGCCGTGGACTGGTCCACGAAGAGACGTTCTGCCCCACGGACGTCGCCGATCCGTTTGACACCGTAACGTGGGAGAAGCGCAGCGCGGCGATCCACGACGATTCGGGCGGAGTGCTCTTCGAGCAGAACGACTGCGAGGTGCCGACCTTCTGGAGCCAACTGGCGACCAACGTCGTTGTGAGCAAGTACTTCTACGGCGAAGTCGGGACCGAAGAGCGTGAGTCCAGCGTGCGACAGTTGATCGGTCGGGTCACGCGGACCATCGCCGATTGGGGCGTGGCGGATGGCTACTTCTCCACGGCGGCTGACGGTGAGCGGTTCTATCGCGATCTGACTTGGCTCTGTTTGCACCAGCACGGTGCCTTCAATTCGCCCGTCTGGTTCAACGTCGGCCTGTGGAATCGCTACGGGATTCAAGGCGCCCAATGCAACTGGCATTGGGATCCTGAAACCGAACAGGCCAAGCGACCGAAGAATTCGTACGAGTATCCGCAAGGTTCCGCCTGCTTTATTCAAAGCGTGCAGGACAACATGGAAGACATTATGGAGCTCGCCCGCAGCGAGGCCATGTTGTTCAAGTTTGGTTCAGGCACGGGCACCGATCTGTCCACGCTGCGCTCACACCGCGAGAAGCTCAGCGGCGGCGGAAGGCCGTCGGGCCCGCTGTCGTTCATGCGGGTGTACGACCAAATTGCCGCCGTGGTGAAAAGCGGCGGGAAGACCCGTCGGGCAGCGAAGATGCAATCGCTGAAAATTTGGCATCCCGACATTGTCGAGTTTATCGAGGCCAAGGCCAAGGAAGAGAAGAAGGCCCATATTCTGATCGCCAACGGATACGAGGCCAACTTCAATGGCGAGGCCTACAGTTCAATTCTGTTCCAGAACGCGAATCTGTCGGTTCGTGTCACCGACGACTTTATGCAAGCCGCCGAAGATGACGAGCCATGGACCACGCATTGGGTGACCAACGAATCACACGAAGGCCCAACGTATCCAGCCCGTGAGTTGTTGAACAAAATGGCCGAGGGTGCGTGGTTGTGTGGCGATCCGGGCGTGCAATACGACACGACGATCAATCGCTGGCACACGTGCCCCAACTCGGGTCGGATCAACGCGTCGAACCCCTGTTCGGAGTACATGTTCCTCGACGACACGGCGTGCAATCTGTCGAGCATCAATCTAATGAAGTTCCGGCGCGAAGATGGGACGTTCGACGTTGAGCGATTCACGGCTGCCTGTCGCGTGTTCTACATCGCCCAGGAAATCCTGGTCGATCATGCCAGCTATCCGACGAAGCGGATCGCAGAGAATAGCCACCGCTTCCGCCCATTGGGGTTGGGCTATTCGAATCTTGGTAGTCTGATGATGGCCGGCGGCTTGGCGTACGATTCCGATGACGCGCGTGGGGTGTGCGGGGCACTGACGGCTCTGTTGCATGGCGCGGCCAACCTGTGCAGCGCCGAATTGGCATCGGCCGTTGGCCCCTTTGAAGGGTTTGCCGAAAACCGCCAGCCGATGCTGGATGTGATGCAGATGCATCGCGACGCGGTTGAACAGATCGACGAAGCCTGTCCGGCTCATTTGAAGCAGGCGGCCCGGCATCTATGGGACGAAGTGATCGACACGGGCCGACGTTTCGGGTTCCGCAATGCCCAGGCCACGGTGTTGGCCCCGACCGGCACGATCAGCTTCTTGATGGATTGTGATACGACCGGCATCGAGCCAGATATCGCGTTGGTCAAATACAAACAGTTGGCCGGCGGCGGCACGTTGAAGATCGTGAACCAAACCGTTCCGCTTGGTTTGCGAACGCTCGGTTACGATGAGCCACAGATCGATTCGATCTTGGCATACATCAACAAGAACGAGACGATCGAAGGCAGCCCTGAGTTGAAGGACGAGCATCTCGATATCTTCGACTGTGCGTTCGCCCCGAGAAACGGCAGCCGTTCGATCCAATGGCGGGCGCATATTCGTATGATGGCGGCCGCGCAACCGTTCCTTTCTGGCGCGATCTCCAAGACGGTGAACATGCCACAAGAGTCGACCGTGGAGGATATCAGCGAAGCCTACAGCGAAGGATGGCGTCTGGGGCTCAAAGCCCTGGCCGTCTATCGCGATGGCTCGAAGAGCAGCCAACCGCTGTCGACCACCAGCGAAGGGGACAAGGCAGTCGGGGCGACCGCGGCTCCCCGCCGCGAACGATTGCCCGACACACGCAACTCGATCACCCACAAGTTCAGTGTCGGCGGACACGAAGGCTATATCACCGTGGGGCTCTACGACGACGGTCGGCCTGGCGAGTTGTTCATTACAATGGCTAAGGAAGGAAGCACTATTGGCGGCTTGATGGACAGCTTCGGCACGGCGGTCTCGATGAGCCTGCAATATGGGGTGCCGCTGAAAGTGTATGTGAAAAAATTCTCCTACACGCGGTTCGAGCCGATGGGCTTTACCCCGAACTCTGATATTCGTATCGCCAAGAGTTTGGTCGATTACATTTTCCGCTGGCTGGGCATCACGTTCATCCCAGGCTATCGAGAGGAACAGAACGGCGGCTACAAGCCGGAAAAGACACCAGAAGAAGGCGTTGTCGGTAAAAATGCCTTGCCCCTGGATCCCACGTCGGGGGAGCAATCTCCGCCGGTGAGTTCCACGAACGGTTCCTCCAACGGTACGCATGCCGCGGAGACATCCGGCAATGGCGCATCGACCGTTTCACAACCTCTCTCATCTTCGGGCGAGGCGAGTGATGTGCAATTGCGAAACGTCGATTTCGCCCGCTTCCAGGTCGACGCCCCGCTATGCGACAACTGCGGCGCGATCACCGTTCGCAACGGCAATTGCTATCTATGCCACAACTGTGGTAACAGCATGGGCTGCTCCTAACGACAAGGGGTAATGGTGCCATGGGTTTCATCGATTACGACAAGCAATTGTATTTGCACAAACTCACCGAATTGCAAGCAAGGCTTTCCGGTGGTGGCCACTTCATACTGGTGAATGCGTCGAGTATCCTCAGACAGCTTTTGCTCGACTCAACTCCGTTGGTCAACAAGGTGAAACGTGAATTCGGAATCAAGCTGACGTTCATTGTAACGAAGTCCATGCTTGACAGTCCGGTGTTTAGTAGTGGAAAGATACCGATGCCAAAGTTCTACATCAATATGCTTGATCCGGGTGAGGATCCCGAAGGGTTTAGGGAAGCACAGGTAAACATCGATGGTCTGTTGGGCACGTTATGTTTGTATATTGAAGACGAATCTTTCACAGTACGCAACATAATCAAGACATGTGCGCATATCCTTGGCGGCGTCCACTCATCCGACGAACTCGATCATCGAGAACAAATTCTTCTTGGAGAAATGCGGAGTATTCCAGATCCTAGCCGAGGGTACACTGTTGCGGTTGGGTTATTGCTACCCATTTCACATGTCGTTCTTCGCGGGCTATTTCCATTGACAGAAGCGGTTAAGGAAAGCTTGCGAAACAGTTCGTAGTTTTAAACAGTGAATCTGTGAATCTTTCTTGATTCAGCGTGAAGTGGAATTGTGGTAACACTTTAGCGGGGTGCAGTCAGCTTGGTAACGCTTTTGTGCGGGGGTTTTCGGTGTTGGGATGTTGATTGCGTCTGGCGATTGGTGGCAGGGGAAACAAAGGGGTCAGGAACCGTTTGTTGACAAGATCGGGCTGGTGTGATAGATTACCGCCATGGGAAGACCGAAACGAGCGGCTGTCGGGGGCTTGATTTACCACGTGTTGAATCGCGCGAACGCGCGGATGACCATCTTCAAACGCCCGGCGGACTATGAGGCGTTCGAGTTGGTCGTGCAACAGGCGGTTGATCGAACCGGCATGCGACTGCTGGCCTACTGCGTGATGCCCAACCATTGGCATCTCGTGTTGTGGCCGACCAAAGATGGGCAGCTTTCACGGTTCATGGGCTGGTTGACGCTGACCCATACGCAGCGGTGGCATGCCCAGCGACACAGCAGCGGCAGCGGCCATGTTTATCGAGGGCGTTTCAAGTCGTTTCCGGTTCAAGATGACGAGCATTTCCACGCGGTGTGTCGTTATGTCGAACGCAACGCGTTGCAAGCCAAGTTAGTTCGGCGTGCCGAAGCATGGCGTTGGTGCAGCCTGCATCGATGGAAGCAGGGGACCGCGCAAGAGAAGAAACTGCTCAGTGCTTGGCCGTTGCCGCGTCAGTCCGCCTGGGTTGATCGGGTCAACGCCCCACTAACCAAAGCGGAGTTGACGTCCCTACGGCGGAGTGTCCAGCGAGGGTGTCCCTACGGCGGCGATCTTTGGTCGAAGAAGATTGTCCGCAAGCTAGGTCTACAAAGCACCCTCCGCCCCCACGGCCGCCCCAAATTGAAAATAAACGGTTCCTGACCCCTTTTATGCGTGACACGTTTTATGCGTGCGATATATCAACCCCGGCGGTGATCCAAGCGATTATCGAACGCTAGGGGGCGTCGCGGCGAAGTGATTGCAGTGAGCCGCCAATGTGGTACCGTTTGAATAGAGATTCCCCACGCTGGCGATGGTCCGGCGACGGAATTGTTCCGTTGAAACGCGAAGGATTGGGAGTCGGACCATGTCGTTTGAGCAATATGAAGCTGATTTCCAGCGTGATGGGTTTGTTGTCGCGCGGAATTTTCTAAGCGGTCGGGAACTGGCTGAATTGCAACACAACCTGGATCGCTACATCCGCAAGGTGGTTCCGGGGCTGACCGCTGAACATGCCTTTTATGTCGATCCGCGGCGGCGCGAAACCCTGAAGCAACTGCAACACATGGACGTCGAGCCATACTTCCGCGACTACGCCAAGCATCCGACATGGAAGGCCATGGCCGAAGCGCTGTTGGGCGAACCGGCAGAGGGCCAGCCGCCGGAGTGGTTCAACAAGCCCGCTGGAACCGATCATCCCACGCCGCCGCATCAAGACAATTACTACTTCTGCTTGCGGCCTCCGCGGGTGCTAACGGCGTGGCTGGCTTTGGACCCCGTGGATGAAGAAAATGGAGGGTTGATCTACGTGCCCGGTTCTCACCGCCGGGGTTTACGTCCCCATGGCGCCAATTCGCTGGTGGGGTTCTCGCAATCGATCACCGACTTTGGGCCTGAAGATGCGCGGATCGAACAACGGATTCGCCTTGATGTTGGCGACTTGATCGTGCATCACGGTGAAACGATTCATCGTGCCGAGGCCAACCGCAGTCCGACACGTCATCGTCGGGCGTTCGCGATGGTCTTCAAGGCCACCCGCTGCCGTAGAGACGAGGAGGCCTTCCGGCGTTACGAGCGGGCCCTGAAGGCCCAGCATGCGAGCTTGAACCTCACCGGCTAGGTCGACTTTCGCGCTCCTGCCGGCCAGCATGATACCCGGGTGATCGCCATGAATCACTCGCTTTCGACCATTGGCAGCCCCCCACTTTGCTCGGGGGACCCGCGGTCCACGGCGGACTTTGGGCCGAGATGTCTATTGGCGAAAGCTTGACCAACGCCCTCACAGCCGCGACAGTATTATCATTGTCATTGTCACATGGAAGTGGTCTCGCCGCGACGTTTGTTCGATTGCCGCCGCCAATTCGCGGTCCCTTGTCCTTCAATGCTATCCCTCCTGCCTGGACTGACTCGTGATGCGAAGTACCCGAAGAAAATCGTTCGCGCGGCGTGTTCTCTTGTCGAGTGCCGTGTTGCTCTCGTTGAACATCGCTGTTCGCGGTGAAAACTGGCCGTCGTGGCGTGGCCCTCGCGAAGACGGAACGAGCCACGAGACGAACCTTCCCACGATTTGGGGCCCGACGAAGAACGTTGCTTGGAAGGCGCCCTTGCCTGGTCCGGCTGGCGCGACGCCGGTGGTCTGGAAAGATCGCATTTTTCTGACATCGCTTGCCGACGACGGCGCGTTGCTGTTGATGTGTTTTGACACCGCGGGGAATCCTCTTTGGCAAGACGAGATGGCCTCGGGAAATAGAAATGTTCGTGGCGACGAAGGCAACTCCGCATCGCCATCGCCCTGTACCGACGGCACGCATGTCTGGGCCATGATGGGCACCGGAGATCTGGCCTGCCACGACTTCGACGGCAACGTCGTATGGCGGGTTTTTCTTCCCGAGAGGTTTGGCGAGTTCAAAATTCAATTCGGCATGACGTCGACTCCGGTTCTGCATGGCGACCATCTTTATTTGCAGCTTATCCACAGCGGCGGCGCGCGCATCGTTGCCCTGGACAAGCGAACCGGAAAAACTGTCTGGCAACACGATCGCCCCAGCGACGCCAGGGCCGAGTGTGAACAATCGTATGCTTCGCCAATCCTATACCAAGACGATGAGCGAACGTACCTCGTCACGCACGGGGCCGACTATGTCATGGCACACCGACTTGAAGACGGTAGCGAAATCTGGCGCTGCGGCGGTTTGAATCCAAAAGGAAACTACAATCCCACGCTCCGCTTCGTTGCCTCGCCCGTGGCGGTCCCGGGACTAATCGTCGTCCCTTCGGCCAAGAATGGGCCCGTGCTGGGTCTCGATCCGGCCGCGCATGGAGACATCAGCGACGATGAATCAGCGCACCGTTGGGTACGGGAAAAGAATACACCCGATGTCCCCTCTCCGCTGGTGCATGACGGGCTTGTTTATTTATGCCGCGAAAACGGCGATCTGATTTGTCTTGATGCTCAAACAGGTCGCGAGTTGTACTACGAACGAACACATCGGCAGCGACATCGGGCTTCGCCGGTCCATGCCGACGGAAAACTGTATCTCACCGCCCGCGATGGCATGGTGACCGTTGTTCGGGCGGGTAAAGTATTTGAAATCCTGGCACAAAACAAGATGGGCGAGTCCATCTCCGCCTCCCCCGTCGTTTCCGGCGGTCGCATCTATTTTCGCACGTTTGAAAATCTGTACTGCATTGAAGAAAAGTAGGAACGCATGAATGTTCGATTCGCAACACGGCGGAACCACGCCTTTATAATGCGCACGTGGTGGACCTTCGCGACGTTGATGGCCGTGTCTCTGAGCGTGGCACCGAGTTTTTCACCGGCCGCCGACACGCCGAATTCGTCTGGAGATGCCGGGCCATTTGCCGCGCACAATGCTTATCCCTATCGGCTTTATGCTCCCAAGAGGTTTGAACGGGCGCTGAACGCGGGGATGAAGTATATCGAGCTTGACATTACCTACGATCCCGAAAAAAAAGTCGCGGTGGTCACGCACGACGCACAGCCTCGCGGGGGCGAAGCCGAGTTATCCACGATGCTCGATCAACTCTGGTCTCGTTGGATCGACGGACCGGCCGACGATTACACCGTGATTCTCGACTTCAAGATTTCTTCCCCCGAGTTGGTCCGAAGTGTTCAGGATTTGCTCACGCCGCATGCCAAGCATCTCTCAAAACTTCGTAAGCAAACGGGGGCCGCGTTCGAGCCGAATAAGATCACCGTTTGCTTGACAGGCAACAAAGACGCGCATCGAGTGTTCGAGTCCGCCGTTGCCGAAGGGAATGACTTTTTGGCATTTGGCGATGGCGGGGCCGGGGGGTGGCTGGAAGATCCTCGCGACCATGTACCCAACAAGAAGGCCGGCTTCGTTCGATTCCTCACCTATCATCGATCGGTTTTCGCCGATGCCCCCAAGGCACGGGGTGAAGGGCACTTCTCCGAGGAACGGGCAAGAGAGGTTATGAAGAAGGCAAACGCGGGCAACTACCGCGTTCGCATTTACACACTGAATCCGCCACGCGACGACGACGGGAAGCGTGACTTTCGTGCCTGGCAACGGTGCGTGAATGCGAGGGTTCACATGATCGCTACCGACAATTACCCCGGTGCTCGCGCATGGTGGGATGCACACCGCCCCCGCTGATATCCCGTCACCCTAGTCTGGATTCTTCATGAGCGATCTACCGCGGTACTTCGTCAAGGAATGACTTGCCTTTGCTCACGGGTTCACCAATCCGCCGCGCGGACAAGTCATTCTTTTTCTCGTATCAGCCTCGACGGAGTGGCCCTCGCGACGATCGTCATGAATAATCCGGGGCAGGCTAGCATCGTGTCAAGAGATCCGTTCCGGGCTTCAAAGTGAGGATTACATAATGCAATATGGCAGGCTCCCCGACTTGGTTGGAAGCTTGGTGATAATCTCAATCCTTCACGGGTTCTCGATAGCACGTGCCGTCGATCCGATAGGCATCCATTCGCGGCGGGAGCTCTTCGTCGATGACTACCTGATTGACCGGATGGAGGGTGTCGAACTGCGGATGCACAAGCCGACGCCCCGTGGAGTCGTGATTGTGCATGACGAATCGTGGGAAGGAAATTCCTGTGGCTACCATACGATTTTCCGGGACGGTGACCTCTATCGAATGTACTACAAGGCCGCCGCTCAGGTGTTGCAGGGAGAGCCTGCTCCGCATCGGCTTCTCGGTTGCTACGCGGAAAGCAGCGACGGCATTCACTGGAAAAAACCGAACTTGGGCCTGTTCGAGTTCCACGGATCGAAAGACAACAATATTGTCTGGGACGGACCCGGTTCGCACGACTTCACGCCATTCTTGGATCCTAATCCCGATTGTTCGCCCGATGCGAAGTATAAGGCCGTGGCGAATGCGGGTGGTGTCGGCGGCGGGTTGCTGGCGTTCAAGTCGATCGACGGCATTCACTGGTCGCGGCTTGTCAACAAGCCCGTGATTACCAAAGGCGCTTTTGACACACAGAACCTCGCGTTTTGGGATTCGTGCCAGGGAGAATACCGGGCTTACATCCGAGACTTCCGAGACGGTCGGCGTGACATTCGAACCGCGACATCAAGCGACTTCATTCATTGGACGGATCCACAATGGCTTGAATTTCCGGGTGCCCCCAGGGAGCAACTTTATACCAATCAAATCAGTCCCTACTATCGAGCGCCACATATCTATCTTGGTTTTCCAACGCGTTACATCGACCGTGGCTGGTCAATGTCGATGCGTGCCTTGCCTGGGCTAGAACATCGCAAGCTCCGCTCCCGCGTGTCTCCCCGTGAAGGGACCGCATTGACCGACGGGTTGTTCATGACCAGCCGTGACGGACGTTCATTTCACCGTTGGTCAGAGGCTTTCTTGCGTCCGGGGCTACGGCCCAGGGACAACTGGGTTTATGGTGACAACTATCAGAATTGGGGCCTTGTCGAGACGAATTCGGCCATCGACGGCGCACCGAACGATCTATCGCTCTATGCAACCGAAAGCTACTGGACGGGGCATGGCAGTCAATTGCGGAGGTTCACAATACGGATCGACGGCTTTGTCTCCGTGCATGCCGCCGGCAATGCTGGTCGGTTTGACACCAGGCCGTTGATCTTCGAAGGCAACAAGCTCACGCTGAATTTCTCGACCTCCGCGGCCGGCAGTATTCGCGTGGAGATCCAGGACGTCGTCGGAGAACCTCTCAAGGGGTTCGCGGTGGATGACTGTGACGAACTGTTTGGGGACACGCTGGAAGGCGCCGTGACCTGGAAGGGAAGCAGCGATTTAAGTCAACTTGCCGACAAACCGGTCCGACTCCGTTTTGTCCTGCGGGATGCAGATCTGTACTCGATGCAATTCCAAAATCACGTTGCGTCCGATCCATGATTCTTCCGCATGATTCATGACGAGCGTCGCGAGAAACACTAGGTTGCGGGTGATGCGAGGAAAACGATAAATTGGCTGCGCGGTGGATCGTTCGTGAAAAGTCCGGGATGTTGGCAACCGCACACCACGTTGATCTCCACTTTCCGGACTTTCATCATCGGTCCCTTTCCCCACATCGCGTGAGAAACGCCGAGGGTGATCTCGCGAAAGCGATATTTCGATGACAAACATGTTTGATTTAACCGGACGAGTCGCGCTGGTATCGGGCGCGGCCAGTGGCATGGGTAAGGCAGCGGCTTTGGCTCTTGCCGAAGCTGGCTCCGACGTCGTGCTGGCCGATCTAAACGAACAGGGAACGCTGGTGACGGCCCTCGAAATTGAGTCGCTTAATCGGAAGGCATTGCCGGTGGTGTGCGATGTGTCGCGACCGGAGGAGATTCGCGATATGTTCGCGCGCATTGACGAGGAATTCGGCCGGATCGATTTTGTTTCCAACATCGCCGGCGAAGCCGTGCGGAAGAAACCCGAGAAAATTTCGCTCGACGAGGTCGAATGGACATGGCGAAACCTGGTTTACGGTCGCTTCTGTTGCTGTCAGGAGGCGGGGCGGCGAATGTTGGCCGCTGGCAAGGGAAGTATCGTTAATCTTGGATCGCTGGCCAGCGCCACGGCGCTCGGTCGGGGCCACATCGCCTATAGCATGGCCATGGGCGCCGTGATTCAAATGACCCGCGAGTTGAGTACGGAGTGGAGCGGGCGCGGGGTGCGCGTCAATTCGATTCTTCCTGCCCAGGTTCTTAACCCTGGCTTGCAGGCGCGGATCGATGCCGACCCGAGGATCAAGGATCGCTTCTTAAGCGGCATCCCCTCCGGGCGCTTCGGTCGTGCGGATGATATCAAGGGTCTTGTCGTTTTTCTCGCTTCCGACGCATCCTCTTGGATCACCGGCGCGATCATTCCCATGGATGGCGGAAACTTGGCCATGAATGCCGGTGGGTCGGTCGGCAACGAAGTTTTTAGCGAGTGAAAAAACATGTCGACGGAAGTGTCACCCAATCTGGACAAGAAGGCTTTGCTCGCATTGTATCGCACGATGCAGATGATTCGTCAGTGCGAGGAGCGTTTGGCAAAGTCACATCAACAGGGCTTGGTACACGGAGCCTGCCATACGTACGTCGGGGAGGAAGCAATCGCGAGTGGCGTGTTCGCCCATTTGAGCCACGACGACGTGGTTTTCAGTACGCATCGCGGCCACGGACATGCCTTGGCAAAGGGGCTTTCGCCCAGAGAACTGATCGCCGAACTCTACGGTCGTAGCTCCGGATGTTCCCAAGGGCGTGGCGGAAGCATGCACCTGTTCAAGCCCGAAATCGGCATGATGGGAACCAGTGGCATCGTGGGGCCTTGTATTCTCCAGGCGTGTGGCGGCGGCTACGGTTTCAAGATCAAGCAGCAAGGCCATGTCGCGGTGGCCTGTTTCGGCGACGGGGCCGTCAATAATGGGGCCTTCCATGAGGGCCTGAATATGGCCAGCATCTGGAAGCTACCGGTGATCTTCGTCTGCGAGAACAATCAGTTCGCAACCGAAGTCGCTTTCAGCAATTCAAGCGGCATCCCCCATATCGGTCGACGGGCCGAAAACTACGGCATCCCGGGCTTCGAAATCGATGGCAACGATGTCCTGGAAATTTACCAAGTCGCCGGGGGGGCGATCGATCGGGCGCGTCAAGGTGAAGGTCCAACGCTGATTGAATGCAAGACCTACCGCACACGGGCGCACGCCGAAGGCATGGGGGATTTCACGTATCGCACGAAACAGGATGTCGCCGATTGGAAAACACGTTGTCCCATCAGGACGTTTTCCGATCGAATTGTTGCCGAAGGGGTGGCGAGCGACGATGAATTGAATCAGATTCAACTTGAGGTTGCCGAGTTGATTGAGGAATCGCATCGCTTCGCGGAAGCTTGTGACGTTCCGGCGCGTGAATCCGCGACGAAGTATGTGTACTATGAGGGAGTTCGGCACACGGAGTCGGCAACCCAGGAAGCGGAGCGTTCCACAACTTCCTGCGATCTTCCCACGACGCGCCAAACAACGTTTATCGGCGCAACCCTCGAAGCGCTCGATCATGCGATGGCTGAGAATCCGAACATCTTCGTGATGGGCGAAGGCATTGGATCGCGCGGAGGGAATTTCAACACAACAAAAGGCCTCCATGACAAGTACGGCGCGGACCGGCTATGTGATACGCCGATTTGCGAGCGGGGGTTCGTGGGTCTCGGCTGTGGGGCGGCAATGACCGGAATACGCCCGGTGATTTATTTCATGTTCATCGATTTTATCAATGATGCCTTCGGCGAAATAATCAATCAGATCGCGAAGATGCAGTACATGAGCAGTGGACGCTTGAAGATGCCGATTCTGCTGCGTGGTTGCATCGGCATCGGTCACTGTGCGGCAACCCATCACTCGGGCAGTTACCATTCGATTTATTCACATATTCCCGGCTTGCGCGTCGTGATTCCCTCGACTCCTTACGATGCGAAAGGGCTATTCGCACACGCCCTGCGCTCCAACGACCCGGTCTTGTTCTTGGAGCATCGCGAATTGCTCGCCGCCAAAGGCAAGGTTCCGGAGGAAGATTACGAGATTCCCTTCGGCAGCGCCCGGATCGTGCGTGAAGGAACGGATGTGACCGTCGTGGGAATTTCGCTCATGGTGCATCGTGCCACGGAGGCTGCCCAGCGGCTTTCAGCCGATGGCATCTCCGTCGAAGTCATCGACCCCCGCACGGTCTCACCGCTTGATGTGTCGACGATCGTTCGTTCGGTCGCCAAGACAGGCCGTTTGTTAATCGTTGACGAAGCGTTTCAGCCCTGTAGCGTTGCTTCGGAGATCGCCGCATGCGTGGTCGACGCTGGCTTTGACGAGCTTGATGCCCCGATCAAGCGGCTCAATGGTGCCTTCGCGCCGACACCCTATGCGCCAACCCTGGAGCAAGCGGTCGTACCACAACTTGACAATGTTGTTCATGCGATTCGTGCGTTGTTGGAGGAGTGAGACGGCGATCGACGGGAAACTGGAAGATCAGGGTGAGCCTGTCTCTAATTACCCGTTTGAAACGAAGTGGAGCCAAAACGATGGCCATCGAAATTGTTGTTCCGCGTCTGGGTTGGTCCATGGATGAAGGTACCTTCGTCGAGTGGCTGATTCCCGACGGAGCGCTTGTGAGCAAAGGGGACATGCTCTACGAGCTGGAAGGGGAGAAGACTTCCGAGGAAATCGAATCGTTCGATGAAGGGATTCTCTACATCCCAGCCGATGCTCCGCGGCCGGGAGACACGGTAGCCGTCGGGACACGGCTTGCCTATCTGCTTGCTGAGGGTGAGACTCCGCCGGTTGTAAAACAAGAGGAGTACGGCTCCTCGAATGTGCGTCGACCATCGCAAGAAAATGAAGAAGTTCCTCGCCAAGACGTTCGAGCAGGGAACAGCCCACATGGGTCGCGTGGGGGTGAGCAGCCAAGCAGCGCGCGCGTCAGCGCCTCGCCACGCGCGCTGCGAACGGCTCGCGAACTTGGCGTGGACTGCTCGAACATTCAGGGGAGCGGGCGTAACGGACGCGTTCGGCAGCGCGACGTGATCGCCGTCGCGGGCCGGTCATCTGCGCCCAATCGATGCAAGGATGAAGGGGCCTCACTCGCAGCGCGCAAGCCATCTTCCAAGATTCGCCGCACGATCGCGCATCGCATGTTGGCAGGCGCACAGCAAACTGCCCCAGTCACGCTCACAACCAGAGTCGACGCTTCCGGGTTGGTTTCAGTGCGGCAGGGATTCAAAGCAGAGGGTGTTCCCTATGTGCCGAGTTACAATGATTTTCTGGTCAAACTTGTCGCGGTGTCGTTGACGGAATGTCCGGAAATGAATGCCAGTTGGGGAAACAACGCGGTTGAATTCAATGACGAGATCAACATTGCAATTGCCGTGGACACCGACCACGGACTAGTGGCTCCCGTGTTGCGAAGCGTTCCTGCCTTATCGTTGGATGAAATTGCTTCACAATCGAGACTGCTGGCGGAGAAAGCTCGCTCGGGAAGTCTCTCCGAGCATAATCTTCGTGGTGGAACATTTACCGTCACGAATCTTGGAATGTTCGACGTTGACTACTTCACTCCGATTATCAACGTGCCGCAGACCGCGGTCCTTGGCGTGGGGCGCATCGCCGACGAGCCGGTGATTCGCGAGAACAAAGTCATTGCGGGGAAAACCTTGTCTCTCAGCCTGACGTTCGACCACCGCGTTATCGACGGTGCCCCGGCAGCCCGTTGGCTTCAGCGACTCTCGAAAAAAATTACGGCGATTGCGCGTTCCGACTGACCGTGAAAGTTGGGTCATCTGGGCTAGAAACCGACGCCGGTTGTCTTGGTTTTGATCCGACAAAGGTACATGTCTGATGTGAGGTAGAGCACGCTACCATCGTTTCCCCAAGCGACATTGGCGATCCTCTCGCCGGTGACGATGCGACCAAGCAGTTTTCCCTTTGGAGACAACACCAGCACACCGCCGGGTCCTGTTGCAAAGATATTTCCATGCACATCGACTTTCATTCCGTCGCCCCCGCCATTCGGGATGCGATCGTCTTGGGAGGGGTCGAAGAACGTTTTGGGGGATCCCAAGTTTCCGTCTTCCTGTACGGGAAATGCTCGCCAGAGTGGATCCTTCTCGTCACTGCTGGCTACGTACAGAATCTTTTCGTCTGGCGAGAATGCGATCCCGTTTGGCCGCGATATTTCTCGACACTGCACGCTGACGCTGCCGTCGGTCCGCAGGCGATAGACGCCGCAAAAGTCGATCTCTCGCAGCGGATCGTCAGCATGCTTGGGAAGTCCGTAGATCGGATCGGTGAAAAAGATCTCCCCATTAGCACGGATCGCCAAATCGTTCGGGCTATTGAATCGCTTCCCGTTCCAGCGATCCGCCAAGGTGAGCTTTCCTCCACCGGTGGTAAGCACGGAGATTCGTCGGTCGCCATGTTCACATGAAACCAGTCGTCCGCTTGCGTCCAAGGCAAGCCCGTTGCTTCCAGGTTCCGCACTGTAGTCCGTCACGCCCGTATATCCGGACGGCTTCATGAAGACGCTCACACCCGTTCCTTCTTGCCACTTCATCACTGCGTTACGCGGGATGTCGGAGAACAGGACGAAGCCACCGAAATCGTTCCCTTCCTCTGGCACCCAGACGGGCCCTTCGGCCCACTCGAACCCGCTACAGAGTACCTCGATGGCCATGTCTTTGGCGAGTAAGTTGTCGAGCGATGTGTCGAAGCGATCGACGTGTCCGATGTGCGGGAAATTCGTGGTGTCTTGAGCCGGGGAAATGCCGACCAGCAAAGCGATCAGGAGAGTTGTCGTGGTGATGGTTCTCATTTGTTTTTCCAAGGGAGCTTAAGTTTTCGGAGAACAAGCACAGTGAACCATGATAGTCATTCCAGCTCGAGATGCACGTTCTTAACCGGATTCGGTTGGTGCCCCTGGCAACCCGTGTGCGGTGGTGGAAGCTGTCTCCAGATCCATCGCGTGTGCAGACACGGCACCAGGAAACGAGCGAACCATCTTGAACCCCGCTGGCGTCTGAGGTGTTGATTTCTCGAAACGGAAGCGTTTCGTTTTTGCAACGGATCGGCATGGGTGACCGTCGGCATGAGGCTGACTTCGGGTGGTTTGCACGTTTGAATCAGAGTTGAATTCCTCGATAGTTGGGCGTTTTGGTGGCTTGTACTTCGCTCAAGTCGACCCGCCCCCACGCGCGGTGATTCTATCGGCACAACACTTGCGAGATCTCCCATGCCGGCTCCGGCGATGATCTAGGTCCGATTTCTGACACCGACGAATTCCGCTGGTATGGCAACAACTGCAACGTTATCCCGCGACGATTCAACTTCTCTTCGTACCGATACGTTGGCCACGGGCATTGTCGTGCTTCTCGGTTTCACCGTCCTCCAGCGGCTAGTGGGGTTCGGAAGGGGGCTCTTCTTCTGCCGCTGGTTGGATGCGGAATCCTTGGGAGAATGGGATCTGGCCCTCAGCTTCCTCCTGCTGGCTTCCCCGGTGGTTGTGCTCAGTTTACCGAGCGCGTTTGGGCGGTACCTTGAACAGTACCGTCGACGTGGACAACTGGAGATGTTTCTCAGACGCACCGCGGCTTTCACGATTGCCACGATAACCAGCGCCAGTCTGCTCCTCTGGGTCTTTCGGTCCGACGTTTCGCGTCTCATTTTCGGCACAAGCAATCACACAACACTCGTGATGCTGCTGATCGTGGCGTTGGTTGGGACCGTCGCCTATGCCTTCGTGACTCAGTTGTTCACGGCGCTGCGCATGCAACGCATCGCGTCCATGTTACACCTGCTGAATAGTTTGCTCTTTGCCGGATTGTCCACGAGCCTCTTATTCGCGTGGCAAGCAGCCGTGCGGAGCATCGTCGTGGCTTACGCGGCATCTTGTTTTGCCACGTTCTTGGTCGCGCTGTTGCTGGTGGCGCGCAACGTACCGCTGTCACATCGTGAGGCATCCACATCGCGGGGAAAGTTCTGGTCGCGAATCCTTCCATTTGTATTCACCGTGTGGCTGACGGACTGGGTTACCAATTTGTTTGCCATTACGGACCGCTACATGATCGTGCATTTCAGTGGCCTCTCTTCCGCCGATGCACTGGCCGTCGTGGGACAGTACCACGTCGCTCGGTTTATTCCGCTGGTGTTTGTGCAAATCGCCGGGTTGTTGGCCACCGTCTTCATGCCATATTTGGTGCTGCATTGGGAATCGGGCGATCAGCGAGTCGCGACGTTTCGTCTTAACCTGATGCTCAAGGGGCTGGGCATCTCGCTACTCGCCGCCGCCATGGCTGTCAGTCTCGGTTCTTCGTTTATCTTTAAGCAAGTCTTTCAAGGAAAATTCGCGGCCGGTGAAATCGTTCTGCCGGGTGTACTTGCATTTTGCTGTTGGGCAGCAATGGCGCTGGTCGCCCGAACATTCCTCTGGTGTACGAAGCGACCACTTCTGGTGACGCTTTCCTATCTCGGTGGCCTGGCCGTGAATGTGGCGTTGAACGCGATGCTGCTTCCACGATTCGGCTTGAGCGGCGCCGTATGGGCAACGGCGGCGGGAACCTGCTGCGCCTTGGGTTTCATTCTGCTTCTAAGCACTTATGAAGGTTGGATGCCCGACGGCGGAACATGCGTGGCCTGTCTGCTGCCGGCAGCGCCGCTGTTCGGCGCACAAGCGGCGGTCTTGGTGTTTGCCACCGTGGTGCTCCTTTGCCTGGGGACCAACCATCTATTGAACCAACAAGATAAGCGGCAAGTTGTGATCGTGATGCACGGCTTGGGCATGAAACTCGCTGGCTGCGTGGATCCGCGGAGGGTTTCTCATTCCGCGCCATTGAATAGTAGACGGGCCAAGTGACGGACGTGTGGACAACACGAGAGACGAAACGATGAATAAAGATCGATCAGAATCGCCGAATGATCCGACAATCGGCTTGCTCTCTCCCGGCGAGATGGGTTCGTGCCTCGCGCGGATTCTGACCAAGCAAGGCTACCGTGTGGTGACGACACTTGACGGACGAAGCGATCGTACGCGGCGGCAGGCCGCGGAGTGCTCCCTTGTGTTGGTCGAATCGATGGAGGATCTCGCCCGAGAGGCTAGCGTGGTGATCTCCGTTGTTCCCCCGGCAGACGCGGAACGTGTGGCGGCCGAATTCCAAGCGGCGGTTCAGGGTCAAAGCGCTGGCGTCGTTTATGTCGATGCGAACGCGATCGCGCCCGCCACCGCGCAACGAATCGACCGGTCGTGCCAGAACCATGGAGTCGATTTCGTGGACGCTTCGATTCACGGCTTGGCCGCGAAGTTGCCAACATGTGGAACGTTGTACCTGAGCGGGAAACGCGCCAATCAAATCGCCACGCTGTTCGAGTCTTCGCTGTGCGTGACAATCCTGGGTGCCGATCCTGTAACAGCGTCGGCAGCGAAGATGCTCATCGGAGGACTCAACAAGGGGGTCGTGGCACTGTTCACCGAACTTACGCTGCTTGCCGATTCGCTGGGGCTGTTGAACGAAACGCTCGAAATCTATGAACGGTCGTACCCGGGCGTGATGGAGATTGTCGCACGTCTTCTTCCCACGTTCCCTCGCCACGCCCAACGACGTCGTCAAGAACTCCATGAGCTTTCGCGGACCATGCGAGATGCGGGATTCATTCCAAACATGGCGCGCGGCGCTGAGGCGACACTCTCCCTGTTTGTTCAGGCCACGCATTCCGACAGCGGTGTCGTGGAAACGCCTCTGAACGATCAGCGAACAACGATTATCGATCTCGTTCATCGGTTGTCGTCATCTCGGACGGGTAGAGATCAGTTGCCGATTCAGCTTCCCACTCTTCTTGGTTCGCAATTAGGAGAGAGATTCGATGGCCAATAGACCAAAATCCGCCGGTATGCACCACGGACCAGGATTTCGCGTTCGGCTTGATATGCAACGCCACAGTACGACTATTATCGGAGGGCTGGCTGCGTTCCCCACTCCCGACATCTCCGACCTGTTGAATCGCCTCTATGCGGTTGACGCTCGAATCCACTGTCTGACTCCGGAGACATCACAACTGTGTGGGCCAGCTTGCACGGTGCGCGTCTTCCCCGGGGACAATCTCATGGTCCATAAAGTGCTCGATGTCGCGCGACCGGGAGATGTGGTGATCGTCGACGCTGGCGCAAGCCCCAGCAATGCGGTCTTGGGCGATATCATCTGTACCAAAGCCCGACACCGTGGTATCCAGGGCTTCATCGTCGACGGGATGGTCCGCGATCTGTCGGGAATCAATGAAGTGAAGATGCCCGTGTTCGCCCGTGGCACCACGCCCGTCGGACCGCTACATCGAGGACCGGGCGAAATCAATTATCCCATCGCCTGTGGGGGTGTCGTCACAAGTCCGGGTGATATTGTCGTCGCGGACGCCGACGGCATTGTTGTTGTGCCTACCGGTGTCGCGGAAGAACTGCTTGAGCGTCTCCGCGCCCAACGCGACTCCAGTGAAGCGTATCTGAAGGCCGTGCAACGTGGTGAATTCTCGAACGCTTGGGTCGACGAGTTGCTGACCGAGTCGGATTGCCCGCTCATCCATCCAGAACTACCGCCAACCAACGGTGTCCCGCGGGGCGCCCCCTTGGAGGAACCTTTCGTGAGTTGAATCGTGGGGGGATATCTGAACAGCGGGGGACGGCACGACCACATCTGGAGTGACGATGGCTTGATGAACATTATCTTTCAATTTATTGGAACCGTTCCGCGGGTTCGCCGCGCGGGCCTTGCCGTCTTGTCTCTTGAGAGTCGTGTGCGCGGCTATTTGAATCGACGGAGCCCTGTCGTGTTGGAAGCGCGCGCCAATCGGTCACGGTTTTATCGCGAGGTCTGGCACGAAGCCGCCTCCGCGCTCGATGCGCAAGTTACGGACCTTGGTCGCGATATTCTTGAAATCTCAAAGCGACCGCGCAGGGTTCGAGTGCGACAAAACTACACGCCCTTGGATCATTGCGTATCACTAGCGGTCGCGGGCGACAAGATGTTGACCAATCGATTGCTGGCTCAAAATGGCGTTCCCGTCCCACCATCCGTCCAGTTTTCGCTAGAGAGCTTGTCACTCGCGGAAGCATTCTTGAACGACGCCAAAGGGCCGTGTGTTGTCAAGCCGGCCATCGACACGGCGGGGGGCTCTGGAGTTACGACCGGCATCCGCACCCGTTGGCAACTCGCGCGCGCCGCGGCATCAGCCTCCGTGTATGGAACGTGCTTGATGATGCAACCGCACGTCGTTGGCGATAACTACCGATTCCTCTTCTTGGACGGAGAGCTGTTGGATGCCGTCTTGCTGCGGCCACCGACGATCACGGGCAACGGTCGACTCAGCGTGCGAGCGCTTGTCAATCGCGAGAACGCGAATCGACTGCAAGGGGATGTTGTTACCGGTCAGCGGCTGATTAGCTTCGACTTTGAAATGCGTCACACGCTCTCCAGCCAAGGTCTAACACTCGGATCCATCGTTCCCGATGGGCAGCGCATCACACTCAAGATGGCCGTGAATGAGAACAGCGGCGCCGATACCCGTAGCGTGAAACATCTTGTCCGCGAATCCATCGTAAGCACCGCCGCGAAGGCGGCTTCAATCATCGGCGCACGATTGGCCGGAGTTGACATCATTATGCGCGATCCTGGTGTCCCGCTTGCGACACAGGGCGGTGTTGTCATCGAAGTGAATACAACGCCAGGTTTCTACTGGCACGATGCCAAGAGCGACGGCGCCTGTTCCGTGGCCCAACAGGTTCTCCAACGGCTCTTGTCGACGAAATATCTGGGAGTGGGTGATCGGCAAATCGACGTTGGTCTGGCGGAAGGGATTCCTTCGAGATGAGTCTTGTTAACCTGGATTTTTCATGGCGATTGTCGCGAGGAGCACTAAATCGAGGCGGATGCAAGGAAAAAGAGGACTTGGCTGCGCGGTGTATGGGTGAATACGTGAGCAAAGGCAAGACGTTCTTTGACGAAGTCGCTGACCGACTTAGGGCTCCGCGGCGGATCGCTCATGAATAATCCAGGTTAAAGGAACGCGTTCGGCAATTTCAGGAATGAAACACGTACGAAAAGAGACTTCGTCGAGGCTCTCGCCCAGGAAATCATGATGCGCAGACAAAGCGAACTGCCACCGGTCATCTTAATCGGCGGAGGCGTCAATGCCCTGTCGATCGCGCGGTCTCTCGCGCGCCAAGCAGTGCCGGTCCATTGCATTGCCGCGACGGATGCAGATGTTCGCTATTCCCGGTCTTGTACGTGGATTGGTCCATCCGTTGCTGGATCTTCACACTCCGAGCACGTCGCTTTTCTCATGGGACGTAAAAGCCGTTCGTTCGAAGGCGGTATCTTGTTGGCGACCACCGATGACGGACTGGAAATCCTTGCAAATCATCGCAAGTTTCTCTCCACGCGCTACCGGCTCGACGCGTCCAATCCTCGCGCGCAGTTGGCGATGTTGAACAAGCTCTCGACATACGAAGCGGCGAGAGAAGCCGGTGTGCCGACGCCTCGCTTTTGGGCCGTGCGGCAACTCGAGGATGTCGATTCGCTCGATCCGGCTCCTCGCTTCCCGCTTGTAATCAAGCCGCTCCATTCTCATGCGTTTGAACGAGAATTCGGCCAGAAACTGTTCGTTGTCCACTGCTTCGATGAGCTAGTGAAACGATTGCACTTCATTGGTCCAAGCCGTGAAGTGGTCATGCTGGTCGAGATGATCCCGGGCCAAGATGATCAATTGTGTAGTTACTATACGTACCTGGACAAAGCGGGACGCCCCGCGTTTCATTTCACGAAACGTATCATCCGCAGACACCCGATGGTCTTGGGAAACGGTTGTAACCATATCACCGATTGCAATCCTCAAGTCCAAACGCTCGCTCTTCGTCTGTTTCAACACGTTGAACTTCGTGGGATCGCGAACGCCGAATTCAAGTTCGACCAGCGCGATGGGGAGCTGAAGCTGATCGAGTGTAATGCCCGTTTTACTGCCGCGAATTGCTTGCTTCATCATGCAGGCATCGATTTGGCAAGCTTTGTATACGATCGGATTCTTGGTAAGAACCCTCAATTGCCGGACTCGTATCAGACGGAAATCCGGCTTTGGTATCCCGTGGAAGATGCTCTATGTTCGTGGAAACTGTACCGTGATGGCAAACTGAAACCCGGAGATTGGTGGCGGAGCGTCAATCGCCATTTTATTCTGCCACGCTTTTCATGGCGCGATCCTGGACCATCGACCGCGCGCGAAGCGGCGCGGGTGAAGCGGGGATTTCAGGCGATTCTTAAACGGTGGCTTCGTCCGTCCACGCCCCTTGTCTCACGACGGAAGATGCCGAGACGGAAATCGATCCCTGTCACCACCCCGAAGATTACGACACACAACCGTTAATTCGGATTATTCAAGCCGCCCACGTTTTCTCGGCGAACGTTTCAAATGATTCAGCGTCGGATGCTTCCTCGTCTCCTTCACGCGTTCTTCGTGTTCGCGATTGGCCTTGGCTGCTTCACGTTTGGTCCTGGATTCGGCCTTGCGAGCTTGTTTTTCGACCAGACACACTTGGAGACGGGCATGCCGCGCGGCAAATGTAACGGGATTGCGCGATCCCCGTGGTTTGCATGCGGCAAGTAAACATCGTAGCCCCGCCGGCGCAACCCATCGACATCGTCACGGAATGAACGGTCGTGGTACTCAACGGAGAGTGTCCATCGTGACACGTCGGCGTGACGTGGACTGTCGCTGTGCGAACCTAAGTTGGCGATCGTTCAGCGGACAATCGACCGCCTGAAAAACCACGTATTGATATTCGCTCACGTTCCATTCCGTAATTCCGCCAGTTCATGGTCGCGGATAAATCCAACGCGGTCGGCGAGTTGCATTTTGTGCGCCCATTGTGCCGCGTTGTCGCCGCCCACGGCTTTGACAGCGCGAATCACCGGCCTCAGGCAGTCACGAATTTCGTCAGCCATCAATCCCTCGTCACTAGCTTCGACTTGGTGGCTTCCGTCCTTCATCAGCTTGAGTGCCAGTGATTGTGCGTCCTCAAGATGTCCGCGTTTGATGAGTTGCGAGAGCCCATTCCGAACATGATCGTATGCTTGCCCATCGAGATCGAAGTTGTAGTTATTCATCTGTTCATCAAAATCGGTCGCACAGTCGATGGCGGATGACACATCGGCGACGAGCAAATCAACCGGCTTTTCCACGTCCATGTGGCTCTCCAGTTTTCGCGCGACAACGGCATTGTCCTTGGCGATCCTCAGGATCATCCGAACTAAATCCTCTTTGGTTCGTTTGCGGAGTGCCTTCTCGATCAACGAAAATCGGTCGGTTTTCGCAAGCTTGCGAGGTTTCTTCGTTCCCTTCTTTACCACGCTAGTCGTCCTTTCTTCATGCGCCGAGTGGCATGGCGTACCGGCGCATTCCCACGAACAGGAGTTGGTGACCACGTTGCTCGAATTCCCCCATGGTCGATATGAACGAATTCGCCTTGGTAGGGCTTGATTCGCCAATACACCAACGGTTCCCAGCGGGTGGCTGTCGTGTCGAAGGTGTCATGCGTCGCAAGTATTTCAATCGCCAACTCGTTGAGCCGCGGTTGAGACGCGATGCGAGGGCCTTGGGGGCGACTGCCAAACGCCCTAGACGTGACCAGGGACATGTCAGGCTTCATGGGGAGCATCTGGTTCAGGGCAAGGAAGAGCACAGCAAGGCGATTCCGAAAATTGCCCAAGCGTCGCGGAGCAGCGTGCCGATTCGAGAGACGATCTGAATGCCACGCCGATGCCGAGAATATAACCCCTTCATCGTGGGCCCCCCCTAAGTTTAATTCCGCAAGTATGACTCGGTTGTGGCCGCTCCTGCCTAGCGACCGGGCTCGTTTTCAGGGTGACAAGCCCTGACCTGCATTCTCAGTGGGTAGTGGCGACGGCAGTTGAATGAATCGCCTGAGAATTTCGATTCCGCGGGGGGTGAGGAAACTTTCGGGATGAAACTGTAGGCCGTACAGTGGGTAGTGGCGGTGTCGAATGCCCATGATCTCGCGACTCCCGTCGGGAGCGTTGCACCAGGCAGAGACCTCGAAATCGCCGGACAAGGTATCGGGCTTTACGATCAAGCTGTGGTAGCGCGTGGCTTGAAAGGGATTGTCGAGCCCCGTGAACAGCCCACGCTCGTCGTGATGGATCATGTCGGTTTTGCCGTGCATCAGACGATCGGCTCGTACGATCTCCGCTCCGTAAGCGGCGGCAATCGATTGATGTCCCAGACAGACGCCCAACACCGGGATTTGAGAACCGAAGCGGAGAATCGCATCGCACGAAATGCCCGCCTCGCGCGGGGTGCATGGTCCTGGCGAGATGATAAGGTGCGTCGGTCCGGCGGCGGCGATTTCGTCCAAGCTGACCTGATCGTTGCGAAACACGCTCAGGCGGATAGCCGGATCGATCTCGCCGAGGCGTTGCACAAGGTTGTAAGTGAACGAGTCGTAGTTGTCGATCAGAACAATCATCGTCTTCACGCCGAGGAACTTCGAAAGCAGAGATGCTCGCCACGCCCGAGCGACTCACTTGCCATCATAGTGGTGGCGCGACACGGGGCAAAGGTTCTCGGTCGATCGAAAAATTGACAATCGACCCCCAGGACATGATCCTATGTGCCCGTGGGACGCAACGGGTGAAATCGTTCGTCCGGCAACACCAGTGAGGTGATGCGAATGCCGAATTTGTCGCCGACCTTCACCGCCTCGCCCACGCCGATCTTTTGATCGCCCACACCCAGTTCGAGCATCTCTTCACAAGACTTGTCGAACTGGATGATCGAGCCCGGATTGAGGTTCACGATCTTTTCCACGACCTGCTGCTTCGACGCCAGCGTTACGGTCACGGGCAGCTTGATTCGCAACAAGCTGCGGGCATAGTCGGGCAAGGCGTCGAGACTTTGTGCGTTGTGCGATGGGGTTGATGGCGCGGCCACCGGCTGTGTTGAAACCGCGGCTGGAGATGCGTTTTCATCGCTGGCGCCTCGGGGCGCGGCAGACTTTTCGTCTTCCGCGTGGCCGGTCGAGAGAATTGCCTTGGGGTCGCCCAACGGCCAGATGAGGCTCAACGTACCGGTGGCATCCGATTCCGACGACAACCCCAGCGACACCACGGCAGTGTCATCAGCCAGCTTGCCACGGGTAAGCGCCTCCATGGCATGCTTGACGTGAACGGCCTGAAAATCGCTCGCGATCACCGTCTCGGGTAGGAGAAGCATCCCTAGCTCTTGGGCCAAGGTTGCCAGCTTGCTTTGCCCGGTGGCGTCGGGCGTGGCAATCCACTCGGGCAACAACCCAGAACCCTCGGGAAGAACTGCCACGGCGGCCATGTCGTCGACCGTGAAAACGATCAGCAAGGTGGCCGCATCGAACCCCTCGGGTGGATTCGCCGCATCGAACGTGCCGGAATCTCCGACTTCAACCTTCAGGGACTGATCGAGGGTGCGTGAAAACGCTTCGCCAACTTCTCCCGCGCCAGCGGTGCAAGCCGCGACCACGTCTTCAACAATATGAGGGCCGAAATCCGCCATGCGTATCCCCGCGGCGTTGAAACTAGGTCGAGATTCGTGATTCGTTCGCCGCACGGTGAACGTGTCGGCGATCATTCTTGGCGACCATCACACAGTTGTTATCGGGTGATAGCCCCCGTAAACTTTGCCCAGCCGATGGAGATTCCCGAATTGTGATAGCTAGGATCGAGTACACGAACACGCCGAGCAGACGATTCGCGCCGCCAGGTTGCGGATTGGTCGCGGGCCGTGCGACCCCACTAGTCCTCAATCAAGCGAAGGCTTGTTGAATTGCGTGGTTGATTTTGCTGGGTGATTCGGCGCAGGGGGGGGCGGGGCCAGGTTGGCTGGCTTTGATGTTCGGTTGTTTGGTTTGGCATGGTGAGCGGTTTTCTTGGGTGCAAAGGGGGACATGCTACGTTTTTACGCTGGTATCTTCTGCTAGGCTATGCTGATGGCTAGAACAGCGCGAGCATCGGTCGGCGGGATGGTTTATCGTGTGCTGAACCGTGGGAATGCTCGGTCGGAGGTGTTTCATCAGGACGACGACTATGCCGCGTTCTTGAAACTCCTTTGTCAAGCAAGCGACCGTTTGCCGATCCGGCTTCTGGCTTACTGCCTGATGCCGAACCATTTCCATTTGGTGGAAACGTCTTGAAAAGT
>Ga0114931_10000587_pt1 | contig 44375 bp, 41 predicted proteins | sample 2SBtaG_FD_89579 | JGI IMG/M metagenome (GOLD analysis project Ga0114931, IMG submission 89579) | Deep subsurface microbial communities from Kolumbo volcano to uncover new lineages of life (NeLLi) - 2SBTROV14_V59a metaG | ecosystem: Environmental > Aquatic > Marine > Volcanic | place: Kolumbo... | reverse complement strand
TTTGGGCCGGGGGCCGTGCGGCGTGCGGCCCAGGGGGCCGCGCCCCGGGCCGGGTTGTCGGAGCAGCGGAAGCGCGGGGAAGAATAGGGCCGCCGGCGCGAGGCGGGAGCCTGCCTCGGCATTCCGCCAGCTCGGCAGGGCCTTCTAGCGGCTAGCCCATGTCTGTCGCGCTGATCGCGCCCTCGTCGACGAGTGCCTCGAACGCGCAGACGACGTCGGGGTCGAACTGGGTATTGGCCCCGGCGCGGATCTCCTGCACTGCCTGCTCAAAGGGCGTGGCGATCTGGTAGGTGGTCGCGCTCGTCATGGCATCGAAGGCGTCGCACACGCCGATGATGCGCGCTTCCGGTGGAATTGCAGGGCCGGAGAGCCCCTCCGGATAGCCCGAGCCATCCCACCATTCGTGGTGGTGCAGCACGACGGGCGCCAGGTGCTTCCAGAGCTGGATGCGCTCGAGCATGCGTCCACCGAGCACAGTGTGTCGGGTGGCGGCGCGGGCGCTCTGCTTCGCTGCGTCGTCCAGCTTCAGCATTCCGATGTCGTGGAGCAGCGCGGAGAAGTGCAGGCGCGAAAGCGCTTGATCGTCCAGGCCGAGCTTGCGGCCCAGACGGTTGGCGAGCTGGGCAACGCGGGTGCCGTGGCCTGTCTTGTAGTCGAGGTGTGCATCCAGGGCGGTGACCAGCAGGTCGGTCACGTGGGTGAAGAAGTTTCGCTGCGCTTCGCGCAGGCTCGCATTGTGGTGAGCGACGGCGACGAGGCCCGCCAATGTCGCGAGGCCCGCTGACTCCTCCGCCGGAAAGGCCGCGACTTCCGGCTTGCCCACTGCCAGCAGGACGCCCACGGGTCCGTTGCTGCCGGGCAGCGGCGCGGCGGCCAGCGCCGGGGCGTCCGGGGAGCGGCCCTGAAGGGCCAGGCGTTGGTTGTGCATTGCGAGCCGGGAGAGCTCCAGCAAGGGCTCGGCCAGCTGCTGCTCCAGCTTCTCGGCGCCCTCGCCCGAAGCCGCGATGCGTTGCGGTGGCTCTCCCTCCTCGTCGCACAGCAACACGAAGGCCGCGCGGGAACGGCTGAGGCCGAGGACGGCATGGGTTGCCGTCCGCGGCGCGTCCTCGGCGAAGTCCACCGCCGCCAGCGCTCCAGCGGCATCCAGGAGCGCGGCCAGGCGCTCGTTGTCCTGGTCCATGCGTGCGAGGGAGGTGCGCGTGATGCGACGCAGGGCAAAGAAGGAGGCCAGGGAGAGCATGCCGATCGAGCCCAGGAGCCCGAGCAGACCGAAGGCCTGGAGTCGATCGGTAACGGTGGGAAGGACGTAGCGCTGGAGGACAAAGCCAAGGGCCAGCAGCGGAACGACCGCACCCAGGAAGTAGGTGGTCAAGGCGACGCGATCGAGCTTCTGGGAGAAGATCAACCCGCGATGTCCGGTCTGGGTCATGGTGGTGCCCGGCTCCCAGGTGTTCGTCGTCTTGAATCGGCGAGATCTGGCCCCGGCTGTAGGGCGTGCCCCGTGGGGGAAGAGAGGGGACTCGGGCGGCTAGTCATACACTCCGTCGATCTCCCAGCGCCGGGCCACATGGTTGCGGCGTAGGCGGAAGACCAGGCCGTCCTCGGTCTGCACATCGAAGTGATCGAAGGCGAAGCGCTCATCCTGCGACCACCAGCGGCCGGTGGTGCGCCAGGGGCCGGCGCAGTGCAGTACGCAGCCGCCCCCCAGCGCGCTGCGCACGGCCTCGGGGCTGCCGTGGGGGGCCAGGACCTGGGCGGGGAGGGGGGGGCGCAGGGCGCGCACGGCGAGGCGGGTGCGTGGCGGAGAGGAGCCGTCTCGTCGGGAGGGCTGCGGGCGGAAGGGGGCCAGGGCATGGGCGTCCGGGCGGGGGTCGTCGGCGAGGGCCGGAGCGCCCACGCGGCCCTCGCCGCACAGCGCCGTGAGCTCGGCCAGGGTGCGGTCCAATGCGGCGGGGGGAGCACCCGCAGGGCGGAAGAAGTCGAGCTGGTCTCCGCGCGGTGGGCGCGCCTCCACCGCCAGGCGGACGCGTTCGATGGCCGCCGGCGGCGGGCGCGATTCCAGGGAGAGGCTCACCAGGCGCAGCCAGATGCGCGGCTCCAGGGTGGGGGCGGAGGCGGCCACGCGTCGGGCATCGCGGCCTCCGCCCGAAAGGCCCAGCTCGATCTCCAGCTGGGCCGCTGCCAGCCTGCGCAAGGCCAGGCGCGCACGCAGGCGTGCGAGGGCGCCGCGCAGCACGAAGAGCAGGGGCTCCAGGGTCTGGATCGGGCGCTCCAGATCCAGAGCCTCTTCGAGAAGGGTCTTCGACGGAGCCGGAGGGGGAGGGCTCCGGTCTTCACCCCGAGCCAGGGCGAGGAGCGGAAGGATGCGGTGGCCGAAGCGGGTGACGAGCCCCCGCTCGGGAATGCGCAGCAGGTCGCCCACACGATGTAGCCCGAAGCGGGCGAGGTCGGAGGCCAGGCGGTCCTCAGGATCGAGGAGGTCGAGGGGAAGGGGGGGGAGGAAGTCCGTCTCGCTGCCGGGGGGCAAAACGCGGGTGGTGCCTGTGGCCCCGGAGGAACCGGCTGCGATCAGGGTCCGGGCTGCAATGCGGGCCACCGTGCGGGCGCTGGCGATGCTCACAACGGCGGGGAGGCCCAGGTGGGCGGCGCGCTCGCAGAGGGCACCGGCGAAGCCGCGTTCCGAGTGGAATAGCCGACCGACGCCGCGGGCATCCACGAAGGCGGCTGCCTCGGCCGCGAGGAGGCCGCTGCCTGGCGGTGCGAGCACGGCGCGCGGGGAGGTGGAGAACGCCGCGTCCAGCAAGGCGTTCCGAGCTGCTCGCTCCAGGGCGGGAGAGGCCCGCTGCACGCACAGCTCGGCGCACAGGGTCCGGGCGTGGGCAAGGCCCTGCTGGGGTCGCACGCCGGCCTGGGCTGCTTCGGGAGAGACGGCCAGGATCTCGGCGCGCGGGCCACGGTCGGAGGTGATCGCCAGGGGTTGGCCGCCAAGCTCCGGGTGGGCGCGGAGTGCAGCAGCCAGGGGGAGGTCCGGGACCAGCAGGCAGGCGATGCGCGGCGGCGTGGAGGCCGGCACGCGCTTCGCCTAGGCGGCCCGCTCGGGGCGGGGGCGACCAAGGGCTTGGGCGCGTGCGCTGTGCTGGAAAGCCTGCGGCGTTGCCTCGTGTAGAGGGCTCTCCAGGGCACCGGGCATCCGCCAGCCCACGTGGGCGTGCAGGTCGGCCGGGCCCATACGGTTGCGGACCAGAGAGAGGCGGGTGTCGCGCCCGGCCAACCAGTCGGGCCGGGGGAGGAAGTGTGTGCGTGTGCTCTCGAGCTCCACGGCGACGTCGGCACAGCTTCCCGCCAGCCGCTGCTGCCCCAGCACCACCAGCGCGGTGTCGGTGCCGGCGGCACTGCGGCGCAGGCGCGGCCAGGCGGCGTCCGGGACGCGGGGGGCCTGCTGGCTGGTCCCCGGTGCCAGGTCGAGGACCAGCAACGCAAATCCGTGGGCCGTCAGCACATGCTCGGCGCAGCGCAGGGCCTCCTCGAGGCCCCGGGGCCGCGCCCACAGCACGCGCGCGAGGTCCACTCCCGCGGCGTCGGCAGAAAGGGGGTCGAAGGCATCTGCGGGATCCAGCATCGCCGCCCACGCGCCGCTGGCGGTGGTGTGGGCCAGCAGGGCCAGGGCCAGGGAGGTGCACCCACGGCCCGCTTCCCCCGCAATCTCGCTGAGACGGCCCTGCGGGAAGCCACCGCCGAGCATCCGATCCACCGCATCGAGGCCCGTGGGCCGGGGCCGGAGCGGCATGTCGGGGCCACCCCCTAGGCGCACCTGGGCGCCGAGGTCCTGTAAGACGCTTTCGAGATGGCTCGGGGCTGCCTGGGGGGGGGAAGGCACTCGAGGATTTTCGTCTTTTGTTCGCCATTCGTCAAGCGAAATGGCGTGCCTAGGCCTCCAGCACGGCTTCGAAGAGTGCCAGGCGAGGATGCCCTTGCAGGAGGCCCTCCGGCATGCGCGCCTGGGCATGTGCCTTGCGGAAAGCCTCGGAGCGGGTCCAGCCTTCGAAGGCGTCGCGGCTCTCCCAGGTGGTGTGGGAGATGAATTGCCCCGGCTCCTCCCCGCGCAGCAGCGCGAAGTGCAGGAAGCCCGGAACCTCGCCCAGGTAGGTCTCCCGCTCTTTCCAACGCGCCTCGAACTCCTCCCCACGAGCCGGGTCTACGTCGAAGTGGTTCATCGCTACGAAGATTCCCATGTCGCCCCCTACTCCTTTCCCGAATCTGCCCGGATGCGGACGCGCTGCCCGACCACTTCGAGGCGGCCCTCGGCAAAGAGTCGGATCGCCTTTGGCAAGAGCTCGCGCTCGGCGGCCTGCACTCGCGCGGCCAGGCTCTCCACACTGTCGTCGTCTCGCACCTCCACCGGCTGCTGCACGATGATCGGGCCGTGGTCGTACTCGTCGTCCACGAAGTGCACCGTAGCGCCGCTCCAGCGGGCCCCCTTCTCCAGCACCGCCTCATGGACGCGGCGGCCGTAGAAGCCCTTGCCACAGAAGGCGGGGATCAGCGCCGGGTGGACGTTGATGGCGCGCCCCGCGAAACGGCCGCGCAGCTGAAAGGGCGAGAGGAAGCCCAGCAGCGCCACGAACTCCACACCGTGCTTCTCGAGCTGCTCGTGCAGGCAGTCGTTGAACTCGTCTACGTCCGGGTGTTGCCTACGCGGTATGGCCAAGGCGGGCACGCCCCGTCGCCCGGCGCGCGCCAGGCCCCCCGCACCCTCCTTGGAGCTCAGGACCAGCACGACCTCTGCCGGTACCTCGCCGGCCTCGATGCGCTCGAAGAGGTTCTCGAGGCTCGTGCCCTCCCCGGAGAGCAGCACGCCCACCCGCAAGGGCCGGCTCATGAGCCGCCGGGATTCCGGCGCACGCGGGGCTTGGCCGAGCCGTCGAGGTTCTCACGTACGCGGCGCGTAGCCGGAGAGCGGTTCAGCGTGTAGAAGTGGATGCCGGGCACATCGTTTGCGAGCAGCTCCCGGCACTGCAGGGTGGCCCAATCGACACCCACTTCCAGCGAGCGCTGGGGGTCTCCTGCAACCTCCGCGAGAGCCGTCTCGAGCTCGTCGGGAACCTTCGATCCCGGTGAGAGGCGCATGGCGGCGCGCAGGTTCTGGAGGCTGATCATGGGCATGATGCCCGGAACGATGGGGACCGGGAGCCCGGCGCGGCGCGCCACGTCCCGGAAGTGGAAGAAATCTGCGTTGTCGAGGAAGAGCTGCGTGATCAGGAATTCCACCCCAGCGTCGATCTTCTTGGCGAGGTTCGCGACGTCGGCTTCGAGGTTCAAAGCCTGGGGGTGCTTCTCGGGATAGCAGGCGCCGCCCAGGGTGAAGGCTCCGCGGCTCTTGATGAAGGCAGCCAGCTCGCTGGCATGCCGAAAACCTCCGGGCACGGGTTGCCAGTCCGGCTGGTCCTTCGGCGGGTCGCCGCGCAGGGCCAGCACGTTCTGGATGCCGGCCCCGGCCAGCTCGTCGAGGGTCGCGCCGAGCTCCTGCGCGCTCTGACCCGTGCAGGTCATGTGTGCCATCGCGGTAATGCCGAGCTCCTGCTGGATGCGGATCACGAGATCGGCGGTCTTCGCGCGGGTGGCGCCCTGCGCGCCGCAGGTCACCGAGACGAAGCCCGGGGCCAGCCGCTTCAGGTCGCCGATGCTGCGATAGAGGCTGCGGTAGCCGGCATCGGTCTTGGGTGGAAAGAACTCGAAGGAGAAGACCGGTCCTTCTCCCGCGTAGAGCTCCGAGATGCGCATTGGGGCCATTCTACCCCCGGGCGCCATTGACGCCCACAGGGTGGCCGGCCAGACTGCCCCCGATCAGAGGAGACGCGCATGTCGGTTCTGTGCTCCGGCTCGGTAGCCGTGGATCACATCATGGTCTTCAGGGGCCGCTTCAAGGACGAGATCCTTCCGGAGAAGATCCACATGCTGAACGTGGCCTTTCACGTTCCGGAGCTCCGCCGCAGCTTTGGCGGAACTGCTGCGAACATCGCCTTCAACCTGAAGCTCCTCGGCGAGGAGCCATTGGTACTCGGGGCGGTGGGCGAGGACGATTTCGACGCTTACGCCGCCTGGCTCGAGCAGCACGGGATTGCTCTGCATCACGTCCTGCGCCTGGCCGGCGAGGCCACCGCCGGCGCGTATATCACTACTGACCTGGATGACAACCAGATCATCGCCTTCCATCCGGGCGCGATGGATCGTGCGCACGAATCCCGGCTGGATGCCGTGGACCCGAACTCCTATCGCGTGGGAATCGTCTCACCCAACGGCAAACGGGCCATGCAAGAGACGGCGCGGAGCCTGAAGGCTGGCAGCGCGGCCACCGTCATCGATCCGGGCCAGGGTCTGCCGCTCTTTGACTGCGGGGAGCTGCAGGAGCTGCTGGAGGGTGCCGAACTCTACATCGTGAATGACTACGAATGGCAGGTGACCCTCGACAAGACCGGTCTTGCTGCCGAGGAGATCGAAGCGCGAGTCGGGGCGGTGGTGGTGACGCAAGGCGAGAAGGGCTGCCTGCTGCGGCGCGGGGGTGAGGTGACGCACGTGGCTCCCGTAGTCGCCACCCATGTGGTGGATCCCACCGGCTGTGGGGATGCCTTCCGAGCGGCCTTTCTATCCGGGCTGTTGCACAACCAACCCCTCGAGACCTGCGCGCGCATGGGCAACCTGATGGGCGCGTTGATGGTCGAGCGTCATGGCACCCAGTCCCTCACGTTGGACCTCGCAGAGTTCGAGCAGCGCTTCCGCGCGGCCTACGGCGCGGAGCTTCGCTGAGCGCCCGCGCGTGGGTCCGGAGCTGGACGCCGTGGTGGTGGGCGCCGGCGTCGTGGGCCTCGCATGCGGGGCTGCGCTGGCTCGATGCGGCCAGCGCGTGGTGGTGCTCGAGCGGCACGCCGACATCGCGCAGGAGATCAGCAGTCACAACAGCCAGGTGATCCACGCAGGCATCTACTACCCCACCGGATCCCTGAAGGCTAAGCTGTGTTCCCTGGGTCGCGAGCAGCTCTACCAGCGCTGTCGAGATCTGCGCATCGCTCACGCGAAGCTGGGCAAGGTGATCGTGGCGGTCGAAGAAGACGAGACCCAGGCTCTGGAAGCGCTCTGCGACCTGGGCACCGCAAACGGCGCACCGGGCCTCGAGCTCCTCGACGCCCACGCGTTGCACCGTGTCGAGCCACAGGTGCGCGCGCACGCGGCGCTCTTCTCCCCGCGTACAGGAATTGTCGATGCGCATGGCTTGTGCCTCTCCTTCGCCGCGGAGCTCGAGGCTCATGGCGGCGTAATCCTTACGCGCAGCACCGTGGTGGGGGCGGAGCGAGCCGCGCCTGGCTTCCGCGTGGCCGTCCAGGGGACCGATCCTGGGGTGCAGTCCGTTCGCTGTGCCGCGCTCGTCAATGCTGCCGGGCTCGGGGCAGGGCACCTTGTGGCCATGCTGGGACTCGACGCCGCAGCGCTCGGTTACCGCCTCTATCCCTGTAAAGGCGACTACTTTGCCATCGCTCCGGGCGCACCCATCGAAGTACGCGGGCTGGTGTACCCGCTGCATGGACAGGCTGGGCTCGGTATCCACGTCACGCGTGATCTCGGTGGCCGACTCCGTTTGGGACCCGACGCGAGCTATCTCGACGCGAACAGGCCCGACGCGTTTTCCTACGAGGTCGACGCTGGCAAGGCGAGTCGCTTTGCCGAGGCGGCGGCCCGCTATCTACCGGGGATCCGCTCCACCTGGCTCTCCCCGGACGGGTCCGGCATACGCCCGAAGCTGGCCGGACCGGGAGAGGCGTTCCGGGATTTCGTGGTGGCGGAGGAGTCTGCGAATGATTGCCCCGGCCTGGTGAGTCTGCTCGGGATCGAATCCCCAGGCCTCACCGCGGCGACCGCCATCGCAGATCGGGTGGTGGCGTTGCTGCCGGGGCTCTGAGTCGACGGCACGCTACGAATTGGCCAGCCAGGCTGCTGCGACGCCGATGTTGTCGCCGGCCCGATTCCGGCGCTGGGCAGCGAGGGCGCGCTCGCAGACCTGGCGTGCCAGGCTGGCGGGCCGGAGCTCCAGGTTGGTGGCCTCGGCCTGGGAGGCGGCCGCGATGACGGTGCCCGCCGGATCGGAGACACCGATGCCTCGCTCGGAGAGGCCGTCCGTCACGAGAACGACCGCGCGGGCTTCGTCGAGAGCTTCCGCACCCACGCTCATGCGCGGCGCGAGCTCCCGGGGAGAGGCTGGAGAATCTCCCAGGAATGAGGGCGGGGCCACCGCTCCGGCCAGGTCCAGCGCGCGGTCCCGCTGCACGAGGAAGAGATGAGAGTCGCCGATTGCGGCGTGCAAGAGTAGGCCCTGCTCGCGCAAGACAAGGGCCACACACAGGGTCGTGCTAGCGCCGGCTGCCCTTCCGGAGCGCTCCGCCAGGATCTCCTCGTTGGCGTCGCACAGGGTTGCCAGGGCGTGGCGGGGCCAGCTCTTGGCATCCGGCGCGCTCGGGTCGTCGGTCCACTGAGGTGCCGGGTTGGCCAGCAGGTGCTCTACGACCAGCTCGGAAGCCTCGAAGCCCGTGTGCCCGTCGGCTACCGCGAGGAGCAGACCGTGGCGACCAAGGGCGAAGGCTGCGCAGTCTTCGTTCGGATCCGTGTGTGCGTAGCGTTTCAGCGCGCCACCCCTGGAGAGGGCAATGGCGGCCGGGCCCTCGGCCACCAGCTCCAACGCGCCCAGCTCCACGTGGTCGCGGCCCCGAAGCAGCGCACTCCTCACGGATCCCGGTCCGGCTCCGACGAGGTCAGGGGATTTCCGGCGAAGCGCAGATCCTCCACCGCGCGGCCCCCGATGAGGTGCTCCTGGATGATCCGTTCGAGGTTCTCTGGCGTGCAGTGGTGGTACCAGGTTCCATCCGGGTAGACGACCGCGATGGGGCCGTACTTGCAGATCCGCAGGCAAGACGCCTGGCTGCGGTAGACGCCACCCCGGGCGTCGGCGAGCTTCAGCTGGCGAAGCCGTTTCTTCAGGTACTTCCATGCCGCTTCTCCCTACTCCGGAGGAGCGCAGTCTCCATGGGTGCACAGGAAAATGTGTCGGGTGTAGCTTCCGATCTTGAGCACGCGGGTGAGTCGCGCGAGCTCCGCGTGCATGTCGCTGCCGGGCTCCTCACTTGCTTTGCCTTCCGTCATGGGCTCTGGAGCATAACCGGCTAGGAGTGGCGAAACCATCCGGGTGTCGGAGCTCGCGGTCGCCGCGATCCAGGGGTCCAGGGGACTTGGAGGCTGGGCTATGCTCCTGGCGTGGCCGGGACCAGAAGCACGCGAGCCAGCCGGCGAAGTGCGCCCCGTCCGGATTTGGTGCGTTCGCTGGTGCACGAGGTCGGCAATCTGCTGGCGGCGGTTCGCATGTCGGGCCACTTCCTGGGCGGGGAGATTTCGGGTGCGGACCGCCAGCAGTTGGCCCGCGAAGTGGAGATGCTGGCCGCCCTCGCGGGAGCCTGCATCGCCCAGATCCGGCAGCTGCTAGGTGAGAACATGGACCGCCGTACGCAGCTGGCGCTTGGTCCGCTCCTCAACGGCGCCGCACGCACCGTGCAGGAAGTGCTCCCGGATCCCAGCTGCCTGGCCCTGCGCGTGCACAAGAGGTTGCCCGAAGTGCGGGTGGATGCGGATGGCTTCCATCATCTGCTGGTGCTGCTTTTGATCGGTTCCGTGACCGCGTCGACGCGCCAGGACGTGAAGGTGCGGATGGCAACCGCCGTGGAAGAGCGCCGGGTGATCGTACGCATCACGGACGATGGCCCGCCGCTGCACGAGATATCCACCGAGGCACGCCCGGGTCGGCGCGGCCGAGAGCTTTGGCTCTCCATTGCCGGCGCCGTGCTACGCGCGGGCGGCGGCGGCATGCGGATCACCCCCCGCCGCCGCGGCACCCAGGTGGAGCTACTGCTGGCGGCCGTTCGCCACCCACTTCGCCCCGCGCCTCCCAGCGTGTGCCCTTAGGCCGCCGCCTTCTCCAACGCCTCTTGGGGAGTGCGCCCGAGGCGCTTCTTGCCGCCATCCCGGATCTGGGCAGTGGGGCGCTTGACATCCCAGATCAGGCCCACGGCTTCAAAGGCACGCAGGATGTACCAGGTGATGTCGATCTCCCACCAGTAGAAGCCGTTGCGTGCCGAAGCCATGTAGAAGTGGTGGTTGTTGTGCCAGCCTTCGCCGAAGGTCAGCAGCGCCAACCAGAGGTTGTTGCGGCTGGTATCGCCAGTATCGTAGCGCCGCGAGCCCCACAGGTGGCAGAGCGAGTTGATGGAGTAGGTGGCGTGCCAGAGCAGCGTGGTGGAGACCGCGAAGCCCCAGACCAGGCCCGGGAAGCCCGCGACCAGGTAGCAGATCACCGCCAGGAAGAGCGGCGGCACGAAGTGGTACTTGTTCAGCCACACCAGCTCCGGGTACTTTGCGAAGTCCCGGATCCCCTCGGTCGGGGTGCCCGACCAGCGCGAATCGAAGATCCAGCCCTGGTGGGAGTGGTACCAGCCCTCCTTGGGCGAATGCGGGTCGCCAGGCTGGTCGGAGTAGCGGTGGTGTCGCCGGTGGGTCCCCGCCCACCACAGCGGCCCCTTCTGGGTGGACATACAGCCGATCCACGCCAGCAGGAACTGGAAGACGCGGCTCGTCTTGTAGCTCTTGTGCGCGAAGTACCGGTGATAGGCGCCGGTGATGCCAAAGATGCGCACGAAGAAGTTGAGCGCGCAGAGAGCGACGGCAGCCTTGGGTGCTCCTACCACGAAGACCAGCAGGCAGGCGGCATGGATGCCCCAGTAGATGCTGCGGGAGAAGAAGTCGGTCCGCGTGAGCCAGCCATCCTCCTGGCGGAACTCCTCCTGCGTGATCTGCACTCGCTTGGGTATCGATGTCGGCGTAGCCATGTTCCCTCCTCTCACCGCTCCAGACGGTCGCCAGCATAGGGAGCACATCGGCAAGGAGTAGGGCAACGCTGTGAAACTTGCGTAAAACCAGTGAGATAAGGGCCCTTGTGTGAAAATTGCGTAAAGCTCGCTGGCAGGGCGATGGGACATCGATCACACTCCGCGCGCGCTTGCGCGTGAGGGTTTTCCCCGGAGGCGTGTTCGCGGGAATCCTCGCCACGGGTCGCCGTGGGGCGTTCGTGGCGCGTTCGTGGCGAGGTGGAGCGGAGGGTGCGGATGAGCGATCGGGCAATTGGAGCCTATGGGTTGAGCGAGGCCGAGTCCCAGGCGTATGCGCGCGACGGCTTTTTCATCCGGGAGACGGTATTTGATGCGTGCGAAATTCGCGCGTTCCAGGAGGCCGCGGAGGAGGTGGCGCAGCTTGCCGGGCAGGGCGCCCTGGCGAGCCGTGACCGCTATGCGATCGACGGCAACGAGTACGTCGAGGCCTCCCTCTCTGCGGGTGCTTCGACTGTGCAGATGGAGCACCGTACGGGCTCCCACGTGATTCGCGTGATCGAGCCCTTCCACCACCTCCACCCGCGCTTCCGCACCCTGGTGGATGATCCTCGCCTCGTCCAGCCGATGGCGGGATTGGTGGGGACCCGGCGGGTGGCGCTCTTTACCGACAAGATGAACCTGAAGAGGCCCCAGGAGGGATCGCGCTTTTCGTGGCATCAGGATTCGCCCTACTGGGCCCACTTCTGCGACCATCTCGACCAGCTCCCGAATGTACTCGTTGCCCTCGATGACGCCGCCGTGGACAACGGCTGCTTCCGGGTGATTCGCGGCAGCCATCGTCGCGGCCTGCTTCCCGGGCGCGCAGGAGAGGGCCGGCTAGGCCCGCTCTTCACCCACCCCGACGCCTTCGACGAATCGCTGCAGGTGCCGGCCGTGATCCCTGCCGGCAGCACCGTCTTCTTTTCTCCTCACGCGGTTCATGGCTCCGAGCCGAACACCTCGGACCGGCCCCGACGCGCGCTGGTGTTGACCTACCAGCCTGCGGATCGACGCATGTTCAAGATCGACGCGGTTCGCAACGCGGGATCGTCGCCGGCCTACGGGCAAGTGTAGGCGGGCTCTGCCAGGCTGCGGACGAAGGCCAGCACATCCCATACGCCCTGCTGTCCGATCGCGCTGCCCCAAGCTGGCATCTGGGGACTGAGACCCGCGGCCGCACCGCCCCGCGCGATCACGGTGCGCAATCGATCGTTGGAGAGGGGATTCATGGTCGCACCGTCGTTGTGGCGGGTGGGCTTTGGGTCCAATCCGGCTCCGGCGGGCCCATCGCCTTCCCCGTGCGCACCATGACAGCTGGCACAGAGCGTGGCGTAGAGCGGCGCTCCCGCGGCGGGATCACCTGGAATGCACGCGTAGGGCCGGGCCGCAGCTTCGGGAGCGCGGGCTGTGGGCGCCGCAGGCTCGGCACGAGCCGGGGTCTCGGTTTGCGGTGCGACGCGGGGAGGTGCCTTGGCGGGCTCATCTCCGCCGCAGGCCAGCAAGCCTGCGGCCAGCGTGGCGATGCAGATCCCGCGCCACGTCATAGGAGCTCCTCTGCCGCCCGCTCGAAGGCGGCGCGAAGCTCGGGGTAGGAGCGGGTGACGGGGAAGTGCGGGAACTCGCGGGCGACGTTCTCCGGCGGCCGGAAGAGGATGCCCGCGTCGGCGGCCTCCAGCATGGTGGTGTCGTTGTAGGAATCGCCGGTGGCGACGGTCATGAAGTTCATCTCGTGGAAGCGCTGTACGGCATTGCGCTTGGGATCTGCCTGACGCAGGGCATAGCCCGTGATCTGGCCATCCGCTGCGACCTCCAGGTCGTGGCAGAAGAGGGTGGGCCAGGAAAGCTGCTTCATCAGAGGGGCCGCGAACTGATAGAAGGTGTCCGAGAGAATCACCACCTGCCACTGCTCTCGGAGCCAGTCCAGGAAATCCCGCGCGCCGTCCAGGGGCTGGAGCCCGGCGATCACCGCCTGGATGTCCGGGAGGCCCAGTCCCCGCTCCGCGAGGATGCGCAGGCGGCCGCGCATCAGCTCGTCGTAGTCGGGGACGTCCCGGGTGGTGAGGCGTAGCTCTTCGATCCCCGTCTGCTCGGCCACGCCGATCCAGATCTCCGGAACGAGGACGCCCTCCAAGTCGAGGCAGGCTAAGATCATGCCGCCGGATGTTCCCCGACTGAGGGCCCCGGCACAAGACGCTCCGTGCAGAGCGCTGCGCTGGCTCCGTGCAGAGCGCTGCGCTGGCTCCGTGCAGAGCGCTGCGCTGGCTTCGTGCAGAGCGCTGAGAGCGCTGGAATGGATGGGGGTGGACCGGCGATGGGTTGGATCGAGGCGACGTTGTTGGGGCTCGTTCAAGGGCTGACCGAGTTCCTGCCCGTCTCCAGCTCCGGTCATCTGGTGATCGTGGAGAGCTTCCTGGGTCCGAGAGCCCAGGGGATCCTGTTCGAGGTGGCCGTGCACGTGGGCACGCTCTTCGCGATCCTGCTCTTCTTCCGAGCGCGCGTGGCAGCCCTCGTGAGCGGTGTGCTGCGCGGTACTCCGGAGGCCTGGCGCTATGTCGGAAAGCTCGCCGTGGCGACACTGCCCGCGGTTCCGGTGGGCCTGTTTCTCGAGCACCGCGTGGAGGCGCTCTTTGATATTCCCTGGGTGGTCGGAGTGGCACTTCTCGGGACCTCGGCAATTCTGCTGACGACCCGGCGTTCCGTGCAGACCGCCCACGCGCCGGAGCCTACATGGAGCCAGGCACTCTGGATCGGCCTTGCCCAGGTCGTGGCCATCATCCCAGGGATCTCGCGCAGCGGGACCACCGTCTCTGCAGCCCTGGCGCTGGGCGTCGCGCCGCTGGCCGCCACCGAGTTCTCCTTCCTGCTGGGGGTCGTTGCCATTGCCGGGGCGGCAGTTCTCAAAGTGCCCGCGATGACGTCGGCGTCGCCCGATCTGGTGTGGGCCTGCGCCCTTGGTGCAGCCGTTTCCCTGGTGTCAGGTGTCGGCGCGATCTGGCTCTTCGTGCGTTTGCTGCGCTCAAAGCGCTTCCATTGGTTCGCCGCCTACACCGCAAGCGTCGGTGTGGCGTTCCTGCTCTGGACGCAGCTTCACTGACCGCCCGCCGGCGCGGGCTCCTTCACCCAGACCGGCGACCTCGCGTACCCGTCAGGGCTCGAGGATCGGATGCAGGCGCTGGGCCGGTACGGTGTCCCGGAGCTTTTTCAGGGCGCGAGCCTCGAGCTGTCGGACCCGCTCCCGGGAGAGGCCCAGGCTCTGCCCGATCTGTTCGAGGGTGTGCTCCTCTTCGCTACCCAGCCCATAACGCAGGCGCAGGATCAGCTGCTCGCGGTCGGTCAAGGCACCGATCAGGTGCCCGACGCCCACGCGCATGCGGTCGCCGTCGATGCCGCCGTCGGGAATGTCCGCGGCGGCATCCGGAACGAAATCCTCCAGGCGCTTCTCCGTGCCAGCCACGGACGACTCCAGCGAGATCGCCTCTCGCGAGAGGCGGTCCAGGGTCTCCAGGGCGTCGGTATCCGTACCCAGGGCCGGAGCCAGCTCCGCCGGCGTGGGCTCACGCCCGAGCTTGCCCGTCAGCTCCGCCCGCACGCGTTGACTGCGCTGCAGCCGATCGTGTACGTGGGATGGCAGGCGGATGGTTCGGGAGTGGTTCTGGATCGCCCGCACCAGCGCTTGGCGGATCCACCACACGGCATAGGTGGAGAACTTGAAGCCGCGCCGATGATCGAACTTCTCCACGGCCCGGATCAGCCCGAGGTTGCCCTCCTGGATCAGGTCCGGGAAGGAGAGGCCGAGATTCCGGTAGTCCTTGGCGATGGCCACGACCAGCTTCAGGTTGTGCTCGATGAAGCGGTTCTTGACCACCGTCATCTGGTCCTGGGCATCCTCCACCGCGCCCACCCGTGCGAGCAGGGTGGGCTTGGTCAGGCCTGCCTCCAGCTCCAGGTCACGCAGTCGCCGGGTGGAACGACGGCTGCGCCGTAGCTCGCGGGAAAGCTGCCGGCTCTGCTCGCGCAGCTCCGCCAGCAGCGCCAAGGAGAGATGCGCATTGTGCATCTCTCGCGAAATGTTCTTGTCCACGCGTTCCAGGGCCTTTGCCTCGAATCCCTGGTCCGAGAGCAGGGAGTCGCGCCGCTTGAGCTGCCGGCGGATCTTGTCGACGGCCCGCTCGACGCGCGTGGCGATCTCGCCAGTCTCCTCGTCTCCCACCGATTCGGAGAGCTTTGCGCCCGTGTGAGACAGCGCGCGCAGTCCGTCCCAGCGGCTGACGACGTGGCGTGCGCTGGCGGGGATCGCGTAGAGCGCCACCCGCAGGGCTGCTGTGGCCGCTTCCAGCTCCTTGGCCAGGACGACCTCCTCCTCGCGTTTCAGGGTGCGCGTACCGCCGATTTCCTGGAAATACGACTCGAGCGGACGCCGCTCTCGCGCGGCATCGATCTCCTCCGCCGGGGCCACCGCTGCGTGGCGGCCCGCACGCGGGCGGGGCTTGGGGTCCTTGGTTGCGGCCTGGTAGCGATCCTCGAGCTTCACTCTGTTCCTTCTCATCTGGTTCGGTTCCTTGGGTCCGGTGGGGATCCCCGGCGGCCCTCATCCGGCCTGGCCGGTCCCAATGGGCTCTGGACCCGCCTCGTCAAACATTGTTCTGGAACGATTGGTTTCGGCCCTGACTCGAAATGCGGGCACACGGGCCGCTGGAGGTCTCTCCATCAGCTGGCCCACGCCACTGTGACTTGACGACTTGAACGTCACGTCGCTGCACACGCGCCCCCGTTTCCCGCTTCTCAGGCTCCCCAGTGGGATACCGATCGGCGAGGTCTGGTTTCGGACGAAGCTCTGTTGGGCGCGCGATGACACCCCCCGCGTTGAAGCCCCTTCCAGGAACGACCCCCGAGGGACCCCGGGGCCAACCGGCACAGGGTCCACGCAAAGACGCTCCGGATCCCCCGAGGCTTCATGGTTCCACGGAGTAGCTTTGCATCTTCCAACGTCCCTGTGCCGTTTACCAGAACTTTTTCGACCTGCGCGCGGGATTTGCAGGTGGGAGAGATGAGTCAGTGGACTGAAATCCTTCGAATGTGGTGGATACCCCTCTTCCATCGGCCTTGCTCTTCGAAATCCGTAGGAAAGACCCCGGGGGGCATCTACTGCGTCGTCCAGATCAGCTCGACAGTGATGTCGCGAAGCTCGAAGCCCAGGGGTGGGAAGCGCACGGCAACAGTTCGGTGCTGACCTGGCTGGAAGCCACCCGCGGGGGTTCTCACCGATACCTGCTCCCCCTTCGGCCCATGGGCGCGCACGCGGAGCATCAGCGTGCGGTAGAAGTGGCTGGTTCCGTTTTGGACCACCAGGTTCACACGCAGCCCATCGGCCATGGGCGCCACGTTGCCCAGGCGATAGGTCACCAGCCCCGGCCGGGCATGGGCGGTTCGTCCGACCATCGTGCCTGGAATCGTCGCCTGCTCGGGGGGCTCGAGGAGGGGTGGTGCCCCGCAGGCCAGCAGCGAGAGCAGGAGGAGCAACACGGCGGGCGGGCGGGAACTGCGTAGTCGGGTCACGGGCTCCTCGGGCGGGGGTTCGCCCAGCATAGACTCCCAGCCACGATCGCGTTTCCATGCTTTGGCGCTGCGAGAAGCGTCAGGAATCCCTGGAGGCGACGGCGGCACGCACAAAGCGGATCGCCTCCTCGACCAGCGCTGGGCGGGCGGGAAAATTCGGGTCGTTCCGGTAGAAGCGTCCCGCGTACTCTGCGTGCAGCAGGCAGATGATGTCTGCCGCCGAGGCGACATCGAGGTCGTGGCGGAACTCGCCCGACCCGATTCCCTCCCGGAGGATCGAGGCCACCAGGTCGCGATGGGGCTGCACGCGGTTGGCAGCCGCGCGGCGCACTCGCTGCAGCTGGAGTGCCTGATCGCCCGACATCAGGGCCGGCAGCAGTGGATGGGAACGACAGAAGGCCACGGAGCGGCGCAACATGAGCTCGAGCTTCTGACTGGCGGTCTGCGCCTCATGATCGCCGCGCGGCAGCATGGCGCGCACCCAGTCCCGAAGCAGCTCCTCGAGGACCACCTCGAAGAGGTGCTCCTTGTTCTTGAAGAACTGGTAGAGCAGGCCGTTGGAGACGCCCGCCTGAGCCGCGATGGCCTCCACGGTGGCACCTGCGAAGCCGAGCTGTCCGAAGCAGGCGCGGGCGGCCTGGAGGATGCGCCGGCGGCGTTCCTCGCTCCCGAGGCGCCGGCTCGTCTGCCGCGCGGTGCGCGCGTGGTGGGATTCCGGCGGGGTCATTCGGCTCACAGCCTCCGGGAAGGATTTGAAGATAAACTATCGAGTATTCATTGAAAATTCATGAAAAATTATTCAAACTGTTCGGCACGGGCACACCGCCCGCCTGAAGAGGAGCCCCCATGTCCCGACTGGACTTTCAGGCCTTCGATGCGGATCACCACTACTACGAGGCCGAGGATGCCTTCACCCGCCACATCGAGCCCCAGATGGCCCGACGTTGCATGCAGTGGGCTGTGGTCGGAGGGCGAAAGCGCCTGCTGGTGGGCGGCAAGGTGAACCGCTTCATCCCGAACCCCACCTTCGATCCCGTCGCCAAGCCGGGCATCCTGGACGCGTATTTCCGCGGCAGGAATCCCGAGGGCAAGGACATCCGCACGCTCTTCGGCGAGCTCGACCCCATCCACGCCGCGTATCGCGATCGCGATGCACGGGTAGAGCAGCTCGACGCCCAGGGCCTCGCCGGCTGCCTGCTGTTCCCCACCTTGGGCGTCGGAATGGAGGAGAGCCTGAAGCACGACCCGCAGGCCTGTGTAGCGGCCTTTCGGGCCTTCAACCGCTGGATCGAAGAAGACTGGGGCTTCGCCTTCCAGGAGCGCCTCTATGCCGCTCCCTACATCACACTTCTCGACGTGAAGGCTGCGGAAGCCGAGGTGGAGTGGGCTCTCTCCCGAGGAGCGCATCTCGTCTGCATGCGTGCGGGGCCGGTCGCGCAGACGTCGGGCAGCATCAGCCCGGCGGATCCCCGCTTTGACGGCGTCTGGGGACGCATTGCGGAGGCCGACATCCCCGTGGCCTACCATTCCGGCGACAACGGCTACAACCAGTTTGCGGCGGAGTGGGGCGTGGGGGGGGAGTTCCAGTCCTTCGCCTATGACAGCCTGCGCCTGTGCCTCTCTCCCCAGCCCATCTGGGACACGCTGGCCGCGCTGGTCTGTGGAGGCGTCTTCGACCGCTTCCCGAAGCTTCGGGTGGCGACCATTGAGAGCGGCAGCTCCTGGCTGTCGCCGCTCCTCGCGCGCCTGAAGAAGGCCTATGGACAGATGCCCTTCGCCTTCAAGGCCGATCCGGTGCAGCAGCTTCGCGATCACGTCTTCGTCTCGCCCTACTACGAGGACGATCTGGAGGGCTTGAAGAACCAGCTGGGGGTCACGCACATCCTCTTCGGCTCGGACTATCCGCACGCGGAGGGGCTTGCCGAGCCGACGGACTTCATCCACGACCTCAAGGGCTACGACTCCGACGAGGTACGCCTGGTGATGCGAGAGAACGCCCTGGGCCTGCTTCAGCCGCAAGCTTAAGTTCCGAGAGCGCTCTCCTCGCGCGAGGATCTGCAATACTCCGCCCTCCACGGAGGAAGCATGGCCCAGTACGAAGAGGAACTCGCCGCGGCCATCCAGGCGGTGCGCGCGGCAGCGCAGATCTGCCGGGCGGTCCAGGCGAGGCTGGTGACGGCCGAGACCCTGGAGAAGAAGGACAAGAGCCCCGTGACGGTGGCGGACTTCGCCTCCCAGGCGGTGGTGTGCCAGCAGTTGCAGGATGCGTTTCCCGACGACGCCGTCGTGGGGGAAGAAGACTCAGCGGCTCTTCGCGAGGGAACCCAGAGTGTCCTGCGCGACGCCGTGGTGCGCGAGGTGACGGGGAGCGTGCCGGGCACTCCGGGCGCCGACGACGTGCTGCGCTGGATCGACCGCGGTGGCGCGGACGCCTCGGGTGGGCGCTACTGGACCCTCGATCCCATCGATGGCACCAAGGGTTTCCTGCGCGGCCAACAGTATGCGGTCGCGCTGGGCCTCATCGAAGCGGGGGAGGTCGTACTGGGCGTGCTCGGCTGCCCCAATCTGCCGGATTCCGAGGGTCGCCCGGGGGCGCTCTTCACGGCCGTACGGGCCCGCGGCGCGGCCATTCTCCCTTTGACCGGAGAGGACCTGCAGGGCACGCCGGTCCATGTCTCCACGCTCGGCTCTCCGGGAGAAGCCCGTTTCTGCGAGTCCGTGGAGTCGGCCCACTCGAACCAGGGCGAAGCCGCAGAGATTGCAGCGCGGCTGGGCATCGAGCGGGAGCCGTACCGCATCGACAGCCAGTGCAAGTACGCTGCGGTGGCCCGGGGCGATGCCTCCATCTACCTGCGGATGCCGACGCGCAAGGACTACCGGGAGAAGATCTGGGACCACTCTGCGGGCAAGCTCGTGGTGGAGGAGGCCGGAGGGCGGGTGACGGATGCCTTCGGAGCGGAGCTGGACTTTCGTACGGGTCGCACCCTGGAGAAGAATCGCGGCATCGTCGCCACCTGCGGCACGATCCACGACGCTGTGATCGATGCCGTGCGCCAGGTGCGTGGCGCGTAGCCGCTACTTCGACGGGTCCAGCAGGACCTTCAGGATGCCGTCCTCGCGGGCATCGAAGCGGCGATAGGCCAGCGCACCCTCTGAGAGCGCCATGTGATCGGTGAAGACGCGCTCCGGGTGGAGGCGGCCGTGGGCGACGAGCGGTACGAGGGCTGGCCACAGGGCCGGTACGGGCACCAGGCTGCTGCGGATCGTCAGGTCCTTCATGAAGGGCAGGATCATCGGGAAGGGCGCCACGGCGCTGTTGCTCACGCCGATGATGGAGACGTTGCCCCCGGCGCGGGCCAGCTGCAGCGCCTTCAGGATGGTCGCGTCGGCTCCCACCGCCTCGATCACCGCGTCCACGCCCTGCCCCCCGCTCTGCTCCATTACGACGGCATCTGCCTGGTCCGCGGGGACCGCATGGGCGCCGAGCTCTTCCGCAACGGCCAGGCGCTCGGGGACGCTGTCGATGGCGAGGATCTCCGCCGGCCCGAAGAGCTGTGCGCACATCACCGCCAGCAGCCCCACCGGGCCCAGGCCGATCACGGCCAGGGTGTCACCGGGCTGGATGTCGGCCATCTTCGCCCCCAGGAAGCCGGTGGGCAGAATATCCGTGAGGAGCACGGCCTGCTCCGCGCTGATGCCTTCCGGAATCCGGCGGATCGCGTGATCCGCGACGGGGACCGCCACGGCCTCGGCCTGACCTCCCTCGAGACCCTGCCCCACGCCGAAGACGCGCGTCTGCTGGCGCGCACAGCGCACCACCTCGCCGCGTTGGCAGGCGGGGCACTCGCCGCAGCCGATCACGCCGGAGACCATCACCGGGTCTCCGGGCCGCACGCTGTGCACCGCGCTTCCCACCTCGACCACCCGGCCCACGAACTCGTGGCCCAGGGTGAAGCCTTCCTCCACGGGCATCGCGCCGTGGTAGAGGTGGAGGTCCGAGCCGCAGATGGCCGAACGCTCCACCTGCACGATGGCGCCCCGCGCATCTTTCGGGCTGGGGTCCGGCACGCTCTCGCAGCGGATGTCGCCCGGCCCGTGAAAGACGAGGCCCTTCACTGCCTCGCTCCCTCGAAGCAGATCACGCTGCGTGCGATCTCGCCGGCCTTCATCTTGTCGAAGGCCGTGTTGATCTCCTCGAGGCCGAGCCGCGCCGAGATCATCTCGTCCAGCATCAGGCGACCGTCCAGGTAGAAATCCACGAAGCGCGGCATGTCGATGCGGAACCGGTTTCCACCCATCATGGAGCCCACGATCTTCTTGCCCTGCAGCACGAGGTCGAGGGGCTGGAACTCCACGCCCGTGCCCAGCGGGACGACGCCCACCAGCACGCAGGTCCCGCCCTTGCGGATCATCATCGGGGCCTGCTGACAGGTCGCCACGGTCCCGATGCACTCGAAGGCGTAGTCCACGCCGCCTCCGCTCCGTTCGAGCACCTGGGCCAGGGCATCCCCCTGCGTGGCGTCGATGCCGTCGGTCGCACCGAGCTTCTGTGCGAGGTCGAGCTTCCAGGCGACGGTGTCCACGGCGATCACCCGGCTGGCCCCCGCAATCCGACAGCCCTGGATTGCAGAGAGCCCGACTCCGCCGCAGCCGATCACGACGGCCGTCTCACCCGGCCTCAACTGGGCGGTATTGAGCGCCGCCCCCAACCCCGTGGTGACGCCACAGCCGATCAGCGCGGCCTGTTCCAGGGGCATCTCCCGCCGGATCTTCACCAGCGCGTTCTCGTGGACCAACATCTCCTCCGCGAAGGCTGAGAGGTGCGCGAACTGGTGGAGGGTCTCGTCGCCGCGGTGGAGGCGGGGAGGGGCCTCGGGGCCGCGGGCGGTAGCCTCCCCGCCGCACAGGTTCGGCTCGCCCCGCAGGCAATACTCGCAGCTCCCGCAGAAGGCCGAGAGGCAGCCGATGACGTGGTCGCCGGGCTGTACGTGGCGCACCTCTGCCCCCACTTCCTCGACCACCCCGGCGGGCTCGTGGCCGAGCACCGTCGGCGGCGGGACGGGCAGGCCGCCTTCGAGGCAGTGCAGGTCACTGTGGCAGACGCCACAGGCGACGGTGCGGACGCGTACCTCCCGGGGGCCCAGTGAGCCCAGAGTGACATCCTCGATCGTGAGGGGCGTATGATACGCCCGCAGTACAGCGGCCTTCACGGCGGATCCTCCCGGTGGCCCGGCGCTCTGCGCCGAGGAGCCGTCAGGGTAGCGCGGCCTCGGGCCCAGGGTTTTCCCTTGCGGTGCCACGGCCACTGGCGTGCCACAATCCAAAGGTTCGAGAAACCCATGAGACGCACCCAGAGCCAGTCTCGCAATCTGTTCCTGACCGGCATCGACCGTCTGGCTGGGCCGGCGGCGGAGCAGGCGGACCTGGAAGCCCTGCGCGAAGTCCGGATTCTCAGCGCCGCCTACGTGGTAGCCCTGGGCCTTGTGGCGTTTCTGCTCGCCGCGAATCTGCGCGAAGGGACCCCCTTCATATCCTGGGTCGCGGCGGCGACGCTCCCCCTCCTGCTGGGCGGTGTATACGGCCTGCGATCCGGACGAACCCGCGTGGCGGGCCAGCTGCTCTGCGGGGTGTCCTTTTCCTTTGCCGGGGGTGTGACCGCCGCCACCGGAGCCGCCGATCCGTCGGTGCTCTTCTTCGGGGCACTGGTACCGGTCGTGGCGGCACTGGTGCTCGACTGGAGGGCGGCCCTGCTGTGGGCCGGCGCGACGGCGCTGCTGCAGCTGAGTGTCGCCGGACTGGCGGCCCAGGGCTTCGCATTTCCCATCGTCGTAGCACCAGACCTGGTTGCCGCGACGCGCTTTCGCAGCGCCTTGGCCTTCCTGATCGCCGCGCTGGCTGCTGTGGTGACGTCGGAGCGGGTTCGCAGCCTCGCACTTCGGGAGTCACGTGCGCGCGGGCAGCTGCATCGCAGCCTCTTCGAGTCCGCCCCGTTGGGGGTGTTCATCCTGGATCTCGAGGGAAGCGTACGCGATGCAAATCCAGAGGCCGTGCGCCTCCTCGGCGCGCCCTCGCGGGAGGCCGTCGTGGGAATCTCCCTGTTCTCGCGGGAGGACGTCGAGGGTGGCTTCGAGTTTGATCAGATGCGCGAGACGCTGGCGGGTGGACCGCCGATCAGTGGGGAGCTGCGCTGGCGCTCGGTTTTTGGCACAGAGGTCGAGGCCCGCGGCTTCCTCGTGCCCCTCCTGGACGGTGACGGACAGCCTGCGGGGGGGCAGATCATCCTGGAGGATCTACGGGGAACCCGGGCGGCAGCGGAGGCGTTGCGGGCCAGCGAGGCGCGCTACCGCGCGATCGTGGAGAACAGCACCGACGTGCTCGCAGAGGTGGACGCCCATGGGGTGGTGCTCTTCGTGAGCGGTAACGCCGAGCAGGTGACCGGGTTTCCAACCGACATCCTGACGGGAGTCCGCCCGGTGGACCGGGTGCATCCGGATGACGCCAGGCGCCTGGCTCGTGCGATCCGGAGCGTGGCCCGCGGTGAGGCGATCCACATCGACAGCCACCGCTACCAGCGTGCCGACGGCAGCTGGATGTGGCAGGAGCTCAGCGCGCGGCCGTTCCGCACCGCCTCCGGTGAGACGCATTTTCTCGTCACTGCGCGGGACGTGACCGAGCGCATCGAAGCGGAGCGGCACCTGCGCCAAGCCCAGAAGATGGAGGCCATGGGGCAGCTGGCGGGCGGCGTGGCCCACGACTTCAACAACCTGCTGACGGTCATCACGGGTTGGAGCGACGAGCTACGCGAGGGAGGCATGGCTGCGGAGAGCGTCCAGGCGGCGGGCCGGGAAATCCTCACCGCCGCGGAGCGGGGTGCAGCCCTGACCCGGCAGCTGTTGGCCTTCTCCCGCGAGCGCCCCTACGAGCCGGAGATCCTGGACGCCAGCGAGGCCGTAGCGAGTGTGGGGAAGCTGCTCGGCCGGCTGATTCCAGAGCGCATCCGGCTGGAGCTGGAGCTGGGAGAAGGGCTGCCGCCGGTGCGCGCGGACCGGGGAATGCTCGAGCAGTCCCTGATGAACCTGGTGTTGAATGCGCGCGATGCTCTGGAAGCAGGGGGCACGATTCGCGTGCGCACGGGTTGGCGGAAAAATGCGGAGCGAGATGAGGTCACCCTGGCCGTGATCGATGACGGTATCGGCATGAGCCCAGAGGTGGCGGAACGCGTCTTCGAACCCTTCTTTACTACCAAGCCGGTGGGGGCTGGCACTGGGCTGGGGCTGGCCGTGGTGTATGCCGCGGCCCAGCGCATGGAGGGCGAGGTGGAGATCGAGAGCCGCCTGGGCCACGGGACTACCGCGACCCTGCGACTGCCGGCCGCGGAATCAGCTCCAGAGGTCCGGGCCGACGGGGAAGGGTCGTCTCCGGCAAGCGGGGGCAGCGAGACGCTGCTGGTGGCGGAAGACGACCCGCTGGTGCGGCGCATCGTGGTGACCACCCTCGAGGCACAGGGCTACCGGGTGTTGGCAGCCAAAGACGGGGAGGAGGCGCTCGGCATCGCCTTGCACCACGAGGGGCCGATCCACCTGCTCCTGACCGATGTGGTGATGCCGCGCATGAGCGGTCCCAAGCTGGCCCAGGCCCTGCGCCGCCGCTGGCCCAGCCTCCCCCTGCTCTTCATGTCGGGCTATCCCAAGGGCCTGGAGGACGCCGAGGGGGAGTCCCTGCTCCACAAGCCCTTCACGCCGAGTGCGCTCAGAGCGCGGGTGCGTGAGGTCCTGGACCAGGGCGAGAGCTAGAGGCCGAAAACCCGTGGGATCACCAGCAGCGCCACGGCGCCGCAGGCCAGGTCCAGGGGCAGGCCCACGCGCAGGAAGTCGCGAAAGCGGTAGCCGCCCGGGCCGTAGACGATCAGATGGGTCTGGTAGGTGGTGGGGTTGGCGAAGGCGCAGGTCGCCGCAAGAGCCACGGCCATGACGAAGCTGCGGGGCTCTGCGCCCACCTGGACCGCGGCGGCTGCGGCGATGGGGAACACGATGGCGGCGGCGGCGGCGTGGTGGAGCAGCTCCGCCAGCAGCAGGGTGACGGCGTAGACCGCTGCCAGGGTGGCCAGGGGCCCATGGGGACCCGCAAAGGCGACGAGCACGCCAGCCAGCGCGGAGGCGGCGCCAGTGGCCTTCATGGCCCCCGCGATGCCGAAGCCCGCGCCGATCACGATGAGGATCGACCAGTCGACGCTGCTGCGCGCCGTGGTGCCGTTGATGCAACGCGTGGCTACCAGGGCGCCCGCCGCCAGAAAGGCTGCGATGGAAATCGGCGCCACTCCCAAGACCACCAGCCCCACCATGGCCGCGAGGATGCCGATGGCCACGCTGGCCTTCTCGGGACGCCGGCTGCGCGAGTCGTCCACTTCGCTCACCAGGAAGAAGTCCTGGCTGTTGCGGTGCGCGCGGGTGAAGCCGGAGGAGGTCTGCAGCAGTAGCGTGTCCCCCGGCCTCACGACGATTTCGCCGATCTTCCCGCTCAGCCGCTCGCCATTGCGGTGCACAGCCACCACGGCGGCGTCATAGGTGGTCCTGAAGTTGGCGGCGCGGATGCTCTGCCCGATCAGCGGCGAAGACGTGGAGATCACGGCCTCGATGAGCCGCCGCTCGGGAGCCGGATCCGACCACTCCGCCTCGCCGGTGTCGGGTACCAGCCCCGGGATTCGATGCAGGTCCACGATGGTGGAGACGACCCCAGCGAAGATCAGCTGGTCGTTGGCCTCGATGACCTCGCGCGGGGCAACCGGTGTGATGCTGCGCCCGCCACGGCCGATCTCCACCAGGAAGAGGCCCTCCAGGTGGCGCAGTCCGGCCTCCTCGACGTTCTGGCCGACCAGGGTGCACTGGGGCTCCACGCGCATGGCGGCGATGTACTCGCGGCGGTGCCGGCCGAGCTGCTCGGCCAGGAGCTGGCGCTCGGGGATCAGGCGGGGAGCCAGGAAGAGCAGGAAGCACAGGCCCACCAAGCAGATTGGCAACCCTACGGGCGCCAGCTCGAAGAAGCCCATCGGGCCCATGCCGGTGTCATCCATCAGGCCCGAGACCGTGAGATTCACGCTGGTGCCGATCACGCTCAGCGTACTGCCGAGCATGGTGGCGTAGGAGAGGGGGATCAGGAAACGGCTGGGGGAGTGGCCGTGGCGCCGGGCCCAGTCGATCACCACCGGGGTCATCATGGCCACGATGGGGGCGTTGTTCAGGAAGGCGGACGCTCCCGCGACCGGTGGGCACATGCGGGCCAGGGCGGAGAGCCGGCCCCGCGCCTTCCCAAAGAGACGCCCGACCGCATCCTCCAGCACTCCGGTCTCCCTCAGACCCGCGGAGACGATGAAGAGCGCCCCAATCGTGGCCACCGCAGGGTTCGCGAAGCCCTGGAATGTCTGGATGGGGGTGAGGACGCGGAGGCCCGCGAGGGCGAAGAGTCCCGCCATGAAGACGAGGTCCGGCCCTGCGACCTCCCGGGCCAACCCGACGACGATCAGGCCCAACACCGTGAGGGTGAGCCAGCCCTCAATCCCCATTGTCACGCCCCATCCTCAAGCCCCATCGCCTGCGCCCGACCGGACCCGATCCCACCCGAAGCGAACCGAAGTGCCCCGACCCATCTGTGACCCGACCCATCTGGATGGAGACCCCACGCGCGCGGCGACGATACCCGGATCGCGGAGGATCCGCGACAATGCAGCGGATGTCTGTCGAGTCACAGCAAGTCGGGGCGGGGGCATTCTCGGAGCGGGAGTTCTACCTGCGCGAGTTCCGTGGGCGCACCTTGGCCGTGGCGCTGCCCGCCTCTGGGGGAAGCGTCGATCCCGAGGTCCTGCAGACGCTGGCCCGAGGGGGCTGCCGCAGCGTGGTTCTAGCGACTGGGGCGCAAGCGCTCGAGGCCCTCGGCCTTCGTTGCGTGCTCTCCGCAGACCGCCCGCGACTGGAGGCCGAGCTGTGGCGGGCCCTGCGCACGCACTCCGTGGTCGGCCTGGAGCTTCCCGCCGCGGACTTTCTCACGCACTGCCGCGGGCTTGCCCTGCGCCTGCGCGTCTTCAAGCTGGTGTGTCTCGATGCGGGAGGCGGCCTCCTGGCACGGGGAGGCAAGCGTCGCTCCTTCGTACATCTCGAGGAGCTGCGGGGCTGGCTGGGCCGAGGCGGTGAGGGCCTGGCAGGGAGGGATCGCCTGGCACTCTGGAGCGCGGTGGCTCGGATGCTGGAAGGCGGGCTGAATGCGCTGAACGTGCGTCGCGCCGAGGATCTCGCCCGGGAGCTCTTCACCTACGCGGGCTCGGGCACGCTCTTCACCCGCGAACGCTACATGGAGGTACGCCGGCTGGGCCTGGACGACTTCGATGCGGCCCACGACCTGATCCGTTGCGGTGTCGAGGAAGGCTACCTGGTTCCGCGCGGGTCCGAGGCGCTGGACGCCGTGCTTGCGGCCGGTTTCGGAGCGTTCGCCCTGGGACGAGATCTCGCAGGCATCGGCGCCCTGCTTCCAGGCATGGATGCCCGGGCGGGAGAGATTTGCAGCCTCTATACCTTGACCCGTTTTCTGGGCGAGGGCGTCGGGAAGGTGCTCATCGGCTTTGCCTGCGAGGAGGCGGCGCGAAAGGCCATGAGCCTTGTTTACGCCTGCACCACGAGCGAACGGGTGGGGGAATTCTTCCAACGCAACGGCTTCCGGGGCGTGGGCCAGGAGGAGGTGCCGGCCGAGAAGTGGCGGGGCTATGACCCTGCCCGCCGCAGCCTCGTGCGTTGCTACCGGCGGGATCTCTCGTAGGTGGGGAGCGACGCGTCTCGTTTCGAGAGGACGCGTTCGCGGGGCGGGGGGCCGCTGCGGGGAGGTCGAGCGCAGCGGCCCCCCGCCCCGCGAACGCGCTTGCTCGTGCGCTCGATTCCAGGCTGGCCTGGGGTTCCTCGTGGGACGCTGTGGGCCGGAGGTGGACTGTAAGCCGGGTTCTGTTCCCGCAAGCCGTTGCCAGCCTGCCGGCGAGGATCATTCATCTAGGCCGTGCATTGCTGCACGGCTCCAGCGCTCTCACCCGGACGCCGGGCCGAAGCCTTGGGCGGACCGCCCTCAGCGGCATCCCTATTCGAGCTTGCTCCGGGAGGGGCTTGCCCCGCCGCCGGTCGCCCGGCTGTCGCGCGTGGGCTCTTACCCCACGATTTCACCCTTGCCTGTGCCTCCCCCGATGAGCCCTCTCAAGCCCACCGGGATCTCCGGCCATCGGCGGTGTGGTTTCTGCGGCGCTTTCCCTCGGGTCGCCCCGGGTCGCCGTTAACGACCTCCCTGCCCTGTGGAGCCCGGACTTTCCTCTCGTGAGCGGTGCGTGCCCACCAGCGATCCTCCATCCACCTCCGGCCGGACGCAGGGTACCCCGCGGGGCCAATGCCCTCAAGGCCCCTAGGTGGAGTACCCAATTGATTTTTAGAAAAGTATCAACTAGATACTTATAATCATGTCAGAGATGCCCCTCTCTCCGTTGCCGGGCAAGAGCACCGCGATTCCACGCCCGGGCGAGGTCTTCGATCCCGTTGCGCGCGCACTGGACGTGATCGGGGATCGCTGGACCCTGGTGCTCGTGCGGCAGCTGCTGCGCGGGCCGGTGGGCTTCCAGGAGCTGCGCCAGCGCACGGGGATCGCGCCTCGGGTGCTGTCGAATCGGCTGCGCCAGCTGGTCTCGGCAGGCTTCGTCGAGGCCGCGAGCGTGCGCGCCGGCCGCTCGGCCTACGCCGTCAGCCCGCGCGGCCGCTCCCTCGAGCCCATCATCAGCGCCCTGGCCCGTTGGTTCGTGGATCACGCCATCCGCGACCTCGACCTCGACATGGGGCGCTTCACCGAAACCTCCCCACGCTCGATCATGGAGTCGCTGCCCTTCCTGCTGCGTCGGCGGCAGGCCCAGGACGCGGACGTCACCTTCGAGATCCGATTGAGCGGAGAGGGCGGCGGCGTTTGGACCGTGCGGATCGCCCGCGGGAGCTGCCAGGTGCGCGAGGGCTTTGCCGAACGCGCCCACGTCCGCTACACGGCGGATGCGCGCATCTGGTGCGGCCTGGCCCTCGGCATTCTCGATGCCCACGAGGCCACCCACAGCGGCCAGCTTCACAAAGAGGGCGGCCGCGAGGCCATGGACCACTACTTCCACCAGCCTGCGCGCTCCCGCGGTCCCGAGCATGGGTCGGAGACCGCGAGACGCGAGGCCGATCACAAGGAGAACCACCAATGATCTCATTCGGACCGACCGAAGAGCAGGAGGTCGTCCGCGATGCGATGCGGGAGTTTGCGGAGCAGGTGCTGCGCCCCGTGGCACGCGAGGCAGACGAAGCAGAGCATCTCCCGGATGGCCTTCTGGACCAGGTCTGGGAGCTCGGGCTCACGAGCACCCAGCTTCCCGAGGCCTTTGGCGGTGGCGGCGAAGACCGATCTCCCGTCACCAATGCGCTGATCCTGGAGGAGATGGCGGCGGGCGACCCCGGTCTGGCCATCGCCTCCCTGGCGCCGAACAGCTTTGCCTTCCCCATCGCAGACCAGGGAACCGACGACCAGAAGGAGCGCTATCTGCCGCGCTTCTGCGGCGAGAAGTTCGCCGGCGCGTCCCTGGCCCTCGTCGAGCCCTCACCGGTCTTCGACGTATTGGCTCTCCAGACCACCGCCGAGCCCAAGGAGGACGGCTTCGTGCTCTCGGGCCACAAGCGTTTCGTGGTGCTCGGCGACCGGGCGGAGCATTTCCTGGTTTTGGCGCGCAACGTCAACAGCGCCGAGGCGGGCTTCGCCGCCCTCGACGCCTTCATCATCCCGAAGGATGCGGGGGGCCTCACGGTGGGCGGCCTGGAGAAGAACATGGGGCCGAAGGCGCTGCCGACGGTGACCCTGGCCCTCGACCAGGTAGAGGTGCCTTCCGCCGAGCGGCTAGGGGGCGAGGCGGGCATCGACTCCCGTCGTCTGCTGGCGAACACCCGCACGGCGGGGGCGGCTCTGCTCCTCGGGCTCTCTCGCGCGGTGAAGGAGTACGCCATCCCCTACGCCAAGGATCGTCACGCCTTCGGCCAGGCGATCGCCCAGAAGCAGGCCATCGCCTTCATGCTGAGCGACATGGAGGTGGAGAGCGAGGCGCTGCGCTGGCTCACCTGGAAGGCGGCGTCTTTTCTGGAGAACGGGCGCGATGCCACCCGCGAGTCCGTCATGGCTTGGACCCACGCAGCCGAGCACGGCATGCGCATCGCAGACAACGGCGTCCAGGTGCTGGGCGGCCACGGCTTCATCCGGGAGCACCCGGTGGAGATGTGGTACCGCGCCGCACGTACCCTCAGCGTCCTCGAAGGCCTGGCCGCAGTCTAGGAGAAACACGATGATCGATTTCACGTTGACCGAGAAGGACCGGGAAGTCCTGGACTATGTGCGCAAGGAGTCGCTGGTGGCGCGCAAGTACGCCCGCCAGTACGACGAGGCGGAGCATGAATTTCCGCCGGACAGCCTCCCGGAGTACGAGAGCGGCGAGTTTCCCGGCGTGTGGTCGCTGATGGCCGGCCGAGGCGAAGAGGACTCGGGTATGGGTGTGATGAGCATGCTCATCAGCATGGCCCAGACCTGGGGGGACTACTCCGTGCGGGTGAACCGCGGAGGCGGAGGCGGCCTGGGCAACGCCGCGCTGCGCGCCTCGGGTACGCCGGAGCAGCAGGAGAAGTGGGGCAGGCTCACCCTCGCGATGGCCATCACGGAGCCGGGCTGCGGCTCCGACCCGAGCCTGGTACAGACCAGCGCGGTGCTCGATTCCGAGACCGACGAGTGGGTGATCAACGGCGAGAAGATCTTCGTGACCACCGGCTGCCGCGCCGAAGGCGTGGTGCTCTGGGCCACCCTCGACAAGAGCGCAGGGCGTGCCGGCATCAAGTCCTTCCTGGTGGAGAAGGGCACGCCCGGCTTCATCGTGGCCCACAAGGAGAAGAAGCTCGGGATCCGCGCCGACGATACCGCCGCCTACGTTTTCCAGGATTGCCGCGTTCCCCGCGAGAACCTGCTGGGCGGCAACGAGAGCGTGGAGCCCAAGAAGGGCTCGGGTGGCTTCAAGGGCGTCATGAAGACCTTCAACATGACCCTCCCGGGCGTCGCGGCCATCGGCCTCGGCATGTCCCAGGCGGCCCTCGACTTCACGCGCGAGAAGCTCGAGGGGGCGGGCGTCGACCTCTCCTATGGGGCTGGCATCCACGGCCTCTCGGCCGTTACCGCGAAGTTCCAACGTCTGGAGACGATGCAGGAGGCGGCGGTACTCACGGTACTCCGGGCTGCGTGGCTCTCCGAGCAGGGCAAACCCAACAACCTCGAGGCCTCGGTCAGCAAGGCAAAGGGCGGTGCCACCGTGCGCCTGGTGACGCAGGGCTGTGTCGAGATCCTGGGCGCCATGGGCGTCTCGCGAGACGACCTGCTCGAGAAATGGTTTCGGGACGTGCGCATCACGGACATCTACGAAGGCACCGGCCAGATCCAGCACATGATCATCGCCCGTAACATCCTGGGCTATGACCGCTCGATGCTGAGCTAGGGAGTCTCGCAGAACCGGGTAGGCCGGGGGCGGGCATGGCCCATGGAGGCTGCTAGATGCGGCCGACGCTCTGCTGTAATGGATGAATCTGTCCGCAAGGCCTGTGCAACCTACGCTGCTCACCTCGCCTTGGGCCACGAGGTGGAGGACCGTCCAGAGGCCCGCTTCGTGCGTTTCCGACCGGCGCCACAGGTCTACGACGCAAACTTCGTCCAGCGCGTGCGCGCCGCGACCCCTGAGGCCACCGAGAGGGTGCTGGCAGCCACCGAGGAGTGGCTCGCCGGTTTCGAGCACCGTCAGGTCCTGACAGACCCGGAGACCCCGGCGGTCTTCCAGGCCCACCTCGCCCTGGAGGGCTACAAGCCCAGGCCCACGTTGCAGATGCTGCTGGAGGGGGATCTCCAGGGCCCGGCGCCGGCTGGCGTCGAGATTCGAGGCGTCGCGGCACCAGAGGACTGGACCTCCGTGCAGGCGTTGAAGCGCGTGCGGGATGTCGAGGACTGCGAGAAAGCCGGACGTGCGCCGTGGGGCGAGGAGGTGACAGCGCAGATGGTCCTCGCCGTACAGGCCAAGGCGCCGCAGGTGCGTTTCTTCCTCGCCCGCCACGAGGGCAAGGACTGCGCCTACTTCTCGTCCTTTCCCGGCGTAGGCGGCGTCGGCATGTTGGAGGATCTCTTCACCCTGCCCGAGGCCCGGGGTCGTGGCGTCGCCCGCGCCCTCATCCATCACTGCGCGGCCGACGCCCGCAGACGCGGTGCAGGGCGGTTGCTGATTGGCGCCGACCCCGCGGATACTCCCCGCCACGCCTACGCGGCGATGGGCTTCCAACCCCTCTGCCTCACCTGGGCATGGCTGAAGACGGGCGCCATCGAGCCGCGGGGACACTCCATCGGCCGTGCTGAACGCAGGCGAGGTGCGGGCCCTGCTACGCGCGCCCAGGTTCTTTCCCGGGGCTGAGGCCGGAGAGCACTCGGGGTTGGCTAGGATCTTCGCCCATGAGAGCCATCGTGATCGACGCGCCTGGGGACGAGTCCGTCCTGAAGCTCGGCCAGGCGCCCGAGCCCGCCCTCGGGCCCGGTCGCATCCGCATCCAGGTCGCGGGCTGCGCGGTGAACCGTGCGGACCTGCTGCAGCGCCAGGGCCTCTACCCGCCTCCTCCCGGTGCCTCGGAGATCCTCGGGCTGGAGTGCGCAGGGACCGTGCTGGAGGTGGGCGCTGGGGTCGGGCGCTGGAAGCCAGGCGACCGGGTCATGGCGCTACTTGCGGGGGGAGGCTACGCGGAGCAGGTGGTCGTCGATGCGGGCTCCGCGCTGCCCGTGCCGCAGGGTCTGCCTCTGGAAGCGGCCGCCGCGTTGCCGGAGGTCTTCCTCACGGTCTTCCTGAACGTCTTCCAGCTGGCCGGTCTGCCAGAGGGTGGCGCGCTGCTGGTCCATGCGGGGGGTAGTGGCATCGGCACTGCGGCCATCCAGCTGGCCAAGGCGGCCGAGGCCACGGTGGTGACCACGGCGGGCTCCGACGCGAAGTGCGCCCGCTGCCGCGAGCTCGGGGCCGATCTGGCGGTGAACTACAAGACGAGCTCCTTCCTCGAAGGGGTTCGCGAGGCGACGGGTGGGCAGGGCGTGGATGTCGTGCTGGACCACATCGGTTCAGCCTACCTGGCGGACAACCTGGCCTCCCTTGCCGTAGGAGGCCGGCTGGTGGTGATCGGCTTGATGGGCGGCGCCAGGGCCGAGATCAACCTGGGGCTGTTGCTCGCACGCCGGCTCCAGGTGATCGGGTCGACGCTGCGGGCGCGGCCGGAGCAGGAGAAGGCGGAGCTGTGCCGCGCCTTCGAGGCTCGCTTCGGCGCGGATCTGGCCGCGGGACGGGTCCGCCCGATCGTGGACCGGGTGCTTCCGTTGGAGAAGGCTGCGGAGGCTCACCGTGCGATCAAGGCGAGCGAGCACTTCGGAAAGATCGTGCTGACGCCCTAGATGGCCTCCGCTAGTGTCCGCCGGCCTGAAGCCGGGAGGAACGCGTGCCATGGCCGTCGAGCGAACCCTGTCGATCGTCAAGCCGGATGCCGTCGAGAAGGGGGCCACGGGGGAGATCCTGCGCCGCTTCGAGGCGGCCGGGCTGCGGATCCTGGCGCTGAAGAAGCTCCAGATGAGCGAGGAGCTGGCCCGCGGGTTCTATGCCGTGCACCGGGAGCGCCCCTTCTACGGCGACCTGGTGAAGTTCATGACCTCGGGGCCGGTGGTGGTGAGTGTCCTCGAGGGGGAGGGTGCCATCGCGAAAAACCGGGAGTTGATGGGCCCCACCAACTCGGAGGAGGCGTCGGCGGGTACGATCCGGGGCGACTTCGGCACCGATATCGAGCGCAACGCGGCCCACGGCTCTGATGCGCCGGAGACCGCACGCGTGGAGATCGCCTACTTCTTCAATGCCGGCGAAATCCTAGGGCCCTGCGAGGCGCTCTGAGAGGCGCGGTTCCTACGCTAGGCGTAGCCCTTCGCCAGCAGCAGGATCAGTCCGAAGTAGGTCAGCGTGAGCCACAGGCCGTGGCTCTTCAGTGCGCGGGTCACCGTCTACCCCCAGTGAAACACCCTGTGAAATCTGCGGGCCGCAATCGCCGTCGCCCTCTGGACTTGTCGAACCCCAGCCTCGCAACTTTAGGAGCTAGCACAGGAAAAGTTGCAACGGCCGTGATTCGGCTCACCCTTTTGGGTTGCCCGGTGACTGCGATCACCCGGAGTGCAGATCAGCTGCCGCGGAAGTGCGGTTCCCGGCGGCCGCGAACCGCGGCGAGCCCCTCCAGAAGATCCTCGCTCTCGTAGCAGAGCGCCTGCTCGGACGCCTCCCGCGCGAGCTGGGTTTCGAGGTCGCTGCCCTGGGACGCAGCCAGGGAGCGCCGGGCTCCCTGCACGGCAAGGGGTGCCGCATCGGCAATGGCCCGGGCCGTCTCGAGGGTGCTCTCCAGTACAACGTCCTGGTCTACCGCCCGGTTGACCAGGCCAATTCGCTCCGCTTCCACCCCGTCCAGGATGCGGCCCGTGTACAGGAGGTCCGCGGCATGGGCCGGCCCGACGATGCGCGGCAGGGTCCAGGTGGCCGCCATGCCCGGGTGGATTCCCAGGCGGCTGAAGTTCAGGCCCAGCTTCGCCTGCCGCGCCGACACGCGGATGTCGCAGGCCAGGGCGATACACAGCCCCGCGCCGATGGCATGCCCGTTGATGGCGGCGAGGCTCGGCTGGGGGAGCTCCGCGACAGAGAGATAGAGGTGGTAGAAGCGCTCCATGAAGGTGCGATTCCGGGCCCGGGTGTCGCCCCCGGGATCTTCGCTGCCATCCCGGGCCAGTCGCTCGATCATGGCGAGGTCTCCACCGGCGGAGAAGGCCCGGCCGGCGCCGGTGAGCACGACCGCCCGGATGTCCGTGTCCTCCGCCAGGCGAGCGATCTCCGCCGCGATGGCCTGGCCCATGGGTTCGGTCATGGCGTTCAGACGGTCGGGGTCGTTGAAGGTGACGACGGCGACGCCGTCGCGTTGCTCGCAAAGCAGCAGGGACTCGGTCATGGCGGCGAAGCCTGACCGAGCCCCTGCTTCGGTGCAAGGTGGGCGCTCAGTCCGCCGATCTTCGCAGGAAAGCGGGCGCCTCGCGGTCCGGCTCCTCTTCCTCCTCCGAATCCTGGCGGCGGCGGCGCAGGAAGGCCGGTACGTCCAGCTCGTCTGCAAAGGGGGAGACGAACTCTCCGCTGGTCGCGACCTCCTGGGCGGACGGTCGCGAGGGCGCCGCAGGTTCCGCCGGCTGGACTGCGATCTTCGCTGCGGGCAGGGGCGGCGGTTCCGGCGCGAGAGGCGGCGGAGCCTCCGGGCGCAGCGGACGCAGTGCTGCGAGGGGCTCCAGGGAGGCGCTGCGCGCGTCCTCCCCGACGCGCCGCCGGTCGTCCTCCAGACCCGTGGCGATGACGGTCACCCGGATTTCGCCCTCCGCCACGTTCTCGTCGATGACCGCACCGAAGATGATGTTGGCGTCCTCATGTGCCGCCTCCTGGACCAGCGTTGAGGCCTCGTTGACCTCCCACAGCGTCATGTCCGGCGCACCGGTGATGTTGATCAGCACGCCCCGGGCCCCATCGATGGAGACGTCCTCCAGCAACGGGCTGGAGATGGCCGCGTAGGCCGCATCCTTGGCGCGGCTCTCCCCCACTCCGATGCCAGTGCCCATCAGGGCCATGCCCATCTCATTCATGATGGTGCGCACATCGGCGAAGTCGAGGTTGATGAGGCCGTGCACGGTGATCAAGTCCGAGATGCCCCGCACGGCTCCGAGCAGCACGTCGTCCGCCAGCTTGAAGGACTCCGTCATCGGCGTGTCCTTGCCCGCCAGCGCCAGGAGCCGGTGGTTCGGGATGGTGATGAGCGTATCCACCACCCGGTGCAGCTCGTCCAGGCCCGCTTCGGCAAAACGCGTGCGCTGCCGTCCTTCGAAGGGGAAGGGCTTGGTCACGACTGCCACCGTGAGGGCCCCGACCTCGCGCGCCACCTCCGCAATCACCGGCGCAGCACCGGTACCGGTTCCGCCGCCCAGGCCAGCGGTCACGAACACCATGTCCGAGCCCACCAGCAGGTCGCGCAGCCGGTCGCGATCCTCCAGCGCTGAGGCGCGCCCCTTCTCGGGGTTCGCTCCGCAGCCGAGGCCCCGCGTGACCTCGGCACCGAGCTGCACCTTCAAGGGCGCCAGCTTGTGCTCGAGGGCCTGGGCATCGGTGTTCGCCACGACGAACTCCACCCCGCCGAGGCCGGAGCGGATCATCGTGTCGAGGGCATTTCCGCCTGCGCCGCCCACGCCGATGACCTTGATCCGCGCCTGCAGATCGCCGGCATCCTCGAACTCGAGCAGCTCTTCGTGGGCATCGCCCACCTCGAGCAGATCGGCGCCGCCCTCATGGCGATCCCTGGATCGATCCTTGGACCTCTTGGACATTTTCACCCCCCCGGGTTGACGCATGCACCGAGGCGCACGCCGCGTCGCGTCCGTGCGCCATATTACACACTTTTCCTTTGATTTGTCGCCTAGTTGCGAGAAAAGTTGCGAGTTTTCCCACGCCTCGGATCAGCTGAACTCCCCATAGAACCAGTCCCGCATGCGCTGCTTCACCCGCCGGAAGATGGAGTCGTCCCGGATGCGGAAGCGGCTGGCTCCCTTGCCCTGGGTCTGCGAGTGGCCGAAGAGCACCAGCCCGACTCCGGTGGCGTACATGGGGCCGCGCACGACGTCCTGAAGACCGCCCACGTGCTCCGGCTGGCCCTGTCGCACCGGCGATTCGAAGATCTCCTCTGCCAGGCAGTCGATCCCGGAGAGTGCCGAGCAGCCGCCGGTCAGTACGACGCCGGACGGGATGCGGTCCTCGAGGCCCGCCTTGACCAGCTCCTGGCGGGCGAGGCTCAGGATCTCGTCCACCCGCGGCTCGATGATCTCGCACAGGATCTTGCGCGAGACCTCCCGCGGTCGCCGCCCACCCACGCTCGGCACGGTGATCACATAGTCGCTGCCGAGCAGGCGCGGCGACGCCATCCCGAAGCGCTTCTTGATGCGCTCGGCCTCTTCGAAGGGCGTGCGCAGGCCTACGGCGATGTCATTGGTCACGTGGTAACCGCCCAGGGCGAGGACCGAGGTGTGCTTGATGGAGCCCTCCACGAAGACCGCCAGATCGGTGGTGCCCCCGCCGATGTCGATCAGGCACACACCAAGCTCGCGCTCGTCGCGGGCGAGTACGGCCTCGGCGGAGGCCAGGGGCTCGAGCACGATGTCCACCACGTTGAGCCCGGCCCGGTTGGCGCACTTCACGATGTTCTGAGCGCTGGTCACTGCCGCGGTGACGATGTGGATCTTGGCCTCGAGGCGGACGCCGCTCATGCCGAGGGGCTCTCGGATGCCGTCCTGGTCGTCGATGATGAACTCCTGGGGGATCACGTGGATCACCTCGCGGTCCATCGGGATCGCCACCGCCTTGGCTGCGTCGATCACCCTGCGCACGTCGCCCTCCGCGACCTCACGGTCCTTCACCGCCACGATGCCGTGGGAGTTCAGACCGTCGATGTGGCCCCCGGCGATTCCGGCGTAGACGGAGGAGATCTCGCAGTCGGCCATCAGCTCCGCTTCCTCCACCGCCTTCTTGATGGATGCGACAGTGGCGTCGATGTCCACCACCACGCCCTTGCGCAGGCCGCGGGACGGGTGGGTACCGATGCCGACGATATCCACGCCGGTCTCTGTGGCCTCTGCCACAACAGTGCAGATCTTGGTGGTCCCGATGTCGAGGCCGACGATCAGGTCTTCCTTGCGTGCCATCTTTCTCTCACCCCCTGTCTGGTGGGCGCCCGTCTCGCGGCGCGCCCGGTTGTGGACGGCGGCGCGCCCCTAGCGCCCCGCCGTCACCGCGCCGCCGAGAAGCCGCGAGGGCCCTCCGGCAGGCGGGTCACTTCGGAGAATCAGCTGCTCTCCGAAGCGCAGATCGATACTCGTCGCCGCGCGTGTCTGCGGCAGATCCTCGGCCAGCAACCGGGCCAGCCGAGCCAGGCCAGGATCGGGATCCCCGCCGCCGAGGATCACGCGGCACTCGGCCTTTCCCCCGAGATCCAGGAGCAGCGCGGGGAGGGCCTGGGCGTCCGCACCCGTCAGGCGTACCTCGCGCGCGGCCGGCAGGCCATGGGTCTTCAGGGCGGCGAGCAGCGCAACCCCCTGCCGTAGTAGCGGGCTTGGCGCGCCGGTCGTGGCAGCGCTTGCAACCAGCCGCGGCAGCGCCGCATTCCGCGACGCCGGGGCGAAGGGAGTGCCTTCCGCGTCGACATAATGCCAGCTGGGGCGCGCCGGGTGCTGTGGAGTCGCCGCCAGCGCCAAGGCAAGGGGCTGGCGCTCATCCACCGCCAGCAGCAGGCGGCCGCTCGGCAGGGTGGCGACGCGGGCGTCGCGTACCCAGGGGAGCCCTCGCAGCCGTGCCCGCAGCGCACCGCTGCGAAGCGCCGCCAGGGGTTCTCCCAGACGTAGCTCGGCGGCAGATACCAGCTCCTGAGTGGAGACCCGCTGCTGTCCCTCGACCGAGAGGCGTTCCAGGCGCACGCCTTGCGGCGCGATGCGGGCAAGGACGCGCTCCCCTGCCAGGCCTCCCAGGAGCAGGCCCGTGGTGGCCCCGAGGACGCAGAGGGTGGCCGGCGAGAGCACCCGAGAATGCCTGCGCGAAAGGGCGCGACTCATGCTCGCTTTCTCCCCCAGATGCGCACCTCGGGCTGCAGCTCGATACCCGTGCGGCAGCGCACCGCAGCCCGGGCCTTGCCGATCAGGGCGAGCACGTCCGAAGCACAGGCCTCCCCGCAGTTGACGATGAAGTTGGCGTGGAGGCCCGAGATGGCCGCACCGCCGAAACGCTCCCCCTTCATCCCCGCCGCTTCGATCAGGCGGCCGGCGAAGCCATGCGGCGGGTTCTTGAACACGGATCCACAAGAGGGCTGGTCGATGGGCTGCGAGTCGCTGCGTCGGGCCAGCGTGCGATCGATCTCCTTGGCGACCTCCGAGGGTCGCGCTGGGCGCACGCAGAGCAGGGCTGCGAGCACGACCGAACCCGGTGCCAGGCCTTGCAGGGCCCGGTAGCGGAAGTGCAGGAGCTCGCGGGGAAGCCAGCTGCGCTGGGTTCCGGTCGGGCTCATCACCTCCAGGGCGCACACCACGTCCTTGGTCTCTCGTTCTGGGATCCCGGCGTTCATGGCGATCCAGCCGCCAAGACTGCCAGGGATTCCTGCGCCAAACTCCAGGCCGGCGAGGCCGTGGGTGCGGCAGAAGCGCGTGAGGGTCGTGTGGGTAACTCCAGCTTCCACCAGGAGCCGTCCCCCAGGGCGCTCTTCCAGACGCCGGAACCTGGAGAGCTGGATCAACACGCCGTCCAGACCTTCGTCGCGTACGATGGTATTGAAGCCGCGGCCGATCACCCGGTGAGGAAGGTGATGTCGTGCGCAGATGCGCAGCAGCCCGGCGAGCTGCTGCCGGTCCTCGGGCTGTGCCAACGCATCCGCCGGTCCCCCGACCCGCAACGAGGTGAGGCGATGCGTCGGCGCGTCAAAGCGCACGGCGCGGCCAAGCGCGGCCTGCAGCGCTTCCCGGGCGGCCGGCGGGATCACGGTGCAGCCTCGCCGAGGGCGCCGAGCAGCGCCGGCCCAAGCCGGCCCACGTCTCCAGCACCCAGGGTCACGACCAGGTCTCCGGGGCGCAGGGCCGGCGTGAGCGTTTCCACCACGCGTCCCAGCTCCGCGACGAAGCGCACCTCCCCATGTCCCTGCGCCGCTACGGCCTCGGCCAGGGTCTTGGCTTCGACTCCGGGGATCTTGGCCTCGCCGGCCGCGTAGATCTCCGTCACCACGACGAGGTCTGCATCCTGGAAGGACGCAGCGAAGTCTTCGAAGAAGTCCCGTGTGCGGCTGAAGCGGTGTGGCTGGAAGACCACCACGATGCGCCCTGTGTGAACGCTGCGGGCTGCCGCCAGGGTCGCGCGGATCTCGGTCGGGTGATGGCCGTAGTCGTCCACCACCTCGATGCCACCGGCCTGACCTTTGCGTTCAAAGCGCCGCTCCACCCCGCCGAACTCCGCGAGGGCACGGGCGCAGTCCGGGAAGGGCACTTCGAGCTCATCCGCAACGGCGAGGGCGGCCAGGGCATTCGCCACGTTGTGACGGCCGTGCAGCGGCAGGCGTACGGGACCCAGGGGTGTTCCCAGGTGGCGGACCTCGAAGAGTGTGCCCCAGGGATGGGCATGGATCTCCGTCGCCTCCCACCCGAGCTCTGCGGAGAAGCCATAGCGGGTAAGGGGGCGGGCAATCTGTGAGGCGATCGCCCGTGCTCCGGGATCTTCACTGCAGATCACCACGCGTCCGTCGGCCGGTACACGGCTGGCAAAGTCCGCAAAAGCCGCGCGCAGCGCCGCTTCGCTACCGTAGTAGTCGAGGTGTTCGGGCTCGACGTTGGTGATGACGGCGATGCGTGGCGCCAGGCGCAGGAACGAGCCATCGCTCTCATCGGCCTCCGCCACCAGCAGCGAGCCCGCGCCCACGCGTGTGCCACTGCGCTGGGGAGAAGCGCCGATGACGCGTCCGCCGACCACGGCCGTGGGGTCGAGGCCGGCGGCATCGAGGAGATGCGCGACCAGGGAAGTCGTCGTGGTCTTGCCGTGGGTTCCGGCTACGGCAATTCCGTCCTTCTCGTCCATCAGCCAGGCGAGCATCTCGGCGCGGGGAATCACCCTGACGTGCCGGCGCGTTGCCTCGCGGACCTCCGGATTGTCTGCCGGAATGGCAGAGGAGACCACCACGACGTCCGTTTCTTCCAGCGCCTCGGCGTCGTGGCCGATCCTGACTGGAACCCCCAGCTCGCGAAGGCGCCGCACCGAAGCCCCCGCGACCAGGTCGGAGCCTGAGACGGCAAAGCCCTGGGCGGCGAGAAGCTCCGCGAGCCCGCACATCCCCACGCCTCCGATGCCCACGAAGTGCACGCGACGGATCCCGCCCAAGGCCGTCATTCCGGCGCCGCCACGAGCCGTCTGCAGTCCGTCACGATCTCCAGGGCGGCGTCCGGCCGGGCCAGCCCGGCGGCCTGCCGGCCCATGGCGCGCAGCTTCTCCGGGTGCTCCAGCAGCTCCAGTAGCAGCTCTTCGAAATGCTTCTGGGAGAAGGCCCGAGATTCCAGGACGTGCGCGGCGCCCGCCCGCTCGAGCTCTGCTGCATTGGCAAACTGCTCGCCGCCGCCCACGTGGGCGAGGGGGATCAGCAGCGCCGGGCGGCCCGCCAGGGTGAGTTCGGCGACGGAGATGGCGCCGGAGCGGCAGACCACCAGGTCTGCCCAGCGGTAGCGCGCCGGCATTTCCGCCTCGAAGGCCAGCACCTCCGCCTGGAATCCGGCCGCCCGATAGGCGCGGGCGACGCGCTCGCGGTCCGCCTCTCCGGTCTGGTGGACCACGGCGATGCGGGCCGGGTCGAGGCGAGGAAGGGCCGAGACAAGGGCATCGTTGATCTGGCGTGCGCCCTGGCTGCCTCCGAAGGCGAAGAGGTGGATCCTGTCATCGCCTTCGCGGTTGCCGCCATGGCTTGCGAAGGCCAGCCGCAAGGCGCGGCGCAGGGGTACGCCCGTCACGAGGATTCGCTCGTCGTCGTCGCCACGGCCCAGGGTCCGTGCGGTGGCGGGGAAGCCTGCATAGATGCGCCGGGCAAAGCGCGCCAGCAGCCGGTTGGCCGCTCCGGGGACCGCGTCCGTGTTCACGAGCACCATGGGGACCCGCGCCAGCAGCGCCGCAATGGCGGCAGGGGCGGAGGCGTACCCGCCCACGGAGATGACCAGGTCCACGCGCTCGCGACGCAGGAGCCGCCAGGCCTGGAAGCTGGTGAGGAGAAGTGCCCCCCCGGCGCGCAGGAGGTCCAGGGGGCCGCGGCCGACGAAGGGCTTCGAGGCCAGGGTGGTGAGAACGAAGCCGGCCTGGGGGACGAGCCGCCCCTCGATCCCGCGGCGGGTGCCCACGAAGTGCAGCCAGTCTCCGCTCTCGCGGATGACCTCGCCCAGGGCGAGGGCCGGAGTCACGTGGCCCCCGGTGCCGCCACCGGCGATGACCCAACGCAGGCTCATGGCGCGGACTCCCCACGCCGGGCCGGGTACTCCGCGTGGCGGGCGATCCCCGCCAGGATTCCCACCGCCAGGAACGACACCAGCAGCGAGCTACGTCCGTAGGAAAGGAAGGGAAGGGTGAGCCCCTTGGTGGGTAGGAGGCCCATGACAACAGCCGCATTCAGGGCTGCCGGGAGCACGATGAGCGCCGTCATGCCGAAGGCGGCGAGCAGGGCGAAGCGCTCTCGGGATCGCAACGCAATCCGCAACCCGGCCAGGGCCAGGGCGGCAAAGGCCCCGAGTACGACCAGCACCCCCACCAGACCCAGCTCTTCGGCAATGATGGAGAGGATGAAGTCGGTGTGCGCCTCGGAGAGATAGAAAAGCTTCTGGCGCCCGTCGCCCAGGCCTACGCCGAAGAGTCCTCCACGGCCGAACGCGACGAAGGACTGTACGAGCTGGAAGCCCTCGGCATCCGCACGCACCCAGGGGTGGAGGAACCCCAGCCAGCGGCGCAGGGCGTAGGGCTGGAGCCAGCTGTAGAGCGCGACGCCCAGGCTGCCGAGGGCGGCGGGTACGCCCAGCACGCGCAGGGGTGCGCCCGCCACGAAGAGCAGCAGGACTACCAGCGAGAGCAGCACCACGGCATTGCCGAAGTCCGGCTGGAGCAGGCACAGGGAGGCAGGCAGCGCTGCAAGGCCGAGGGCCGCGGCGATGCGTCCCGGGGGCAGGGGGCGGCGACCTTCGCTGCGCGCCAGCAGGGCCGCGGCCGCCAGCAGTGTGGCCAGCTTGGCGAGCTCGGCGGGCTGGAATGCGGCGCCCAGGCCCGGCAGTGCGAGCCAGCGCCGCGCCCCGCCCGCGCTGTGTCCGCCCACCAGGGTCGCGACCAGCAGACCGCAGGAGAGGAGCCAGAGGGGGAGCGAGAGGGTGTGCCAGGCTCGCAAAGGCAGCCGCGAGGCGGCAATGGCTAGGCCGACGCCGAGGAGTGCGGCTTCCGCATGGCGTACGAAGTGCGGAGGGATGGTCTGCTGCATGGCAAGGGGCGCGCTGGCACTGAAGACCGCGACGGCGCCCATGCCCGCGAGCAGCGCCACTGCCGCCCATAGGGCACCTGCAAGCTCGCCGCTTCCAGCGACCACACGAGACACCGAGCCGTCCGCGCGGGCGGTCGCCTTGCGATGCCAACTCACGCCCGGGCCTCCACCAGGCTTCGGAAGCGTTCGCCGCGCTCCTCGAAGCTCGCGAACTGATCGAAGCTGGCACAGGCTGGCGAGAGCAGCACCACGTCCCCGGGCCGAGCCAGGGCGGCGGCACGCTCCACCGCTGCCTCGAGGGTTCCCGCTGTTTCGACGATCGTCTTGCCTGCCAGGGCCGCGGCAAGGCGCGGCGCGCTCTCCCCGATCAGCAGGGCGATTCGCACCCGGCCGAGGGTCTGGCCCAGCGCCTCGAAGGGCAGCCCCTTGTCCCGGCCCCCGGCAATCCAGATCACCGGTCCGCTCTGGCGAGCGAGGGCAGCGGCGGCGGCTCCGGGGTTGGTGGCCTTGGAGTCGTCGATCCAGAGTACCTCCCGCCGCTCGGCGACCAGCTCGTTGCGATGCGGCAGGTTCGCGAAGCCGGGAAGCGCCGTCTGCGCCTTGCGGAGATCCGCACCGAGCGCCTGGACTGCAAGGAAAGCCGCCATCAGGTTGCCAGGAAAGGCCGTGAGGTCCGGGGAAAGCCCAGCCAGGGGCAGGCGCACAACTTCCTCCCCGCCCGCCAAACACACGCACTCCCCGTCCAGGAAGGCGCCCCGCTCCACGGGCCTCCGGCAGGAGAACCACAGCACCCGGGCGGGGAGCCCCGGGCCAATCTCGGCGAGCCACGCGTCGTCGGCATCGAGCACCGCCAGGTCCTCCGCCCGCTGGGCCGCAAAGATTCGCCGCTTTGCGGCGCGATAGGCCGCGAGGTCGTGGTGCCGGTCCAGATGGTCCGGCGTCACCGCCAGGCACACAGCGACCTGCGGCCGCAGGTCGTCTGCGGCTTCGAGCTGAAACGAGGAGATCTCCAGGACCGCGGCGTCGAGGGGTTGGCCTACGAGATCCAACGCCGGATGTCCGACGTTTCCGGCAGCCATGGCGCGCCAGCCCGCCGCGCGCAGCATGGCCTCCGCGAGGCGCACGGTAGTGGACTTGCCGTTCGTTCCCGTCACTGCCACCACGGGAATCCGCAGCGCATGGATCGCAAGCGCCACGTCGCCACAGATGCGCCGCGCGCCCTGGGCGTAGCGCTCCCGCGCCACGCCCGGGCTCGGGACTACCAGGTCGAAGTCCCTCGGGTCCGGCAGGGAGCCGCCGAGCTGCACCTCGACTTCCTCGGGCAGATTCTGCGTCTGGATATCCTTGCGTTCGTCCACCGCAAGCACCCGGGCTCCCCGCGACGCGCAGAAGGTTGCAGCGCTGCGGCCGGAAATGCCCAGCCCCAACACCAGCACACGTTGTCCACGCAGCTCTTCCATCAGCGCAGCTTCAACGAGGAGAGCGCGACGAGCGCCAGGATGATGGAGATGATCCAGAAGCGGACCACGATCTTCTGCTCCGCCCAGCCCAGTACTTCGAAGTGGTGGTGGATCGGGGCCATGCGGAAGACCCGCTTTCCCGTCAGCTTGAACGACGCCACCTGGATCATCACCGAGAGCGTCTC
>Ga0114931_10000586_pt1 | contig 44406 bp, 67 predicted proteins | sample 2SBtaG_FD_89579 | JGI IMG/M metagenome (GOLD analysis project Ga0114931, IMG submission 89579) | Deep subsurface microbial communities from Kolumbo volcano to uncover new lineages of life (NeLLi) - 2SBTROV14_V59a metaG | ecosystem: Environmental > Aquatic > Marine > Volcanic | place: Kolumbo... | reverse complement strand
CGGCTCGACTTGGCCCTCAAGGGGAAGGTTGGCAACCGCGCAACTAAGGGGCTCGACGAAGCACTCCGCACGATTACCGAGGATACGACTATCTGGGGCACCGGGAAGGCCCTGGAGCAGGCGCGTAACTTGAACAAAGGCATCGACCGTCTTTCCGATGGCTTCTCTGAGCTGCGCAGGCTCGACATTCCCGACGACCTTTCCAAGATTCCCGATGGGACAGACTTGACGGCTCTCGACCACGCCATAGGTGAAGTGCGCGGCGGTCTCGACCATCTGCACGCCTCCGGCCTCCTAGACTTCAACCAGCTCCGGGGCATCACTAACACGCTCGACCGCGTAGAGGATGCTCTCGTGACAGGCAAGGTGGCCTACGTTGATGCAGTGAAGCTCAACAAAGCACGGAAGAGTGCGGCTATCAATCACAAAGCCCGCTTCGAGAAGGTGAAGGCCGGAGACGTTGAGACAGCAGGCGCCCTTGAAGCCCGCATGGAGGGGCGTGCTGACGAGATTGCCCATCGCTTCAAGCAGTTTGTGGACTTCGGAGATATGCTTATCCGGTCCGGCAAGATTCCCCTGTACGTCAACCGCTCTCTCCGCATCTTGAAAGAGACTCCGATGGAGGAGAAGCAGCACATGTTCATGCAGATGCAGGAAAAGATTCCGATGCTCGTGGGCAACCCTGAGCACCTGGCGCAAGAGCTACAGCCCTTCCTCTCACAAGAATCGCAGAGCATCGAGGTTCATAACATGGCGGGCGTGCAGTCCACCCAAGCGCTGTATTTCCTAGCGAACAAGCTAGGCCGTGTTGACCGCACCCTCTACGGAAAGAACAGGCCGCCGAACAGAGAGAAGGCACAGCGCTTTGCAGAGACGTTCGCCGCGATGGTTGACCCTATTGACGTGGCCTACGCAGCGACGACCGGCGAGGTCACGCAGGACATGATTGATTCTGTGCGCGTCACGCGACCCTCGATGTACGCTGAGCTTTCCGTCCTCCTGTCTCAGCTCCTCGACAAGATGGACCCTATCACTACCCCCCGCGCAACCTACAAGGGTGTTACCAAGTTTCTAGGCGGTGGTGACCCGATTAGCAGCGGCGAGGTTATCATGCAGCTACAGAGCAACTACGCGCAAAACGAACAGCAAGCTCAGGCCGTGGGAGGAAGCCCCAACGGTCATTTCCACCAAGAACACCCCCAAGATGGCGATAACGCCTTCACCTTCACGCAACGGCTTCAGAGTTACTAATGACTATCACGAATATCAATCCAACCGCAAACAGCGTTGTCGCCCCCGGCGATAGCATCTCTTTTGACATCCCTAGTGGCTACGCCTCCCTCATCATCAAGGCGAACCAGAGCGCGGGGGATGAGTATGTCTACGACACCGGGAACGGTGGGGCGCAGGTTGGCTACACAGCAACCGTTACAGACATTGGCGGGGGCGTGAATCGCTTTACCCTATCGCGCGCCGCAGGGTGGGATAAGGACCCGACCCTTTTCACGGTGACTGAGGATGCAGCAACCACGACTTTCTCTTTTTACCTCACGTCAACGGCGACGTACCCCGAAGGCATGCAGCCGTACAACGACAAGTACGAAGGCTCTCTCAAGGTGTCTGAGGGTGACGCAGAGGTACGCGGGGACGTAGGATGGGTTGACTTCGACAAAGACACTTTCAATGTTTTTGACAAGGGGAACGGGAAAGTACAGGTTGCGGGTGTTAGTGCCCCGGACCCGACCGCTGTTCACACAGATGGCAGTAACGAGCTTACCCCGCTCACTGCTAAAGATAGCCCCGCGAGCGCCGACGTTCTTGTCATTGAGGACAGCGCAGCAGGATACGCTAAGAAGAAGGTTCTAATAAGCAAACTCCCAACAGGGAATGACGCCGATGCTATTCATGATAATGTTGCCAACGAAGTGTCGGTCCTCACGGAGAAAAGCAATGTTGTTGATAGTGACCTATTTCTCATCGAGGATAGCGCGGCGGGGTACGTAAAGAAAAAGGTCAAGGCAACTAACCTGCCAAGCAGCCCAGACGCTACGGCGGTTCACACAGATGGCAGTAACGAGCTTTCCGTACTCGTCGCTAAAGATTCTCCGGCAAATAATGACGTTCTTGTCATTGAGGACAGCGCAGCGGGGTACGGCAAAAAGAAGGTTCTAATAAGCAAGCTACCAAGCTCCTCTGGGGATGTGACCGGTCCGGCTAGCTCTGTAGATAATCGTGTTGCTCTTTTTAGTGGGGTGACTGGCAAGATTCTGAAAGATTCCTCAAGTGTTACAGAGGCAGCGGGCATAATCACAAACGCAAGTGCCACGGCTACGCAACGCCTCAAAGAGAAAGCTGCTGCTGCTGCAACCCTGGCAGCACATGGGGATTTTTGGGTCCGTGATGACGCGCCTTGCGTGCCTATGTTCACTGACGACGCGGGCCAAGACATCCGTCTTGGTAAGCAGGTTGCGGTGTTTCATGACGCGGGTCGATGGACAGGCAACGCAGGGACGTGGGTATCTTCGGATGCGCAATCCTTGTTCAGCGTATCCAACATGGCGGACACGTTGGGTAGTGGAGCGGACCCCGCGTTTAGCACAAACGGGAATGGGTGGGGCGGATACCTCGTGCCGAAGGCGGGGAAAATCTCAGACATCTACCTACAGTACGGACATTCCGCAGGAACGATTGATGGTGATGTTGCCCTCTATAAGTTCACCACCACGGAAGGAAGCGCCATCGCTAACCCGACCGGAGTACTCCTTGGAAGCAAGCAGACACTAACGGGCGCAACGGCATGGGCAACCTACAAGCTCAGTCAAACGGGGCTTGCTGATTCTGTTGCGGCGGGAGACATTCTCCTTGTTTGCTACAAGTCCGTTGCTTTCACAGGATCGGTTATTTTCAACCTCTCAGCGGTCATCGAGTTTGACTAATCACATAGACGCCTTACCCTTACGAAAGAACCAAGACAATGAACCCGGAGATAAATGAGTTGATTCTGTCCCTCGTGCAATCCTTGGACGAGAAAGCAGACAAGCTCTCAGATGGGCAGGCTTCCATCAAGACGCAGCTTGCAACACATGAGGAGAGAAGCCTTGCCCAACACAGGCGTATCAAACTCCTCGAAAAAGCAACTGGGGCAGTAGCCACTATCGTTCTCGCGGCAGTGCTCACCGCCTTTTTTACCAACGGTGGCCTATGAAACGTCTACTCCTCCCCGTGCTCATCATCATGATGGCTTGCACCACCCCCGCAATCTCGAAGGCCAAGCCTCGCGTCAACACCGTGGGCAAGGCCCTACAGGCTACCGTCGCGTTGCAAGGCTTCTTCGGGCGCACCTTTTGCTCAGGCGTTATCGTGGACCATAAGGTTCTCACTGCGTTCCACTGCATCGAGGACGGGACCCCCGTGTTCGTCAAGACGCATGAGGACCGATGGGAAGCCGCCGTGTGGAAAACAGACAAGCTAGATGACCTTGCGGTTCTCGTTCCCGCCGATGGGCACGCACTAGGTAGTGGCATACGCCTCGCACGAAAGGCCCCCACTTGGGGCGATGATGTGTGGGCAATCGGCCATGCGCTAGGCAAGTACGAGTACAGCGTAACGAAGGGCATCGTGTCCTACCCGAAACGGGAAGATGGTGTCTTTGGTGGCGTGTGGTTCCAGCATGACGCGGGGACCGTGGGCGGAAACAGTGGCGGCCCCGTGGTGAACAAGCACGGCAGGCTCGTGGGCATCACCAGTTTCGGAGTCATCCAGGGCATCTACTGTGCTCTTGGGTGCCCGGGCGCTTACCAGGATACACACATCAATGGCGCGGTACATCTGTCTCCTATTCGTGCTCTGCTTCGCTAGTGCCTGTTGGCCTCGCGCAGTAGAAGAAGCGGCACACGCTACAGTCCTCATTGACGAGCAGGTTGCCGTCTGGGTGACTGGCTGCATGGACAAGGCCCCAACGTGGGATGCGTGGGACGAGTGTGCAGCAGTGGGCGGAAAGGTGGGGCGCCTCCGAGCAGTGACCCTCGCGCTCGACCTAGCCAAGGGCCACAAGGCCCAACGCGCCGCCGCCTGTGAGTGGTTCAAGGTAGTCCAATCCCTTCCCGATGTCCCCGCAGTGGTCGTCGCGAAGCGCAGCAAGTGGAGAAGAAAATGCTGAAAGTCCTAGCAGCCGCCCTCGCCATCGTTCTCATCCTCCTCAAGATGTTCCTGCGGCCCCGGCCAAAGAAGGCAAAAGACGTACTCCCAGAGGAAAGCCCGACCGCAAAGGCCATCGCTGAGGGCGAGGCTAAAGCCAAAGAAAGGCTAGGCCCTCGGCCCTAATCCCTCTCGATATGAATGAAACCATCGCTATCGCTGTACCCGTCGCCCTGATTGTCCTGGGCGCTGTCATCGCTGTCCTCCGCGTCGTGGCCCCCAAGACCAAGACCACGAAGGACGACAAGGCCCTTGACCTGCTCGAAAAGGTTGAGGATGTCGTGAACAAAGACGGCAAATAATGGGAGACGCCTACGCTTCCACGGCCCTAGAGCTTGGTAACGTCGCCACCCTCCATTATCTCGATGAGATTGTTGTGACAAATACTGACGGTTCGGACCGCTTCCTTCAGCTCTTCTTTGGGGCTACCTCGGTTCCAGCCGACACGGCGGTTCCTGATTTCATCCTCAATGTCCCTGCCGGGCAGAGTATCAGTTATGACCCACGCGGCGCCAAGTGGCCCGTTGGTGGGAGTCTGGCATTCTGCCTTAGTACCTCAGCGGCTACCAAAACGGCGACCGGCCCTGTTGGCTTCTTCTACCTCCGAGGCACATAATGACCCTCATCTGCTACGGTAACACGGACGGAGGCGTAGGCGGTTCACGAATCTCTATCCCCCACTCTGAAAGTATCGGAGCAGGAGCAAAATGGCATTGGCCGCTTGACAGCGCACAAGAAAGCGTAGTCGGCGGTTCCCCTGTTGACCTTACTGGTACTCTTGCCCTCAACCCAGGAGGCCCCGGTGCTGAAGTAGGTTTTTTTGACAGTAAGCGCTCTACCAGTGTCACCACGGGAACCATCGGTTCAGCCGTTCAGATTCAAGGCGCCATCTCCATCGCTATGTGGATTTACCGCACTGGGGCAAACACTACAAATCTTTCTCTTTGTGGTGCTCGTATCGCAGGTGCAGGACTAGCTAATAATATTCAATGGTCTCTCGACTATGAAGCCTCCAGCGAAAAGGTTCGTTGGATTCACCAGCATGGTAGCGCAGACGCAACGGACATAGTGGTGTCCCCGAGCGTTGTCGCTCTCAATACCTGGGAACATTGGTGTGCGGTCCGCAACGTGGCAGGAACCGAAGTAAAGCTCTACAAGAACGGCCTTCTCAACGCGACTAGCGGAGCGCTAACCAGGGCAGACGGTGGGACAAACATCACAGACGTTTCCATAATGAACAACCATTCGACGGCGGAGTTTCAAGGGATGGGTCGAAGCGCTATCGTCTATGACGAAGAGCTGAACGCGGCGAATGTACTCGCTCTATACGAGTCTACTTCCTCTACCGGAACCTGGGCCTAATGCCTCCCTGGCTGACCATAGCCAAGAGCTACGTTGGCCTGAAAGAGATTCCGGGCAAACTTCACAACCCTACCATCCTTGGATGGCTCAAGCGCTATGCGCTGAACATCGGGCGGTGGGGGAAGTCCCGGGACGAGACGGCTTGGTGTGCCGTGTTCGTGTCCAACTGCCTGGAGGCGGCAGGCTACCCCTCAACCAGGGACGCTAGGGCAGCCTCGTACAAGACCTACGGGAAGGCCTCACGCCCCAAGCGTGGAGCTATCGTCGTGCTACGCCATCGGAAGAAGGGGGACGACCCCAACGTGACAGGCAGCGCGAGCGGAGGCTACCACGTCCTGTTTCTCGACAAGTTTACCCACAACTTCATCTGGGGATGGGGTGGGAATCAACACAACAGCGTTAGCCACGCCGCGTTCTCGAAGAAAAACTTTGAAGTGTGTGCAATACGGTGGCCCACCCGCAGCGCTTAGACGTTGTTCCCTTCGTCCATTCCTTGTAAAAGGCCTTGAAGTCCCTTCCCTTCTCCCCGGCCCGTTCCTTCTCTGTCAGACTATGCCAGTAGTAGGTATCCTCCGCGCGTGGTCTCATATCCTATACCCCGCGTCCTGAAAGCAGATGTCGATGGCGAGGATGAGGGTGCTCCAACTCTCCCGGCAGCTCTCGGAGATTTGCGGAGAGTACTCCCCGACCCACCGCACAAAATGAGTGCGGGCGCTCAAGAGATTTCCGTCACCCTCCTCTAGGAAGTGGTTGAAGGACATGGTTGCGATTTTCTCTAGCTGATTCATCTGTATCTCCTATGGGAAAACGCTTCCACCTATCAGCGCTTTGTTCCAGCGTAAATGCTAATCAGGCCCCACACGTTCAGGCTCACGTACAGCCACATGGCCGGTTCCGAGGTCACGGCGAGGTAGCTCTCAGTGTAGATGAAGCAGCCGAGCAGGAAGGTGCGGAGCGGGATGATGACGCGGCGGTGCCCTACAAACCAATGGTCAACCAGCGACCCCAGGAAGGCAGTTACCACGAACAGGTTGAACATGCTTTCAGCAGGCGTCACGAGAGCACCACCGCATGCTTGTACTCCGCCGACACGCCTTCGACCTTGCGGTTGACGATGCGGAAGATGTTCGCCAGGTGGGCGAGAAGCCAAGCCTTGCTACGTCCTGGGGAGTACACGAGGTCGAGCAGCCCGTCCGCCATGTCGGCCCCGGAACCAATGCACTCGTAGTCGCCCCGCCTGTAGAAGGCGCCCTCTTTCTCGTAGTACCAGATGTCTTTGTTTACCAGAAGAAACTCGGCGTCATCCTTGTCATCGTCATCCTTGTGGACCTCGTAGACTGTGCGCAGCCTTTCCCGTAGCGTGCCCTCAGCAAACTGAATCTCCTGGGCGTAGTAGAGGGTGCCAGCGTAGAGGACCATTCCATCGTCAACGTGGAACCACTTCCCCTCTACGAGATGACGCTTCGCCCCACTACCGGACAGTGCCAGGTCGCTCGCGATGACGATGCCATCCTTGAACCGCGCTGCGATGCCTAAAGTGATAGCCGCCTCCTCACTTGTTCTCCGATATGCGGTAGCCCAAACTACGTAGTTTGTAGTCTAGGAGGATAAGGTCATTCTGAGATAGAATCTCGTACCAGCGCTTTCCTGTTTTGTGCGCACAGACCCAGTTCATAACTGCCTGTGCCAGCTCCTCGTAGCTTACTGTAGGGTCGTGTTTCACGTGACGCTCTCCTCGCCAGCCTTCTTGATGGCCTTGTCCGCCTCAGCCTGCGTCACCCCCGCGTCGGCGCCGAAGGCTCGCTTCGACACGCGGTCCAGGTGCTTTTGCCGTCGCAGCTCGTTAGCCTCAGCCTCGCCGCGCATCTCCCGGTCCAGGTCCTCTTTCCGGTCGTAGACCTTCACGCCTTGGTCTTTGTATTTGTCGAGATAGCCGTGCTTGTTGTAGCCTTGAGGCGACCAGCCGCCGCCCTTGAATATGATGGCGCCGCTCGTGGTCACGTTGCGGTAGATGTCCTCGCTCCCACACTCCGGGCAGGTGGTAGGAGGGTCGTCGTTCATCCCGTACTCTTCGTCCCAGTCGAGACCGCAGGCACGGCAGGTGTGTCGGTACAAGGTCATACTAGCGCTCCAACTCGGTTGTAGTACCCTGTCTGAGGTAGGCGTGCGACACAGACAACGAGGCAGTGTCAATCATAATAAGCTTTTGTCCAACATGCCGACTATACTCATCTGGGAGGCTAGCCGCCTCTATTTCAAATAGTGTCCAGGCATTATCATGGGACCAAGCCTGTTTGGCCCACACTACTCTGTATTGCTCGAAGTCATCATCGTAGGCGATAATAACGAAGTTGTATTTTGGCATCAGTTCCATCCTTTCGGGGGTATATATTCCTTGTCTTGCTTGGGAAGCTCACTCGCAAAGAACGGCTTAGGTGTTACAGAAAGCAGCTCCGTTGCGCGGTACACATTGTAGAACACGCGCAGCATGAGAGACTTGAGTACCCACTCTTCGCGAGGCGAGGCGGGAAGTAGAGAGAAGCGCGTGCGCAGCCACGTCTTGAGCATCACGGGAAGGAAGTCCCGCAGGATGCGGCGCGGTGGGTAGATGGGCACATCGCCCAACTCCGCAGGGTTGATTTCAACGTCTAAGTTTTTCATGCTCCCAGGGTCTCCAGTCTGACTTGGCGAAAGTCGAAGTCGCCGTCTTTGATGTTGTCCAGCACCCACACGCAGCGGCGGTACAGGTGTGCAGTTTGATGGGACCAGCCTTCCCCGAACCCCATGTCGGCGTGCGTTGCACAGCCCACGTCAACGCCATGAATGTAACGGTCACGGAAAGGGATGGGCGTGTAGCTCGCCTTGTGTGAGTGGCCCACCACGGTGCTCACGCCGATAGCCTTGATGCCATTCGTGGGGCTCGTTATCTGAGCGGCCCTTCCCGTCTGCGTGCCAAGGTTGTGGACGAAGTTGACGCCGCCCACCTGAACCATGTGACCATAGGGAAAGGTCTGGAAGCCTGCCTTGCTGAAGCCCAGGTCCTCGATGTTCATCATGCCCTCGAACCGTGGCTCTTGTGCAACCCATCGGTTGACGCGATTCTCGTGGTTCCCGAGCGTGACGAAGCGATGGGGCAGCTTGCGCTTGCGGCGGTAGAAAGGCGCCATGATGCGCTGCATTCCGTCGAGCGTTACCTCACAGTCCTCTTTCCAGCGAGCGCCTTCCAGCTCCAGCTTCGTGCCGTGGTCATTGAAGGCAACGCAGTCGCTCACGTCCCCGATGAGAATGAGGAAGCCCTCATCACCAGCAGTCGCCAGCTCCTCTGCTGCAAACTCTCCAATGATGTCGGCCCGCTTGTTGTCATACCGGGGGTGAAAGTGAAGGTCGCCTACTACTACGGCTTTCATTTACTCATCTCCTAGATTGATGTAAGGCTGGCGCACAGCAGGCCCAACCGGAAAAATGGTTACTGGGATACCTGCCAGCGTTGCCTCTGTGATGGCGCTCTTTGTACCTGGACTCTTGCCGTCCCAGAAGGCGTACAGGATGTCCGCATCCTTCACCATCGCTTTGTTACGAATGGGGCCAGCCGCTCTGCCGTGGGTGTCCCAGTCAGCAGCATAGACCTTTACTTCGTGCCCTCTGTCTTTGCACCAGTCTCGAACACACTTGTCAATCCCTGTCTTGCAATCGCCAACGATGTAGGTCTGCATCGGGAAGGAACAGCAGATGTCCAGGTCCATGAAGGATATTGTCTTGTCCCGACAGCCAGCGATAGCAACCTTACGAAGGGTCATTGTTCTTACCCTTTGTTGGAAACTCAATCACGTCCTCCGGCGTCCGCCAGAAGTACTTCTCGATGATGTGCGCGGCGGTGCTCAACTTCATGGTGACAAAAGCCTTCCCCCTATCAGCGCGGTGTATGGCTACAACAGGGCGGTCGTCATCCCAAGTCTCGGCGTTGCTCTCTGCTTGCCCGATAGCGCGCAGCACATCCCCTAGACGCACGTCACGCAGCCGCTTGCACTCGATGCGGAAGGGCGTACCCTCTACGTCTGCCTCGCGGCCTCCGGTGTACTGTTTCCCTCGCCGGGCGTCCGGGAAGGATAGGCGCAGGATACGAGCGACGTACCGCTCGAAGTTGTGGCCCTTTGTTCGTGAGCCTTTCCCGCCCAGGCTTTTCTTTTTTGCCATTAGAAGTCCTCTGCAACGTCGAAGAGACGTGCGTGCTTGAGGGTGCCCGACGAGTCACGCACCATGTCATAGCAAATATACTCGCCGCCATAAGTGGACTTGGCGAGGCGGTAGCGTATCCGATTGTCCTTTGATTCCGCTACCTTATGGGCGAGCACGATGATGCGCGCCTTGTTCTCGATATCACCTGATTCCTTCAGGTGGTAGATTTGAGGCACCTTCTCACCGTCGCCCAAGCGACGAAACTGTGAGATGAGCATGACAGCGACTCCGGCGTTCTGCCCCGCTTCTTGTATCCGAGACATCACTTCATTGATTTCCTGTCTGCGCTCCCGACCGTGAACATGTATGCATTGGAGATAGTCACACCATACGAGCCTGCACCCACGCTCCCCCATCTCCCTGATAGCTGCTTCAACAAGCGCACACCGCCCACCTAGAGGGTAGGAAAAGAACATGTGGTCTAGCTTGCTTGCTTTTGCTGCTTTGGCGATTGCGGCTAACTCTTCTTCGTCCAGGTCCTTACGGCGTATCCGCATCGAGTTGATGCCTGTGAGGGCGGAGAGAAGGCGCGTACCAACTACGTCCGGTCCATCCTCTGCTGAGATGTAGCCCACCTTGATGTGCGAGGCGAGCATGGCGGCAAGTACGGTGCTGCTCTTACCAACACCTGTAGCTGAGGCCAGCACGCCTAGAGCCCCAGGACCAAGGCCTCCCAACTCATTGTCGAGCGGGGGGATACCAAGGGGCACCAGGTCGGGGTAGCCTTCCCGGTCTAGGTGGAATACGTCAACGGCCTCGTTGATTGTGTCCCGCGTCGTGATGACGTTCACTTGCAACACCTTCTGTTTCGGTTGTTATCAGCAACAGTGACCCACCGGCAGTTTTCGGGGCAGTAGTCTCCATCAGGATCGATGCGGTCAATACTCATTCCAATGGGTTTTTCTCCCATGTCTGATAGGAAGTTTTCAAACATTCCCCACCGCTCACACACTTTGATGCCCCGCCCGCCGTACAAGGCATACCTCTGCGCCGTAGGGGTGTTGCAGCGGTAGCGCATATTCGTCCATGTTCCGTACTCTCGTGTGCGTGCTATTTTACCGTTGCCTGCATGACCGTGTGTCTTGTAGTTACGCCCCGCGATGTGGCACGCCCGGCACGGTGTTTTGCTCGCACGCCAGCGGTTTTTACGGAGCACGTCCCGCTCCTCCCCACACTTTGGGCAAGCAACTCTCACTCGTACTCTCCAGGCAGCGCGTCCCTAGAAAGCGCCCACTCGCACTCTGTAGCACTACGTATGGAGTCGTACAAGGTACAAGCCAGGTCTAGGGCAGCATCTCCTGAAGGGTCCTCTGGCTGGTCTTGTGTGATGAGCCGGTCTAACTGGGGCGCTAGCTTGTCGCACAGTTTGTTGAGCAGGGCGATGTGTTCTTCTGCGGTCATGTTAATTTTTCCATCTCCCTTTTGATGCGGGCACGTTGTCTGGTACAGCCGACGCCCTCCCCAAAGCGGCGGTCAAGGTCAGCGAGCTTTTCTGCGGGGGTAAGGGCGGCCCAAGCGGCTTGTCTTGCCTCTGCGTCCTCACGCCTAGCTTCCTTGCGGTCGTTTCGCTTCTTAGTCATTTTGGTTAGCCCTCGATTTCCGACAAGATTACTTCAAGGCCCTCGACGAGGACTCGAATATCTTCGGGCGCTAGGGCAACAATAGCAACCCCGCCCGTACTGCCCTCCTGCTCACACACAATATCAACGCCACGGAATAGCCTTGCATTGTACTCCACGCTTAGTGTGTCTCCTGCGCAGTCCTTTAGCACAAGGGACCGATTGCGGGCATGGCCTATGGTGTTTTTGATTACAGTCATTTTGTCAGCTCTTCTAGCTCTTTCACAAGGGCGTCGATGCGACGGCGGAAGTCTCGAAACGCAGGGGCAGGGTAAGGGCGCTCGAAAATGAGAGCGTCTGCCGCGAGGTCTAGTGCGTCCCCCGCCGCGAGGAGGCGGAGTTGGGCCGTTCGAGCCCATCGTAGAGCCTCTGTTGCAGAATCGTCCACCCTTGTACCGACAACGCCGCACCCACTCCCAGTCCGGCAACGGCAAGGCTTGCCAGTGACAGAACAAAGCGTGTCGGCAGTGGCCGCTTGTTTGACTTGGCGCTCATTCACTGATTGCTCCACTCGTCGGCCAAGGCCACAAGAGCGCCCGCTAGAGCACGGGCTTCCGTAGCATACAAAGAAATAATCATAGGCAGGCTTGCCCTATTGTTGGGATTTCTTGCTTCCAAGACAAGGCACGCCTCAGACTCAGGATGCTCCGGGCGGACTACGATTTCTAAGAAGCTTCCTACTAGACGGAAGCAACGAGCTGCTGGTTCTGTTGTGGCAAAATCGTTACATATGATGCGGTCACTCATGCTTCACCCTCCTGGTCGTCTGTCAGTGGTTTGTAGATTCTCTCCGCTTCCCAACGCAGGGAGCCAGAGGTAGCCTTGAGCCAGGCGTTAGCCTTGGCAGCGCCATCGCGGTACGTCTTGTAGACTCCCAGGGGGATACTCTCCTCGTGCCGCTTTGACCCTCTCCCACGCTCCATGAGTCCACGAACGCCCAGTCTTGGGTCAGCTCACACACTTCATCGCGGTTGTCGTTCAGGGCCATATCTAACGTATAACGGGAAGGGGGTGATTGTTTAGTCGCTACCTGCATTTTAGTTGAGCCGTAGGGAAATAACATCGGTACAGCGGTCTACGCTGGCTACCACATAATCCGCTCCGTTGACACAAGATAAATATAAATCGCCAATGTTCACATTCTGTCCCTCTCCTGGCTCTAGCTGATACCACCACTCTCCTACCGTGTGTTTCATAGGCTTGTCGTGGGCAACGGTGTGGCGCCAGCCGAGCGAGGGGAGAGCAGGGGGGAGGGTATCGCGAGTTTCTAGGAGGGACAGGGGTGTACTTCGCTGTTTGTCCGCTTCAACCAATGCGTCGTAGTCATCACGCTCTTTCTGCACACCGTTCCGGCACTCCACATTGACGCAGGAGACTTGATTCATTCCGATGTATGCGATGAACCCACACTCCGGGCAGATGTCCGGCCAGCGCTCCCTGATTTCCTCTTTGCACTCATCACTGAAAACCGCTTTACCTTCGTGCATATCTGTCCCTTCCCGTTCTTCTAGTCCTCATGGCTCTACTACCTTTTCTGTTCTTCCCGAGCGCCCTCTCAGGCGACACTCTTTCGCGAAAGAGTATACTTACCCCAAGAATGCGTTACTCTAAGGAAGGTAGATACTTACCCAAGCAAGCTACGTATACTAACGTATAACATACTTACATGTAGTTATTTAGTTTTTGAGGAAAATAAAATGAGAGGCTAAACAATCGGGAGTTTCTTGGGATACGTTAGGTATGGGAATAAAACGGGTGGGCACAGCTGATGACCGCGAAGAGTGGTTAGAGCTGCGCCGAAACTACATCACGGCGTCTGCCATCACGGGTTGGATTGGCCCCTCTGCGCTCCCTAAGAAGTACGCTTGGTACTTCGAAGACAACACGCGAGAGTCTATCCTTGCGGAGAAGCTGGAGGGCATCGACAAAGAGTTTGACCAGTGCCCTCGAATCAGCATAAACCACGGCGCCCACGATGAGAAGTGCATCATCGAGAAGGTCGGGGAGATGCTGGCGTGCCCCGAGCCGGACAACAGCATGTTCGTGAACGACCGCTGGCCTAACGTCAGTGTCACGGTGGACGCCTTCATAGGCTTCGACCCCATCACGCAGCCAGAGGTTGAGTACTGCCAAGACCCTAGGCAGGTAGAGGCAACGCTGCACGGGCTGTCACGTTTAGGGAAGAACGAAAAGACGATTCTAGAAATCAAGAAGAGTATCAGCGTAGGATGGGCGAGGGGTGAGGTTCCCCCCTACTACATCAACCAGGTCCGCACGCAGCTCGCCGTGCTAGAGTTGGACTTCGGCGTTATCGCCGCTGAGTGTATATTCAAGTACCCACGAGAGCCGTGGAGGTTGTTCTGGGACTTGCGCCCCTTCATCATCGAGCAAGACCCTGCGTGGCTCACGACGCTGGACTGCGTGAACGAGGAGTTTGCCGCCGAGCTAAACAATCGGGGCTGAAAGGTTATACGTTAGATATGAGCAAGTTCAACATTGAGAACCCGAAGTTGACGGCGAAGAATCCGCACTTTGGGAACAAGTACGCGCCGCTCGACGAAGTGTTGCGTGTCGTGAAGGCAGGCCTCCCGGAGGATGCTAGTATCACGCAAGGGGCCATTGTCGGCAATAGCGGTCATCTTCTTTTCCGTACTGCGGTTACGGCTAACGGGGGAGCGGACTACGAGTTTGTAGACATTCCTTTCGTGCTTGGCAAGCAGGACCCGCAAGGTCTAGGCTCTGCCATTACATACCACCGCCGCTACGGCCTCTGTCTCCTGTTCAACCTCGTGGGCGAAGAGGACGACGATGCTGAAGCAGCGCACGGACGCGGGAAGAGCACGAAGGCCTCCACAAAGAAACGAAAGCCAGCTAAGAAGGCTGCGCCGAAGAAACCAACCCCAACCCCGCAACCAGCGGCAGAAACGAATGAAGAGGACGACTGGTAACATGGCACGACGAGCAACAGTAACGCGCACCATCAAGCACGAGGACGGAACCAAGACCTATGAGGACTTCGGCGCCGTGTTGGACTCCCCGATTCCGGGCGTCTACAACCTCCTGCTGAACATCTCAACCGACGAGAAGAACGATGCGGGGTATCCTAAGACCTCGCGCATTGTGGCCTTCAAAGCCGAGAACGGTGAGAAAATCGTAGACAGCCCCCGCAAGGATGGGGCACAGGTGTTCTACAGCATCACGGTGTGGAACGAGGACCTGGCGGCGAAGCCGTAACGCTTAGGACGGGGCGAAGAGACGAGCCAAAGGCTCAGTCAGTCGCCGTAGATTCGAGGGGTGCAACTCCCTTCCCGTCCACAAGGGGTGATATAGGGCATGGCGTAGTCATGTGGCGGGTACTGGGCTAGCTAGACACGTACCTGGAGGTTCGACTCCTCCTCACTCCACCCCTCCTGAGCAAGAGGCTAAAAGGCTCTCCTCCTTTTTCAGCGGAGCACCATGACTGACAAGGTAAACCACCCCGCGCACTACAATCAGAACGGCATTGAAGTCATCGACGTGATTGAGACGTACGCCAATGGCGACTTCCGCCTAGCCAACGTCATCAAGTACGTGTGCCGCTGCGAGTATAAGGGGAACAAGCTCCAGGACTTACAGAAGGCCGCCTGGTATTTGACCCGTGTCATCGAGGAGCTTACGGGCCAAGAGAGAGACGCTTCTGTTCCCTATGTTCACTGCGAGCATCTGAATGATGCTGAGACTTGCCCGCACTGCCCCCACTTTGAAAAGACAGCAGACCTTGCGCTACAGTGCCCTCCAGACCGCATCGCCGGGGACGACGAAGCCGCCACGCGCATCAAGGACAAGTACTACAACTTCAAGCGCTTCGAGATTCAAGGCTACTGCGCTTGGTGTGACAAAGAGATTATGAAGGATGAGCCTTATGTTGTCGGCCACATTGAATCTCTCAAGTTTTGTTCACACAAGTGCTTGGTCCTGTGCAGGGCGGGGGGGCATCTTCGATGAAACAGCGCCTCGTAACTACAGACGCCCGCTTCGCCATGCTCCAACGGGATATCGAGAAGCATGAGGTATGTGGTCTGGACACGGAGGCCGTGGGTCCCGCCCGGCGCTACTCCCAAGCACGCAGCAATCCCTTCCTGAACCTGGGCTACACCGCCATCCAAGGAATCAGCCTAGCCTTCCCGAACGAAAACTGCTACTACCTCCCTCTGCGTCACCGTGGTCCCAACGCTAAGTGGACGTGGGCCGAGCAAGCCCTCGACATGATGCGGGGCAAGGGGATGGTTACTTGGGCGCACAACGTCAAGTTTGACGCGGGCCTCCTGGAACGGGAAGGATTCGGCGTCGAGAGCTTCTTGTGGAGGGACAGCATGCTTGCTGCGTGGCTCGCCTTTTCCCGCACGACCGGCATTGGCCTAAAGAAGCTGGCCCGTGAGCTGCTGGACCGGGAAAGCCCGGAGTGGGAAGGTAGCCTCATCGACAAGACCGCCGCGCAAGTTAAAGACTACGTGTGCCAGGACGCATTGAACACGCTTCAGGTGGGGGAGCTACTGTACGAGAAGCACCTTACAGAGAAGCAGAAGGCTGCCCTGTTAGACATCGAGACGCCTCTGGCTGTTGAGCTAGCCTGCATGGAGTTGGGAGGTATCCGCCTTGACATCGACCGCCTGGAGGAGACTATGGGCATCCTCGCGGCAGACAACCTAGCGCAGTTTCAGCAAAAGTGGGACCATCTCTTTCCGCCTACAGAGGACCCCGCGTCAGGCATCTGGCACCAGCTCTCGTGGAGTAGCGCTAAAGATTTGCAAGAGCTGTTCATTGAGGGCTCTCTCGTGCCGCAAGGCACTACCAAGACCGGCGCGTTCAAGACCGGGAAGGATGTGCTCAAGTGGAACATCACGCACGGCACAGAAGCACAGAGTGAGATTGCCGAGCTTATCCTGGAGCTGCGCTCCGCTTCAAAAGTGAAAGGAACATATCTCGACGGTTTCTATGAAGAGATTAGACAATGGCCCGACCGTAAACTACACCCTGAGATACTCCAGTTGGGGACGCGTACTGGACGCCTCAGTAGCAGTAACCCGAACATCCAAAACCAACTCTCGCGGGGCGAATATGCTCCGTTGCTCAAGCGCTGTTACATTCCCGACCCGGGGTGGGCGTTTGTCTCAGCGGACTACTCACAGATTGAGTTGCGGCTTTTCGCGGAACTGGCTGGAGGGTACCTGCTGGACGCCTTTTTGGATGGAGCTGACCCCCACCAGCGAACCGCCGACGCATTAGGGCTCACACGGGACCAAGGAAAGACCTTCAACTTCGCGTTCCTCATCTACGGGGGAGGCCCGGGCAAGGCAGCACGCACCTTCGGTTGGGAGATGGCCGAGGCCAAGGAACACTTGAAAACTAGCGCCGCTGAATACCCAGAGGCCAACGCCTTCCGAGAGAAGGTTATCCGCGTCGTCAAGCAGCGCTCTCCTGTCCCCTACGTGCAGACCAAGACGGGACGCCGCAGGTTCGTGCCTGAGTTGAGGCCCCTAGCCTGGCAACGCCGGGACCCAGAAGCGTACCATACGAAAGCGAAGTATCTCGCCGGGAAATATGGAATCGACATAAACTGCGCACGGCGCATCAATGGCGCTATCACAAACTCCGGCGAGCGAATCGCAGTGAATACTATCATTCAAGGCAACGCGGCAGATGTCGCCAAGGTGGCGATGGTGGACTTCGCGGCCCGGGCAAAGCGGAGCGAGGCTCGACTAGTCGCTGTTGTCCATGACGAGATTCTGGTTACCTGCTTAGAAGAGCGAGCCCCCTACTACGCAAAAGTCCTCCAAGACTGCATGCAAGGGGCAGGCCCCAAGCTAGGCTACAAGGTGCCAATCCTCGCGGAACCCGCCATCGGGGAAAACTGGTTCGAGGTACATTGATGACTACTAGACCCCCACGCCCTTCCGAGTACCACCACTGGGACCGCACGAGCAAGCAGTGGCTCACACGCAAGCAGGTCGAGATGGCCCGCGATGCCATCCTGCACAAGTACTGCCCCGACTTCGTGGACATCGAGCCGGTTGAGGGACCGCACCTTGCCGCCGCAGGTCACGTCAAGAGCGTGGCGTTGTGGGAGGCGAAGCGTGCCCTAGGCGTGGAGCACATGGCGGAAGTGGATGATGTACTCGACGCGGACCATCCCCTAGTCAACTACTCAGCGTCCGCCAAGGCACGCATCTATGCCCACGCAGGGCGTGTTGCTGCTGAGGCAGTACGGCAGGGGATAGACCCTAGGAAGCGCTACGTGTGGCAGCTCCTTGCGGCAGGGGTGGGCGACCGCACCATCAAGCGCCTGGCCTGGGAAGAAGAAAACTATGACATGAGTCGGTACGAGATTCGTCAGCTAGCTAACGAGTTTTGGGCTTACACGATTCGCGAGCTAAATATTGAGGCTGATGAAGGGATACGTTAGTTATGGCAACTGAGACGCAAATATACCACACGACGCGGCGCCGCCTGGAGCGAGCAATCACTGTTGCCGTCGCTCGTTTGCTTAGCGCCGCCGTCCGGCAAGACAGAACCGTTGTCCAGCGGGCAGCGGAGGACCTCGCGCAGAGTGTGGACGAGATGCTTGTCCTCGTGGGGGGGCATGAGCTACAAGGTTCCGGCCAGTTGCTTGACTGCCCCGACTGTGGGCAATACGTCCCCGACGCTCTCGATATCCTTACGGAAGGTGAAGGTGAATAAATGCCATTGAAAATCAAGAAACAAGGTTCAAAGTTTCTCGTCGTCGAGCCAAGCGGCAAGCGACTGGGAACGCACTCAAGCCGCGAGAAGGCGCGCAATCAAATCATCGCCATCGAGATTTCAAAGAAGCGCAGGGGTAAGTGATGCACAAGACCGCATTCAGGCGTAGTCATCTCTCTCTTCTGCTGTTCCTTTTCTTAGGGGGAGCAACGACACCAGAGTGTTCCCTTCTCTCTACTGCGTGCGCCCCAGGCGAGGTAGAATGGTGTGACCAGTGTCTTGATGTGTCGGGGCAGTATGACGCTTCTGAGACAGTGCAGGCGTGCATTGACGCCGCCCCAAGCATGGACCGCACCGCCTACAAGATAGATGTCCCGGCAGGGTCTACCCTTCTCTTCGAGCAAGGCGTGCAGGTCACGAAGCGCATCCACCTAGATTTCAATGGCTCGAATGTGCTAGTAGGCGGAGGCGTTACAGCGTTCGAGTTTACCTCAGATGCGGGATGGTCGAAGGTCGAGAACGTCGAAGTGACGACTGCGTTGAATCAGCTAACCCCTGACTATGACGCTGTTGGCTTCGATATGGGGCATGGTGTTCGTTTGGAAAACGTCTATTGCCAACTTCTCGGCACCTGCGTACTAGCGGACTCGACGGGGATCCTAAACGCAAGCGGGGCGTACAAGAATGTCAACGCTATTCAGGTTCGAGAGTTTCGGGCGGCTTCTTGCGGTACGGCTATAGCGTTCGAGGGGGGAGACGCTAATGTTGGCACTCTCTCAGGGCTTGAAATCACGCACTGTGATTATGGCATTGATGACTCGTCTAGTTTCGGGAATCATGTTTTTGGTGCATACATCGAAGCAAACACGGTGCAAGGAATCGGAGAAGATTCGCTTGTCAATCAGAGTCTCTACGCAGGCGTGATTGTCGAGGGCACCGCAACGAATACTATTCCTTCAACGCTTTCTCTGGTTGTCGGCGGCAGTTTGCCCAAGAACCTAGACCTTGCATCCCGCGCAGAGGCCATCGGCTTCCAGCACGGCTACGCTACTTTCCGGTATGACCGGGGCGGTGTGGCAGGCCCGCAGGTGCAGCTTGGAAGCAATCGCACGCAGGAAGTACTCTACTGGACATGGCCCAACAAGGGAGAGAACCAGCGTATCTCCATCGGCTATGACGAGCCCAACAATGAATGGGTTCTGGGATGGTACGGCAGAGGCCTCTACGACGCCAGCAAGCCTTTCCAGCTTGGTGGGCAAACAAACACGCAGCGCGGACACTACCAACTAGGTGTCGAGGAGACTAACTAATGACTAAGGATGTATTTGACCGCATCAACGGCTACGGCCCCGATGACCTGGAAGAGCTGAAAGCCCGTAAGCGTAACTTTGGCGTAGGCGACCGGGTTCGGTGCGTCCTGCAAGGCCCCTTCCTTGATTGCGAAGGCATCATCGTGAGGCGCGATACCAACTTCTATAACGACCCTATCTGGACCGTGGACTTCGACGACTCAGGCACCGTGACCTGCATGCTCTCGCATGAGCTGGAAAGGGTGTACTCATGAGACTCCATCCCACCGCACGCAAACTAGGATGGGCCGCCTGGTTCCTACTGTGTTGGGCCGCAAGCCTAGCCATCGCCTTCTCGTTTAGTGGGTGTGGGGACGAAGGGGCCTCAAGCCTGGACGGCGCCCCGACTGTTCGTGTGGTCTGTGATGTTCCCGTGGAAAAGAATCGCTGCACCATCATCGCCCACAACGCGACCTCGGTCGAGGCCTTCTACAACGATACGTTGGCCTGGTGGGACAGGGGCATCACGGAGGACCGTGTTGTGTACGTTGATTCCCCTGGAGCTGTCCTCTTTTCTGTTGAGGCCTGCAACGATTTTGATTGTGCTGTTGCACAGAAGGATTTGCGATGACCTATGCGGAACGCATGAGCCTGCGCGAGGCGCTGTACGAGCTGCGGCAGGAGAACCAAGTCTTTGTCCGTATGCGGCGCACCGCTGAGGCCCGGGTATGGGTAATGTTAGGCACCCCTACGGTTGAGCAGTATGACGTAACCTTCGACAGACACAAGGCCTGGGAAACAGGAGAGTTGCGATGAAAGAAGTCCAGGAGACTCTGACGTTTGTGCGAGGCAATCTCGAAGTGAGCTACACCCACACCAACGGGAAGCAAGCGGAAAGTGTGCTGGTCTACGAGAGGCCACCCATGCCAAGTAGCTTGGCTGGAACTCTCATCAGTTATTCGCCCCCTTCCATCATAACCCTCAAGAACCCCGCACAAGTGCGAGACCTCATCGCGATGCTCACTGACGTACTGGACGGCGCCTATGAATAAGCACAAGAAACGCATCAAGTGGGTGGTCTTGCCCTCTGCATGCCGCACCGCCGTGGGCACTGAGCAAGAGTACGAAGGCGTGCTCCTAACGAGGGCCGCGCGCAAGCCTCCCGACTTCTGGGCGGAGAACGACACAGGCGTCAAGTGCCTCCTGCGCAAGCACCTAGGTAAGGTAAGCGGAAAGGGGTGGGATGTGCTCCTCCCCGGTGGTGGCGTCCACACATTCAAGACTAAGCGTGATGCGTGCAGGTTCATCGCACGCCTCGTGCGGGTAGAAGAAGAACCAGCAGTAGTGCTCAAAGAGGAGGAGGAATGATGATGCTCTATCGTGTAAACAAAGGTGGCCTAACGCTCGACGGAGATAGTAATACCGTAAATAGAGACTTCATCTGGCCGGGGCATGTGTGGTTCGAGCATGATGAACAAAAATGGGCATGGTCAGGATGGCACACTCCCACCATGTATTATGACACACTCGAACAGCTTCTCTCAGATAGATGTGGGTACGACTTACGTAACCTCCCATGTAACTGGGATGTTGACAGGAAAGTGGGGAAGTGATGCTCTTGTTGTACATACTTGTTGCCCTTCTCCTGTTGCCCTTGGTGCTTGCGGTTGCCACCTGCGCCCTAGGCACCATCGGCGTTGCGCTTTACGAAGTGGCGGTTTTGCCTTGGTGGCATCTGCTCTACAAGTGCAAGGTGCCCGGCGTGCCAAAGCCTCCATCAAGCATGGGGATGGACATATGACTCTCGAATGTGATGATTGTGGGGGGCAGGGGTTCTTGTCGAAGAGGAGAATGAATGATGAAACAACAAAGACTGAATCTAGTCAACGTGTGGATTATCACGTACAAGACTGAGCAACAGGACTCGCGCATTGGCGCCGTGTACTTGACGCTCTTAGAGGCTGTCCAAGAATGTGAGCGGCTAGAGGCGGCGTGCGACTACGTGGGCATGCAAGCTATGCCGGTGCAGCGGCAAGTTGAAATCAGCGCCTTGCTGGAGATGGCAGAGTTTGCTAAAGTTTGTAAAGAAAGAGACGCAGAATGAAACGAAGTAATATGCACGCTCTCTTTGAAAGGCTTAGGGTGGAAAAGGCGGGCCTTGCCGCTGCGGACTACAAGCGCTTTGTGGACATCGCCCATGCAGTACTCCCTACACCGTACTGGGAAACGGGAATGACCGGCACTGGTGTGGCTATCTGGTTTCCCGCCTTTGATACTGAGGAGAAGCTAGCTTCTATGTACAAGCTAGATTATGTGGTTCTTGGTTCGATGGATGATGCCAGCATCGAACGGTGGCTCACTGACATCTACGACACAGCCCTCTTTTGGCACCGCATGGAGAGGGAAGTTGAATAAGCCCCCATCCCCACCCTTGTGGCCCGACGAGCCTACGCGCATCGACAAAGCCAGGGCCTCGTTTGTCTACACGCACGGAGGCGCCAAGTCGCACGACCTGCTGCTGTACGCCAACGAGAAGGGCTACCTCACTCCCGACCACGGGCTAGAGGTACAGGTAAGTGTTATCTGCGACTGGGTTGGTGCGTACTGTTGCCCAGAGGCGGAGGATGCTTGGCGAACGGATGACGCGTGGCGTGTAGATGTCGCCCCCTACAGTTGGATTTACGTGGAAGGCCACGACCCCGAGCAGGTGAAGTTTGCTACCTTTGGTCAGCGCATCGAGGAAGTACCGCTAGGCCTCTTCTTTCCGTACCACGGCATGCCACACCGCACGCCACGAGCGAGCGAGTCGGGGTGGAGATACTCGATGCGTATCGTACATGCCCCGCCTGGTGGTCTGCTGAACCGCGTCGTGTACCGCAACTCTGTTAGCAAAACCTTTCGCTGATAGCAAGGTAACGCATTCATATTTGTGGGAAAACGCTTCCACTATCAAGCGCCTTTTCATTTTTTTCCTGATTTCACTGACGGTGAAACCCGTATGGGAAAACGCTTCCCGTATCAAGGACCTCCTGAGATTTTTCACGAATCGGGGAGGCTGTTCTGCGTGGCGCTACGTATGTGGCAACGTATGGTCACGTAGTGTCACATAACGTATGTCCAAACTTTTTTTGACCGACGCCTAAATACCTGTTGACGCCTGGGGATAGGTATGCCACGGTGAACGTATGAAAACTGAAAAATCAAAAATCCATCCTTTTGAGTCTACTGGTTGCGGAGTTGCACCTTTCCGCGTCGTCGGTTTCGAGCATCTTGGTTTCCGTGCAGCGCCAGGTGCGCCAGAGCAGGCGGGGGGCGTATGCGACCATTGCGGAACCGCCATCAAAAACGCCTATGTCATCGCGGAAGCGGGTGGGAACCGGTTCCGAGTCGGTAGCAGTTGCGTAGCCAAGACGGCGGACAAGACGCTCCTAGATGGCCGCAAGGCCATTGACCGCAAGCGCAGGGCCATCGCCAAGGTCGCCAAACAACGCGCCGAAGTAGCCGACCTCTTGACGGACCTCGCCCGCATCATTGTTGAGAATCCCGGGATACTTGACCAACCATTGAATGACGGAACGTTCCGCGACTGGTTTTCAGGGAGCAGCAATCGCAAGTTTTCCGAGCTTCCCAAGACACGAGACACTAGGTTCGTCCGTATCCGTTGGGAGATGGCTCAGTGTCAGGCTTGGAGTATGGCGACGGGGCGAAAGTACATATGGGAGCCCCATTGCAGGACAGAAGCAGACCGCGCCCAATGGCGTGAACAACTGGCATTCAACAAAGAGGGGAACGGACGATGAAACAGACCCAAGAGACACTAGCCGAGCTAGTCCAGCGTTACTAAGCTAAGCCGGACGAGCGGACCTTTGCTCGCATCTATGGCAGATTTGAGGGTCTGCTAGTTGTCATCGCCAGCGAGCGCACGGGGCACCGTGACGACCTTATACAGGAAGGCGCTCTTGGCTTACTCGCGGCGGTAAAGGCCTTCGACGCGGCGCGGGGCGTTCCTTTTGAGGCATACGCAAAGCAGCGCATCCGATGGGCCGTCGCTAACTACCTCAAGAGGACAGTAGCCAAGCATCATGATGCGACTGTCCACACTGACACGGAACAGCACGCCAGCGCAGACAGTGACGCCTTGACGCTGTACGATGCAAGGGAGCGCCTAGACGCCCTTCCTACCGCCCTGCGCACCGTGGCTGAGCTAACCTACCAAGGCTACAGCGGACAGGACGTAGCCAAGCAGCTAGGCCTCTCTCCGGGCCGCGTGTCCCAACTCAAAAATCAACTGCGAAAGGCCGTGCTATGAAGTACTACGTGTTGACTAACTTCCACCTTGTGTGCCTCGCATGTGGCACGGAACGAAACGAACCGTTCTGTCCAGTGTGTGAGGTTCCCCACTTCCAAGACGGCGCAGCGTTCGTCCCTCGCTATGATGGCATCGACGGACTGCGCAGAGTTGACTCGGAACGAGCGGCGAACCATCCTAGCGATTTGTTCGATTTGTTCGACGCCCCTACATTTTGAGAGACAAACGGTTATTAGCTGAACAGGAGGATACGAAGATGAGACATATCAAAGCGACAAAGATTTTTTTCAGTGCGGAACGCCCGGAGCGAACCGTTGTGGATAACGCTATGTGTACCCTCGCGGCGTTCGACGATGCAGAGCGGTGTGAACACTTCGACACGGTAAGGGAGTGCGATGGCATCTTTGATGAACGTCCAGAGTCTGCAATCATCGCTTTTGCCCGCCCCGGACACATTCTGGAAGCGATTGACTACGCTCGTGACCTTGCGGGGCGGTACAATCAAGACAGTATCCTAGTCGTGCACGGTGACGACGCGGCGGAGTTGGTAGAGTGCGAGACAGAGTGCAGTGCCATCATAGGAACGTTTCAGCGAGTTGCTGAGCGCGGACATGGCGAGGATTGCAGCATCATTGACGGGGACGTGTACGTAGTCCGGTAGAACGGAAAGGGAGGATTGCGCGATGGAAAACAAACTAGACAGTGGAAACACGATTGAATGCTGGCGAGCCGAGAAGGCACGGTTGGATAAGAACAGAGGTTACCGGAATCGGTTAGGATGCGTGGGTGAGCCTATCTCCGACGCGATTGATAAGGTGTTGCTACTCGCGCCGCGTGACCTCTCCGACGCAATCGAGGAAATCTTTACCCTTGCTGCCCTTGCCGCGCGTGAGAATCTTTTGCAGTACGTGAACGACGCACGGCAAGCGGGCGCGGACGAAGCAGTCAACGATTTTTCTTGCTTGGACTTCGACACGCGCGACATCGACATCGACCCATGCGACACTCTTGCAGAGATTGCAGAGCGCGGGTGGGACGCCTGCTTGCGGACCATCGGGTGGAACGTGTGGACAGTGAGCGAGTTGGACGATGAGGACCTGTAAGGGAGGTATGCGATGAAACTAGGAACATTCAACAAAGAAGCAATCTTGAACGCGCTAGCGTATACGCTGCTAATCCCAAGCGTGCTAGGGCTGTTCATGGGCCACGTCACGTGGTGGTCTCTTATCATTCTGACGCTGACGGGGTACGGTGTGATTCGCGGGTATCGCGGGAAGGTGGCGGCATGACCCACAAATACCATACCGATTACAATGAACAGCGCGCGCGCATGTTCTACAGCAAGCTGCGCAAGCACTTCGCAACGAAGCGAAGCACTACCGTTGGCCTAGCTGAAGGCGAGTTGTCAGTGAAGTATCATGAGACCGTCGTGTTCCGCTACTACGTGGACACGGGGGATGTGGAGGTTGACAACGGCGGATGGGCCACACCCACGACTAAGGAACGCATCAATGATTGTCTCGACCTTTGCGACATTCCCGCCAGCATCTACCAAGAGACACGCCGCAAGCGCAAGAGCGACCCTCCAGGGACTACTCGTGAGGACCGCAAGCAGTGGTACATCTACTTTCGGCCGAACCAACGGAAGTACGCCGTTGACGACAGACTGCACTTCAAACGAGCGCACTGTCACACTGGCGGGTTCATTGACGGAGCTAGGAAGGTGGCATCATGAGAGATTTTGAACAGCTAGTATTCCAAGACGCCGATGGGTGGTACTCCGTTGTCACCGTTGCCGCTACGAAGCCTGGGCACATATGTCTAGAGATTGAGGGGCCACGAGGCACACGCGAGGCAGCGCTAGAACGCTACCCACTACCAAAGGCCGCTACTCGTGTCTTTGCGATACTCTCAGCGCAGGACGCGCAACGACTGGCGGGCAATCTCAACTTCGTAGCTTGGCAAGCAACCGCCACATTGAAAGACGGGGAGTAACGTCATGAACGAGCTAGCGTCAGAACAGGAGGGAGCGGACTAGATTGAGCCTTTTCACAGCCATCATGCTCTTAGTCGTCATAGCATGGTGGACACTACCGGACGACACGCGCTAGGCGTAACGACACGAAGGCCCTGCACTTTTGAATAAGTGTGGGGCTTTTGTTTCGGCCCATTGTCCTCTTGATAGACCTTCACCAGGGCCACGTCACTACGTGCCTTCGTGGCAGCCGATTCTCACTCCCCAGGTTCGCTAGCAAAGTGTGGGGAGATAGTCAACAGGGAAAAGCTAATAGTTTCAGGGGGGTGTAACGCCCCCAAATCACCATTCTTTAGCCTCTTGTCACTACGACAAGGGGTTTTTCTGCGTCTAATAGCATAAATCCCCACCCCAGTCAACGATTATCTCACCGACTAGCACACCTTCCCGCCCAATGTCAAGGGATATCTCAACTTTTTATGAAAACGACATTCAATAGTCGATTATCCTTGACAACACTTCCATCGCACAACCCCCCACGGGTAGGTGTTCCCCCTACTGGTAAAGAATCGCACACGAGCGGTAGCGAGTAACCCACTCTCTCCCCTGAGAACCAAAAGTGACTTACCATAAGGGTTACTTAGGGCGTCAACACCACAAGCAACACCAAAGAGCCCCCTTTTCCGTCCCCTAATAGTAAGATAAACTTTACTAGTAGTTACGGGAAGTTAGAGAATCTTTATTAGTATAGAAGTACTCCTAATAGAATAGAGATACTACTCTAAGAGGGACATTAGACGATACTAATACACCTCCGACCAACGTCTAGGTTATCTTGCAGGATTGAAGTGCCTAGGAAGTAGGGGGTCGTCTGAACAGAGGGACCACGGCTGACGATTTTGGCACCCTACCCCCTAAAATAGGGTGTTTTTGTAGCAAGTTACAAATCTTGAACAGATATGGGGTGAATCAGCCGCAAGCCCTCTGGCACAGATGCCCGACCCGCAACCCGACCAGGCACAGGCCCCCGCCCTCTCGTGGGACATGCTGTCGCAGGTAGACCGGGCACAGCGTAAGGACGAGTGGAAGCAGGAGGGCGCCATCGAGTCCACCCTTTCCCCACTCGTGTCGAAGGACCCTATCGGCAGAGGCCTCGTCGAAAAGCAGAGCGAAGAGGAAGAGGCGCAGGCCAGGCAGGACGAGATTGACGACGCCAAGTGGGACGCCGAGGAGGCCGCCATCCAGGCCCAGTACGCCCACGCAGGCCCCCGCACCCCCCAGACCCAGGCAGAGTGGGACAAGAGCGATGCGCTGGACACACAGATGCAGGCGCAGGGCATGATAGACATTCCCGAAGGCCCGGCACAGAATCAGATTCCGCTGAAGCAAGTGGGCAAGGCGCGGGAGATTTTGAAGCGCATCAACCAGTGGGGTGGGATGTACAGCGAGAACGCCATTGACCAGTACGTGATAAACTATGCGCAGAAGCTCAAAAACTCCCCCCGATTTATTCAGGGCAGCCAGTTTTCCCAGTTTGTTGACGCCCTGAAGTGGGCGGCGAAGGGCCTGGAGTATCACCCAAAGTACATCCCCTGGAAAGAGACTGACCCCCGAGCCAAGGGCACGGAGCAAGGCCGGTTCGAGGAGCGCATGAACGAGAGGATAGATGCCCACCAGCCGAGAGACTATGCGAGAGATGTCAAGCACGGCTTTCTCCGTAAGGGAGAAACTTTCATCTAGCACTTTCCTAGCGTAGCGACGGCAAGTCGCGGAGCATAACATGAGCAAGAAACCACCACAACACATGAAGGAAGAGCGCGAGTACTTCATGGCCGACCGAGAAGAGCCCCACGTTCGGCGTATCGTAGACGGCCCCAAGACCAGCATCCAGGAAGCCCTGGAACAGCGGCAGAAGAGGCGCCAGGCCCCCATCATCAAGCCCGAGCACAAGCCCCTGAGCAGCGAGGCACAGATTGAGCGGGGCATCTACCTCTCCAACCTGGCCCTGAACAAGTATCAAGTAAAACTAGAGGATGGGGACGAGCTACTCCCCGAAGAGGAGCGTGTGTTCATGAGCCTCCTGGACACCGTGCGAAAACAGGAAGCTACCCTCATGGCTCTGCGTGCGAAGAAGCGCGAGGAGCACATGGGTCCCGTTGAGGTTGCCAAGGGCCTCGTGGACACTGGCATGAGTATCGACGAAGTGCTCAAGCTCTACCCGAACAATAAGGCCGTCGAGTCGGCCCTGGAGAAACTGAGATGACCACCGAGATTCGTCCCGCCGAGCGAGGAGACCTAGACTATATTCTGTCCTCGTGGCAGCTCACATGGGAGCGCAGCCCGGAGATGAGCTGGCCGGGCATCATTCGAGACGAGTATTTCCGACACGCCCATCTCATGCTGGACGAGATTATCAGCCGCAGTAGCGCCGCCCAGGCCCTCTACATCGCGTGCGAGGCTGGAGCGCCCCACCTGATAAAGGGCTACCTCTGCGGGTAACCCGTGTACTGGAAGGGGCCTCCCCAGGTGCAAATCAACTACCTGCATTGGCTTCAAGTCAAGAAGAAGTATTGGAACACGGGCGTAGCCACCATGCTCCTCAACCGCTACAAGCGGGACTTCCTCATCAAAGAGGACGACAATATCCTCTACACCTTCGGCACGGGCGCCGCGAAGAAGCCTATTTATCAGGCCGCTATGCGCCGGAACAATATGACGGCCTGGCCGTGGTTCAAGTACACTTCGTTGGCACCAGGATGGGAGTCGGGAAGATGAAACGTTACAAATGCCCCTGGTGTGGAGGACACTCCATCATGCTGAATACTTTTGATATCGGATGGGCAACTTGTCGTAGTTGTCTCCGCACATGGCAAAATAAACTACCCCGGAGCCGGGTTGGGAAGCAGGAAGATGAACAAGCCTAGTTATGAGCTGGAGGGCGTGGAAAGCGTGACGTTCACTGACCCTGAGCAAGCAAAAGAGTGGTGCAAGAAGCGCCGAGAATGGCGTAAGAACAACCCAGAAGCGCCCTACAGCCGCATGGACCTTGTAGCGCTATTGTGGAAGCGTGACTGAGGAGAGACGCACTCCAGAGGAGATGCTCAAAGAGCGGCAAAGGCTTCTAGCCAAGGTCGTCACTCAGAAGCAGAACCTCGAAAAGCTGGACCTAGACAAGCTCCTGCACGAGAAGCAGCTAGAGTTTGCGAATGACCCGGCACAGTTCAAATGTGCTTGCTGTTCAAGGCAGTCTGGGAAGTCACACGCCTGCGCCATCATCGCCTTGCGTGCAGCCATCGAGACGCCGGGCTCGACGCCCGTGTACGTGAACATGAACAGAGGGTCGGCCCAGTACATCATCTGGCCCCCTCTCCAGGCGCTCAACGAGGAGTACGACCTGGGCCTGGAGTTTATCAAGACCACCTCAGACATACGCCTGCCCAACGGGAGCATCATCAAGGTGTTCGGCGCCGGTTCTCTCCGCGAGATGGACAAGATTCGAGGCATCGGGGCCACGCTGAACCTGGCTATCCTCGATGAGGCCCAAAACTTCGGGTCGGATATGTATAAGCTGATTCGAGAGATTCTCCTTCCCGCGACCGTGACCCACAAAGCGCCCATCCTCATCACAGGGACGCCTTCGGCCTCATGCTCCGGCCCCTTCTACGACATCGTTCACGGCGGGGGCGAGATGTTCAAGGAAGTGGGCATGGGATGGAGCATCCACAAGTGGTTGATGAAGGACAACCCGTTCATCCCGGACGTGGAGCAGCAGTACAAGGTCCACATGGCGGCGAACAACTGGACACCATCCTCCCCCGCCTTCCGCCGCGAGTACCTGGGCGAGTGGGTGCGCGACACGGAAGGCCTGTGCTACTACAATATTCCAAGCATGGTGGTAGACCGCTTCCCGCAGGAGCGCGCCCATGACTGGAGCTTCATCCTAGGTGTCGATGTTGGCACAAAAGACCCTTGGTCGTTCAGCGTACTGGCTACGAGCCGCGACATACAGGCCACATATGTCCTGGAGAGCCTAGAGGAGAAGCTCACCACGCTAGAGGCGGGAGACCGCGTAGGCGACTTCCTGGACCAGTACCCCATCTACCAGTGCATCGTAGACACAGGCGGCCAGGGCGCCGCCCCCGTGGCCCAGTGGAAGGACACACACCCGCTCCTGCCCATTCAGCCCGTGCGGAAAGGCTATGGCTCTGTTGATATGGGTATTCAAATAATCAACGCCGATATCAAGGCCGGGCGTCTATTCTTCGTCAAGAGTGGGACAGAGGAGCTACGGGCGCAGATGGCTACCCTCATCTGGGACGCCAAGGCAAGCCCCACGGGCGCCAGGCGCGTCAAGAGGGGCGATGCCTACCCGGACCACTGTGCAGATAGCTTCAGGTACGCCTATTCGAAGGTGAGGACCTGGAAGGCCGCCGAGTACCGCTCAGGCGTCATGATGGGCGAGGACGCCCTCCGGCATAGCGCGGCAAGGCTCAGGGCCGAGGTCATGGCGGAAAAAGGGGACGAGTCTGTGCCTTATTGGCAGAAGCTCGTCAGAAAGTAGAAGCGGCACGCCCCCCGCCTGTCCCGAGCGAGGGGCTCTATGGCCGCCGAGGCCTGGTTGGCAACGTCCTTCCGGCCTCATGTAACGTATAACCTAAATCATGTGAATGTTTAGGTCAATGTTGCAAAAAGAGGGAAAGGGGCCGGTATCCCTCTCGTCAGATGTCCGCATACGACTCTGTAGAGCAGTCGGACCTATCTTCGCCGTGGTGGGAGGAGAAGGCCCAAAAGAACGTCCTCCCCAAGATTCAACGCCTGTTCCGCTACTACGTGGACCAGGACAGGGACAGAATCAACGCCTACGCGGCCTATTCCGCCCTCTACACGAACCGCGACATCTTCGGGAACGACTACCTCCAGGCCTACAACGCCGCGTTCTCCCAGTCTGACTACAGCCGCGTGCCCCTCAACGTGAGCAAGGTGATGGTTGACGCCGTACACGCTCGCCTCACGCGCCCCGCCATTTCCGTCGAGTTTCTCCCCGCAGGGGCCAACTGGAGCCTCCGGCGCCGGTCGAAGCAGATGGGCCAGTTCGTGCGCCAGCAGATGCACGCCTGTTCCCTCCGCGACAAGGAGGACAGCGCCGTCCTCGATGCCCTCACGTTCGGCATAGGCGTCATCAAGACCGCCCCGCACCCGATGGTGCCTCAGATTGAAAACTTCCGGGTTCACCCACGCGACATCTTCGTGGACCCGAGCGAGGCTGCCGCCACCGGCAAGCCGACCCACCTGTACCACCGCATGTGGGTGAGCAGAGGCCGCCTAGCCAAGCTCTTTCCGAGCAAGAAGGCAAAGATTCGAGCAGCGAAGTCCATCACCGCCGAACGAGTATCCGACTGGGCAACCGATGACAGGGGCCAGGGGAGCATCATCGGGGACATGGTTGAGGTTGTCGAAGCGTACAAGCTCCCGAGCTGGACCGGCGCGGGCGATGGTCGCAAGGTCATTTTCATCGACGACTGCATCCTTGACATCACAGAATGGGATGCCATAGATTTTCCGTTCAGCTTCGAGTACTGGAAAAAGGACCCCACCGTGGGCTTCTTCGGTATCGGCCTAGTCGAAGAGCTTATCGGGCTGCACTTCGACATCAACACGAGCCTCTTGCACGTCGAAAAGTGTATTGAGCTTATGCCCAAGCCCTACATCCTTGTCCCCGTGGACGGGGAAGTGAATGAGGGCAAGCTAGGCAATGTGCCTGGCATCATCATCAACCACACGGGACGGGCGCCGAAGATTGTGCTTCCCCCTTCCGTCCCGCAGGATGTCGTAAACTACATCGGCGTGCAGTGGCAGCGGTCACTACAGGTTAGCCGACTAGTTGCGATGGGGTTGCCCGAGTCCGCAGGGTCACAAGGTGAGACCGGGCAAGCGTTCAAGGACATCGTAGACATCCAGTCTACAGAGTTGTCCACCGCCTTCCGCTACAGGGAGGACTTCTGTATCCGCGTGGCGGAACAACAGATTATCGCGGGCAAGCAGCTCGACGACAGGGAGCCTGGAGGCTTCAAGACCGTCCTGCGGAAAGACCGCAACACCGTTGAGGCCGTGGACTGGTCCCAGTTCGACCTGGACCCCAAGCAGGACTCCTACGTTGTGCAGGCCTCGCCCACCAGCGCCCTGAGTACCACGTTTGGTGGCCGCCTCGCGGAGATGAAAGAGCTTATCGGCCTGGGCATGGTCCCGCCGAGCCGTGCGTTCAAGTACCTGGACATCCCGGACTTCGACGCAGAGGCGAACATTCAGAATGCATCGCTCGACCTGATTGAGCGCATCATCGAAGAGATTTTGGACGATGGCAAGTATACCGAGCCGGAGCCCACGATGGACCTACGACTAGGCCTCAAGGTCTGTCAGAAGTACATCAACCTCGCCCAAGCGATGGGCGTCGAGGAGGAACGTGTCAACCTGCTGTACCAGTTCTTGCGGGCCATCACAGACCTAATCGCAGAGGAACAAGAAGCAACGCAGATGCAGGCATCGGGAATGGGTCCCGGGCTGCCTGGTCAGCCCCCCGCCCAAGACATCACCGGGGCTGCGCCAGGCGCCACTTCGTTGTCGGGCACCGTACTAGGACAATAGCAAAATGCCTACCGAACAATCAGCAATCCCCGCCGACCCCACCTCCCCCGAGTCCGCCCCCACCGCCGAGCAGGTATGGGAAAAGACCATGAGCCCCGCCCCCATCACGAAGGAAGATGTGCGTGGTGAGGACCCGAAGGCAGAGGGTGTTACCCTTCCCGACCGCGCCCTTGTCACCGGGCAGCTCCAAGCGCTGTACGCCGAAACGAACAAGGAACCCGACCCCATCATGGAGCGCTTGGCTAACCTCGAAGAGAGTCTAGTCCCCCGACCCGAGCCGGAGAACCCCGAAGTCTACAAAGAGATTCAGGCGCTTCGGGCCGAGCTTGATAAGCGTGACCGCGAGGCCGCCGAGGCCGCCGCAGAAGAAGAGCGCGATGCACGACGCCGTACCCTCCGCGAGGGCTTCGTCGAGAGTATCCGCGAATCCAAAGATTTCCCCGCCATCGTCGCCGCAGGCTACGAAGAGACGCTCTTTGAGCAGCTCGACGCAGCGCAGCGCACTGGTGAGGCAGTAAGCGAAGAACAACTCCTGAGCGACACGGAAGCGTCGTTGTGGACTCTCTATGAGACTCTGCACGCGCTAAAGAACCCAACCACGAGCGAAGAAAACACCCCTAGCGAGCCAGCTAAACCCTTTCCCCCTAAAACTCTAACTCCAGCTCTCACAGCAGAGGACTCTGCCCGAGACATCGAGTCCATCCTCCAGGGTGGCTCAGACAGAAAGGCAGCAGCAGCCGAGTTGTGGAGCAGAACAGTAGGATAACAAATGGCTACAAATGCCACCACTCAGGGTGACTATGTTGCGTTCCTGAAGGAGTTCTATGTGGGCACCGTGGTTGCGGACCTGGTTTACAAGAACCATCCGTGGCTCGCGATTGTCCCGAAGAACCCCGAGATTCGCGGCAACATCTACCCCAAGCCCATCCGGTTTGCTAACATCACCGGTCAATCGGCCACCTTTGCCACCGCGCATGCCAACCAAGGTCCCGCCACGCGAAAGCGTTGGGAGCTGCAACACGTTGACAACTACGCGAAGGCAACCGTGGCTAACAAGGTCATCGAGCTGTCTCTCGGTCGCCCCGCCGCGTTCCGCGAGGCGCTCACTGACGCCGTTGACTCGGCGCATAGCGCGTTCGGTAACGACTGTCATTTCGAGCTTCTCGCGAAGTACCCGAATGGCGCTCGTGCGCAACTTGGCGACCAGACTGGCTACACGGCCCCGGAGTTCAAGCTCCTAGGCGGTGAAGCTCGTTTCTTCGAGGTTGGCATGTTCGTGCAGACCACGGACGCGACTGACCACAGCACCCTCATCAGCGAGGTTCAGAAAGTCGTTGCAGTTGACCGCATCAACGATACTGTCACTCTTGACTTCGACTTCACGCTGCCCCTCGCCATTGGCGACCGGCTGTATCGTGAGGGCGACTACGGGAAGAAGGCGGATTCGCTTCCGCTCTGGCTTCCGGGCTCCGCAGTGACCAACACCTTGTTCAACGGCATCGACCGTACCGCTGATAGCACTCGCCTCGCGGGTGTTGATGCTGCGCATGGTTCGAGTGATGCAACCGCACCGCTCCTCGACGACCTTATCACGACTGGTGCCCGACTCTACCGTGAAGGTAGCTCGCCGGACATCTGTCTCTTGAACCCCGTCACGCAGGGCGCCCTCGCCTTCGAGACGGAGAAGCGTGCCGCACGGTACATCAAGGTCAACGCGACTTCAGGTTCGCTGAGTTTCTCGGCGCTTGAAATCATGACTGGTGCTGGTGCCGTTCCTGTTGTGGCCGACCCGGCTGTTGCAGAGAACGCTTGCCTCATGGGCGAGAAGGGTGCCGTCGAGTTGTTCTCGGCTGGTGGCCTCCCGCGCATGTTCAAGAAGGATGGTAGCTTCTACCACCGCGAAGAGACCGCCGACAACCTGGCGTTCTACCTCTTTGCCTTCTACAACCAGTGTGTGCAGGCTCCCGTCACTTGGGCCTACACCGCCGACATCACCGCGTAACTTACTGGGTAATCCCCTCCTCCGGGAGGGGATACTCCCTCACTTTGAGAGAACATGGCAAAGACCCTTTCACAACTACGAACCGCTGTCCGGCAAAAGGCCGACATCGAGAACGATGGCAAGCATATCTCCGATAGTGAGGTTGACTCGTACATCAATGACAGCATCAAACTGCTGCACTCGCTCCTCGTAGATGGAACAGACGGACAACTCTTTGCAAAGAACGCTAGCGTTCTACCCAAGCTAGGCACCTATTCTTATCAGCTCCCCGGCGACTTCTCGCAACTCGTCGCGGTAGACATCCTTTACTCAGGCGATTATCACCGCAGCTACGAGGCCGACCCGCAGGACTACGCCCGCCTCACGCAGCGCGCAAACTACGACTATAGCTACTACACGGACCATCAACACTTCCTACGCTGGAATCTCGACCAAGGCCGCGCAGAGCTGTTCTGCTTCCCGGAACCGACGAACCCCTCAGACATTTCCGTTCAGTATATCCCAACGGCGCCAGTCCTTTCCCTGGACACAGACACTCTCAACTGGCCCGACTTCTGGTATCAGTGGGTGGTCTATGACAGTGCCATTCAGTGCTCCAACAAAGAGGAAAGCTACAACCAAGCGCTCCTCGTGGAGAAGGAAAAGGTCGAGCGGCGCGTCCGTGACCATATCCGGTCGATGAGCACGACTGAAATCAAGACTATCCGCAGAGACACCCGCTCTGGCTACCCCTACAACCTCTACTGGGGGTACTAAGTGGGGAGGCGTAACCGCCATAAGCGAAACGGGGGCGTTGCACGTAGCCTCATGGGGCTTACCCGTGCTGGAACCGCTAACAAGGTGGTTGGGCACCAGGGCGGAGTGCAGAACCCGGTCGTGGGCGACGTGAGTCGTGGTGAGCTGTTCGAGGTATTCCACGACTCTAATGTGCCGAAGGTAGTAACGCTGCCCAACACACGCGCTAAGGGTGTTCTTTGTATGCAAATAAGCGCATACTCAGACACTGATGTTTTCCCGACACCCCCAACGGGGGCAACCGTAACAAAGGCTAACTGGCGGTACATAGAGGGGACCGGAAAGATAGCCGTGTGGACCGACACTAATCCCTGCTACTTCAAGTTTTGGGTATTCTAATGGCGACTCGCAAAGGACAGATGACAAAGACCATCATCCTCGCCGGAGGGATGCAGGATGACGTGTCGGAGTTTCAACAAGCCGACCCGAGTGCCGCGTACATCGAGAACGGACGGTTCCGTAAGAAGGATGAGATTGAGAAGCGCCTTCCCGACACCGCGCTGACGAAAACAGGGTTGCCTACTACGCGCAGCCCTCTCATGCTTGCCTCCCCTAAAGGGAAGTCTCTCCTAACCATTGACGACGAAGGGACCCTCTACACCTTCGACCCGCTAGTAGACACACAGTGGCAAAGTAAAGAAAGTAACGTCATACCGTTCAGCGCAGAGATTGAAAACTCGACTGCCGCAGAAGCAGGGATGGGCATCTGCACGGCAGGAAAAGCTGCCGACGCCTCTGTAGAAAAGTTTAGTATCGTAGCGTTCGAGCGGAACATTGAAAACGCGCAAGACCTTATCTGTGAAGTACGACGCCCAAGCGGAGACCTATATTTCCGAACCACGTACTCTGGTGGGATGTTTCCGAAGATTCGCCACTCCGGCCCCTTCCGCATACCGTATGTATACTATTTCGATTCTGCTGGTGGTAATCTGAAGTACGCAGCAAAATCTGGTGCGGGGCTCTCGTCTAGCACACTAGGAAGCTCCCTCAGCCCCTACTACGGGGAGCACCCATACTCAAAGGCCCTTGCCGTTACACGGCCTACAGATGTTCCTAATGGCGCAGGCGACCTACGCCCAGGGTACAAGAGTACCTCTCTTACGTTCTTCGATTGTGACTTTGGGCAACCCACAACCAGTACGGGGGTAGCGGGTTCTCTTGTGTGGCTCAAATCATCAACTGGTGGGTATGGGCAGCTCTACATCGCAAAGATGCCTACTGCAATAACCACCAGCACGCCACAATGGGTTATTGCTGAAAACACGGCTACTGGGGGGTCGGTCCCGCTCGCGTGTGCGTATGACCCTGTGAATGACCAGACGGGCATCCTAGTCTCTCAATACAACGCGAGTACAGCAACTAGCCAACTCGTCTTTTACCTTTGGGACCACGCCAGCGATAGCATTGTATCAGGGACTCCGATTACATATGGTGGGTCTGGCCTCAGCTATGAGCACTGGTGCAAAGCAAGCCTTGTTTATGATGATTCAGCTTCTTCTTCACGGTGGCGCTTTGCAGCTACAGCAGCAGGAGGCAAGCCTTGGATTATGTCGGCCACCAGTTCTCTAGACACTACCATTACAATCTCTGGGCGCATCAACACGTCTAGTAGCCTCTTTACTGTTGAGAATAGGTTTAGTGGGCATACGCTCGCCTCTGAGGCGACCTTCGATAAAATGACGGTTGCTGGGTCTGAGACGCGTAAACTTGTCTTTGGTCTTGAGCAGTGGACACCGCACGCAGTCCCTAACAAAACAGGAGACGGCAACAACACGCCCGACTATGGAGGGAATGAGAAGTTCTCTGTCCCTGCGCTTATCCGCCCGCATACTACCGTCATTGTCGCCACTACACAGCAAACATCCGACTATGATGTTATTGCTACACTCGGAGCAGGGCAAAACAAGGTAGACAACGCCGACCGCAGCGAAGTCAACTCACACCTGAATGGGGCGTTCAATCTCTTTGATGAGGAAGCGGTGCGTATTGTTACGCGCAATCTGCTTCAGCCGCAAGACCTTGCCTGGACGTGGACCAACCCCGCGAACGGAGACCGCCTTGTTACCCTCTACGCGGGAGAGGCTGCCGCCAAGATTACAAAACTCTCCCCCGCAACCAATCTGGAAAGTCATGTGTATGGGGAAACCACGCTTTTTGCTTCGGCTGTTCCTACACAATATGACGGGGTGACGTACGGAGAACAGTCTGTATTCGACCAGCCAGAAGTGACCTATGTTTCTCAAGGCTTCCCCAACACAATCCTTGATTACAAGGTGTGGGCCTATGAGCAAGGCATTGATGGGAACGCGACAGACTGGTATACCGTTTCGGTCGTCACGGGGTTTGCAGACCACCAAGGCCACTTGCACAGAAGCGCTCCGAGCAGTCCGGTCTGGGTGTATGGCATCCAGGCTGACCAGGCCTTTGCAGACCTGTATGTAGGCTTTACTCTACCCCTTAGTGCATACGGCCCTCAACGTGATTACTTTGCTGAAGTTTACTTGGGTGCAGGAGAGGGGGCACCACACCTTGCCGCCGTGCTTCCCTTCAACCCACACGTCAGCGTTCTTACGGGCATTAGTGTTCACATGCACCAGAACGTCAACTCTGCATACCAATATCCTCTCCGCTACAGCGAGGTCCTATACACGGAAGGCAACGTCCTTCCCTCCGACCCGTGGCCCTCTTTCCGAGACTTCGTGCTTACCTCGAACCGCATGTTTGCTATCAGCGCTGAGGTCAAAGGCACTGTCTACTATTCCAAGCTCCTCGAAGAGAACATCAACCCGGAGTTTTCAGCCCCTCTCGTCCTTTCACTAGGCCGTAACCGGAACCTCACAGCTATCGGGAAGATTGACGATAAGGTGATTGTATTCACCGACGACAATGAAATCTTCGCCATCTACGACACTGGACCCGACAACACGGGGGCCAATGGAGACTTCGTAGTAGATCAGCTCCAAACGACCGTAGGGTGTAGCGACACAAACTCGCTCGTAGAGATTCCCGAAGGCCTCATGTTCTACTCAGACAGGTCAAAAGAGTTTCATCTTCTTTCCCGCGACCTACAGGTTTACAATATCGGTAAGCCCATCGAGGACACCGCCAACTCCATTCTTCGTATCAAGACGGCGCTCGTCGTTCCTGATGAACATGAGATTCGCTGGTATGTCGATGCTCTTGGGCAACTTGAGTTTGGGCCCACACCCACCGCCCCCCAAAACGGCGTCCCTGCCCGTCCTGCTCGCCCACGTTACCAAAACATTATGCCAAGCACAGGGGCGGTTGTGGTGTACAACTACTACTATAAAAAGTGGTGCGTGTTCAGTGGGCAAGACGCACAGCACTCTGCGCTCTACCTAGGACAGCCTACCTTCATAGATGACGCCTGGCAAGCATACAAGGCGGCACCTAATGCCTGGGGAGAAGAGGGGCACCAGCTCACTATCCGCTCGCCTTGGATTAGGCTCAACCAACTACAGAGCTACGGGCGCCTTGACGAAGCCATATTCCTCGCGAAGTACCTCTCCGATTGGAGGGACAACGGAAATGGTTTTGAGGCTGGCGATATTCGTGTTCGAGTCCGCTATGACTACGAAGGCCGTAGCGCCGACAACGACGACAACGTAGAGTATGATGAGTATTTGTTCAGAGCGAATGCAGGAGACCTTTCTGGCAAGAGGGTAGAGGATAAGAACATCGGAGCAGGCGTACTCCCAACAGAAATCTGGTATGGCCGATGTCAGTTCAGCGTCACCCCAGGCCGCCCCAAGTGCCAAGCCGTGCAGTTCGAGATTACTGACATAGCAAGCACCCCCATCAATATCAACGAACCAACCAACTATGTGCTAGGCCGAGGCTTCTCCATCGCAGGCGTTGACCTTCTCTATTCCCCCAAGACAGGCGTTGCCTCCAAGAGCCAACCGCAAAGGACTTCCAAGTGAGCAGTTTCGACCCCAGTTCTTTCCTTCCGCTGGGCGGCCAGTATGGCAGCAACATGGGCACTATCGCCGGTATCGCAGAAGGCTTCCAACAGCGCAAAGCCGGTGGCAACTACGCGGACCAGATGGGCGGGGGCATGGGCCTCGCGGGCGCAGGAACACAGCTAGCCGGTGACATTTTACAAGGCGTCCAGACAATCCAGCAAGGCAAGCAGCTCCAACAACAGGGCCTCCGTGCAGAGGGGCGTAAAATGAAAGCCCAAGCAGGGCTAAACCTGGCAGCGGGCGTAGCGGGGATGGCAGGCCCTATGGGTGCAGCAGCGGGCGGCGTCCTCAAACTTATTTCCGGCCTCTTGAGCATCAAGGGACCACGCGCCAAGCGCCAGCGGCGCCACGCCAGGCAACGGCGCATGAACGAGGCCAAGACGGCAGCGATGCGCTCGAACGCAGCAGCCGCAGGTATGCAGCTAGCAGGCGGGATGCTCCGCACAGGCGCCGCGATAGGCCCACAACCAACCGTTGCAGACCCCACGGGGCCAACCTACTCCTTCAACCCCACGACTACGTACAATGGCAGATAACAAAACCGCTAAGGCGTTCGAGAACCTCGCCCCCCTCCTAGGGCTAGGCGCTTCCCTCGCCGCTCAGATTCCCGGGCTAAAGAAGCCCAAGAAACGCAGCCGCGCAGAGTCCGCCGCTAGAGATACCTCCATGCGCGCAGGCGCAGCAGCGGTAGGGGGCGCACAGACCGGGTTCGGCGCTAGCAGAGGCCTCGCGCTCAGGACTGGGCTCCGGCAAGCGGCGAACATCTCCCGACAGGGAGCAGCAGCAGCGGCGCAGGGCGAGGCGGCAGACCAGGCACGCTATGACCAGCAAAAGAACGCCCGCAATGCACGACTCGCTCAGTTCGGAAAAGACCTAGGCGCAGCGACGGGGCAGGTGGCACTAGGTGTCACGCAATCCCGTGCAGCAGCCGATGCAGAGAACGCCGACGCCGAGCGGAAAAAGCTAGAAGAGACAGCCGCACAGCTCCTCCCCTCCTACTCCGAGGCACCGTCTGAGTCCAGCGTAGCCACACAGCCGGGCCACCAAGCCCTAGCAGGCCCCAACGGCGAGCCACAACAGCTCCAGGCATACCCCGAAAGCGGGCAAGGCCCCACGCTAGACCAGCTAGACGAGTACGGCCAGGACACTACCGACCCGAGATATGGAATGGGCGAGGCCCCCTCCCTCGAAGATATTAGCATGGACCCCGCGCTTGCGGAGTTGGGGCTGCAAAAGAAGGAAGTGCTTTACAGCATCGCCCCCGAGCTGGAGCTACAGCACCGCCTCGAAAACCTCGCGCTCGACGAAGCATACCGAACGGGGGTGAACGTTCACCGAGTCTACGCACGCCTTCGGCGCTTGCAAAACCAACCGGCCATCTCAGCTAGCATCCTAGGCATGCAACAGCTCCAGATGCCCCAGGGAGCACAATAATGACCATCCCGAAGTGGATTACCAAGGCCTACGAAGAGCCCAACTACCAACCGCATGAAGGGGGAGCAAGCCAAGGGGAGACCGTTGAGAAGGTGCCTCTTATGCGAGGAGACAGGCATGGGCCTGCGCCCGTAGGCATCCCGATGACTGCCAGAACGCAGAACCCCGACGAGAAGCCGAAAGGCCCGGGCAAAGCGGAGATGAGCATCAAGGGCGAGCAGCCTGCACAGCTTCCTCCCGACCTTCAAAACGAGCAGGACCTTCTCAAACAGAAGGAAATCAACTTCAACAAGGCACAGAGCTTCACGAGGCTGAACGCAGGCCGCGCTCTCGCACAGACAAAGGCGATGGCGCAGGAGATTTACGCTAACGACGCCACCGCGATGAAGCGCCTCAACCAACAGCACTACGCACGTTGGGAGAAAGAGAACGCCCAGTTTCGTAAGGACATCGACGCCGCCCGCCAGCTCCGAGTCAACCCAGACAACTATTTGCAACGCATGGGGCGGTCGGGACGAGTCAGCTCAGTCCTCGCCGTAGCTGTAGGCCAGATTGCCGCAGGCGCCGGGAACCCCAACATGGTGTGGAACCGCCTCAAGAGTGCCATTGACCAGGACATCAATACGCAGAAGGCGAACATCGAGCTTGAGTTTGCAGGCATAACGGCAGGGCAGAACCAGCAAAACCACGAGGCCGCCATGCTTGAAAAGTACTACGGGTTCGAGGACAAGGCCCGTGCCGTCGCGATGTCCTCTCTGGAGGCTCAGGTAGGCGTCATCATGCAGCGTGCCGCCAACGAGAACGAGTATCAAGCCTACCAGATGATTGGCAGTCGTGCCCGAGCGGAACGCCTTGATGCCACCGCCGCAGGCCTAGCCAAGAACGCCACCCTCTACCTCGATGCCCCCACATACAGCGCATACCAGGCCCTTATCAAGAGCCACAAGTGGCAAGAGGCTCAGGCCATGTTCCAGGCGGGCATTGAACAGCAGGTTGGTGGGGCACAGCCCGTGGACACCAGCATCCAGAGCTACGATGAGAACGGTCAGCCTGTAATATTCGGCGGACAGCAGCAACCAGCCGGGCAGCCCCTAGAAGCCCCTCAGCCGCCCGCAGAGGCCACTCCCGCTCCGGCGGTAGCCAAGGTCGCTAAACGGCGTCCAGCGGCTCCTGGTCCATCCTCGCCAGAGGAACAGCTTGTGACGCCCTCAGCGCCGACCACCCCGGAGCAGGCCCCCACCGCTCCCGAGCAGACCCCAACAGGCTCCGAGCAGGATTACCTGTATGGCGAGCCTCTGACCCCCGAGCAGGCGCAACGGTCTGTTGAGGGCGCAGGCACCCCCATGATGGGCAAGGCCGAGCGAGAAGCCGCCGATGAGAGACTCAGAACCAAGGCCCGAGCCGCAGAGGTAGAGAAGGGCATTAGACGACGCATGGGCGACAAGCTAATCCAAGAGGGCGGGTATCAATACCGCCTGCAAAAGGAGCGAGGAATCTCCTCCGGGGCTTTGGAAGGGTTGGGCATCAATACCTTTTTGCAGGGACGAGATATTATCCTTGACCCAACGGACCCAGAGATAGCGGTGTTCCCTTCTTACGTAGATGCCAAAGAGGGGCTGAAGTATGATTTTCGCACCGGGCCAAGAGCGGCCTATGAAAAAGCACACCCAGAGCTATATGAACAAAACTTGTTTGTGGAGCACGAGGGGACCAAGGGAGGAACGTCCCATAGGTGGCTAGAGCAAAACTATCTAGTCACAGACTGGGGCGATATCAAACTTGCCAAGGCAAGCACTTATCGTAACACCCCAGGCAAGAGAGACGAACAGACAGAAGCCATCAACCAAGACTTCCTGCGTGTTCAGAATATCTACAGTCAAGCCAAGGCTATAGCTGCAACGGGTGCTGGTTCTCTCGCAGGCTTTCAAATGACAGAAGATGGGCTAACATGGCCCGGAGACCAAAAGGCCTTGGAGGCTTTGCAAACTAAGAAGTCTGGTGCTCTGCAACTTGCCATTCAGGCGATGAAGTTGGTGGACCCCTCTGGGCGTCTGACTGACCAGGATATCATCGTGGGTAAAGAGTACGTCCTCGCCGCTCTACAAAACCACGGCCTTGCGGCAGTAGAAACGGTAGAAAGCATCTACCGTAGGCTGTTCAATAAAGATGTGACGAAGGGCCACGCACGCCGCGCTATCCAAAAGGCCCTACGAGCGATGGCTGCGCATCTCAGTGACTCTGTTGCTCTGTTGAACAAACACAACTTCGTGATGAGTTATGACCAACACATGCGATTCCAACGCGGGGCACTCGATGTAGATAAATGGATGATGTCTTACGAGAGGGATAAGGACAAGGCAGCAGCCAAGAAGAGAGGCGCTAGTGGCGGGTACTAAGCTAGTCCGGTTCAGCATCAAGGGCCTGAAAGGCTCTGAGCGTATTCTTCCAGTCGATGAGTTTCGGCAGTATATTGCCAATCTCTCTGACTCCGCGAAGGCTCGCGTAAAGCTGGAGGGCACGCATGACTCTGTGTATGAGAACACGGAGGGCGACCTGGTTCGTGAAACGCTGAGTGGGGACCAGGTGATGGCCCGTGCTCAGTTGGGCGAGGATGCGCTGATAACGAAGGGGAGCGACCCCAAGCTGGAAGCATATCGCCAACAGCAACACGCCCGAGCCCGCAAAGAGACGGCGGCGGACGAGAACGCCCTCGCGGTCCTTCATGGTATCAACCCTTGGCGCGTAACGGGCCTCCCGCAGAAGCTAGAGGAGATGGCGGTCGGGAAAGAAGCGGCCATACAAGCGGACAACGAGATTGCCGCAGCGAACCACGCTGAGACGCTTTTTGGCAATATGGCCCTGGGCTTTATGGCCGGTGGCGCCGCTACTGGTGTCCTTACGAAACTGGGCATGGGAGCGGACATGGGGGCGAAGGCTCTCATAGCGAATGTGGTTGCCGATGAGGCCGCGTTCGACACGACGCTCTACACAAAGTACATCATGGACCAGCGGAAAGACTTCCAGGCGGAAGAGCTTGGGAGCATGATTGTCGCTGGCCTAGTGATTTCCGCACCGCTCGTCGGTGCCGCCCTCCTGCGTAGACCCGCGTGGGAGTTGGCTAAGAACGTAGGCTCACACGCAGCGGGGGGTATCGGGCATCTCGCCGGAACCGCTCGCAACGCTCTAGTGCTACGTGGCCTAGCAGCAGGCGCCAAGGGGGGAAAGTACAACCGGGCAGCAGCCGGGATGGGCGTCCTCAACAGAATACTCGGAGGACGTAAGGCCGTCACGAAGATTGATGAGCTTGCCGAGATGCAGAAGGTGATGGCGAAAGAGGAGCTAGCCATTGGCAGGGCAACCCCCGAAGGCCTCCGAGCTGCGAAGGGCGGGAAGGCCGAGGACATTCTGGAAGCGGTTCGCGCGAACATGGACCAGGCCGCCAACTACCTCGATGGCATTGATGCGAATGGCATGGCCTCAGACTTGAAGGGTGTCCGCACCGCAACGCGCCAGGCCAGCAACGCCGTGTACCGCACCTCGCGTAACATGAAGGTTGGTGCCCCGAAGGGCATCGGCAGGTTGGGCAAGAGCGCAGAAGGGCGTCTTGAATCTGCGATGGACAACTTCCTGGGGTGGGCCGATGACATGGGCTTTGGCGACGAGATAGGCCACCTACGCGATGTTACCAGCAGCAAAGAGTACGGGCGCTTGTTCCAGGCACGGCTCGACTTGGCCCTCAAGGGGAAGGTTGGCAACCGCGCAACTAAGGGGCTCGACGAAGCACTCCGCACGATTACCGAGGATACGACTATCTGGGGCACCGGGAAGGCCCTGGAGCAGGCG
>Ga0114931_10000585_pt1 | contig 44423 bp, 62 predicted proteins | sample 2SBtaG_FD_89579 | JGI IMG/M metagenome (GOLD analysis project Ga0114931, IMG submission 89579) | Deep subsurface microbial communities from Kolumbo volcano to uncover new lineages of life (NeLLi) - 2SBTROV14_V59a metaG | ecosystem: Environmental > Aquatic > Marine > Volcanic | place: Kolumbo... | reverse complement strand
ACTGCAACTCTGCAACCTCAAGCGTACTGATACGCTCGGCTTCAATCTCGCCTCGCAAGTATTCTAGTCGGTCTTTAATTTGTTTATTATTCATCTTGTTTGTTACTATAACATAATGTTATATAATTGTCAACTACTTGACATAGTTAGCCACTAGTCAGTTTCAGCATAAAATGCCATAGTTGGGCTGTACATTACATAGTAGTCACCGTTGAGGCATCCTGCATACTCACTAGCAGAATGATAGCCCACATCACCATCACTATTTACAGATAGCGCGACTGATCTATCACGTCGGTGTCCGCTTTTGCTAGCACGGTAATACTTGCCTGCACTTTCCCTAGCTCTTGCAATCATAGTCGGTATAGCCTCATTGTTTAGTTTGATAGTTCTTAGTTTTTCAAGCTCTCGTGACTGGTATGTTACTCCCGTTTCCATTTCATATCTTGCAATGCCGTTATATATTAGTACATCTCTGAATGAAGTAGTCCGTGGCTTATCGTTTTTAGTCCAATAGTTTTGAAAACCTTTGATGTGCGGTTCATCCCCGCGCAAATGCGCCTCAATATCGCGGGCTACACCCAAATTTATATTATACTTTCGCATACTCTTGGCAATCCGTCGCCACTCCCTAGAATAGTCCGCGCTTATTTGCTTTACTTCCACTCGTAGTAGTTTTTCAATAGTTTGATTATCAATTGGATAGCCACTAACTTTATTTCTGGTCGGTACTTGGCATAGTGTAGTTCCGTGTATAAATAATCTAGTTATGTCATGATTTGTTTTAGTTGAGGTCGCACTCATGCGCTTACCGTGCCTTAGTTCTACGGGTTCACTGAATACTAGTTGAACGGCAGTATTGCCTAGCTCACGGCGGGCTTTATCAACGGCTTCAATCATTTCCATAATGTCATCCGTTTTTTTAATGGTGATAGTTTTATTCATAGCGTGTACTGCTTTTTAATTTCACTCAATCTAGTCGGCTTGAAATGCAAATCGCGCTCAATCCCTAGTTCTCCCCATCCCTTTATACTTTCCAGTTCATCCAAGCTGAAATAGCCTAGCTCGTCATTGTAGTCACCAAATAGTGAAACATACCCAAAAAATATCCGCTCGCTAGGGTCGTATTCAATTCCAAACCAATTGCCATTCCCCACTGGGTTGAAATACTTTACTATCACTATTGGGTCGGCTTCATTTTCTTGACTGTACAATGGTGGTAGTTGCTTTAATAGTGTTTTGGTTATTAGTTTCATATTGTCTATACTATAACATAATGTTATATAATTGTCAACTAGTTAGTCATTAGCAGATAGTGGTTTATATATCGCGCGGGCTGTATTTTTATGTATTGGTCTATATAGCCACTGACTACCATATCCATATCCGCACATCGGGCAAGGCTTGCACAACATGCCGCCGTCTTTATTTAGCACATGACACTCAGACTTCCAATTTTCGTCCGTATTGCTTTGCTCGTATGCTTCCATAGCCTACTAAAATTCTCCCATGATAATGCCACCCCCGTTTATGTCTAGGACTGTAGTTTTTTCTTCTAATTCTTCCCTATTTTTTATATCTGTAAAGTCCTCTAGGCATTCTTCGATAGTCTCGTATTCTGACCATTCACAACGAATAGCTACATGGTCAAGTTCAAATTCTACTCCCAAGTCTTCCTCTAACTCTAGTAGGTGGTCGTAGAGAACTTTAAGCCCCTCATAGGAGAAGCCATCATCTTTTTTGAAAGCGTTAAGGAAATTGTATATACTGACTGTTATCTTCATTATTTAATCACCACCTTCCCACATTCACCGCATATTAGATCGTATTCCAGTATTCCGTATCCGTTCCCGCACCAATCTTCCCACAATCTCAACTCAATTTCGCGGGCTGTATCACCCAATAAATAGGTAATAATCGCGCCTATAGATTGCTCGTATTCATCGCCTTGCGTTTCTAGTTGCTCCAATAGTTCTATTTTATTATTCGGTGTGTATGATATAAACCCGCTCATGCTTGTATAGTTGTCATGCAAATAGTTTGTGAAATCGTCGCTATTGCATAGCTCGCGGGCTTTATTTAGTAGTTTTCTACGGTTTACTTTAATATCAACGTCTATAGTATTAGTATGAAAATTGTATTCACGCGGGCTGTAGTATCCGCCCGTTATTTTGAACTCAGTAATAAAATCAACACCACAACCCACAATTTCAGATAGTATATATTTTGTATTATTTTTGTATAAGTCGGTGATAGCTTCAATCAGGTTTGAGGGCTGTATACAAATTTCCTCACCATTGTCTGTATAGTCGGCTATATCGTCCCATATATTGCCATACGTCCCACCAAATACTGGTATTAAATTGGTAGACATCTTTATATAGTCGCTCATATTATTGAAAATCCGCGACGGTATAATCATCCGCGCGTTGGTTTAATAGTTCAATTGCTTTATCTTCCCTCGTGCGTTGTATCCAGCGTGACCCGTCGTCTGGTATCAAATCGCGGGCTTCCCTCATTAGTTTTTGCCAATCCCCGCGCCTCTTGTTTAATTCTGTATAACTACCGTCTTTATTGCATAAGTAGTATACTTCCAACGGTACAAATGCGCCCTTGCCACTATCCCAACCTCCGCCGTGTTGGTCGCTATATTTTACTAGTAGCCACTTATCGCGCGTTTTATCTCCACTATAAATATAGTAGTTGTGTTGGTGTCTGTTATCGGTCGGCACTATGAAGCCGTAATGGTTCAATGTGCGGATCATGTCGCGCTCTGGTAGTCCTTTATATCGCGCGTCACATGTCAATATATCGCCTTTATCATCTATAAATTCGTGTCTAGTATCATCAAACCCGCCTATATAGTCGGCTACCTGGTGTGTACCCATCACACAAGCCTTGCAAGCGTTCAATGTGACGGCGTATCTATCGCTATTATTGAATAGTTGATGGCACATATTACAAGCGCGCCCGCCTTCCACAATCTCTAATAGTTTCGCAACGGTACCCTCTGATACTGTATATTCTGTATAGCCTATGGTGACATGCGCTGTGCGCTGTATATTATTCATCTTATATATTACTATAACACAATGTTATATAATTGTCAACTACTTGACATAGTTAGTCACTAGTTGACTATATAACTATATTCTATTAATCTGTATGCATAAGTGCTTATAGTTCACTTATGAGGTCGCTTGCTTTAATTGCAACGGCTCCATTCTCAGATACCCGCGTCGACGGTGGGCATATATAACTATATATAAGTCATGATTGACCCAAAAAATACCCGTATTAGTTGCGGGTAGGGTTATTGGTATCTAGTTCCTTGTCTATTTCACTTATAAACCATCGCGCGCGGTACTTGCTCAGACCAAGACGGCGTGTTCTATTCCCCGTTCTAGTCATACATACCTTCTTTTTGCGGTTGATATTTTTCTATATTCTTTCCAGTAACGAGTATTTGACATGATGTTTTGGCAAGTCTTACAACCGTCTTTGTTGTCTGGTGATAGAGATTTCATAAAACCCTTGCTTTTGGCTTCTTCAAATGACTCGGCCCTTATTCCACACAAAGATTTAAAGCTGTCATATACCCGCCTTCCTTTTTCTTTGTGCCATTTGTCTACTTTTGCTATGTGTTTTTTCATATCTAGCTTCATTTTGTCAAGGGATAGTTACCCAGTATATTAGAGTTAGACAATTTATTTATTCGATCTACAAACCGCCCGCCATCAAATTTTGAACTATCAGATTTGAATAGCTGTGCAAAATCCTCAATATACGCAAGGTCATGGGGTAAGTGTTCAATTTCGTATTTAGTCCCGCGCGCTCTTGTTTGGTTTATTTTATCAGCAAGCAACACGGCGACGGCTTCATAATGGCGTTTTGAAAATTTATTCATATATTTATTCAATTATCAATATGAATATACTATAACATATTGTTATATAATTGTCAAGTATATAGCATAGTTAGTCAATAACGCGGGCTACACCCTCAAACCTTCATAATGACGGCCGCCTCAAATGCCCCCCAATCAATTATTATCAACCCTCATGACTTACAGTGCATGCAAAAAATACCACAATTTGAACGCCTCAGCCTCAAACCCAATTCTGCGCAATTTTTGAGGTGGCGCGCGATGGTTCAAAAATGCGGGCTACACACACAAAATAACATATATATATAACCATTCAATAAATCAATCAGCCTCTGGGCTTGCAACTCCCATAACGCACACACTCCCACACTCAAACCCTGCACAATCAGACTATTATATGGTCGCTTGCCACGCTCCCCGCCTATAAATGAACACGCCCGCGCAATTTTTGAATTTTGAACTCAAATAATGTCGCACATTGCACAATGTGCGACATTTTATGCGCACGGGGGGGTGGGGGAGACCCCCGCCAGAATATAATGAACGGTAGCGGTTCACCGATATACCCCACTCTCCCCACAAAAATACTTCCCCACCTCAACTTCACCCACCTCTCCCTTCTGCCACCATCCTTTCCCTTACCACTCCAGGTCCACTTCACGCTCACAATCCACACATACCCCCGATTTCCCTATTCCCCGCCCTTCTCAGCCCATCTGGGGCGCTTATTTACCATATTTAGTAGCGGTCGCGTACACTTTTTCCATAGCAGACTTAATATGGTGGCAGAGGATACCAGCGCGCAGTGGATCTTTAGCGATCCGTTTCCAGGAGCCTTCCATACGGACAGAGTTATCTGGATCGAGGGTAATTTTTACGAAGAGTTTTTTGCGTTTTTTGGCTTCTTCTGTCATATAAGTGGGGTTTTGTAACAGTATAGGGTTTTATACAATTGGTAAGGTTAGGTTCAAAACATACTCTTTTCCCAAGGGTAAAAGGGGATTTTGCCATTTGGACCCATAATTCAGTGATTTGTTACTTATTAGACAGTAGGAATGACTTCTACCTGGTGAAAAGGCTCCATATTCCCCAGATTCAATCCGATAGTTTGGGTTCATGCTGAAAACCCGTTTTTGGGAAATAGGTTCAAATCCATCGTTTTTCTCTGATGCTGAGACGATTTTTTTAATTTACAGAAAAATGACCTATATTTTTACACCATCATATGGCCAGGGGATGATTTGGGCTAATTTACTCACAACTCTATTCCTCCATGTATTTGTTCATATTCTTCCAAATACTTGTTGATCATGGTTCTGATGACGTCAGAAGTGGTGACATTGTATTTTTTGGTTAGGTAGGCGATCTTATCTTTCTGGTTGAAAGAGATTCTGGTGCTGAGTTTGGAGTTAGCGGTGCCCGCAACTGGGGTTATATCTTGCTTATTCATCTTTCCTTCTGAAGGTAAGGATTACGGTGGGGTTCTGGTAGCCGTCTTCTTCCTTGTGGGTTAGGGTGACAGTGTCTTGTTTGTCCAGGTTAAGGGCAAGGGTTGTGGTGTTTTCATTTGGATCCATTGTTATCTCCGTGTCCTCAGCCTTTAGGACGGTGCTTAGTTTAGAAGCGAGGGTCCCCACCTGCCCCATTGTTTTCATCATCCTTGCAAATTGCTTGTTATATAGTTCTCGGAGTTCTCCGTATTCGTCTTTTTTCATTCTGTGGTAATTATATCATACTATCCCCATCTGGATTTGTTCATGGCCCTTATCCGACACGAGTGTGAACAATACTTGGGGGTCTTATAAGCCTGGCGCCAGGGATGGTATTCCTGCTCACACCACTGGCTTTAGGTTATTCTCCCCATAACTTTTGTCCAAACAATCCTTGCAACGGGCAGATCGGTTATAGGGGCGGTCTTTGCGTTTTACATCTTGCCCGCAAAAGATTACTTGGTTGGCCTTTTTTCCTGTTTCCCGTCGTATGGTGTAGGGATCAGCGGTCAGCTTCTTGTATATCTGTTGAGCCCGCAGCCTGGTGATGCCATACCGCTTCCCTGCCTCTACACATCTCGATCCACTTGGTAGGTAGACCGAGTGTATAGACTATTCGCTTGCTGTTCCACCATCTTACTTATGAGCGAAAGGATCTTCACCTCTAGTTATAGTAAGAGCAACCCCTAATCGCATCCGTGCATCTTCTAAATGACGCTGTGCTAGTACAAGTTCCGCTCCGTATTCAGGGCGTTTTTCTGCCATTCGTTTTGTATCTGCAATCATAGTGGTTAAGCCTGTTCGCAAATTGTCGATTGTATCTTTATCTGGATTATCCATAAATTTCACCCCCTTTCAATTTATATTAAACCTCTTTTCTTTAATTCCTCAATCAGTACCACTTGGGAGTCTTGGTAGTAAACATCTCCCCCGATACTCTGGAGACCCCCCAAACTCTTTATCTGAGAGCCTCCGAAGAAAGCATCCCCCCCGATATTCTGGAGTTTCCCCAAACTCGTTATCTGAGAGTATCCGAAATAAGCATTTTCCCCGATGTTCTTGAAACCCCCCAAACTCGTTACCTGGGAGTCTTCAAAACAAGCATTCCACCCGATATTCTGGAGGTTCCCCAAGTCAGTTATTTGAGAGTATCCGAAGTAAGCATCCCTCCTGATACTCTGGAGGTTCCCCAAACTGGTTACCCAAGAATCTTCAAAGAAAGCATCCCCCTCGATACTCTGGAGGTTCCCCAAGTCGGTTACCTGGGAGTATGCAAAGTAAGCATTCCCCCAATAAACACATTTTTTATCCCCTTTGTATGAAACAGCTTCATTCAAATCTGTGAACACAATCACAAGAGGACCATCATTGGGTGTCGCTGGTTGTATCTTGTTGTTACTCATGTTTATTGTTTGATTTCTTATAATCAGAGATATCTTTATAAATTACGCTCGCTAATTGTTTGGCAAATTCTACGGGTACAGCATTTCCAACCATTTTATATCCGTCAGATACATTATCATAAATAAATAGAAAATCATCCGGAAAGGTTTGGATTCTTGCACATTCACGGACTGAAAGTCTTCTGTAAAGATGTTCTTTTCCGGGTATGAAAATTCTTTTGTTCTGTTCAATAAATTTCATTTTTGGGGCTTGGGGATGAATTGGAGCATGGCGACCACCTGCCTGAATAGTAAAACTTGGCTCATCCCAACTCCTAACACGATTTCTTGACATGTATATCGTTGAAAAACCACCAGTCATATACTCGTGGTTTGGTACAAAAAGTTTTTCATTACCATTAGTATGGTTTTTTTCTTTAGCTGGCTCTGCAAATATTAAATCAAAAATCGCATCTTTCAAAACTGGTTTGGGACTTATTTTTTTTGGTGGTGAAAAAGTCTTTTTTAGTTTTTTATGATAACCAACGATAATAACCCTTTTTCTATCTTGAGGAACCCCAAAATCATTGGCATTCAAAAGAAAATATGAAACATTGTAATTTAGAGATTTAAACTCATTTAAAATGTTCCGAAATGCGTCTTTGTGTCTTAGTAGCAAAATACCCGGAACATTTTCTGCAAGAAAAAACAATGGCTCCTTTTCTTTTATAGTTCTTATGTATTCATAAAAGAGCTGACCCCTTTTGTCTTTTATTCCTCTACCTGCTCCTGCTTCACTCCAACTTTGACAAGGTGGACCTCCAATAATGCCTAAAGAATCAGGAACTTCATTTGCGGGGATATCTACTATACTTCTTTTGTCTAATTTTGTTTCGGGAAAATTGTGTTCAAAAGTTTTCCATATAGATTTATCATATTCGTTTGCCCAGACTGTCTTAAATCCTGCTTGGTGAAAACCAAGATCAAGTCCGCCTGCACCTGTAAATAATGATATTATTTTCATATTAATCCCTGCTAATTTTTCTAGTATTTTTGAGGTGTTAGGGTATTAATTGCATTACTTTCTTCGCCCACTTACGGTCATGCTCTTTCATTTCTTCCGATAATTCGGCATAAGGTGTGGCGATTAACTTCCTCCATCTTTGGAACCTCTCTGGACTTATTTTTTCGGACTCAAGTATAGAGTTTGCCCAATTTGCCCATTGCTGGTGTTCTAAGTCTGCTAATTTTTCTAGTAGTTTCTCACTTTTCATGTTTATTGTTTATTGGATGGCTGTAATTATAAAAACGGTAAAAACGGCTCAAGCCATTGTCGTGACTCAGTAGATAAGCTATCTAATAATTTCTTCATATTGAGGACATCAAACATAGCAACCATGAACAAACAATTATCTCTGATGTTTTCAATGTCTTTGATCCTATCTATTTTTTCAGTTGCATATCCAAATGTGTCATCATAAGTCTTCCAAATTTTAATACAAGATAATTTAATCTCGTTAAAAATTTCTTGTGATGGAGCTTTGTAATAATCTGGGTTACTCATTGGAATATCTGCAAATAAGTGGTTTATTTTTATTAGTTCAAACCTCAGGCTTATCCTCTCTTAGAACAAGCCTCAACTTCTAACTAAATCACCGAGATTTTGTTAGATTACTGAAAAGTCTCTTCTAAATTTGCCATTATACCTCGCATATGAACAGGGTTAAGCCAACTATTCAATAGCTTAGAATGTTGTTGATGGGTGAGATTATTCCAACAACCATCTCCTTTGATTGATGTTTTAGGGAAATACAATCTATCTTGGATGGATTTTGGTAAGTTAATTTTTTTATTTGTCATGTTTTATCAGATCCTCTCTATCTTTATTTTTTAATTAATACTCATAAAATATAAAGGGCGGGAAAGCCTGCCTTGCTCTCCCGCCCTTTTGTTTGGCATATCTGGTTGTGCTTCCTTTTCACTACGATAACCTAACTTAACTATAAAATGGTGGGGGGGTGTTTGACAAGGTTTTTACAGCCACCTTGCCGATGTCTCTGTTCTTGGCCATTAGCGTAAGAAAAATAATAAACATGAAACAACTGCGATAGCAAAAAAAATACTGTTAATCATAATCGCCTGTATCATGTCTTTTTCTGGGTTTTTGCCAGGGAGTAATGAAAACACCAGCAATGTGCCTACAAAAAAGGCAGGGATCAGCAAGATTACGATAATTAATAGTCCAATCATGGTTCAAATTGTAACATATTGTTTAATCGTACTTCTTTTTCAAGGCTTTGTAGACTTCTTTCTGGGGCATGTTTACCCTTTCGGCAATATCGCGGAGAGTAAGAACTCCCCAGTTTTGGGTGATCTCTTTCAAGATTTCTCTTTTGCGGTCTTTTACTGGTGGCGTCCCAATTAACGTATGACATTAATCCCCACTTCCCTTCTGTTTTTCATTGTGCGTCAATAGTAACACATAGTTACCATTTGTCTATATCAAGAGTTTGGAGACATCGTCCCAGGTTGTGAAGCGGACTGCCCGATCATCTATATACATTATGGCAGGTAGTTTGCGATTGGTAACTCCGATAACGCCTTTTTTAAACCAGAACTTTTTATCTTCTGGGACGATCTCACAAGTTAACTCGCGAGCGTGTTTGCTCATAAAGTCCAATACCTGTTCAGGATCTCTGCTGGTGAGGATGAACACATTGTATTCTTCTAGCAATTTGGCCAAGGACTCTATCGCGCCAACCATGGGCGGGTCATAAACCTCGCCGCCATTCCATCCCTGACTGTACATGTGGATGACTCCGTCAAAATCTACTGCGATTGTTTTTGCCATTTTAGTTTGTATTCCGTTCTAACTATACCATTTTCATCATAATACTTTCTTTTCCCCACCGTTTCAAGCCAGACTATTTGTCGTTCAGTATATATGGGCCTCCATGCGTACCATGTCTGCCAGTGGCCAAGCTTCTTCACGTTGACAATGATATCACAAGATGATAAACAAACTACAGAATGATAAAGAGACTATTCCCCCCACCAGGCACATTGTACAAAGTAGACTACCTGAACGCGGATGACGAAGAAGAGATCGAGGAGTTTTGTTTGTCCCATGTTTTTGGGGAAGAATCTGACGTGATTTTGGCCATGACTCATGAGGAGCGACTCGATCTACTGGAGAAAAATGGGTTTGAATATGAATTGTAGGGGTGGCAATTTTGTGCTACTATAAATAACAGGATGGATGATAAAGACCAGGAACTAGAAAGTCTAATAAAACTGGCCAAATCGAGAGGGTGGGGCGTGTTTGGGGTTGATTCCTGGCGCGTGAAAAACCTAACTCTGGTGAATTGTAAAAAATCTTACTCCATTCCAGAAATCTTATTTGGTGACGAGCTTGGTTTCATGCGGGCCATCTACCAAGTAGACAAAGAGAAATACCCGACACACGAATATCATTTGGCAAAACTGTCAAAGATGGAATCAGATTGTGATCGAGTAAGTTATCTGTCTCACAAGTTTATACATGGCGACAACTAAGATCCACGACATCGTTAAGAGACTGTTAGAAGATTACCCTCAAGTCAGAGGAGATAACAAAAAATTAGAGTGGGCTGTCTGGGGAACTCTGGGGTATGTGGATGTTGAGTCAAGAACTATGGCTAGGCACAAGTTTTATGAAGCTCCAGATTCAGCCACCTGAAAAGATTCAGAAGTTCAGGAAGAAGAAGGAAGCGAGCAAAGGAACATTTATTTACGATGATAAATAAACGGGACTAACATGAGCATTGAACCATGCCCTCACTGTGGCAAACACTACGACCAGGACTACTCTTCAGAAGACCATGAAGAAATTGACGGAAAAACACCATGCGCTGAGTTAGAACTAAATCAAAACCATGAGTAAAACACAAATACTTGAGAAGTTTAACAAGATGACTGATCCAGAAAATGGGCCAGAGGACACGTTGTTTATGACATACGACGACAAACTTGAGGATTATCCCGAGTCACAATATGAATTAGACAGGACCAAGGTTCGGCAATTTATCTCTGAGACAGTAGACCAGACCAGGTGTGAGACGGTGGAGGAGTTTGTGAAATTGTCACATCAAGAATGGCCTAATGGTGGGGATGAATTAGAGGAAATAGAATGGATTGCAGCACATCATTTTGGAGTAATCCTTGACCAGTTACCCGATAAGCAGAAGAAATGAGCAAACCAAATTTCTACCACAAGTACGAACTAGCCCAAGACACGCCCAAGTATAAAAAGGGTTGGCCGATTAGGTGGAGTGGGCAAGATGAAAAGTATTACCCATACAAACCTAGTGATTGGGTTTCTGACAAAGGATCGCCGAGTATATATCTTGACAAATCACAACAGTACACGATGGAGGAGGTCAGCCAAACAGAATGGTTCACACCTGTTGGTGATCCAAAGCCATTCATCCCCCCATTCTCTAGCCTCTCAAAATTAAATGACTTTGTTTATTTAGAGTTCGAAACAAGATTGGTGGCAGATGTAGACGAATGTAGAGCCATGAAAAAATTATTCAAAACTGACAAGTTCACCCATGAATTATACGAATTTGTTAAGTCTAAATACAACGAATTTCATAATTTACCCACCCAACCAGACGACCATGAGTGAGAAACAAAAATACTGGCGACATCTAAAAACCATCACCAAACACAAACTAATCGTAGGATGGGAGTGCTGGAAAGTTGGGTTGTATTGGCAAGGGTTAATGCATGACTGGAGTAAATTTGGCACCACTGAGTTTTTTACCAGCGCAAAGTATTTTCAAGGCGACAAAACACCAATAGGCGCAGAAAAAGCAGAACGGGGATACTCAATTGCTTGGTTAAATCACAAAGCTAAAAACAAACACCACTGGGAATACTGGGTAGACTTCAGAGACGGCGAAATACTTTGTTGTCCTATCCCTGAAAAATATCTACGTGAAATGGCGTGCGACATGATAGGAGCATCAAAGGTCTACAGCAAAAATTACAAACCAGGTGATGCACATAAATACTTTATGAATAACAATCATACCTGGCACATGCTTCCCAAAAACAAGAAAGTCTTGGGTGAGTTTTTAATAAAATATGAATTTTAACAACTCAACAATTCGACGATTGAGAAGGGAGGAGTAATGTTTCGCAAGGTGTACTGGCGACTCATATAACTTGCGTGTGATGGTCACCCCGCCCTCTTAGTTGTTGAACAGTTAAGCATTACTTGACAATTCAAACTCTTAACCGAAGCGGTGGACGTGACACTGTAAAGGTAGCAGGAACCGTACCAAAGAACTGAGGTTCAAATCCCAGCCGTCCATCGTTTCGTTTAGGAGTTTATCCATTGATAGCGCACGAGGTGCAATCATTTAAGAAAAAGATCCCCGTACGGGGTATGGGTTACTGAAAACATCCCTTGCCCTCGTGCGCTGTGAGTGGAGAAGAATCATGTATATTACACACATCGGAAGGGGATGAGTATATGAATAAAATAAAAAACATAATGTTAGTAATTGGAATAATTGTGGCGGTTGCCATTGTTTTGTGGTTTTTGTTTTTTAGCGAAAGGATTGAGGTGGTAGAGGCAAGCAATGTTTGTCCAGAAGGCAATGGTTGGACGCTACACCAGAAGCCTCCTTTTATAAAGCCAACGGCTGTGCAGGAGGTCCAACCTCATGGGTCATTGACGACGATACTTCAACCTGGGTTCTATTTAGATAGCACCTACACTTAGCCCTCACTTTTTGGGGGTTAAGATGTGAGTGTTAATCTTGACAACTTTGTAATAAAGTGTGATATACTTGTTACCAAATGGATGATGAGTTGTTTAAAAGACAAACAGGGATTATCGACCCAGGCAGGCTTAGTTTTACTATTTGCGTTGCAGGCGCTGGCTCAGTTGGAAGCTGGGCGGCCCTCGGGTTAACAAAGTTAGGTTGCAGGAGAGTGACAGTAGTGGATTTCGACAGTGTGGAGCTTCACAACGTAGCGTCTCAGTTTTACTCCAAGGCACAAATAGGTGAAAGCAAAGTCTCAGCCTTAAAACAAAACATAGAGTTAATTGCCAGTGAAGAAATTCGACCAGAGCAAGATCGGGCAGAATACGGTCTTGGAATGAAATATGCCGAAGTGGTGGTGCTTGCAACAGATTCTTTGTCGAGTAGGTCTAAAATTTTTGAGAGGATAGACGACGAGGGTGAGTGGAAGTATCTGATTGATATCAGAATGGCTGGTGAATTTATTCGGGTGTTGACCGTGACCAGAGAGAACGAAGGTGCGATAGCTGATTACAGGAAAACATTGGTAGACAAAGGTGTCCATCGTGAAAGATGTGACCAGCGGGCGATTGTTTATAACTCTATGGTTTCGGCAGCAATGGTGGTGCTTGAAGTCAAAAGATATGCCAACTCAGATCATTGTTCTCGTAAATACAGCATTGATCTCTCGATCCCTAGCATCTTATAAAAAAGGAGGTGAATTTAATGTCGTCTAATAATATATTTGTGAAAATTTTCCGTCACGGGGCCCCCGCTGTTGAAGTGGCTTTGCCTAGTGGCGCAACAGTAGCAGCTGCACTGGAAAATGCTCAACTTACCAAAAAGAGCTCTGAAGCTATCGAGATCCGCCGCTCTGGTGAATCTAGCTCAGAAAGCGGGTCAATGGAATCAGAACTGAATGACGGTGATTCTATTGTTCTAACCAAGAACGTGGAAGGCGCACTCTCCTAGCTATGAGTAACTCGGCGGCCGCATCAACCTTGTCACATAAAGACAGGGAGACAATGTCAAAACTACTACTTTCTACAACTCTTTTGACGCGTAAGGAGTTTGCTGACGAAGGGAACGAGCTTATACGTGTTATTGAGGAAAGAAAGGAAGACGTCAACCAAGTGGTTTCAAAATATAATCGCCAGAAGGCTGTATGTGAATCTTTGGAAAAAATAGATGTAGATGAGTTTATAAGGCAAGGTCGCCGAGCTATTTCCAAAGTGTCTAGGCTCGCAGATGTAGAAAAAGTCGCTTGGGACACAGGCGTGATATTAAAAATAGTGACGCGCCCACTGGTAGTAAGGGGCTTGGACAAGGAGGATGTAGGGGTAGACAACTACGAAATAGGAAGGTTTGCGATCTATATAGATTTTTCAGTCCGCCCCAGTGAGTTTTTAAGACACGGGATCAGGACGGTAAATCTTTCGTATACCTGCGGCGATTGCCACGCTCCATGTATTGAGGATGGTTTTGCTTGCTGGGGGAACATGCAGGATGACATTAATAGAAATTTACTAGATGGAGACCTTTATGAGATGGTTAAAAACATCCTTGACTTCATAAAATCCCCTAACTCAGACAACGGGTATAGGTCTCATAGCCACTTTTATAGCAATCGAGAGGCGTCGCCTTACAGTGAGCACGCAACAGAAGGAGCTAAAAGAGCTAACGAAGACGAGGTCCAAAGAATTTTGAGAGCAGAGTTAGAAGGGGAACATATAATGTGGTCTCCCCCACCCATAGAGATGTTTGATATTAACAAAAACGACTTAACGGAGTTTGATCCAGACCCTCAAAAACAGGTGACCGAACAGGATAATGGATATTACCTACAGATTCCTCGCAGTCTCCGTATCAGTTCTATTCTTGATGCCCTACAGGCTTCTGAAATTGGTCGCGACCCTGCCCTGCAACTGCACGATCTTTTCGTGGGGATAATGATAAGCGCGATTCAGCCCTTAAAAAACACAATAGACGTGGGGCAAGAGCAGTGCGCGGTCGAGTTTGAAATCAAGGCAGACATAAAGGCGGGACATATTAAGGGGGACTTTCTGCTCAGGTTGCGTGCCACAGACAAATGGCAAAGCAACTCTTTTGATATCCCAATTCCTTTAATGAGCCGGCCAATAAAAAGTTGTCAATTTCATGTTTGTCACACAGTTTTTTTTGGCATCAAAAAAAGAACGAGCCATATAACCTTTGATCGAATCTCATGGGGACCAACAGTCAGCTCAGCTCTTTTCTCGGAGTGGTACGATTCAATGACCTCTTAACTTATGGATATTAAATTTACCGAAGATGCTTATGACAAGATGATGGCCTATACGTTGTCTACAAACAACGAGATCGGCGGATTAGGCAAGACCGAGCTATACGACGACTATGTTCTTGTCACAGAGGTAATCATTCTTGAACAAGAAGTAACTAAAACAACTACAAAAATCACAGACAAAGGGATGTCTGATTTCTATAACTTTTTGATTGATAACGAACAATCTCCTTCAGACTGGAAGTTATGGTGGCACTCGCATAACACAATGGAGCCGTTTTTCAGCCAAACAGACATTGATATGATAGAAGACTCAGACTCTGAAATGGACGCACACAACTGGATGGTATCAGTTGTTACCAATCACCGAGAGCAGTTTGCAGCTCAGATTGATATATTTAAACCTGTTAGATGTACAATTAGTCATTGCCCTGTCAAGGTTGAGAGGAGGGCTAATCCATATTTGGAGGAGGTCAAGGAAGAGGTGACAGAAAAGGTCTACGAGAAGGTGGTTGTGAACAAATTTAATTATAACAGAGGGTACGCGGGCTACGGCAACGGAGGTCTTGGGATCAAGTCAGGTAAAAAAAAAGAATGGAGCGAAGACTCTTGGCAGCACGAAAGAGTCCCCTATGAGTGGGAGCTTACCGAGGAAGATGAGCAGGCCATTCGAGCGTATGAGAAGGAACTTTTGGGGAAGACAAGTAAAAACAGGTCGTGATTTAAGAGGATGAAGATGCTATACTTTGTTCTACTTTATGAAAATATCTTTCGACATAGACGGGGTGATGACAGTTTACCCCAAGGAACTGAGCACTTTTATGGCCATAGTTAAAACATCTGGGCATGAAGTAGTACTCGCCACAGGGCGGGCAGAGAATGAGGTCAAAGGGAGTTTCCCGAAGGAGTTTTTAGACAACCTGGATTTTTTAATTACGTGCGACGGACCTGAAGAAGAGTTGAAGTATTCTGACAAACCAGCCAGGTCAGACATGCAGAAGGTTTACAATTGGAAAGTCCCGCGATTAAACGAAGAGGGTGTGCAGATCCACTATGATGATTATGCAGATGTAATGATGACACATCCTGACATTAAGTTCCTAGCAGTGCGGATTAGACAGCCAGGTCTATAAATTGTCCGCCACAGGACAATTGCCGCTAACATGAAAGACTTCCCTGTATTAATTAAAAAATGCCGAAAGTCACTCGGAGAGAGCCAGTCTCAATTCGGGAAACGATTTGATGTAACCGCGCAGACAGTTAGTTTTTGGGAGAACAACAGGCGAGAGGCCCCGTACAAAGTCTTGTATTTTGTACTTAAATCAGTTGGAGAGTAATGTCGTTAATTTGTTTGATGGCTTTTTTGTATTCAATTAGCTGGGAATTTTGCACAGAAATAATTTCTTCTTGCTCTGATATTTTTTGATCCATCATTATTATTTGTTGATTAAGTTTATCTATTTCTTTCTGGCAATCAGACTGGTTCCCGTATGGCAATCTTTTAATAATCCTATCTTTTAATCCCCCTGCCCCGTCCCAGTTGTCACCAGGACAGCGGGTTGCTTGAAGCTCTGCGTGAGCGGCTAATTGATCCCAGCTGCCCAGCCCAGGGAATTGTGGGGCCAGGTCAAAAAGAAGAAAATAGCATAGCTCATGTGCGGCGATTATTTGTTCATCAGACGGGAGTCCTTTTGTGAAGTCTCCAGTTAGACAGACACCAATTACTTTTTCGTTTTTGCCGAGCACGTTGGCTCGGGCCATGCCAATATCCCCGACATAGTGGGCAAGCCCATCTGGTGTTATTACAAAGTGATAACCTATGCCTCCCCAGCCGCGCTCCTCAACGTGATGTCGAGCTATTTCTTCAACGGTCTGATCTTTTGGCCCAGCACTGTGGTGTATGACGACATATTCAACAGAAGTAGTCGCTCTTTCAAAATCCCAGTCAAACCCATCACCAACCAGCTCTCCTCGGACATCCTTAAACCCATAAGGAAGATCAGGATTTAGGACGATATTTGTCATGACTTAACTATATCACTATGTTAGAATTATTATCAAGATGACGAAACAGCAACAGTTCGATTTACTCTTCAAGGAACTCAGATCAAACCATGACTTGCCATTGTATCCATATCGAGAACTTAATACGTATTTTCCTGTGCTCGGGGAGGGATCGCTAGATGCTGACATTTTCTTTATTGGTGAGGCCCCAGGCGAAGAGGAGGCCAAGACAGATCGGCCATTTATAGGTGCTTCAGGGAAATTTCTAACACAAATGATAGAAGAGTATGGTTTATCGCGAGACGAAGTTTTTATTACTAATGTGGTGCATGATCGGCCACCAGAGAACCGTGATCCAACAGATGAAGAGATAGAGAAGTATAGCAAATACACCGTCGAACTGCTTAGAATTATCCGTCCGAAAATTATAGTCACACTGGGTAGATTTGCGATGAACTGGTTGGCAGGGAAATACAATATGGGCAAGTTAAAGATCGGTGAAGAACACGGAGTGCCGAGGGGCATACCTACCAACTGGGGAGAAGTGTACTTCGTGCCGCTTTATCACCCCGCTGTCGCACTTTATAACGGGAGTCAGCGCAACACCCTTACCCAAGACTTTGCGATCGTTTTAGAGGTACTAGAGCACGTCACTACAAAAAAACCAACATCAGGAGAGACATAATAGCGAAGGTATAACAGAGAAAGACAAGGGTGATGATTTGATCTATAAGCCACAGTGTCCCCCGTGCTTCTTGTATTAGTTTGAACTGCCCGACAAAGACCCACCAAAAAAGGTCTCGCACCTTATTCATTTGGCAAAATGATATCACTTAGTCGTCATCGTCTGCAAAAGGGTCAAAAACTTTTACTCCATTAAACTGCTTATCTTCTATTTCGTTATCCAGCCATTTTACCCATTCTGGTAGGGTAAACGGGACACGTTGTCCAACTCGCGCTGGCTCTCTAGGGGCAATCCCCTCAGTCACCTCTGGACTAGGTCGGCTAATTAATTCATTGTGATATAACTCTTCCACTAATTACATCATACCACATCATAATTAAACATATTGTTTAATGCTATAATTGATTTAATGCCCGATGAAAAGGTTGTTAAACCAAAAATATCTCCAGATTCAGAGCCAGTAATTCAAGAACAGTCAGTTTCCGTAGAGCAAGACAATGTGCCGTTAGAGAAGTCGCCGATTGAGAAAGAAGAAGAGCGGACTGGCCCCCCACTCCCAAATGGTGATTATCGCAACAGCCCATTGTTTTATCATGTGTCTCACTACTTGGGGTTAGATCACAATGAGCAATCACTTAATGCCAGGAAGGTTTCTGATTTAATCAAATGGGCGGTTTCTTTCACAGGATCAACAGAGTCAGGTGATGTCCTAATGGCTCTTAAACATATTGAGCGCAGACTGCCCAATCGTGGTGGTCGAGAACCGCGTCTTGTGCTACTGTATAGATATACTAAGCTACTCGGAGAAAGAGAGAAGATTGACAAAGAACTCTCTGCCCAAGAATTTTAATAAACAGATATGAATAACCCTGTCCATAGAGGGGTTGCCCAGATACAACAACGAGAGCACGAGGAAAATGCTTCTGCCAAAAGAGTGGTTGAGGTGTTGTCACCTGGTGGGTCAATCCCTGAAAACGCATCTGGCAAAACTGTTACGGGAGACTTCGCAATCAATGGAGGGTTTGTTGAATCTGGAGGGAACCAGGCAGGTGCGAACGGATCTCTTTCTAGCACAATAGCTGGGGTGTCAGATGAGATTGTTTTGTGTGCAAGACCTGTGGCAAGGAGTACAGGTGTAGATATTGAGGGGGCTTTATCCTGGCGAGAGTTAGTCTAACAAAGAGTCAATGAAAGAGTCGGCCACTGATTTAAAATCTTCAGCAGGTGAGCAAGGCGACTCTGTCACGCAGATTATTACATTTGTTAACGGTGTAAAGAAAACCTTTACAGGAGTTTTGTCAAAAAGCATCAAGCAAGGACAGTTTACAAAGTTCAGGACGGTTGACGGGAGACTAATAATGATTAACGATGAAAATGTTTTATGTGTTGAGGTATTTGAAGAGGCCGTGTGATAATAGTAGAATACTTTACAATAATATATGAGAATTAAGACACCCAACGGGCTTCGTTTTTTGTTCCGAAGAAAGCGCCGAAGGCCAGCATATAAGCATAAAGACATGTACAAATCTCACATTTCTATTGGACAAGTGAAGCGACTTGCCTTGGATGAGCAAGAATATTTAAAAGCCTGGTGGCGGCCTGAGATAGGCGATTGGTATTACGACCCAAGATTCAACTTCCCGTGCATTGTCCCCCAAGAGGCTGATTTGGATTATTATCGAGGTGGGTTTGTGCCTTTATTAAACGAGGGGCAGATGATTCGTCTTATCGGATCAACCCTTCGTCCTAAGATATTTAAAGTCACTAAAACACAGCAAAGGTATTACAGGAACAGGCACAATCCTTCTGTTAACCTACCAGTCGGATGGTGGGTGGTCTGGCCCCGCAAGCCACACAAAAACGCGTGGCAACACAAATTCCATGCCAAGAATTTATTGATTGATGCGCTTTGGGAGGCGACCATTGAAGTGTTAAAGATAAAGGTTGTTGTTTGACAAAGGTGTATCAGTATATTATATTGTTCTCATGGCTGAATTAACTTTAATTCTTGAATCACGTCCACATCGCTGGGACTTGGAATCGCTCGATGTTACCCAAACATCAAGTGATGATGAGATATTTTCTGCGCTAGAACTAGAGCTAGACGGGAAAGACCTGTTTGGGTTTGTTATCCAGCACGAAGAGAATGGGGATATTTGTGTGTTCCCAAAATCGACAGCTGGTATAATTTAGTCGCACTTTACAAATCTAATGGATTGTTGCCTTTGTTGTCTCGAAGGATCTTGCTAACAAGCATAAGGTAAACATACTAGTCTTCAAAAACTAGCGAGCTTCGGCTCATTGAAGGTTCGAGTCCTTCCGTCTCCACAACTAGGAGACGTGATGTAATCGCAAATAAAGCAGTTCTCACTTAGACAGCAAAGACATCAATCCATTAACCCAGTGTTTTTATACCTGGCTCACTTATAAGATACATGCTAACAAGCTCGCTGATTGGTTCAGCATTATCCTTTGGAGATAAAGAATGGGGGTTCAATTCCCCCCTTCCCCCCAAGTACGGGGGAAGTGCTATCAACTGCATTATTCACTCAAGTGGGGTGGGGATAAAAGCACTGGCCATTTTTCTATTTCATCTCTCAGGTGTTTGCTAACAAGCATATAGCTCATTTGGTAGAGCACGAGACATTTAATCTCAGAGTAGCTGGTTCGATTCCAGTTATGTTTTTCATCATCAAGCAGCACTCACTCAGATGAAATAGAAAAATGGCCAGGGTTATATGGAAATGATAAAAATGGAAAATCCAAACCTACCTTATTTGCAAAACTCTGATCGTCTTGAGGCATACCAAGCAGTGCTTGAAGGGGTTAAGCACATGTGGGGGACACTCCGTGACGAAGAGGGCAAGGTGGTAGGCAAAGGGTTAAACAAAGACAAAGCACTTGAGTTGATTGAGCAGTTTTATCCATTAACAGAAAAAGATCCATACTTCTTAGCTCACTTTACTTCTTGGTTAATTAAACAGGGAGATAGTGTGCCTCGTGACCTACAGGTATTGATGGTTTATTTGAACTCACTGTCGTCAGCTAACGGGGAAAAGTTTTCACCAGAGTCTGATTTCTATAAGCCAAATCTCCGAGTGGTGTCAGCGGCGGCAATCCAAAAACTATCCCCGATCTTAGTAGGCAGGGTGATCGAGCTGGGTGGGCTTAAATACGGAATAGATGGAGAGTTGAATGCTGCACGACATTTTCCGACTACTCTGAGAACAGCTGTCAAAAAGTATGTCAGATATCGTGAGAAGAATTTGGTTATTTTGCGAGGTATTAAAAAGGCTGGGCTTGCTAAAAAATACACAAACATCTATCGAGCGATGAGGCTGTCTCCAAGTGATGAGGCCGCCGCTATTTTGCGATGGAACCAGAAAGGACAGACGATCGAGTTCTCAGATAGTCCGTTTAACTTTGATGGGTTGGACGACAAACAAATAGCTCAAAAAATAATGAATGACAAACTGCCAGTTCTCGGGGTGGTTGGCGCACTTGACCGAGTCTCTCCAGTGGTTGCTTATGCACTGATGGAGCAAGCCACGGCTGAGCAAGCTGTTATTTTGAGAAGTGTGTTTGAAGATGCAGGTCTGTTGGGTGACGAAGAGTTCCTAAAAGTATATAAGAATAAAATTAGAGGAGCCAAATCCGCCCTAGACAGAACCAAGCTAATCAATGACTCAGCGACCAAGGCAGTAAAAGAGGTTATGAAGACTGCGCGCTCTGAGAGCCGCAAAGAACAGATGAAAGAGATCGGCAAAACATTTATCCATTTGGACACTAGTTATAGTATGGAGCGGGCCATCCATGTGATTAGAGACCAAGGTTCTCAGATAGCCGAGATGATTAACAATCCAGAAGAAAACCTAGCATGGGGAACTTTCTCAGTCGGTGGACAAAGAATGGAGCTCCCAAGAAATCCTAAAACCAATCAACCCGAGTTTACTCAAGACGCGTTTGCCAGCAAGCTGTATGGCATAGCCCTTGGGGGGTCAACTGACTGTTTCGCTCTTTACCAAGAGGCCAGAGAGTTTGGGGCAGAGGTAGACATCTTTATTTCAGACGGAGGACACAATTATGATGGCACGTTACCACAAGGGATTGTTAAGTATCATGAACAAAACCCAGATGTTAAAAAGCCCAAGGCAATGCTTTGGATAATTGTTAACGGTGGGCAGGGCACGTCTACGTATTTAAAAGAGGTTTATGAATTAGCAGGTATCCCAGTGGTGACTATCACACCTGATAGATTGAGTGAGTCAGCCCTGGTTGCACAAACCCTGGGGAAGGCCATTAAAGGCCCAGAGGTGGTCATTGAAGAGATTATGAGCACCAAACTACTAGAGTTACCAGAATGGTATGGAATTGTCTAAAATGCAGGATGTTTTATCTAAGCTATCAGAAACGAGACAAGTTGTTTTACCTGTGTCCAATAATTGGGGGCGCTACAAAACTAGATTGATAAAAGCAAATAATAATGATGGCTGGTACCTAGTAGAGCTAGGCAACGATGTTAAGGTGTTACGGCCCGCAAGTTTAATGGAGATAGACGAGGTGGTCGAGGGGAAGGATGTTTTGACAGGCATGGCGCTTTCAGATGAGTTTGTGCCGATTAATTTTAACAACCTTCGCAAAAAGACTGGGGGCAATACCGCACGGTTTCTCTTAGGAGATAATGTTACATCGTGGGATCATATAAAAACTGTTTTGTGGGAGGATGGTCGGCTTTACTTTGCGGGGATTGACTACTCAAGAGATAGAAAAGTGGTGGAGCAGGTCAAGCAAGCATTTGAAGAAGAGACATCTATCGACCACATAAAAGGCGCCACACCAGAGTTACGGTATTATTTTTTATGCCAAGGGTTATACAGGTCTAGTTATCGGGCGTACCAAGACTTGTTAAAAATGAATCTCTCTAAAGACCAGAAGCACAACTGGATCAAGAAGTTCAAGGCCGACTTCAAAACCAGGCTAAAACTCCAAATAGAGAACGCAGGTGGAGAGTTGGTTTCTTACACCAAAGAACCTGGTGGCAGGTATTTGGTCACATGGAAGGTTGGCGGAACTCAAATAAAAAGTGTGATTAATGATCGGATGTCTATTATAGACCTGGGCTTTTGTGCCTCTGGTCATGACAAAGAGCATACTCTTCAAAGTGCAATTCATTTGTCGAAGATATACCAAGAGGAAGGGGGTGTCGGATATGGCGGGCTATACATTACCAGAGAATAGTAAGCGGAGGCGAGACAACTTCTATCGCGAGACTGGGGCGATATTGTCGGAGTCTGGCAACATAGTCAGAATCTATTACGGGAGCGAGGCATCAGTTGAGTTCAACTGGAAAGAGGTTTGGGCGTTACATGAACTAAGTCCAGGCTCTGTATTCGAGTTTGCACACACTCACCCCCCAGACATGGGTAGCTTGAGTCAAACAGACATTGGCATGTTGAAAGACTGGGTTAAGGTTTTGCACCCATTCCCCGTGAGGATGTCGGTGTGCTCTTATGTCAACGGTCGCGATTGGCAGTATTGCAGATGGGTCGCGATGGAAGTTGATGGAGAGTTTTTCTTGAGCCGCGAGATAAAAACAACTCGGAAGAAAGACGACTTTCCCCATGTAATCAACACGTTGATTTTAGGATCGACTCTTAAAAAACAAGAAACAATTAACGAGCATAGAGAGGAGGTGAGCAAGCAATGACAGATGAAGCAAAATTTTTGAGAAGTTTAATTATCGGCGCAGCTATTCTCTTGGTTTTACTGGCAGTTGTTTTGTCAGCTTTTACAACAGTAAAGGCAGGATCAGTCCAAGTGGTGACAAGGTTTAGCGCGACTACTGGTCGTGTACTTCAGCCTGGGTTCCACACCTTGATTCCTTTCGTTGACGGGACAGAGCGGCTTAACACTCGATGGATGACCTATGAGACATCTGACGAAGAGAAGCAAAGTGGGTCTGATTCTGACTACAAAGACTACCCTGTTGATACCAACACGTCTGATGGACAAAGTGTTGATATCTATTACACCATTCGGTTTGCGATTGATGGATCACAAGCGGTCAACATTGTGAACAGATATGGGAGCGAAGAGGCTTTAGTTGAAAAAGTAATCAAAACAGAGTCAAGGATTTGGGCGCGCAACATTCCTCGTAACTATGAGGCAAGCACACTCTACACTGGTGAAGGAGGTGAAGAGATTGCACAACAGATCGAGGAAAAGCTACGACCCAGATTCGAGGAAGCAGGGCTGGTGCTAGACAGCATTGGTCTTCGTGAGATCAGGTTCTCTCCTCAATACGTTAGCGCGATTGAAGAGAAGCAATTAGAAGCCGTGCGGGTTGAAACAGAACAAAACAAAGCCCTTCAGGCTGAGTTTCGCAAAGAGGCCACGATTAAAGATGCTGAAGCTGAGGCAGAGCGCCAACGTCTACAGGCTCAAACTATTACCCAACCATTCTTAGAGATGGAGTGGGTCAAAAAATGGTCGGGGCAAGTTCCACAAATTATTACGAGCGATCAAGCTGGTATCTTTTTCCCAGCTCTCGGTCAATAAACTAACTCATAGCTAAAAAAGACCAGTTTGGAGAGAATAACCCCAGCTGCCAAAACTAGTTTTTTACCCTTAGCCTATAAAAATAGTGGGCTAAGATGTGAAAAGTTTGTTATAATATATCTATATGGTTAGACTAATTATCTTTCTTGTTTTTGCCATCCCCGCGTTTGTTATCTTGATGAACCTAGCCCTGATATTGTCCAGGTGGCTTGGTAAGAAAATGGGAGAAAAATGAAGATTTTAGTTTTGGGCGCAGGAGCACTTGGTAGTTGGGTTGCGTCTATCTTGGCGGGGGATAATTCTGTTACCGTACTAGATTACGACAGGGTTGAAGATCGCAACATTGCGGCGGGCACTCAATACTATCGCAGAGATCAGGTTGGTCTGTTTAAGGTTGAGGCGCTACAATACAATATCTATAAAGACCTTGGTAAAAAAATAGATATTATCAATCAAAAGTTAGATGAAGACACAAAGGCTATTTTGGAAGGCGACTGGGATCTTATTGTTGACTGTTTCGACAATCATTTCGCTCGCAGTCTTGTCCATAATAATTCACTCGTCAACACCCTTCACGTTGGCATGTCACCACAACGGACATTGCAGATAGCTTGGGACGAGATATACGAGCCACCCACAGATTACGAAGAGGGTTTTGACATTTGCCAGATGCAAGGAGCAAGGGGTTTTGTTCTGTTTGTTTCAGGTCTGGCGTCGAATGTAGTGGGGCAATACATAAAAAACGGAGACAAAGAAAGTTATGTAGGGAGTGAGAAATATTTGAAACAGATACTGTAGTGCGTTAGTATGGGTTTACTGTCCATGGCCACTACCCCAACACAAAGATCGTTAAAGGACTTGAGAGACCAGGGTTATTTATGTGGGATAACTGAGCATTGGAATAGTTTTATTAAACGCCGCCAAGACTTGTTTGGGTTTATAGATATAGTGGCCATCTCGCCCACTGAGAGCGGCGTCCTGGCCATTCAAACCACTTCTGGGTCCAATGTATCAGCTCGGCTGAATAAGATCCTAGAAAACGAATACAGTCAGGCTTGGTTGAAAGCAGGCAACAGGATAGTAATCCACGGGTGGGCCAAACGAGGCCCCAGGGGCAAGCGAAAAGTCTGGACGGTCAGGGAGCTGGAAGTAAAAACTGATAGTTACAGCGGAGACTAAGTATGATATATTGTTCACTGGTACCAATGCGGTACTGTCACCATCACCTTCTTTCAATCAGATCCCTGAGTGCACAAAGGTGAGATATCTCAACTGGGAGGGGCTAGAGACACAAGTCCCTCCCGTCAGCGGGCGTAATGTAACTGGCAACATGTGGGTCTCCAAAACCCATCATCCTGGTTCAATCCCAGGCGTCCGTGCTTAAACATGAAAAATGATTACGAAACCAAACGAAAGGGGGTGAAAACTTATGACAGATAAATGGGAACAAATAGCAGCCGCTTGGGTGAAAAAGACCAAAAACGGCGACATGATGTTGTCTATCAAATTTTCAAAAGATGTGTCTTTCAAGGAAGGTGAAAACTTTGCATTGTTTGAAAACAGATTTTACGAAAAGGGTGGAACCAAACCTCGATTTACTCGGGAAGAACCCCCATCAGAAGCGGGCTCTACCGCAAATGATGATGATATACTTTAGACATGTCTCGGCTTTTGTGAGAGCGGCGAAGATGGCGAGTCGCACATGGCGTTGCCTTTGTCTTGGCAACTACTGGAATATACAAACATGGCCAATAGGCTAAAAGGGTTCGAGTCCCTTCTCTCACAAAAGGCATGGAGAAGTAAAGCGTAATTGGCATCGCCCTGGTCTTGAAAACTAGTGTCAAGAAATTGGCGTGTAGGTTCGACCCCTATCTTCTCCGCCAAAAAATCAACAAAATGTCATATTGCATCGGGCTGTATTTTTGCTGTAAGTTGTAGATAGATTTTTATCTCAACTTCCAAATATGAATGATGAAGTTACACTAAGTGTTTTTAGCGACTCTGACAAATACTTCCCCATGGAACTCCAGAAATTCCAGTTCTATGACAAATATTCACGCTTCAACTGGGATAAAGGTAGACGAGAAACATGGGTCGAGACAGTAGATCGAGTGGTAGATCATTTGAAATGGATGAGTCAGGAAAAACTGGGAGACAAAGAATACGAAGAACTTCGAGAAGGATTATTAAAAATGGAGGCAACCCCGTCCATGAGGATGATAGCCATGGCGGGTAAGGCGGCGCGCAGGCACGGGCAAACTATTTTTAACTGTAGTTATGTGCCAGTTGATTCGGTTGACGCTTGGGTTGAGGCTTTAATTATTAGTATGTGTGGCTGTGGCGTGGGTTTTTCAGTTGAAAGCGAGCACGTAAACAAGTTGCCAGTCGTGAAGAAACAAGTTGGGTTAAACGGCAGCACCCCAACTCATTTTGTAGAGGACACCATGGATGGATGGGCCGAAGCATTAAGGCTGGGGATAGAAGCATGGTTTGAGGGGATGGACTACAAGTTTGATTATTCTAAATTAAGACCAGCAGGCACTCCGCTTAAAACAAAAGGCGGGCACTCTTCAGGGCCGAAAGTCTTACAAGAAACTCTTGATTTCATACGACAAAGAATGTTAGCCAGACAAGGCCAGAAACTAACAACACTAGATGCTCATGACATTATGTGTAAGGTGGGCGATGCGAGTATCAGCGGCGGAGTTCGCAGGTGTATGGCAGAGGGAACTATTGTTCATACCAAAAAAGGGATGATAAAGATTGAGGATGTTGTAGAGGGTGATGAAGTGATGACAGACATTGGATACAAAAAAGTAACTGAGGCTGTTGACCAGGGAGTTCAGGAGGTAATAACAATTACTACGGAAACTGGTATGTTATTTTCTTGCACGCCCGATCATCGTATTGCAGTCTTATCTTCTGGTAAAGGGGAATATACTTTCAAACACGCTGAAGACATAGGCGAAGATGATCGGCTGCTGTTTATTACACACGCAATAGATGGAGAGCAGCAAGAACTACCACGTCTGGAAGACTATCGAAAGGCTGATAATGTCAGGACAGAGATTAAGCAACCAACTGGTGATGCTGATACATATTGGATGATTGGTATGCTCCATGCAAATGGGTATATCTATCGTGCCCCAGGCGATGAGTCAAGGGTTGCGGTGTCTTTTAGTAATAATATTAATAAAAAGGCAGCCAACGATAAAATAATTTCATGGTTTAATAGTCATGGCATTACACCTCAAGCTACAAAAACTAAAGGAGAAGATTGTTTTGTGGTCAGGACGGGTGTGCGAAGAATGGCTAAATGGTTTGGTGAGTTTAAGGAGTCGAAAACTCCAATTGTGATTGATGACAGGATTTTAAATGCCCCCGTTGAAATGAGGGCGGCTTATATTGCTGGGGTAATGGATGGCGATGGGGCACACAACGACAGACCGATCACAGTGGTGAGTACAGTGTATGAGGGATTTGCAAGACAGATCGTAAGAGTTTTAGCTTCTATGGGGATAATTTCTGAAATAAAGGGTAGGGATAGAGACAACCCAGAGTGGCAAAAATTATGGAGGGTTTCGATTAAAGACCATGCCAGCCTGGTTAGGTTTACAGAGTTAACAGCAGACCATCGTTGTCTGGAAATCCCCGAAAGGAAAGCAAAGCAGTCTGGGTACACAATCCCTCAAGAGTTTATTATTAACGATCTCCCTCGGAAAATGTGGGCGACTAAATACAGCACCAATGCTGACAGGGGCATGAATAGCAGTACTTACTCAGAATTAACAGGGATAGATTATTTTGTCCCAGTCCAAATAGAATCAATTGAGAAATCAGGGGATGTTCACACATATGACTTGAGCGTTGAGGGACAGCATGTTTTTGTGGCTGAAGGTTATTTAGTTCACAACACAGCAATGATTTCATTGTTCGATTATGATGACGAGCTAATGCTTGGATGCAAGGATGGAGACTTCTACGAGACAGATCCGCAACGGTTTAACGCCAACAATTCAACTGTATGGCCAGATCGGGAGATGACAAAAGAAGAAGTGAAGACATTTATGTTGAAGATGGATGAATCTAAGCGTGGTGAGCCTGGTATCTTTTCTCGCAGGAATGCAAATCTTCTCAAACCAGAACGGAGAAAAGCCCATAGTTTCGGTACAAATCCTTGTCTTTCTGAGGACACCATGGTGCTGACTAAGCAGGGTCATTTCCAAATAAAAGATTTGGTTGGCAAAGAAGTCGAAATCTGGGACGGGGATCAATGGGTTGCCATCGACAACTTCCGTGTAACGAGTGAAAACGAGCCGATGCTCAAAATAGAACTATACGATGGAAGTATTATTCGGGCCACTGAATATCATAAATTTGTTTTGTCGGATGGTCGGAAAAAAGAAGCACATGAGCTTAGAGAGGGAGATCGTTTGTTAAGATCAGAAGCACCTGAGTCTCACGGCGATGTCGTAAGCAAGGGGGCTTATTTGAAAGGATTCCTGACAGGTGACGGGACCGCACACGCAGATCGGCCTATCCTTTATTTATATGATACAAAATATGCCTGTGAGCAGAGATTAATTCAATCTGCTGAAGAAATAGAAGACGGTGCAAGAAACACAAGCGCAGTGCTGGGAGTTGATTTTGTAGAGTATGGCGAGAATAGGAAGAGGATGAGGAGAATCACTATTAAAAATGAAGACCTGTCCAAATGGGCTACTGATTACAAGAACAGATTACCAGTAGAAATTTTTTCATGGGATAAGCAGTCAAAGCTAGAGTATATAGCAGGAGTTATGGATGCTGACGGTACAGCGAGTGACACAAAGAACGGATATTTGTATCAGATTTCGAGCGTACATAAAAACTGGCTTAGAGATTTCCAAACACTGCTAAAAACGATTGGGGTCTATTCTCATTTTAACATTATGAAAAAGGCTCAAAAGGTGGACTTTAATGATGGGTATGGGGAATATGATGCAAAGGATTGCTGGAGATTAACCATCTCGCAGTCAGCTAGTATTATCCTTGCCTCACAAATTAACTTTAGCCGACTGGTTAGTTTTGCAGATAAGCAGACCATTTACAAAGTTAGTCCAAGATTTAATAAGATCAAAAAAGTTACGTCTGACGGAGTAGATGAAAAAGTATATTGTTGTACTGTTGAGACTAATCACCAGTTTAGCTTGTCTAATGGGATTACTACAGGCCAGTGTGGGGAGATTAACCTGAGACCCATGCAGTTCTGCAACCTATCAATCGCTGTTGCTCGCCCAGAAGACACATTTGAAACACTCAGAGAAAAAGTGCGGCTTGCGACAATCTTTGGGACGATCCAGGCGATGGAGAACAACTTCCCAGGATTACGACAAGACTGGGCGGATAACAATGCCGAGGAGCGGTTACTTGGTGTAGATATAACAGGGTTCATGGATTGCCCGCTACTCATGGAGAAAGGTGTCCTAACAGAGCTGAGGGATTATGCGATAGAGGTTAACAAGGAGTACGCCCAAAAACTAGACATAAACCAAGCCGCGGCTGTGACATGTAACAAGCCGTCTGGGAACTCAAGCCAGTTGCTTAATTGTTCAAGCGGGATACATGCCCGATGGGCTCCCTACTATATTAGGAGAGTCCGAGTTAACGCAAACAGCCCTGCCAGATGGGTCATGGAAGCTTCTGGTGTGAAGCTGATTCCTGATCGAGGCAAATCATACGACGATGCTGAAATGTTTGTGGCAGATTTTGTGGTGGAGTCTCCAAAGGGGACCAAGACTAGAAACGATCTTACAGCAGAAGATCAGTTCAATATTTGGTTGAAGAATAAAACAGAATGGACGGAGCATAACCCAAGCTTTACTTTGACATATAAGCCAGAAGAGTTAGAAGGTTTGATAGACCTGGTGTATGAGAACCAGGAGTATATTGGGGGCATTTCATTTTTACCCCACTCTGATGCCCAGTATGACCTCATGCCATATGAAGAAATTGACGAGGCAACTTATCAAAAAATGTTATCTGGTCAGCCAGATATTAAATGGCACCTTTTGCCACAGTTTGAAGAGACAGATCAGACAGAGGCAGCGCAATTAGTTGCTTGTTTAGGGGGCGCGTGTATGCTTGATTTTTAACACCAAAGGTACTAAGTGATACAATAGATTTATGCCAGTCAAAACAGGGAGAGACAGTAAAGGACCATACGCCAAATGGGGGGGGAGTGGTAAGAAATATTATTACAAGGCAGGTGACAAATCTTCTCGTGAGCGAGCGAAGAAAAAGGCCGCCCAGCAAGGCAAAGCTGCCTACGCTTCAGGGTACAAGGGATAATACGTCCCGTTCGTCTAGTGGCCTAGGACATCTGGTTTTCACCCAGAAGATCATGGGTTCAAATCCCATACGGGGCACATGGTATAATCCGCTCTAATGTATTTTAAACGGTACGAGGTCGGGCTTCTGTATGCCATGAATACACTTCTGGCATTGGGCATGGTGGCAAAATCTCTAGGATTTCGTTTGTAAAAAATGGTAAGATTAAACTTCCTTCCTTTATCATCCTTGATATATTGACAAGTATGATACAATTTATTATAGATGGAAAGATTTCAGGAGAAGTATTACGAGTATCGACTATTAAGAAGAGCGGGCGATGATGAAAATCGTCTACGGGTTAAGGCGGATTTGGCGAGGGAGATTCAAGAAGGCAGGGGTACATGGTATTTAGGCAGGCTGGGGCGCAGAATCCCAGGGTTTGACCAAACATTTGGGGAGATAGCAGAGGCGGTAGATGACGGGCAGGGAGTCCCTAATAGGTATGAACCATCTTTTGGCGAGGCTGTGGTGGGGACGCTGGCGTTAGACAAAGATTATGAAAAGGTAAAAGGATTAATCTTGCCTAAGCTCGGAGTTAAAGAGGCCATCACCAGGGTCGGGTCTGCTTCATGGGCTAGGTTTTACGACGTCAGGACTACCCCAGGCGACCCATCAGACCTAGACACAGAAGTGATGATCTCAGAAGTCAGGCCAGAGCTTGGGGAGGATTTGCCAGGTTGCGAGGAAGGGTTGGAAGTGTTCAGGTATTACCAAGAGAAAGGCATGGCTGATTACTTTTCTTATAGCACACAGATAGATGGCCGTCCTCTCAGTATCCACTGGATGATGTCTGACGTGTTTGAATCCAATTGTCGGCTAGACATAGAAAGCCTAGATAGAGAGGTTATGGCTCGTGAGTTTAGAACCAAACCAAAAAGCAAGGCGGCAGAGTACCTGCAAAGAGATGGGAATGGCAATTATCATATTTTCAAAGCCCAGGCTACTGTTTACGACGGCAGACGAGACGGACTAGGGCGAGAGCATATATATTCAGCGGTCCCAGAGTATCAACCTGGTGGGCAGATCACCCAAACACCGACGATGATGATTGGCGAACATGGGCAAATTGTGTTAGGTTTAACAATGGATAAGCACTTTGCATACCCAATGGTTGACGGAGATGTTGAGTTTGTCGAAAGCAACATCGCTGTTTTTAAGCAGTCTTTGGCTCGACGACTGGTCGCCGAAGGGGAAGGTGGTACGTTTGCAGACATGCCATCTCGCCGTGATCGGATGCCTTACTTTTTAAGAGAAAGATTGCACGAAGAGTTTTTATACTTAACCCAGTAATATGAAAGAAGTTTTTTATAATCCATTGCGTAACAAATATAAGGCGCACAGGGAGAAAGATAAGTGTGTTTTCTGTACAGACAGGATACACGACTACAAAATCTATGAGGGTAAGCATTGGATAGTTCGAGCCAACAGCTATCCATTTATAGATCGGGCTATTCTCATAATTCCAAAGAAACATGTTGAGTACGTGCATCAGATGGACCCTAAATATTACAGAGGCGTCTGGAAAGAGCTTGCAGAAATTCAACAAAAACTAGCAAGCGCCTGGCGGGACCACTATCTTGGTGATTACGGCAGGTCCCCTCACGAGAAAGCAGTTGACGATGGAGAGCCCTCCTATAACTTTTATGTAAACAATGGTGAGTACAGCGGTCAGAGTGTCCGCCATCTTCACTGGCACTTTATCCCAAGAGTTAGATCAAGAAGGACAGTAATGGAGTTGTTAGACGGGAACCATTTAAGCGAGAGCCATGCTGGGTTTTTTAAGCGACTATTGTGGGCAACCATTCTAATGCTAGGGGGGAAGGTTCCCGAGCAAGAGGGTTTTACTAAAGTTAAGGTTTTACCAGAAGAAACTGCGGCATTATTCTCAAAGTTAATGAACGAATGAAGATAGTTTTTATCTCTGACACACACGGGCAGCATGATTTAATTGATCTTCCACCTGGTGATTTACTTATTCACGGAGGTGATTTTGCCAACTCTCGCGAGATGCCGATAGGTGAATACACCTCCTTTGAAAGATGGTGGAGAGAGCAAAAATTTAAGTACAAAGTTTTTATTGCTGGCAACCATGACGGGCTGTTCGACCACAATCCACATGTTGCACGAAGTTTGTTTAATAAAGTTGCCGACGGGGTTTATCTGGAGAACTCAATGGTAGAGATAGAAGGGATCAAGATATGGGGGACGCCATGGGTCAATCAGTGGAGGAATTTAATTTGGGCGTTTGCAGACGATGAGGCTGGGTTGTTACGCAGGTTCTCACATATTCCAGAAGACATTGATATTTTAATCTCCCATGGACCTGCATATGGGATACTAGACAAAAACGAATCAGGGGTTCCGAGCGGGAGCAAGTGTTTGGATCTAATAATTAAAAACATAAAACCTAAATATGTTTTGAGTGGGCACATTCACGAATCTTACGGGGTGCACAAAGAAGATGGCATCACTTACATGAACGGATCTATTTGTGGGATAAACGGGAAGATGGCCGAGAACAAACCAATTGTGTTTGAATATGAGGTTGAATAATATTACAAAGTGTTGCAGAATGTAGGAATGAAAGTAAAGCGCTTCGACCAAACGCTCCCTCTTCCAGAACGAGGTACTGACAAGTCGGCAGGACTAGATCTGGTGTCAAGAATAGATATTGATTGTTATCCAAAGAAAGTCACCCTTGTTCCTTTAAACGTGGCAGTGGACATTCCTGACGGATACTTTGGGCTATTGGCCGCCAGAAGTTCTTTGCCTTTGAAAATGGGATTAACTTTAGCAAATGGAATCGGAGTAATAGATTCAGACTACAATGGTGATGAAGACGAGATCATGGCGGCCGTCATCCCAGTCGGAGACATGGCCGTTAATGTCCGCAGAGGTGACAGGATCGCTCAACTCCTTATAATCCCCGCTTCGATAGCAGGCTCATTACCTAAAGTTGAGGAAGTGCAAAAATTGGAAGAGAAAAACAGAGGCGGGTATGGATCGACGGGCGGGTACAGTGCATAATGTGACCACCACGGAGTGTGGCGCAGATGGCAGCGCGTTTGCTTTGGGAGCATAAGGTCGTGGGTTCGAGCCCCACCACTCCGACTAACAGTTGACAAATGGACCTGGGTAATCTACTGTTTAATTAATATGCCCAACCAAGCAAACAACTTACTTCGCAACATCGCTCAAGGGCTTGCAGCATTAGGCGGGGGGGTTTCTTCTCCGATGAGTAAGACTTCAAAGGTAGCCAAAGCAGCAACCACTAAGGCAGCAAGTGCGGCAAAAGACGCAACAAAACAGACACAAGCTCGTGAACCGATTCAGGTTCCACAGCAAGAAGCAGTAGTGCCAACCTTGCAAAACCTTCAAAACCAAGCACAACAATTTCTAGGTACAGTTGGCAATTTAGCACGGGGAGCTTTAGCAGGTGGGGCAATTGGCCCAGCAGGACAAGTTGGCCGACAAATTGGTCAAGACCTTTTATCTGGATCTGCCATGACATATCCCGAGGCAATGTCAACAAGACAAGGCATGTTCGGGCCAACACAGACCTTCGCCAGTCCAACGCCAGAATACACTGGTATACCAATGCAAAACCAATATGAAATGTATAACCCATTCTCTGGTATGGGAGGAATGAACCCGATGAATATCTTCCGAGGGGCAAACGGAGAACAATATATTGTAGATCCTAAGACAGGCGAGATAGTTCAAATCGGGGCACAAGGCCAGGAAGGTTTCTTATCTGGTTTGTTTGCCAGAAACGCGGCACCTGCTCCACGGCAACCAGACCCCATGCTGAACCAAAACCAACAATTTATGAACGACCAATTAAACGAGATTAAGAAACTTCAACAAATGGGGGCAGGCTTTGCAACCCCAACTCCAGGGCAATTCTAATAAGGGTTTGAATAACCTAGCCCACTATAGTATATTTTGTATTAATGTTTAAGAAGAAAGAGGTTAGAGAACCATCACAATGGGAAGTAATTGCCACCACTAGAACCGTGGCGCCAGAGGATCAGGCGACAAGCATCCTCTTAAAAGACCAGCACGGGGAGATTAAGGCTATCAGGCTTGATGGATATTTAGAAACTCCGCTTGAGTCATTGATCGAGTACATGGAATCAGTCGGGCAAAAATCATTCGCGCTAAAACATAAAGAAAGCACCTACCTGGTGATTAAGCAAGAGAAACCAGTAGACCCCCTGGCTAGTATTGCAGGACTCCCTGTGAAGCCACCACCAGATGCACACAAATCACAATAAATGAAAACACATGCCCAAAAAACCTGCCCCACAAGAGGAAAAACCAGTTGAGGAACCTGTGGTTGTCGAAATGACACGGATGCCGCCGTTGCCACAGTATGACGATGAGGAGAAAACAATTGAGAAGAGCTCAGAAGAGAGCTTGCGTGAAGTAAATAAAGAATTGCTTAACAAGAGAAAGAGGGAAGAGACACTAGAGGAGGAACTGGCCAAAGCAAAAGAGCAGCAGGCTAAGCTTGCCCAGCTTCTAACAGCTGAGGGGGTAAAGTCGATTAGAGATAACCGTGCTCGGATTTTTAAAGCAAAGGATGCACTGGCGTTTATAAACGCGGGGGTTGATCTTCAACGCAAACTTCTTGGCATGGATGAGGAGCAGGGTTCGCCTGTGATAAATATAATTCAACAACAGCAAAGCGTGTTTAACAAATACGTCAAGAAGAAGGAGGTAGGGAGAGATGAGTGATATAGACATTGATTATCGAGCGTTTATTGAGGAGCAGTTTCTGGTCTTAAGCAAAAAACAGGAGCCTGTTCCATTTGTACTTAACCCCGTTCAAGACAAGTACCACAACATCCTTACTGAGCGCTATCCAGGCATGGAAGGCATTAGAGAGATTACTCTTAAAGCGAGGCAGCAGGGGATGTCCAGCTACATCCTTGCGCTTTTTACAGTTGATTTTTTAATCAAGCCGCATAGTAGAAGTTTGTGTATTTCCCACAGTCAGGACTCGACTGAGGCACTGTTTAGAAAGGTGAAGTTTTACATCCAAAGTTTTTGTGAACACAATGGGATTGACCCAAAAATTCTTCTCTCAACGGACAACCGAGAAATGCTGGTGAATAAAACCAATGATGCTCAGTTTAGAATTATGACAGCGGGGTCAAAGGTGGGTGCACGAGGTGACACTGTTACTAATATTTTATTTTCAGAAACTGCCTTCTATCCTGATGTCGAGAAGATCAGTGCCAGGGAGATGGTTGAGGGCACAATCCAACAGGTTGAGCAGGATCATGGGATGATTTTCATAGAGTCAACAGCGAACGGATTTGGGAATTATTACCAGGAGATGTGGGAGATGGCCAGTAAAGGTGAGAGTATATATCATGCCACATTTTTCGGATGGCAAGAGTTTTACACCAAGGAGTGGATTGAGAAGAAGCGCAAGAGCTTTTTGGACGAAAAGATGTTCAACCAGGAGTTCCCCGCCACACCAGAAGACGCCTTCATCAGCACAGGAGATCAATTCTTCAACGCGGAGACCCTTCAAGAATATGCTGATAATATTATTAAGACCCCCATCAAAACTGGTGAGTTAGCAGCTGATGGTGAATTTATTTAACATGAAAGTATTTAGAGAATTAGAACGCGGAGAACACATTGTTATGTTTGCTGACCCTGCTGAAGGGAGCGACTATTGTGCCATGGTAACGTGTAGCAAAAAACATAGCGACACTCCAATCACGTTTAACAAAAAGATGGAGTCACCGCAGTTTGGTTATGAGTTAGAAAAGATTGCCAAGTATGTCTTTGCTCGCACAAAAATTTGGCCCACTATCTGTGTTGAGAGGAACAAGGGAGTAGCGACCATTCATGTGTTGCAGGAATTAAACTATCCAGACCTGTTCCGCATGGTGACGCTTGGTAAAACTACCAGAAAACAAAGAGACATAATCGGCTGGGATACAAACGGCGCCTCTCGCAGAAAGATGTTAGACGACTTAGTACTGGCGATCAGACAGAAAGTGTTCAAGATTTATGATTTGGAAATAATTTCTCAAATGAGATCGTTTACTAGGCATCCCCGCTCTGGCAAACCTAGGGCAGAGTATGGTAAACATGATGACTTAGTTATCTCAGCAGCGGGTGCGTGGCAGGTAGCCCAACTTACTCCACTTAAATACGAGTTTGAAGAAGAAGATGACTTTGACCAAGAAAGAGAAAGATGGAGGTTTAAGTAAGTAATATGAAGAATCAACCAGACCAACCAGAACAAGAAGCCAATAATAGAGAGGTGTTTATGAAGGCACTTAAAGATGTTGATCCAAACCTGTGGGTGGTCGCCAGTCTGCTGGAAGAGACTAAGGTGAACCCAAGAGTGGTGATGAAAATTATTCACCACTTGAACAAGATCGCAATGGGTGCGGGCTGTGGTAGTGTCACTACTGTTTTACAGAATGGAATAATTAAATATGTCCAAGGCGCAGAAACTGAAAAAATAGAAGAACCTATCATATCTAAGTGATTTGACAGGTTGTATCAGTATCTGCTATTGTCAATTCAAAAGTTGTTGAAGCGAAAAACGCTAGACGACCCACATAAAGTACCCATTGTGACGGGTCTTTAGTGGGTCTTTTTTTTTATTATCATGCCTGCCAAACCCAACCGAAATACCACAAGGAAAGAAGAACAAATGTTCTCGGATCTTCACGATCATTACGAGACAGCATTTGAAGAGACGGACAAACGCCGAACAGGGCGAGGAAGAGTAGGTTCAATTTCGTTCGACGAAGCAGACGAATTGTTCCGATCTTGGCTAGACGAAAACAAGTGGCCATACGACGCTTTGGTGTTTGATCCAAGAATTTTTACCTTCATTGTCGAAAAGACTTCACGATTATTCTCCAACAAACTAAAAGGACGACTGCTCCCACGAGAAGGCGGAGACGTTCTTAAGGCACATATTAATAATGAACTTCTGAGTTACCAATGGGATCGTGCCAATCACCATGGTTCGATGATGAGCAAATGGTCTCTGATGGACATTAACACTCGAAAGTACGGCGCGGCCTTTGCTCTCTGTAAATGGCGTTATGAAAAAGACGGCACAGGCAAAGTGGTGTTTGATGGCCCAGAGATGAAGGTGCTCAATAACCGAGACTGTGGTCCAGACATCGCGGCCACTAGCATAGAGGATTGTAACTGGTTCCAGGTACGAGAGTATGTTTCTTTTGATGAGTTGAAAAAAGTTAATGATGCTGTCCGAGAAAAACCTATTTATCAAAACCTGGACAAGCTTGAATACTCAATCAAGCAAAGAACTTCTGGTCAAGCAACTGGTGGAGATACTCGTGGGGTCAACTGGCTTTCTCGCAACAGAGAAATCTCTGGCCTAACTGTTGATCCAATTGGGCAAGACTCAGCATTTAGAACCATTGAAATAGTTACTGAGTACCGCAGAGATCGCTGGTACACCTTTGCTCCACGTTATGGAGTGGTGCTGCGTGACATTGAGAACCCATACAAAAACAACGAAATACCTGTCATCATGTTGCGGTACTATGCAATTGATGACGACCTTTACGGGGTGTCAGAGATTGAGCCAGTCAAGAGTTTGCAAAAAGGTGTCAACGCTTTGCTCTGTCAGTACCTGGATGAGATTAACCAAAAACTTTATACCCCGATTGCTCTAGCACCAGGGGTTAGAGACCACACCATCAAATGGGGCAAGAACGCCCGATGGAGGATGAACAATCCTCAAACCGATTTCAGAATTGTCGAAAGTAGCGCCAATGCCGCGGCACACTTTAACAACACATACTCAGCACTGGTTGCCTCAATGATGACTGCACTGGGTGAGACTTCTCTCGGTGTCTCCAACGCGGGGCGGTTTAATCCAGAAAAGACAGCCACAGAAGTTCAGGCTCTGGCGGCACAACAAAACGCTCGGGACTCTTTCAACCAAAACTTTTTAGCAGAAGCTATCCAGCGACAAATGAGAATTTGGCATCGGATGAATCAAGTAATGTTGTTCTCTGACCCAGAGAGACACCACTACATTGTCCGTGTGGTAGGGAACGACGCGGTTAAATACTTCCAAGAGCTGGGTCTCAACCAAGAAGGCCTATCTCATGAGGCCGCCATGGCTGCTGCCCAAATGCCAGAGATGGACCCAACCTCATTCTCTGCTCCACTCCAACCAGTCAACATCGGTTCAGACGAAGAACCAGAGGTGGTGCCTAAGTTTATGTACGATGACAAGGCGCGGTTTGGACAATTAGTTGTTGAAGAAGAAGATCTACAAGGAGACTTTGACTTTGTAGCCGACGTTATCTCGATGGCTATGGGTGCAGAACAAACAGAAAGACAGGGGCGAAGCATTGCGATTACTGCCCTAATGTCTAACCCAAATGTCTTGGAGATGCTGCGATCGTCTGGTACTCGACCTAAGTTTAAAGAACTATTTGTCCAGTGGTTGGAAGACTCGGGCTTCAAGGACGCTGAAAAATACTTTGAACAAATAAGCAAAGAAGAGATGCAGGGCATGATGGCTCAAGCCCAAGGTGGTGGAGACGGGATCGACGGCAGAGCCACCCGCGGACCAGGAGGATACACACCAGGGGAACTAGATCGTGCTCTCCCTAACATAACACCGAACTCTCAATCTCCCAACGTCGCCAATGTTGGGTCAGCCATTAATCAACTAATGAATCCAAATGCCACAGGATAACCAACTAACCAGAGAACAACGAGAAACCATGCAAAAAGGCTTTGCCTTAGAAGAGATGGTATTCACTGAGGGGTGGAAAGTGGTGATGCAATTTTTGGAAGACAGGATGTACCACACTTGGATTGATCCCAGAGAGTGCGAAACTGACGACGACTTCCTGCGCCGAGAATACAACTTGTTTTATGCCAGAGAGGCAGCCAAAGAACTTATCACAGACATTAACGAGTTAATCGCCCAAGCACACGAGCTTGAGGATATTAGAAAAGGCAACGGCCCAGAGTCGCCTATGAAAATCTAACCAATATGAGCCTACCACCTTTACCAGCCAGTGATTCAAAGTCAATGAATGGATACTCAAAAGATCCTTTCTTCAAGAAATCATCCAAAGATTTCTGGGGAGAAGGTCATGTTGAGCTAGTAGAAATTGCTGAGCCCAAGAAATGCAAACACAAATTTATTGAAGACCTTAGAGGTTATCGGTGCAAAAAATGCAACGCGGGCCTTTTCGGTCAAGGTCTATCACTCAAGCAAGGACGTTTGTACGCAAACGGCACCTTGATAAGTTAACAATACAAACTTGTTTCAAAACTCTCGGGAGTGATGCTCGCTTCCGTTAAAAGTTAATGAGCACGAAAGGAGGTGAACAAGTATATGCCAGAACAATCTAATAATGCTGATGTAAGTCAGCAAAACCAATCAAGCACTACAGACCAAACGAGTCAGGCAGATGCACAGCAACAGCCCACTCAAACTGGTGAAAACAGTGCAGCGGCCAACCCATCTGCGAGAACGGGTGAACAGTTTGAAAAACTGCTTAACCACAATCGCGAGTTGTTTGAAAAATATCAACGAGCTGAAGCTGAAAAGCAACGTCTTGAACAAGAATTTGCTGGCAGGCAGGCGACGAGTCAGTCACAACAAATGGTTGATCGTATCAACCAGGCAACGACTCCAGCCCCTCAGTATCAGCCAAACCAACAAAATTTCACACAACAACAGATGCAGGCTTTGACATCCCAGCAAGTAGATCCCACTCAATTCATCGAGGTGGACGCAGACGGTCAAAAATACGTCAACGAAATCAAGCTGAAAGCAGCTTTGGATTCAGCCAACCAACGTGCAGCCAACGTGGAAAACACCATGAAGGAATATATTGAGTCACAACAGCGGGAGCGGGAATTAATTGAAACTCAGGAAGCCTACAAAGCGTTCCCTGAACTCAATCCCAACACCGAAAAGAAAGACTCAATGTTGATCGACATGACAGAGAAGTTTCTTCTCGATTCCATGATTAACAAGGACAAGTACGGAGGTGTACGGTTGACATTCTCACAAGCAGCGCAAGAAGCTAAAAAGTATGTTGACGCAATTCGAGCCCGAGAGCAGGCTGAAAATAATTCTACTCAAGAGACTGAACAACAGGTGCAACAGCGCCAAGAACAGGCTCAACAAGCAGAAAACGTAAAACAGCAGGCTTCGGCAGAGACCAGAGGCAACACCCAATCAGCGCAGAGTCAACTCAGTGCTGGCGAACATGATGAATTAGTGCGGAAAACACGAGCTGGTCGGGGAGACGAATCAATTTGGGCATTAGCTCAACGTCTCCAGAACATCTCTCACTCGGGGACTCCACGGTCTCAAGAGTAGAGACCCAAGCAGAGGAGTCGCGCCCTTAGCCGCTGAGAAAAATCTCGCGCTAATAAAAGGAGGTGAATAAAATATGGCAGTAGGTTTAATCACATACGACGATACAATTCGACGAGAAGACCTTTTGGACATCATGGGTGACGTCTCACCAGACGAAACTCCGTTGATGACCTTGTTCCCAAGTGGGGCAGCTAAGGGTAGCCTTCACGAGTGGACAAAACACAACGTGTCACGTCCGACCTCAGTTAGGGCTTCTGTTGAAGGTGCTGATGCAACATTCAGCGATTTGTCACAACCAACCCGAGAAAACAACGTAACCCAAATCATTGACCGAGCAATTCGTATTTCACGAACTGAACGAAAAGTTAATGTAGCCGCTATGGATGATCCATATGCTTTCCAAAAAGCAGAAGGTTTGCGCCTTTTGAAAATGGACATGGAGTACGCTATCTTGAACGCAGTTAAAGCTTCAGGTGCTTCTGGTGTTGCGCGACAAATGAACGGTATTGACGCCTTTATCACCACTAACGTGACAGCTCGTAACTCTGGAACTTCGTTCTCAGAAAACGAACTTAACTCAATGGTGAAAGACGTTTGGACCAATGTTAACTCCGACAAGGTGTTTGACATGATTCTTTGTACCTTCCCGATCAAACAGAAGATCGCAGGCTTCGCCGCTAACTCAACTCGTTATATCGACGCTACCGAGCGCAAACTTGTGAATGAAGTCTTGGTGTACGAATCAGCAGGTGGTTCTCATCGGATCTTCGCTCACAAAGACGTTCGTGATTCAGCAGGTTCAACCACAGTTTACGGTCTCCGTGAAGATTTGTGGCGCTTGGCTTACCTGGATCAACCAATGTTCACTGAACTCGCTAAGATCGGCGACGCAGATCGAGGTCAATGGGTTACAGAGTTTACTCTGGAAGCACTCGAAGAACGTGCGTCTGTTAAACGAACTGGGTACAACCAGAATGGTTAATGGAGTTTCCTAGCACTCTTTAACTCAGTTAGGACGGGGTGCCTCCAGCCGTAATCTGGAGGTAAATAATTACCAACAAACTATTATATGAATGGCATCGTAGCCGTAGATTCTGTGTCAAAAAAAATTAGACCGTCTCAAGACATGTCGATCGCTGATGAAGTGATGCGGCTTAAACAGAAAAACAAGCCATGGGAGGTTATAGAACTTCTGATGAAGGTGTGGGCTGACAGAAGCCCTGCCGAGTTTAAGGCGTTTCGTGTTCAGGTGGACAATCATCGGGATAACTTGGCCGATAAAAAGTATGGGCAAACAAAAGGCGGCGGAGACTACAGCCGACGGTTCATGGTGGCCATCCCACAAGCGTTGCAATTTATGATTCGGGCAGTATATACTGCTAGTGAACTACCTATGGATAAGGAATTTTTTAGAGAATTTGCTAAACGATTCCCCGCGTTTAAGTTACCAGAAAAAATATAAAAATGGCCACAGTTACTACCCCCATCACAATAGCCAGAGGTGTAAAGCACATTGTTAATCCTCAGACTTGGCCAGACATGAGGGCGGCAGCTGGCAGGAATTTGACCACGGTACTTAATGGAGACGGGGTCACATATATCCAGACGTTTGCTGGAGCAGTAGTGCCGCTTGGTAAAAGATTTAGTAGCAACGTTAACAATGTTGAACCAACATGGGTATAGGAGAACTAGAAAAATCATGGCTAGGGTCGCGCGCGGGGTTGCCGGACAACTCTACTATTCCTGCCCTTAAACAAGCGTACTACTCTGGAGTTCTGGGGAAGAGTGGCCCACTGGGCCAGCTTGAAACAGAGTGGTTGCAGTATTCGATCTCAGATAATGGTGGAACTCCATCTGGAAATAGTAAGTCAGATTTGTGGGCACAACTCAACGCCACACTAAACATCCCCGTCAGTAAAAATCTGTCAGGGAATAAGTGGAATTTCTATGCTAATGCGACTATTTAAAAGGAGGTGATGATTATGCCAAAAAATATGGAGTACATGTACAAAAAAGATAACAAAGCAGCCATGCCTAAAAAAGGGAAGAAAGGCGCAAGTAGCTTTGGAGCCTTTATGAAGAAAGGCAAGAAAGGCAAAAAAGCAAAATAGGGTTTTGAATTTCACAACACAATGTAGTATTGTGTAACTCAAACTAATATTGTTTTCACACTGCCAAATATGAAAAATGCCCCTGCCCCAAAAGTGGCCCTCACTATGATTATCAAAGATGATAGTGAGGCCGATGTGCTAGAGAGAGGACTTAAACAATATCGCAAACACTTCGACGCCTTATACATTACAGGCACCAACAAGCCAGACACCAAGATAAAGAAACTGACCATGAAATACGATGGTCACTACAGCTTCTTCAAGTGGACTCACGATTTCTCCGAGGCTAGACAATATAACTTAAATCAAGTACCCCGAGATGAATACCCATACATCTTCTGGTTAGATGCAGACGATGTCTTATTCAAGGGAGAACTGGTTCACGACATGGTTATGCAGGCAGAGATTAATAATTTTGATGCAATATACATCCCTTACTACTACCAGGTTGATCTGGACGAAGAGGGGAATGTTAGAGAAGTGGTGACTGAGCACTTGCGAGAACGACTGGTAAAAAACGATGGTTCTTTCAAATGGGTTGGGCCGCTCCACGAAACATTAATTGAACAACGGTCTACTCGAAAAACAAACTTCCCTGAGCCAGTAGTGGTGCATCTCTCATCCCCAGAACGCATGGAGAATAACCTAAGTAGGAATGTAAAGATTTTAGAAGAGACACTTAAAAAACAGGACCGCAGAGATCCCCGAACCATTATGTATTTAGCCAAAGCATACTTTGATATGGGCAAAATGGTTGATGGCAAAGAGCGACAGGTTGAGTTTGATAAAGCACGGTTATTGTTTGATGAATACTTAAACGGATCAGGGGAGATTGGGACTAAAGAATACCGAGAAGGTTCTGGTTGGACAGAGGAGCGAGCACAAGCATGGTCCTATTTATCTGAGATATATCGGCTAATGGGCAACCTTAACAGTGCCGTCCAATGCACAGCTAACTCGCTTATCTCTGACCCAAAGATGCCCAACTATTACTTAGACATGGCAATGAATTACTGCTTAATGGAAAAGTGGGATTATGCCGAGCATTGGTTAATGTTGGCTTCACACGTAGATTTCCCGTTAACCACAATGATTATTAACAAGCGGGATATTAAGGCCAGGAGGCTGGAGATAGCGTATCAGATCGCCAGGGCCACCAACCAATTAGAAGCTGAGGTTAAGGCGGCACAAGGCTTAGCACAAATCTTGCCTCACATTCCACCGATTGTTAAGCGTCTTGAGATTTCCAAGATGAAACACCAATTAAATAAGCTGGCCCAATCCCTGGTGTTTATGGTCAAATACTATGAAGAGACAGGTCAAACAGAGAAGATCCCACCACTTTTGCAGGCGGTCCCTGAGCAGTTGGAAACAGAGCCATTCATCTCTGAGATGCGACAGAGATTCTTGCCAGCCCGAGTCTGGGACGAGAACGAGATCGCCATCTTCTGTGGTCCAGGGTTTGAGCAATGGTCCCCCTTGTCTTT